>Ga0208939_1000051_pt1 | contig 93896 bp, 80 predicted proteins | sample AD_STIC12_MetaG_FD_184437 | JGI IMG/M metagenome (GOLD analysis project Ga0208939, IMG submission 184437) | Active sludge microbial communities of municipal wastewater-treating anaerobic digesters from USA - AD_STIC12_MetaG (SPAdes) (version 2) | ecosystem: Engineered > Bioreactor > Anaerobic >...
ACGGCCACGAAACTGCGCCTGACGCTGCCCGACCAGCGCTGAAACTGCTCCCACTCGGACGGCGTCGACCCGGGCGTGGGCCACCGCCCTATTGGCGCTCCAATCCTCGCGGCAACGGTGTTCCAGTTGATGCCGGAATACGCGATCGATGATCCATACAGCATCGTCGCGGGCATCCCATCCGCGTGGCCGTACACGCTGAAGCTACCCCACGACGATCTGATCTGCAGCCATTCCATCGCCACGTGACTCACGAGCGACGCGGCGACGAGCGAGGCGCACGTGAGCAAAGCCAATTCGGCCCACGAGCCGCGAAACCGGGAAACCCGAGCGAGAGGTCCCATGTCAGGAAGCACTTCGATGAGATGGTACGAATCGCGCTGCGGCTATCAGTGGATTCCTTCGGCCGACAGCACGGTTGCCAGTCCGATCAGCATCCACGCCTGCGACCATCGCATGTAGGAGGTGCGAACGGTCAATCCCCGCAGCCGCCGGTAGTAGAAGAACCCGCGCTCGTCCCACATGTTGGCGAGCGCCCAGGCGAGAACGGAACGGGCAACCGCGGCCGCTCGCTCATCCAGCGCACGCAGAGAAGTCAGCGTGATCAGGCTCTGCGCCACGCTGTGGATGTCAATGGGGTACGTCCTGTCGTGGAAGTACCTGGGCGCGCCGTCAGGCGTGAAGAAGTGGTCGAGGTAGAACTGGAAACCCTTCCGGAGCGCGGGTTCGAACTCGCGGGTCCCCAGGTCGCGGCCGATGGACTCCAGCGCGCAGAGGTTGAAGCCGGTGTGGAAGTTGTCCATCCACTGCTGGGCCGGGCCCTCTCCGTACGGCCACGAGCCGTCCTCGCGCTGCCTCGCGGCCGACCACCGCGCGGCACGCAGCGCCGGCTCCACAACTCCGCCGTCGCCCGTCGTCCGGGCAAGCCGGCAGAGGAGCGCGGCGCCGAGGAAATTGGCGTTGTGGATGGGGACCCGAATGTCCGGCAGGGGATACGCGAACGCGGCCCGCTGCCCATCCTCCCAGAAAAGCCCGCGCGCCAGGTACTCGCCGGCCCCGACGGCGGGCGCGAGCCACTCGTCCCCAAGCCCGCCCTCGTACGCATCGAGCAGGCCGTGCGCCGCGAACGTGGTGCAGACGAGATTGGGCGCGAACCTGGGCACGAGCCTGGTCCGCATCTGCCACGGGAAGCTGTAGCCCCAGCACCAGCAGCCGGCCCCGGGCGATCGAAGCTCGAGAAGCCTGGCGGCAACGGCCCTTGCCGGCGCGGCGGCCCCGCCATCCCCAGCCACGACGCGCCGCCCGTAGAAGGACAGGAACAGCCCGAGGGCCTTGGGGTTCTGATGCGGGGCGATGCCGAGCAACGCGCGGAAATTGACGGGGCTGCGCTTCAGGAGCTGCGTGAGCGCGAGGCGCGCCAGGCGGCTCCTCGCCAGAGGCGTCCGCGCGAACCGCCCGCTGTTCAGCGCGTCGTACGGATCGTAGCCGGCCCAGTCGCGGCTCCGGCAGTACGCCTCGAGCCTGGTGACGATCTCCTCGAGGCGGGCGTCCGAGGTCAAGAGCGCGACACCGCGAGCGGCGCCGCCTCGGCCGGGGCGGCGCCGGCGCGCCCGGCGAACTGGCCGCGAATGGCCTCGACCACCCTGCCGGCGGTCCTGCCGTCCCAGTACGGAATACGCGGCGCGGACGGCGGCCGGCGCCGCAGGATCTCCCGCACGCTCGCAAGAAGCTGGTCCGGCGCGCACAGCCGGTTGGTGCCGTGCGTCACGGTAATCGGCCGCTCGGTGTTCTCCCTCATGGTCAGGCACGGGATGCCGAGATAGGTGGTCTCCTCCTGGATCCCGCCCGAGTCGGTGATGACGAGACGCGCGTTGAACACGAGGTTCATGAACGCGATGTACGGCATGGGCTCGGGAAGGAAGAGGCGCCCGGCCCGCCGGGCCCCAGCCAGCAGGCCCTCGGCGGCAATGCGCCGGCCGGTCCGCGGGTGCACGGGAAACACGAGCGGCACGAGCTCGGACACGCTCTCGAGAATGGCGCAAAGCGTGCCGAGGACGGCCGGGTCGTCCACGTTCGACGGCCGGTGGATGGTCGCCACGGCAAAACCGCCCGGCCGAAGCCCGAACGCGCTGAACGCGTCCTGCCGCTCGATGCGCTCCCTGCACATCTCGAGCGTGTCGATCATGATGTTGCCGACGAGCTGGATCCGCCCGGCGGGAATCCCCTCGGCCAGGAGGTTCTCGACGCCGTCCTGCGACGGCGCCCAGAGCAGATCCGCCAGCACGTCGGTGACGAGCCGATTGAGTTCCTCGGGCATGCGCCGGTCTCGCGACCGCAGGCCGGCCTCGAGGTGCGCCACCTTCACGCCGAGCTTCGCCGCCGCCAGCGTGGCGGCCGCGGTGGAATTGACGTCGCCCACGACGACAACCAGGTCGGGCCTCCGCTCCTGCAGGACGCGCTCGTAGGCCACCATGACCTTGGCGGTCTGCTCGGCGTGCGTGCCGCTGCCGACGCCGAGCGAGACGTGCGGCTCGGGCAGGCCGAAGTCGGCGAAGAACGCCCCGGACATATTGGCGTCGTAGTGCTGGCCGGTGTGGACGATGACCGGGTCGGCCCAGGGCTCGGCGGCGAGGGCGTGGTAGAGCGGCGCCACCTTCATGAAGTTGGGGCGGGCCCCGCACACGAGGTGAACCTGCACGCGAGCGCTACGGGCGCCCATTCGACAACTCCATCAGCTCGCGCGCGGCGGCCAGGATCTGCCGGAGGGCGGGCCTGTCGCCCGCGGCGAACGACGCGCCCTTCGCGCGCCTGGCGACCCGCAGCTTCGACCGCACGTCGTCTCGCGTCGCGAGCAGCACGAGGCGGCCCTCCTCGGCCAGCTGCCTGTCCACGGCGCCCAGCCTGCCGCGGAAGATGCTGTACACGGGCACGCCGAGGGCCGCGGCTTCGCGGTTCATGGTGCCGCCGCCGCTCACGACGAGGTCGGAGTGCCACACGAGGTTGAGGCCGTCGAGGGCCCGCTCGGGGACGACGATCTTCTTCTCCGCGCACCACGCGGGCCACGTCGTCATCAGGAAGTCGCGCTGGGCGCCGGCGGTCCTGGGCAGCACGACCATGCGGACGCCGGGCATCGCGCCCAGCATCTCGACGACCTCGACGTACAGCCCCTCGGCCTCGGGATTGTGATAGTGCGCGTCGGTCGCGGGCGGGCGGATGGTGACGAGGATCTCCGAGGGGCCCACGCCGAGTTCGTCCAGGATCGAGGGGTCCGGCCGGAAGCCCGCCGCGTAGACGTCCTCCTTCAAACCGGAGTAGTGACGCACCCCGTAGCGGAACCCCTTCGCCAGTGACGGGTCATCGATCGAGGCGGGCGCCATGCCCAGGGCGGGCCTCAGCAGGGGGATGCGCTCGGCGTGCTCGTAGTCGAAGAGGAGCAGGCTCGGGATGCGCAGGAGGCCCGAGAGGATCACCAGCGAGCGCGAGCCGTGCGACATGGAGATGTCGGGCCTCTCGCGCAGGATCACGGGCGCGAGCTGCAGGGCGCGCCAGAGCGTGCCCGCGACCTTCAGCGCCCTGTGTTTGCCGTAGTGCCGGCCTACTGTCGTTACGGCGAGGCCGTGGTGGGCGGCGAGATCGCAGACGCCGTACGCGTCGCGCGCGGTCAGCACGACGGAGTGCCCCTCGCGCTCGAGCTCCCGGATGATGGGGAGGAAGAACGGAATGTGCGGGGTGTTGTCGAGGTCGATCCAGATGCGACGGGGTGACATCGGAGGCGCGTCTGTCTCTCACCTGGCGACGAAGTCGGCGACGGCGTCGACGGTGCGCTGCTGCTGCTCCGCAGTCAGCGTCGGGAACATGGGCAGCGAGACGATCGAGCTGGCGACGGCCTCGGTGACGGGCAGGCTGCCCTTCGCATAGCCCCAGCCGGCATAGCACTTCTGAAGGTGCAGCGGCACGGGGTAGTGCAGGCCGGTGAACACCTTCCTCGCCTTCAGGTATTCGCCAAGGGCGTCGCGGTCCTTCGTCCGGATGACGTAGAGGTGGTAGACGGGGCGCGTGTTCTCCGGCTCGTGCGGCACGATCACCCCGGGCACCCCGGCGAGCATCTCCCCGTACCGCCGCGCGGCGGCGTACCGGCCGGCGTTCCACTCGGGGAGTTTCCGCAGCTTCACCCGCAGGAACGCCGCCTGGATGGCGTGGAGGCGGCCGTTGTACCCCTCGAGGTCGTGGTAGTACTTCTGCGCCTGCCCGTGCTCGCGCAGCATCTTGATGGTCTTTGCCACCTGCTCATCGTCGGTCGTCACGGCCCCGCCCTCGCCGCACGAGCCGAGGTTCTTGCCGGGATAGAAGCTGAAGGCGGCGGCCTTGCCGAAGGTGCCGGCCCTGCGCCACTTGCCGTCGGCCGACTTGTACTCGGCCCCGTGCGCCTGGCAGGCGTCCTCGACGACGATCAGGCCGTAGCGGTCGGCGACGGCCAGGATGGCGTCCATGTCTGCGGCCTGGCCGTAGAGGTGAACGGGAAGGACGGCCTTGATGGGCTTGCCGGTCCGCCTGCCCAGGGGCCGGCCGGTGCCGGGGTCCTTCGCGCAGCCCTCCAGGTACTCGTCGAGGGCCGCGGGGCTCATGCAGTAGGTGCGCTCGTCGATGTCCACGAACTCCGTCTCGGCCCCGGCCTGGCTGATGGCCTCGACGGTGGCGATGAACGTGTGCGCCACGGTGACGACGGCATCGCCCGGGCCCACGCCGGAGGCCATCAGGGCGAAGCGCACGGCGTCGGTCCCGTTGGCCACGCCCACGCAGAACTTCGACCCGCAGAACTCGGCGAACTCCCTCTCGAAGCCTTCGACCTCGGCGCCGCCGACGAAGGCGGCCGAGCGCACCGCCTGGCGGAAGGCCTCGACGAGGTCGTTCTCGAGTTCGCGATGCGGGGCGACGAGGTCGAGAAAAGGAACGGGGTTGTCGGACATGTCGGTGCTCCCGGGGGTCAATCCCGGGGCGAACGCCCCGGGGCTCCATCTGAAAAGGCGCTCAGGCTGCTAACCCAGGTGCCGGTACAGCATCCGGCCGGACCAGTCGAGGACCGCATCCGGCAGCAGGGGAACGACGCTGCGCGCGAGGCGCGACAGCGCGCCCGGCTGCGGCGGGCGCGCCCGGCGGACCGGCCAGGCGCAGTAGGCCAGGGCCGCCCGCTCGGCGCCCAGATGGTCCTTGAAGGCGGCGAGGCCGGGCTGGCCGAGATCGGAGCGGCCGAGGTCCATCTCGATGATGCCCTTCGACCGAGCGTCCTGGATCGCCCGCCAGAACAAGAACGGCATGGCGCCGAGCCGATGGAACGCGGCGTCGGACGCGCCGTACTTGTAGACGATGGTCCTCTTGAAGCCGAGCGTCAGGATGGCGGCGATGGGCTGGCCGTCCTTGCTCGCCAGATGCACGGCCAACTGGTCGCCCAGGCTCGTCGCGAGGTTCCGGAACCACGCACGCGGCTGCGGCGGCAGGCCGTGGCGGCGGCGGGTCAGGCGCAGCAGCCCGTAGAACGCCGACACCAGCGGCTCCGAGTTGCCGGCTTCGTACGTCAAGCCCTCGCGTTCCGCCCGCCGCACGGCGCGCTGGGTGTGCGAGGGGTGGAAGCCGGCGAACACCTGCTCCGCGGGGCGCGCGAGATCGAGCGCGTGATGGACGTAGCGGGCGCTCTCGGCCGGCCACGAGGGGCGCGCTCCATCCCCGCCGGCGGCGGGCGCCTCGGCAGCCAGGCCCCACGCGGCCTGGCGGGGCCGCAGCTCCACCGACCGCCAGCGCTCGCGCTCCTGCTGCGCCTTCAGGAAGCCGAGCATCGCGGAGACGTCTTCGGGCCGATCGACCAGCGGGTCGCAATGGTCCGAGAAGGGCAGCGACACGAGCCGGCGCGCGAACGGCGTCTTCACGCGGCACAACGCCAGGCCGTTCTCCAGCGCGCCTTCCGACGTCGTCGTCAGGGCGAACGGCTCGTAGCCGTAGGTGCGCTTCAGCGCGTCGAGCCATCCGCGCGTGTGAAACACGGATGCGCGGGGATGACGGGCGAGGAGGCCGTCCCAGCGCGGGTCCGCGAGCGGATCGACGACGTGGACGGCGGCCCCCATCACGCATCTACTTCGCGACTCGCGGCTCCAGCTCGTACACGACCCGGCCGTCGCGGAAACGGGCGAAGGCGACGCGGGCGCGCTCCGCGCCGCGCCCCTCGACGCGCCACGAGCCGCCGTCGGGCGCCAGGCGCATCTCGCGCCGCTCGCGCCACCACCCGTCGATCTCCGACGGCAGCGCGATCCAGACGCCGCGCTCGGCGCGCAGGCCGCTCAGGATGCCCAGCAGCTCGGCGTAGACCTCCCGGGCGCGCGGATCGACGAGGTAGTCCGGGTGCGCGATGAAGCTGGCCAGGCCGTGCTCGGCCAGAATCGCGTCGATCTGCTCCCGCCACAGCCGCGTCGAGTACTCGCCCAGGATGTGGAACACGGTGTAGTCCTGGGCCGCCGTCAGGGGCAGCTCGAGCACGTGGCCCATGAAGAACGGCATCACCGTGCAGCAGCCGCCCGCCTGCGGCTCGAGGTGCGCGACGTTCGGCACGGACATGTCGTAGGAGATGTCGAGGGCCGAGAACCACTCCTGGCGCCGGTACATGGCGCCGGACCTGAAGCCGCGGCTGCCGAACTCGCGGCCCCTCGCGTTGATCCGGCCGGCGTGGCGTAGGAAGCGATCGCGGTTCCGAAACAGCCGCCCGTCGTGCGTCAGGTCGTGGACGTTCACCTCGAAGCCGCGGCGCCGGAGGTCGTCCACCAGCTTCCTGGTCGCAACCTTCGCCGCGCGGGGGCCGTCGGGAATCACCTGGAACGACGATCGGATGCCGGACCGCTCGTCAAGGTCCATCAGCTCGCCGCAGAACTCCGCGCCGGCGGGCCCTTCCACGTCGTGCGTCATCATGGCGGCGCCCGGCGCGCTGTCGGGCCAGAACCAGATGAAAGGAAGCTCCCGGACCGTCCCGGCCTCGAGCAGGGCGCGGACGGCCTGCTTCATGATCGACTCGACGCTCGCGTCCACCGGCCAGCGGGGAAACGGGATCCGCCGCCAGCCCGCCCAGTGCAGCCGCTGCAGGTGCCTCCTGACGCCCACCGGCAGGAAAGGCCGGGCCAGGTAGTAGAGGAAATGCGACAGCGTGAACGACGAGATGTGCTCGACGGCCCGCAGGGCCTCGGGGTACCGCTCGTGGCGCAGGTTGCCGACGGCCTCGCCGAGCTGGAACGGCAGCAGCACGCGGCCGCCGGACGAGGTCACTGCTCCCGACACCTCGACGAGGCCGCCGTCCGGCGACGGCGACGGCGCCCCGACGGCCTGCCGGCCGTAGCAGACGGCGCCGCCGAAGCGGAAGTAGCCGGACTCGAGCGGCAGAGGATCCGCCGTCCCGAGCGCCGCGAGGTGCTCGGGGCAGCGGTAGTACTCGACGAGGGGGTGGATGGGCAGGGACGCGAGCCGGGGTCACTTCGGCCCGCCCGTCGCGAGCGCGCTCGCTCGGGGCGAGGAGGGCCCGGCCTCCATCAGGGCAACAGCACGACCTTGCCGCGCTCGGCCAGCGACTGGTCGGCGGCCTCGAGCATCCGGACCACGCTCAGGCCCGCCTCGCCGTCGTTGAACGGCTTCTTCCCGGTCGTGACGCACTCGGCGAAATAGGCCAGCTCGGCCTTGAGCGCCTCGGTCTGGTCCACCTTGGGCGCCCAGACGTCGCCGGACCGGTAGCTCACGAGCAGATCGTAGACGCCCTCGCGGCTGGTCACGTCGACGCCCTTGTCGTAGACCTTGATCTTCTCGTCGGCCTCGAGGTCGTTCCACACGAGCATCTTGTCGCGGCCGCCGATCAGCGTCGTGCGCACCTTCACCGGCGAGAGCCAGTTGACGTTGATGTGCGCGATGACGTTGTCGGGGAAGTAGATCGTCAGGAAGGCCATGTCGGCCTGGTGGTTGAAGTGGCTGCCGCCGGTCGCGACCACGGCCTCGGCCTTCGTGCCGATCACATAGTCCATGATGGACAAATCGTGCGGCGCCAGGTCCCACACCACGCTGACGTCGTGCTGGAAGAGGCCCAGGTTGATGCGCGACGAGTCGAAGTAGAACAGCGGCCCGAGGACGCCCTTGTCGATGAGCTCGCGGATCTTCCGCACGGCGCCGGTGAACAGGAACGTGTGGTCCACCATGATCCGGAGGTTCTTGCGGTCGGCCAGCTCGACCAGCTCCTCGGCCTGGCGCACGGTCGAGGTGAAGGGCTTCTCTACGAACACGTGCTTGCCGTTCTCGAGGGCGGTTCGCGCCAGCTCGTAGTGCGTCCACACGGGCGTGACGATGGCCACGGCGTCGATGTCGGGCGACTCGAGCACCTCGGCCGGGTCCGGCGTCGTGCGCAGGGCGGGGTAGACGCGGCCGGCCTTCTGCAGCGCGGCGGGGTTGGTGTCGCAAAGCGCCGCCACGCTGTACGCCTCGATGCCGTACAGGTTGCGGACGATGTTCGGGCCCCAGTAGCCGTAGCCGATGACGCCGACGCGAAGCTGGCTCACGTGTGACCTCCCGATTCCGGGGGAATGCGGCGCAGGAACCGCGCGGGGTTGCCCCACACGATGGTGCGCGGCGCCACGTTGCGCGTGACGACGCTGCCGGCGCCGACGATGGCGTGCTCGCCGATGGTGACGCGGGGCAGGATGGTCGCGCCCGACCCGATGGAGGCGCCCTTCTTCACCAGCGTGGGCTCCACCTTCCAGTCGGCCTCGGTCTGCAGCTCGCCGTCCGCCCTCGTCGCGCGCGGGTAGACGTCGTTGGTGAAGGTGACGCCGTGGCCGACGAAGACGTTGTCCTCGATGGTCACGCCCTCGCAGATGAAGGTGTGGCTCGAGATCTTGCAGCGCCGCCCCACCTTCACGCCCTTCTGGATCTCGACGCAGGCCCCGATCTTCGTCTCGTCGCCGATCTCGCAGCCGTACAGGTTGATGAACTTCGAGAGCTTGACGCCCTTCCCGAGCTTCACGTCGGGAGCAATCGAGAGGTACGGATCCATCAGGCGGCACCCTTGAACATGGCGCGGGGCGTGGCAAGCAGGATCTTCAGGTCCGTCCAGAGCGTGTGCGTCCGGGCGTAGCGCAGGTCGAGGCGTACCATGTCGTCGAAGCTCGTCCGGCTCCGGCCCTGGACCTGCCACGGCCCGGTGATGCCGGGCTTGGCCTCGAGGACGCGCCGGCGGTGCCACGGCTGGTACTGCTCCACCTCGAAGGGCAGCGGCGGCCTCGGCCCGACGAGCGACATCTCGCCGCGCAGCACGTTGAGGAACTGCGGCAGCTCGTCGAAGCTCGCCTTGCGCAGGAACCGGCCCGCCCGGGTCACGCGGGGGTCGTTCGTCAGCTTGAACAGCCCGTCGCTGTTCGGCCGGCCCTTCCCGCCCGACTTGATGAACCAGGTCACGTAGTCCTGGTGGATGGCGTGCCCGGCGTTGGCGTGCATGGTGCGGAACTTGAGCATCGTGAACGGCTCGCCGCGCCGGCCGACGCGCACCTGCCTGTGGAACACGGGGCCGGCCGAGGTCAGCTTCACCGCCAGGGCGGCTGCGGCCATGATCGGCGAGAAGACGACGAGCAGCAGGAGGCCGCCGGCGATGTCGAGGGCGCGCTTGACGGCGTCGCGGCCCGGGCGCGCCGGCTCGGGCGCGAACGCCTCGATCAGCAGGTCCGGGGGCGGGAACGAGAACCCGTCGGCCGCCGGCGCGGCCCGGTGCGCGTAGACGCGCATCGACAAGACGGCCAGCGCGGCATCTCCCAGGCGGCCCGACACCTCGTGGCGCAGCCGATCGAGGATCTTCAGCGCGCCCTCGCCGGGCACGTCGGGCAGGAGCAGGCCCAGCACCTTGCCCTCGTCGAGCCACCCGACGGCGTCGGCATCGCGCTTCACCGCGGCGATGGCCCCGAGAATCGGGACCCACGCGTCCGCCCCCGAGGCATCGTCGCTCCGGTCCACCAGCACGACGGCGAACGGCGACTCGAAGCGGTCGGCGCACTTGCGCTCGCGGACGAGGACGTCCTTGAAGACGCTTTCCCCGAGGACGGGGATGCCGGCCTGGGGCCCGGGCGACGGCTGCACGAGCGGCAGGGGGGCCGGGACCGGGCCCGGGCACTTCTCCCAGTCCGCGAACTCCCGAAGCGCCTCCAGGATCGACTTCGTCACTGGCTCGGGTCTCTCAGCCCTTCGGAACGCGCCGCGGTCCCTGCTGGGTCACCCGCACGCGGAGGTTGCGCGCCGTCCGGGCGGGAAGGAGCCGCCTGAGGCCTTCGCCGACGCGCGCGCCGATGGCGCGGGACGTCTCCTCGTCGGAGCCGTCGAGCCTCGCGCACAGCACGGCGCCGGCGACGCGGTTCTGCCGGTACCAGCCGACGATGTCCGTGTCGCGCAGGAGCTGCCGCAGGCCGCCGAAGAGGCGGGCCGCGCAGGAAGACGTGATCATCGCGCTCTCGCCGGACTCGCCTTCGAGCGTCGCCAGCAGCAGGCGGACCCGGCGGCTCGCGCGCTCGGCGCGCGCCCGTTCCATGCCGAGGAGGTAATTGAACGTGTCTTCGTCGTACTCCTCGCCTGGCGGGCACTCAAGCTCACGAATCGGCCGGCGGATGTCCTCGGTCGGCATGTCGGGCTGCCTCGCACGCAGGGCGGGCTCAGCCCGATCCGGCAGCAAGGCATGCGCCAACGACGAACGACGGGGAAGGCGGCCGGGCTTCGTCATCTAACGCGTATTGTGACAGGGGGTTAAGCGCGAACGCGAACCGGTGGACGAAGCTGTTCCCGCCGAGGATACATCAAAAGACGTTGATTGCGGCGACCAAAGTCAACGCCTCGAGGAGGCACGCCCCGAGCGCCCGTAGTAGTAGCTGTAGTAGCCCTCGCTCCGCATCTCGGCGGGATCCAGCGCGTTCAGCACCACGCCCAGCACGCGGTCCTGGCCGAGAGTGTCCACGGCGGCCGCGAGATCGGGGAACCGGGTCACGCCCGCGCGCACGACGACGATCGCGCCGTCCACGGTTTCCGACACGAGGTGCGCGTCGGCGAGGACGACGACGGGGGGCGAATCGACGATCACCCAGTCGAACGCGGCCGCGGCGTCCGCCACGATGCGCGCCATGCGGCCCGAGGAGAGGCCGGCGAGGGGGTTGGCCTCGGGCCGGCCGGCCGGGAGCAGCGTCAGGTTCTCGCTGACGCGCGCCGTGGGCACTTTCTCGTCGGTGTCGGCGCGCAGGGCCTCGCAGAGGCCGCTGGCGTTGGCCAGGCGGAACACCTGGTGCAGCGTCGGCCGCCGGAGGTCGGCGTCGATGAGGAGCACCCGCCGATGGTAGGAGTCGCTCAGGGTCAGGGCGAGGTTCGTCGCCACGTGGCTCTTGCCGTCGCCCGGCGAGGGCGAGGTGACGAGGAGGCTCTTGAGCGGCCGCTCGCCCTGGATGCGGAGCAGCGTGGCGCCGAGCGTCCGGAACTGCTCGACGAGCAGCGGGCTCGCGTCGGCGGATGCGACCAGGCGCTCGGCGGCCCTGGCGTCGATGCCGCCGGAGACGACGAACCGGCCGGCTTTCGGGGGCTCGCGCCGCGCGCCGCGCGTGGCGCCTTCGGCTGCGGGCGCGGCCGTCCCGGCGGGCCCGGCGGCCCCGGGCGCCGCCGCGCGGGTGTCCTGCTCCTCGACCTGCCAGGGCGACGGCGCGGGCGCGGGCGCTTCGGCTCCCGTTCCCCGAGCCGCGTCCACGTTCGAGCGCCGCAGCGCGTCGTCGATGCGTCCCATTACGCCACGTACCTCCAGAGCCTCAGGACCCAGAACACGCCGCCGCTGGCGGCCGCCAGGAGCGCCGCCGCCGTCGCCGCCAGCAGGCGGAGGCGCTTGCGGCGGCGGACGTCCGCGTCGGTCGTCACGTACGGCAGGAGGCCGAGCACGGGCAGATCGATCGCGCCGAGCACGTCGCCCTCGGAGCGCATCGTCGAGTCGCGGACGTAGAAGAGGCCGACCAGCGCCACGCCCAGGCCGAGGCCGGCGAGCAGGCCCAGGAGGTTGATCCGCAGCCGGTTCGGGCTGGTCGGCTTCTGCGGCACGCGCGGCGGGTCGAGGATGCGGAACTGCTCGCCAATCTGGCGCTGCTCGAGGCTGGCCGCCATCTTCGAGTTCTCGCTCTTGGCGAGGAGCTGGCGGTACGTCTCCTGGAGCGTGTCGTAGTCGCGGGTCAGGGCAATCCACTCCGACTCGATGCCCGGCACCGCCTCGAGCCGCGCCTGGTAGGCGCCGATCTCGGCCCTCATGCGGCGCTCCTCGCCCTCCTTGAAGGCGATCTGCCGGTCGAGGCTCTCGATCTCGGCGCGCATCTCGCGGAGCCGCTCGCGGCGGCGGGCCTCTTCCTGGTTCGCGGCGACGGCCTGGCCGGCTTCCGGCGACACCGGGCGCTCGAGCTCCGCGGCGGCCACCTGCTGCTCGAGGTCGGCGATGACGCGCCTGGTGCGCACGATGTCCGGGTGCTTCGGGCTCAGGCGCGTTTCCATCTGCGCCAGGGCCGCGCGGGCGGCGGCCAGGCGCTGCTGCGGCGGCGCGTCGGCGGGGAGCGCGCCGCTCGCGCCGGCCGGAACCGGCGCCGCCACGGGCTCGTCGGCGGCGGCGTCGTTGTAGAGGCGCTCCAGGACGAGCTTGCGGTTGCGGTCCACCTCGAGCGAGGCCACCATCGACTGCAGGGCCATCTGCGTGTTCTGGATCGCCTGCATGTTGGTCTGCGTCTGCGTGGGCAGGCGGCCCGCGTTGCGCTCGCGGAACACCTTGAGCCGCTGCTCCTGCGCCTCCAGGCGCGAGCGGGCGTCGGCGAGCTGGGCCTCGAGGAAGGCGCTCGTCTGATCGGCCTGCGTGCCGCGGTCGCGGGCGTTGGTGTCGATGAAGAAGCTCGCGAGGCGCTCGACGACCTTCTGGGCGATGACGGGGTCCTGGTAGTCGAACGACACCCGGAACGCCTCGGATTGCGAGTCGCGGCGCGACACCTGCCCGGCGACGAGCGGCTGGATGAGCACGCGCTTCGTCATCAGCTCGACCACGTCCTCCATCGGGTACTTCTCGCGCTCCCTGGGGAACAGGCTGAAGTCGGTGATGAGCTTCTCGAGCTGCGTGCGGCTGAGCACCTGCTGGGCCAGGGCGCGCAGCCGGTCCTCGACGCGCTCGGTCACGGTGGCGCTGACGTAGGTCTCCGGGACTCGCTGCGGCACGACCTGGATCAGGGCGTCGGAGCGGTAGAGGCTCGGCTGCGAGCGCGAGTAGAGCAGGCCGCCCATGATGCCGGCGAAGAGCGGCAGGACGAGCAGCCACCACCAGCGGCGGAGCGCGCCGAAGACGACGTCGAGGGTCAGTTCCCGGCCCGGTAGCATGAGCAGTTCCTCGCGAGTGTCACCGCTGGGAAAGGGGGCGCTGGGACGAGCTGGCGGCGAGGGGGACCGCCAGCGAGAGCCCCACGCGGACGGCGTTGCGATCGAAGGCGGCGGGGAAGCCCTCGGGAAGGGCCCCCGGATCCGAGTAGCGGTGCCGGTAGTAGTAGTAGCCCGCCGTCGCCGCCAGCGCGCGCGTGACGGCGACCCTGAGCTGGGCGGACGCGCCGTAGACGTCGAACGTCCCGCTGATCCTGCCGGCGTAGGGCGTCTTCCAGTTGCTGTACGAGGTGCCGAGGCTCAGGGCCGCGCGCCGGCCCAGGAGGCCGCCCGTGCTCACGCGCGCGGTGTCGGTCGTGTACACCTCGTCGGTCACGCTCTGGAACATCGAGAAGTCGCGGCGGTAGTCCGCGTCGATCGACCACGTCGGCGAGACGGCGAGGCTGGCGCTCGCCCGTCCCGTCATCGCCCAGGACGCGATGGTGCCGGTTTCGGCGCGGGCCCAGGACTCGACGCGTCCGGCGCCGGCCGCCAGCGACACCCTGAGGCCCGTCCGGCGCGAGAACGGCTTCACGATGTCCGGGCCCGCCTCGATCCGGTGCGTGCGGACGGGCCGGGCCAGGGCGTCGGCGTAGGTGTACTCGAGATCCTGGAAGCGGTAGTCCACGTTCCACGCGGCGGCCCTGGAGAGGATCAGCCGGTAGCGGGCGTCGGCGGTGTGCGATCGGCTGTCGCCGTAATCGGTGTTGCCGGTGTAGCGGCGGACGCCGTACGAGTACGAGAGCGAGGTCGAGTTCCTGGGGGTCCAGCGCGTGTCGATGCCCGCGGTGGTGTTCGTGTTGAGCGAGCGGCGCTCGAAGAGCTCCGCGGCCCGGACGCCGCCGGCGCCGGCGCTCGGCAGGGCGCCCCCGCTGCCCGGGGGCGCGTACACGCTGAAGAACGGCTCGTAGCCGACGCGCTCCGAGGCGCGGAGCGTGACGCGCCGTCCGGCGCGGGTCGTCGCGCCGAGGGAGGCGAAGGCGCCGGCCGCGGGCTTGTCGAGGTACTTCGGATAGTGCATGAGCGTGCCCGCCGCGTCGGCCCGCAGGGACCGCGCGGCGTTCCCGACGAAGTAACTGAGCGCGGCCTCGCCGTCCGCCGTGGACCCGCTGGCCATGACCAGGCGGCCGAAGCTGCCCGAGCCGAGGCCCTCCGTCACGTTGTCGTCGTAGCCTCCCATGGCGCTTGCCGTGAGCATCAGCTCGCGGCGCACCGGCCCCGGATCGCGCGGCGCGCGTGCCTCGTCGAGGAAGTCCTGCGAGACGGCGGCGGGCTGGCGCCCCGAGGCGCGCGGCGTCCGGCGCGAGGCCCGGCGTGGCTTCCTGGCGCCGGCATCCGGTTGCGCCGGCTGCTGGGCGGCAGGGGCCTCCGGGGCGCCGGCGGGCGGCTGGGCCTGCGGCGCCGGCTGCTGCGCGGCTGGCGCGGGCCCGGACTGGCCCTGGCGCGCCCAGGCAGGCCCCGCCCCCGCCGCGGCCATCACGAGCGCCGCGGTCAGCCAGGCGCCAGGCTTGAACGAGAGCATCGGCTGGATTATCGCTCGGGAACGACGACCGTGTCGCCAGGCCTGAGCAGGATGTTCTGCGCGGCCTTCCTGCCGTTGGCGACGTTCTTGTAGTCGAAGGGCAGCGCCCGCGTCCGGCCGTTCTCGACGCGCATGATCGAGATCTTCCCGCCGTCGGCGAACTCGTTGAGGCCGCCGGCGACGGCGATGAGCTGCATGACGGTCATCGACGAGGTGAGCGCGTACGCGCCGGGCCTGGCGACTTCGCCGGTGATGAACGCCTTGCGGCTGTTCATCTGGCGGACGACGACGGTGACCGAGGCGTCGGTGACGTACTCGCGCACGGCCGCCTGGATGCGCTCGGCCAGCTCGTCCGGCGTCAGGCCCGCGGCCTTGATGTCGCGGACGAGCGGCAGGGTGATCATGCCGTCGGGCCGCACGGTGACGTCGCCGCTCAGCTCGGCCTCGCGCCACACGAGGATGCCCAGCACGTCCTCGGGCCCAATCGTGAAGCCGGGCTCGGTGGTCACGACCGGGCCTGGCACGGCCGGCGGCTTCTGCGGGGCCGCGGGCTTCGCGGCGGGCTTCTGCGCGGGCGCGGCGGGCGCTGCGGCCTGCCCTGCGGCCTGTCCTGACGCCGGCTTCGCGGCGGGCTGCGCCTGGGCGCCAGCCCGGGCCCCAAGGCCGGCGGGCGCGAGAAGTGCCAACACGACGAGGGCGGCCGGTATCGTGCGCATGAGCGTCAGTCCTGTCAGAAGAACCTGAAGATCCGGTTCGGGTCTGGATTGGCCGGCGCGTCCTGGGCCCGGCCCGGCCCTTCCGCCGGCGCCGCGGCGTCTTTGGGCGGCAGCCAGGCGCCTGGCTCGCGGCGGCGCGTCCTGGCCTGCGCGGCGGCGCGCAACGCCGCGCGGGGCCGCGCGGCGCGCTCGTCGGCGCCGCCGTTCTCTTCGGCCGGCGGTTCGATCAGCGGCTCGCCGGCGCGGCGGGGCCGGCCGTTCGACGAGGCGAGATCGAGGTCGCCGCAGACCTCGGCGACGAGCGGCCCGTCGACGGGCTTCTTCTGCGCCGCGTATCCGGCCAGCAGCGCGTTCTCGCACACGACGCCGATCGTGCGCGGGATGCCGCGCGAGGCCTCGTAGATGGCCAGGACGGCGTCCTTGGCGAACACCTCCGTAGGCTCGCCCCCCGCCACGCGCAGGCGGGAGGCGATGTAGCACGCGGTCCAGTGGCGATCGAGGGGCTCGAGCGAGCAGCGGAGCACGACCCGCTGCTTGAGCTGGCGCAGCGACGGGTCGTTCAGCCGATCGGCCAGCTCGGGCTGGCCGACGAGCACCACGTTGACGAGCTTCGCCGTGGCGGTCTCCAGGTTGGCGAGCAGCCGGACCTCCTCGAACAGCTCGTGCGTCAGGCTCTGCGCCTCGTCGATCACGATGGCCGTGAGGCCGCCGGCCGCGTGGCGCGCGGCGAGGTCGCGCTCGAAGGCGAGCAGGAACTTCGCTTTCGATCCGGAGGCGGCGGGCAGCGCGAACCGGTCGGCGAGGATCTCGTAGAACTCCTCGGGGGTCAGCGTCGGGTTGTTCAGGACGACGTGCCGGTACTCGGGCCGGCTCTCGGCATCGAGGGCGGCCCGGAGCAGCGTGGTCTTGCCCGTGCCGGCCTCGCCGAGGAGCAGCGTGATGCCCAGCGACGAGGTGAACCCGTAGCGGAGGGTGGCGAGGGCCTCGCGCTGCCGCGGGTTCAGGAAGAGAAACCGCGGGTTCGGCGTGAGCTGGAAGGGCCGCTCGTTCAATCCGAAGAAAGCTTCGTACATCTGCAACCGGCCGGGAGACAGCTTCGCCCCGTCAGTCCCATGTCAGGGCCTGAATGGACGCGCGCGCGAACCGCTCCAGGGAGTGCGATCGCGCTCCCTCGACTGACTCGGGTGAGATATCGGCCGAGGCGCGCGCGTTCAACACCCCGCCTGCTCCTGAATCGCCGGCTGCCCGTCGTCGCAAGACCATGACTGCACGCAACTTCCCAGAACCCGCGCGGTCAAGGCCAGGCGGGCTCACGCCGGCGGCATTGTCATCGGTCACACCCCTCATGCGAGCCTAGGCCCCAGCCCCGGCTTTGTCAAGCGCAGGGCCCCGTCCGGGGCCCTGCGGCGTGCCATGTCCGGCTGTGGAATGCCGCCTTCGGCGCAGCAGCGACAGGCGGCCCGCCCGGCGCGGCGAGCCGCTTCGGTGCGACGAGCCGGTCGGTGCGGCTAGTTGCCCGACGCGACGAAGGTGGCGCCGCAGGTGCGCGTGCCCGCGAGCGACAGGGCGTAGGCCGCGTGCGCGCCGCTGCAGTCGCCCGTCCAGCCGCCGAACCTGTACCCTCTGTCCGGCGTCGCCAGCATCCCCAGCCAGAGCGGCGCGGGCATGGTGACCGAGCAGGCGCTGCCGCCGGTGCCGCAGTTGATGCCGGCGGCCCTGATGGTACCGCCCGATGGCCGCGTGATGTTCAGCCTGTACGGCGGGCCGGCGGACGGCGGCGGAGCCGGCTGCGGGCTCGGGGCCGGCTCGGTTGCCGGCGGCGGTGCGATGACAGCGCTGCCGGCCGGGACGAAGCTCGCGGTACAGGTGCGGGCGCCCTCGAGCGCGATCGCGTAGCTCGCGTTGCTCCCCGAACAGTGCCCGGTCCATTCGACGAAGCGGTAGCCGGGATCGGGCGTTGCCATGACCCCAAGAGTCATCGGGCCGGGCATCGTCGTCGTGCAGGCCCTGGCGGTGGTGCCGCAGTTGATGCCCGCGCCCCGGACGACGCCGCCAGACTGGCGCTGGATCGTGAGGGTGTACGGGGCGCCGATCGGCAGCCCGCCGCTGGGCGGCGCAGGCGAGGCCGGCGGCGGTTCGGCTGGCGGGGCGGCCGGCGGGGCGGCCGGCGGGGCGGCTGGCGGGGCGGCCGGGACCGCGGTGAACGCCGCGCCGCAGGAGACCGGGCCGTTGAGCGACAGCGAGTAGGTCGGCGACGCGCCGGAGCAGCTGCCCGACCAGGAGGCGAACGTGTAGCCCGTGTCGGCGACGGCCTGCAGCCCGATGGTCATCGGCCCGGGCATGGTCACCGAGCAGGCGCTGCCGCCGCTGCCGCAGTTGATGCCGGAGCCCATGACCGTGCCGTTCGCGGGGCGCGCGATGGTGAGCGTGTAGCTGACCGCGTTGACGATGATTGTGGTCGAGGCCGTGGCCGTCGTGTAGCGCGTCGGGTCGGACGGCGTGAAGGTGACGTTCAGCGTCCGCATGCCGGCGGCGAGCACCGTGCCGGCGGCCGGGTTGTAGGCGAAGGTGCCGGGCACGCTGGCGGTGGCGTTGAGCTGCGCCGCGCCGAGCGGCGTGCCCTGCGTGATGGCCGCGGGCTTCGCCCAGGACAGCGTCGGCGTCGCCAGGCCGGCCTGCTGGAGCACGAGCGTCTGTCCGCCGATCCTGATCGAGCCGGCGCGGCTGGCGGTGGACGAGTTGGCAAGGACGTCGAACGGGACCGTCGAGCTGCCCGAGCCGTTCAGCGTCGTGAGCGCGATCCAGGACGAGGTCGTCGAGACGCTCCACGAGCAGCCGTCGCCGGTCTGGACGTCCACCGCGTAGCGGCCGCCGGTGACGGGGATGGACGCGCTCGTCGCGCCGAGGGCAAAGGTGCAGGGGCTGGCGGCGACGCCGAACGTGAAGGGGTTCGACGGTTCGCTGAGCGCTGATCCCTCGGGGCCGACCGCGGCCACGCGGGCCTCGTAGCTGCCCCCCGGCAGCGGCCAGCCGCTCACGCTCGACGAGAAGTCGTAGCGGATCTTCCCGTCGGCCTCGGGCGACGGCTTGCCCATGTCCACGGTGGTGAACGGCGCGGACGCCCCGACCATGTAGACGCCGAGCTCGTAGCGCAGCACGGCCGGCCCGCCGCCGCCGAGGTCGGTCCAGTGGTCCGCGGACGGATCGAACTCTGCGATGCGCGGGTTCGAGACGACCTGCGCGCCGGCGGTCGAGGCCATCAATAGCGCGAGCGCCAGGCCGGCGAGGAGCGTAAGAACCGGCGATGCGCCGTATCGGCTGGTTCGAGAAGTAATCATGGTGCGGTCCCGCGCGTTGGCGTGCCCGGAGACAGGCGTCCCCTTCGGCTTCGGCGCGGAGGGCGCAAGAAACATGCCCCGGCGCCTGGATCGCACACCGTGCGGGAACCGCTGGAATTGGCCGGTATTCGGCGCGAATCCAACGCGCAGGACTGCACGCCGGTTCCGGTTTCTGCGGACGGATTACAGTTCTGTCCCGGCCCGGCGCGCGGCGTCTGGCGGGCCTGGCGCGCCGGTTGCGCCGCGGCGCCGTTGACGCTTCTCGTCGTCGCGTCATTCCCTTGACGAGAATGCGGTCGCGAAAAGGGGTCAGGCACCGGGATCTGATCCTGTTCCGGAGCCAGACCCCTATTCGTTCTCAGGACGAGGGGGAGACCGCTGCGGGCCGGGGCACTTCTGCGCGCTGCGCGCGCTCGGGTAGCATGGGCGCATGGCACGCCACGTTCGACGCCTCGTCGGCCCGCTCGCCCCGCTCGCCGGCGCCGGGCTGCTTCTCGCGGCGCTCGCCGCCGCGCCTGCGGCCCGCGCAGGAGCCGCGCCTCGTGCGGCGCCCGCCGGCGGGCCATGGCTCTTCAGCTACTTCGTCGATGACGGGCAGGACGGCCTGCACCTGGCCTACAGCAGGGACGGCCTCGCCTGGACGCCCCTTCGCGAGGGCCGCCCGTTCCTCGCGCCCGCGGTCGGCGGAAAACTCATGCGCGACCCGAGCGTAGTGCTGGGCCCCGACGGCGTCTTCCACATGGTCTGGACGACGGGCTTGTGGGAGCAGGGCATCGGGGTGGGCCACTCGAGGGACCTGCTCGCCTGGAGCGGCGTCGAGTTCCTGCCGGTCATGGTGCACGAGCGTCAGGCGGTCAACGCGTGGGCGCCCGAGATCATCTGGGACGAGGAGACGCGGCAGTACGTCATCTTCTGGGCCACGTCGATTCCGGGCCGCTTCCCGGACACGGACGAGAGCGCCGACATCCGCTCGTCGGACGGCGCGCGGCTGAACCACCGCATCTACCGGACGACGACGAGGGACTTCCGGGAGTACACCCGGGCGGAGCTGTTCTTCGATCCCGGCTTCGCCGTCATCGATGCCGCGATCGTCCGCGACGGCGCCCAGTACGTGATGGTCTTCAAGAACGCAACGAGGTTCCCCGAGGCGACGGAGGACATCCGCATCGCGTTCGCGGACCACGCGCTTGGGCCGTACCGCGTCGAGCCCGGGCCGATCTCGAAGGCGAACCGGGTGGGGGGGCCGACGGCGTTTCGCGCCGGCGGCGAGCTGATGGTCCTCTACGACGCGTACACGCGCCGCCGCTTCGAGGGCGTGCGGTCGCGCGACCTGAAGGCGTGGGCGGCGCTCGGCGCGGAGCTGACCATGCCGGCCGGGGCGCGGCACGGCACGGTCTTCGCGGTGCCGGAGAAGGTGCTGGCGGGGCTACTCGCGGCCCCGCTTGCGCGCTAGGCGCGCCAGCGTCGCCTGCTCCCGCAGGACGCCCGGCAGCGGACGGGCGGGGCTGCCCCAGAACACCACGCCCTTGCCGCGCAGGATCTTGCTGGTCGGCACCCCCGCCTGCGCGCCGAGGATCACGCCCTCCTCGATGCGGACGTGGTCGGCGATGCCGGCCTGTCCGCCGACGATGACGCGGTCGGCGATGCTGGAGCTGCCGGCAATCCCGGTCTGGGCCGAGATGGCCACGTGGCGCCCGATCCGCACGTTGTGCGCCACCTGCACGAGGTTGTCGATCTTCGTGCCGGCGCCGATGACGGTGGCGCCGAGGGCGCCGCGGTCGATGGTCGTGTTCGCGCCGATCTCGACGTCGTCTTCGAGGCGCAGCGTCCCGATCTGCGGGAACGCCTCGTAGGCGCCGGTTTCCTCGTCCATCACGTAGCCGAACCCGTCGCTCCCGAGGACGACGCCGGCGGCCAGCACGGTCTCCCCCCTTCTCTTCGTCTCTTCGTCCACCCGCGCCGTGAGGCCGCTGGGCTCGAGTGCATCGAGCAACGTGTCCGCCAACCGCAGGGCGCGATCGAGCGCGTTCCTCGTCACCTGCACGTCGAGTACCTCCTTCGGCGCACTTCTCACGCCCGCCGGGTGATCCCGGCCGTCGCGTCGCTTCAGGCGCGCCGCCGCCGCCCGCACCAACGGGCGCGGGTCGACGAGTTCGTCGGGCACGCTGACGCTCGGCTGGCTCTCGCGAGTCTGCAGGAGGGCGTCACGGACGCGCGCGTGCATGGCCGCCTCCTGTTCGGACAGCGGCAGCGGCCCCGTGAGGCTGCGCGCCCCGGCGGGAAGGGCGGGCAACGGCACCTGGCGCGTGGGGCGGCCAGCCTCGACCTTCGCCCAGTAGCCGCGCGGCGGCACCGGAATGCCGAGCTTCTTGCAGATCTTGAGCAGCCCCACGCCGGACAGGCCGCAACGGGGCGCGACGACCGTCACCGCGTCGGTCCAGACCTCTTCGTACAGTGCCTCCCGGCTGACTGGGGTGCCTTGGCGTCTCATCGCGTCTCTCGTGGCTCGAGCCGGAGGCCGTCCTTGGTGGCGGCTCCCCGGTAGATTGCAGATTTGCTGTTCAGTAAATATTGCATTTGGGCCGAATATTCGGTATGGTGGCTATATTTACTGCACAGCAAACCTAGGCGGTGAGCATGCTTCAGGCGCACGCAAGCGAGCGGGGACTCATCGACCAGTTCCTCGCGGCACTTCGGTCGCTGCCCGAGGTGCAGGTCGAACTCGAACGCGCCGCTGCGCCGGACCACGACGCCCGGCTTGCGCTCGACGTTGCCGGCAAGCCCATCCACGCGCTCGTCGAGGTGCGGAAGGCCGTCTACCCGCGCGACGTCCGTCAGCTCGTCTGGCGGATCCGGGACCTTTCCCGTCAACACCCCGCCGGCGAGAGCGGCGGCGAGGCGCTGGCGGTCCTGATCGCCGACTCCATCTCGCCGGGGGCGAAGGAGCTGCTTCGAGCCGAGCGCGTCGGTTACTACGACAGCGGCGGCAGTCTCTACCTCCCGGCTCGGGGAGCCTACCTGTACGTCGACAAGCCGCCTCCCAAGTCCTTGTCCCGGTCCATGCGGTCCTTGTTCACGGGGCGGCGCGCGCAGGTCCTGCACGGCCTGCTGATCCGCCACCAGGACTGGCTCGGCGTGAAGGACCTGGCCGAGCTGACGCTGGTTTCGCCGGCGACGGCGTCCCAAGTGCTGTCCGAAATGGAACGCCTCGACTGGCTGGAGTCGCGCGGGCAGGGGCCCAGCAAGCAGAGGCACCTTCGGGAGCCCGCGGCACTGCTCGACGCCTGGGTGAAGCAGCTGGGCTCGATCCGGCTTCCGGCGCTGCGACGCTACTTCGTGCCCGCGATGAAGCCCGACGGCTTGATGGAGCGCCTCGGCCAGGTTTGCGAGTCGCGCAGCGTCGAGTACGCCGTCAGCTTCGAGGCGGCCGCGCAGCGCTACGCGCCGTTCCTGTCGGCGGTCTCGCAGGTTCGATGCCGACTGCCGGCGGGATCGGAGGCCGATGCCGCGATCGCCGACCTCGGGGCGCGCGCCGTCAGCCAGGGCGCGAATCTCGCCGTCATCGAGGCGAAGTCGTCCGGGGACCTGCTCTTTCGCGAGCGGGTCGGCGGGGTCTGGCTGGCCAGTCCGGTCCAGGTGTACCTCGACCTACTGCGGGGCGAGGGACGAGCCAAGGAGATGGCCGAACACCTGCGCCGAGAGAGGTTCGGCTTCTGATGGCCAAGCCTGCGACGCTGGACGGCTACAGAGACGAGTACACGCTCGACTGCGAACGGGTGCTCGTGACGTTGCTGCGGGGACTAGGACCGTGGAAGGACTCCGTCTACCTGGTCGGCGGCTTGACGCCGCGGTATCTCGTCCCCGCGCGCCCGCCCGGCGTGCCCGCGCACGCCGGCACGCTGGACGTCGACATCGTCATTGACCTTCAGATCCTGGCCGACACCGAGGCGTACCACACGCTCGAAGAGAACCTCAAGCGCATGGGGTTCGAGCGGGCCGAGAACGAGCAGGGCGTCAAGCTCTCCTGGCGGTGGCAGACCCGGACAGAGCACGGTGCGCTGATGGTGCTGGAGCTGCTGGCCGATGCCCCTCAGATCGCCGGCGGGCGCGTCCAGCCGCTGCCGACTGAGGGCACGATCTCGGCGCTCAACATCCCGCACTCTTCGATCGTGTTCGACCTGTACCAGGTGGCCGAGATCCGCGCCGAGTTGCTCGGCGCAAACGGGATGGCGACCGAGCGCGTCAAGCACGCCGACATCGTTAGCTTCACGTGCCTGAAGGCATTCGCGTTCGACCAGCGCTTCGAGCGCAAGGACGCCCACGACTTGGTCTACTGCATCGAGCATGCCCCGGAGGGGCTGGACGCCGTCGTCGCGGCCTTCGCCCGGGCGCTTGCGGGCACGCACGCGGCGGTGGTGCGAGAGGCGCTGGACATCCTCCGACGACGCTTCGCTGACGAGGAGGCGGCCGAGGGTTATCGCAAGGACGGCCCGGTTGCTGTGGGCAAGTTCGAGCTGGGGGAGGGTGACGAGGCGGTTCGGCGCGAGGCGAGGCTGTTGCGGCAGCGGCAGGCCAGCGACGTGATGGGTCGGCTCCTGGCAGCGATCGGGTAGCGCCCGAGGCGACGAGACGATCATCACCTTCGGCTTGCGCTTGGACGGAGAGCATGGCTGGCGGCCCGCGGATCGTCTCGGAATGCCGGTCTGCGGCCCGCTCGGACTGCTCAACCTGCTCGAGACCCGGCTCGGATTGTTGCGCGCTGACTGCGCACACGCTCAGCGGGTGACGCAGTACAGGGAGTGCCTCAAACGGGTCGACACGGAGGACCGCTTCTACCACGCGTCGTTCGGCATCGATCCGATCGGTACATCCGCGTCGCTGCTGTCGTGGCGCGATGCCTGGTATCTGCACGGCTGGAACGGCAAGTCGCCGCCGGCGGCCGGCGTCCGGATCGCCGACATGGCCGCCGTCGAGGCCGTTTCACGGGAGCTTCTGTTCCCATCGATCGGCGAGCGACTGGCCCGCGTCACGGAGTTTCTCGACCGACAGCAGCCGAAGATCGAAAGCATCGAACTCGCCGACCCGATCGACGCCTTTCCCAAGCGCTGGCGCGAGGTACTCGCGAAGCTGCCGGTGCGTTCGGTCAGGACGTACGCACCGTCGGCGGACGCAGGTACCGTGCTGGGAAGGCTCCAGATCGCCCTCAAGGCGGCGCACGACGGGGAGAAGCGAGACGGGAAGATCCCTTGGTCCGACGACGGCAGTCTGCGCGTCGTGCGTGGCGAGACCGGCCTTGTCGCCGCGCGTTGGCTCGCTCATGAACTCGCAGGGCCGCAGCAGGGGGCCGCCATCGTCGCCGAGCAGAGCCGTTCCCTGCTCGATGCGACGCTCGATGCCGCCGACGTCGCGCGGCAGGGTTTCCAGGATGCGAGTCCCCTGGCCCCTGCGCTTCAGGTCCTGCCTCTGGCGCTCGCCACGGTCTGGGAGCCGCTCGACGTCTATGCGCTGCTCCAGTTTCTCTCGCACCCGATCGGCCCGGTGCCCGGCTATGCACGGCGGCGGTTAGCCGAAGTGGTGGCGCAGTACCCCGGCATTGGTGGCCCGCGGTGGCGGGAAGCGGTCGAGGAGATCGTGCGTCGCCACCCGGATCGCGCCGCCGATGTCCGAAGGGCACTGTCGTTCTGGGTCGAGCACACGCGTTACGTGCCGGAGCAGGGTGCGCCGATATCCGCGCTGCTCGAAAGAACCCGAGGGATTCGCGACTACTTCGGCGCGCGCCTCGCTGATCGGGACGTCAATCGCAGCGCGGCTGCCGCGACGGGCTTGAATCAGGCCGGCGCGGTGGCGGCGGCGCTCGAGACGCTCGTCGCTCACGGCGAATCCTCGATCGCCCCAGCGGAACTCGAGGCGTTGGTGGCGCAGTGCACGTCGCAGGGCGCTCCCAACTTCGCAATGCACGCGCAGGTCGGGCGAGTACCGTGCGTGTCCGATCCGGGTGCGTTGGTGGAACCGTTCGACCGCGTCGTCTGGTGGCAGATGGGCGCACCGGCATTGCCGGGCCACTACCCGTGGAGCGTCGGCGAGATCGCCTCGCTCGCGGTGGCCGGCGTGGAACTGCCCCCGCTCGCGGACGTCCTGAAGCGGCGCGGCGATGATTGGCTCAGGCCGGTCTTGAACGCTCGCAGGCAGCTCGTGCTCGTGCTCCCTCCGCACGCGGAGGAGATGCACCCTCAGTGGCAGGAGATCCAGTGGTTCGTCGATGGCGTACGGCCGGAGCCGTTGGAGGGCCTCCTGACCGGTCTCCCCGGCGACGACCTCCCGGCGATCGCGCACGCGGCTCTGCCGGGACGCAGGCGATGGTGGCAACTCCCGCCGCAGGCGAAGATTCCGCCGCGTGGCTCCGCGAGGTGATGTCGCTCGCCCTGGCGCGGCACTTCGGTCCGGAGGCTGTGGCTGCCGATGGATTGGTGATGCGGGTCGCGCGCGGGGCGCCCGAGGCATTGATCCGAGCGGCCAGGCACTCCGGTCTCCTCTCGAGACCGCACTCGCCACGACGAGTTGAACTGGACCGGGCCGCTTCCGAAAGCGAAGCAGTCGCCGAGTTGTGCCAGGTGCTCGACGTGCTTACCGGGTTGCACCGCGAACGGGTCGCAGCGCTGGATGCGCAGAAGGCGCAGACGGCTGAGTTGCCTGGGATGCACTCGGGGATCTCCTCGCGTGGAAGCTCGCAGAGTCCAGCGCCTCATCCCTGAAGCTGACGGACGAGAGCATCGGAAGCTCGCTCGCGCGGCATCTTCGACCGATCCTCTTCGAATCCGGCACGACGAGCGCGGGCAGGGCGCATGAAGCGGATGCAAGCGAGTCCGGCTGGAGTCCGTACCCCGACGGCTTCGGTGCCGAGCGCTTCGTCAAGGTCATTGAGACGGAGGCTGTGTGGGATGTGCGGACTGCAACGCGTGGCAGTCCCGATGTGCAGTCGACGCACTACCAGGACGACGCGTGTCGCAAGTAGCGCCCAGAGAGGAGAGACAATCGCGCCGGTGCTCCTGCGCGGACGGACATTGTATTGGCCTCGCGGTGCGTGGCAACCTGGACGCTGATCGTCTGGGCTAGGGGTGCTGCGCGAGAGCGGTAGCTCCGTGACGGTAGAACAACGGCCGCAAAAACTCGATGCGACAACAACTTGACGCATTTGATGGCGGCGCCTTCTTGCTCTCTCTTCAGGGTGGTAGTTCGTCTGCTTGCGCGTCAGACATCGCGTGCGAAGAATCGATAGACTGCGATAGACCTCGAAAGCTGGCCATCGTGGACGCGCTGACTGTTCGGCGATAGATGTCGATTGCTGATGAAAGCTGCGCAGGGGGATCTCACACGAAGTGGCGGTAGACCTGACGGTGAAGCCAGCGCGGTTCGGGTTGTCGTGCAAGCGAATCAACGGCTTACGGTAGCCGTTGATGATTGAGTGGGCCACGTCGATTCCGGGCCGCTTCCCGGACACGGACGAGAGCGCCGACATCCGCTCGTCGGACGGCGCGCGGCTGAACCACCGCATCTACCGGACGACGACGAGGGACTTCCGGGAGTACACCCGGGCGGAGCTGTTCTTCGATCCCGGCTTCGCCGTCATCGATGCCGCGATCGTCCGCGACGGCGCCCAGTACGTGATGGTCTTCAAGAACGCAACGAGGTTCCCCGAGGCGACGGAGGACATCCGCATCGCGTTCGCGGACCACGCGCTTGGGCCGTACCGCGTCGAGCCCGGGCCGATCTCGAAGGCGAACCGGGTGGGGGGGCCGACGGCGTTTCGCGCCGGCGGCGAGCTGATGGTCCTCTACGACGCGTACACGCGCCGCCGCTTCGAGGGCGTGCGGTCGCGCGACCTGAAGGCGTGGGCGGCGCTCGGCGCGGAGCTGACCATGCCGGCCGGGGCGCGGCACGGCACGGTCTTCGCGGTGCCGGAGAAGGTGCTGGCGGGGCTACTCGCGGCCCCGCTTGCGCGCTAGGCGCGCCAGCGTCGCCTGCTCCCGCAGGACGCCCGGCAGCGGACGGGCGGGGCTGCCCCAGAACACCACGCCCTTGCCGCGCAGGATCTTGCTGGTCGGCACCCCCGCCTGCGCGCCGAGGATCACGCCCTCCTCGATGCGGACGTGGTCGGCGATGCCGGCCTGTCCGCCGACGATGACGCGGTCGGCGATGCTGGAGCTGCCGGCAATCCCGGTCTGGGCCGAGATGGCCACGTGGCGCCCGATCCGCACGTTGTGCGCCACCTGCACGAGGTTGTCGATCTTCGTGCCGGCGCCGATGACGGTGGCGCCGAGGGCGCCGCGGTCGATGGTCGTGTTCGCGCCGATCTCGACGTCGTCTTCGAGGCGCAGCGTCCCGATCTGCGGGAACGCCTCGTAGGCGCCGGTGTCCTCGTCCATCACGTAGCCGAACCCGTCGCTCCCGAGGACGACGCCGGCGTGCAGCACGACCCGCGCGCCGACTTCGGTTCCGGCGTAGATGACGACGTTCGGATGGATGCGGCAGTCCGGGCCGATGCGGACGCCGTCGCCGATGGCGACGCCGGCCCCGACCTGCGTCCGGTCGCCGATGGCGACGCCCTCGCCGACGACGGCGTACGGGCCGATCGACACCGACTGGCCGAGGGCCGCCGTGGGCGCGACCATGGCGCTTGCGTGAACGCCGCCTGCTGCCGGCGGGGCGCCGGCGAGCAGCTTCACCGCGCGGGCGAACGCCAGCTTGGGCTGCTTCGCCACCAGCACGGGCTTCGGGCCGGCGTACTGCGCGGCGAACGCGCCGGCGATGACGGCGCCGGCGGCGCTCGCCACGGCCTGCTCGAACAGGGTCGGCGTCAGCGCGAACACCACCGTCTCGGCCGACGCGTCGTCGGCGCCCGACCCGCGCGCGACGGCGCCGGCCCCGTCACCAAGCAGCGTGGCGCCGATCGACTCGGCGAGCTGCGCGACTGTCATCGTCATGGCCGCCCCTGCACCTCCTGCGGCCGCCGCGCGGGCCGCCGCCGCCTCCGCGCCTGCCGCGCCTACCGCTTCCTGCGCCCGCCGGGGGCCGGCTTCCGGCCGCCGACAATCGGCGCGATCACGTCGGCGAGGTCGGGCTTTCCAATCTCCTGCAGCTCGTAGGTCACCCGCACGGTCGGCTTCTTGATCGCGATCAGCCGGTTCAGGTCGATCGGCGTCCCGATGATCACCGTGTCGCACGGCGTGCGGTTGATGGTCGTCTCAAGGTCCTTCACCTGCCTGTCGCCGTACCCCATGGCGGGGAGCAGCACGCCGATGCCGGGGTACTTCCTGAACGTCTCGGCGATCGTGCCCACAGTATACGGCCTCGGATCCACCAGCTCCGCCGCGCCGAACTTGCCGGCGGCCACGATGCCCGCGCCGAACGTCATCTCGCCGTGCGTCAGCGTCGGCCCGTCCTCGACGACGAGCACGCGCCTGCCGGTGATGAGCGACGGGTCGGCCGCCGTGACGGGGGAGGCGGCTTCGACAATGACGGCCCGGCGGTTCACGCTGCGGATGTTGGCGCGCAGCTTGTTGACGGCGTCCGATCCCGCGGTTTCCACCTTGTTGATGACGACCGCGTCGGCCATGCGCAGGTTCGTCTCGCCGGGGTAGTAGGCCAGCTCGTGGCCCACGCGCAGGGGGTCGGCCACGACGATGTGGACGTCAGGGCGGTAGAAGGGCGTGTCGTTGTTGCCGCCGTCCCAGAGGATGACGTCGGCCTCTTCCTGCGCCTGCGCCAGGATGTCGCCGTAGTCCACGCCGGCGTAGGTGATCGTGCCGCTGACGATGTGCGGCTCGTACTCCTCGATTTCCTCGATGGTGCACCGGTGCGCCTTCAGGTCCGAGAGCGCCGCGTACCGCTGCACGCGCTGCCGCTCGAGGTTCCCGTAGGGCATGGGGTGGCGGACGGCCGCCACGGTGAAGCCCTGCTCGCGCAGCATCCGCGCGATGCGCCTCGTCGTCTGGCTCTTGCCCGAGCCGGTGCGCACGGCGCAGACCGCGATCACGGGCTTCGCGCTCTTCAGCATCGTCGCCCCGGCGCCCAGCAGCTTGAAGTGGGCGCCGGCGGCGTTGACGACGGCCCCGAGGCCGAGGACGTGGGCGTAGGAGACGTCGCTGTACGAGAAGACGACCTCCTGCACCTTCCGATCGCGGATGACGGCCTCGAGGTCCGCCTCGGCGAGGATCGGGATGCCCTTGGGATAGAGCCGGCCGGCGAGCGACGCGGGGTACTTGCGGCCGTCGATGTTCGGGATCTGCGCGGCCGTGAAGGCCACGACGTCGTAGGCGGGGTTGTCGCGGTAGGCGACGTTGAAGTTGTGGAAGTCGCGCCCTGCGGCGCCCATGATGACGGTGCGGATGGGGCTCATGACACCTCAAGAAACAGGGGCTAGGGACTAGGCGCTGGGCGCTAGTCGGTCAACAAGCAACGGGCTAGGGACTAGGCGCTGGGCGCCAGTCAACTACAGGCGACAGGCGCTGGGGACTAGGCGTTAGGGGCCAGTCGACCAGCGCCGTCAAACCGCTCAACGTGCCAAACTCCGGTGCTAACACAGCACCTTCTGCAAACGCTCCAGGGCCCAGTCGATCTCGTCGCGCGTGATCGTGAGCGGCGGCGCGAGGCGGATGACGCGGTCGTGGGTCTCCTTGCAGAGCATGCCCTCCTGCATCAGGCGCTCGCAGTACGGGCGCGCCGGGCAGGTGAGCTCGATGCCGATCCACAGGCCGCGGCCGCGCACCTCTTTGATCACGGCGCTCTGCAGCGCCTGCAGCCGCCCGAGGAAGTACGCGCCGAGCTCGGCGGATCGGGCCGCGAGCTGCTCGTCGATCAGCACCTGCAGCGCGGCGCGCGCGACGGCGCAGGCGAGGGGGTTGCCGCCGAACGTGCTGCCGTGGTCGCCCGGCCGGAACACGCCCAGCACCTCGCGGCTGCCGAGGACGGCCGACACGGGATAGTACCCGCCGGACAGCGCCTTGCCGATGACCACCATGTCGGGCCGCACGCCCTCCCACTCGTGGGCGAACAGCCGGCCCGTGCGGCCGAGGCCGGACTGGATCTCGTCGCACACGAACAGCACGTTGTGCGCCTTGCAGATGGCGGCGGCCTGCCTCAGGTAGCCGTCCGGCGGGATGACAATGCCCGCCTCGCCCTGGATGGGCTCGACGAGGAACGCCGCGGTGTTCGGCGTGACGGCCGATTCGAGGGCCGCCGCGTCGCCGAAGGGCACGACGGTGAAGCCGGGCGTCAGCGGCCCGAAGCCCTCGCGGTACTGCGGCTCGGTGGAGAAGCTGACGATCGTCACCGTGCGGCCGTGGAAGTTGTTCGCGCAGACGACGATCTCGGCCTGGTCCGCCGGGATGCCCTTCACCGCGTAGCTCCACTTGCGCGCGGCCTTCACGGCGGTCTCCACCGCCTCGGCGCCCGAGTTCATCGGCAGCGACAGGTCGTACCCGGTGAGCTCGTGCAGCAGCCGGTAGAAGCGCGGCAGCTGGTCGTTGCGGAACGCGCGCGAGGTCAGCGTGACGCGCTTCAGCTGCCCGACGGCCGCCTCCATGATGCGCGGGTGGCAGTGGCCCTGGTTCACGGCCGAGTAGGCCGCCAGGCAGTCGAGGTACTTCCTGCCCTCCACGTCGTACACCCACACCCCCTCGCCGCGCTCGATGACGACGTCGAGCGGGTGGTAGTTGCGGGCGCCGTACTGCTCTTCCATCTCGATGAGCGCGCGCGACGTCGGCTGTCGATCCATCTGCTCCCACCTGTCCTTCCCTTGGCCCGGGGTTCCCGCGGGCGGCCGGCGGCCGTCGCCGCGCCGCCCCGCGCGGCTACCGATCCTCCCGCCTCCGCTGCGGCGGCCACGGCGCGTCCGGCTCCTCGTCGTCCCGCTCGAACAGCAGCGTCAGCAGGGCCATGCGCACGAACAGGCCGTTCCCGGCCTGCTTGAAGTAGAGGGCCCGCGGATCGCCGTCCACCGCCTTGTCGATCTCGACCGTCCGCGGCAGGGGGTGGAGGATCATCGCGTCCGGCTTCATGCGCCGCAGGAGCCGCTCGTCGATCGCGCAGCGGGCGAGGGACGCGCCGTCGGCGACGCGGTCGGGCCGGATGCGCGTCTGGTAGATGACGTCCACCTCGCCCGCGATGGGCTCCACGTCGGTGGAGAGGTCGTACCAGACGTCGTGCTCGTCGAGGTGGTCCAGGATGTCCCGGCCCATCCGCACCTCGGGCGGGCTCACGAAGTGGATCTTCACCCGCTCAAACTTGCCCAGCAGGTAGGCCAGCGACCGCGCCGTCCGGCCGCGGTCGAGCTCGCCGACAATCGCGATGGTCAGGCCGTCGAGGGTGCGGCGCTCGCGGTAGATCGTGTAGAGGTCGAGCAGGGCCTGGGTGGGGTGCTGCCCGCCGCCGCCGTCGCCGGCGTTGACGACGGGCACGCGCGACACGCGCGCGGCGCGCCGGGCCCCGCCCTCCTCGTGGTGGCGCAGGACGATGACGTCGGAGCAGCCCGAGATGATGCGGATCGTGTCTTCGAGCTGCTCGCCTTCGACCTCGGACGAGAAGGCGCCGGCGTGCTCGGTCGAGAGGACGCGGCCGCCCAGCCGGTACATGGCCGCCTCGAACGAGAAGCGCGTGCGCGTGGAGGGCTGGTAGAAGAGCGACGCCATGATGCGGCCCGCGTAGTCGCGCGTGCCGCCGCGCGCCGCGACGCGCTCCATCTGGCGCGCCCGGGCGAAGAGCTCCATCAGGAGCGGCACGGTGAACTGCTGCGACTCGATGACGTGCTCGAGTTTCATGACATCGATCAGAACCCGGAACTCGGCATTCTATCCCCCCGCGACAATGTGCGTCCCCGCCTCCCCCCGCACGGCGTCCGGCAGCCGCTCGTAGGACGTGATGATTGCCTCGCGGCCGCCGTCCCGCAGGAAGCGCAGCGCCGACTCGATCTTCGGGCCCATGTTGCCGGGCGGGAACTGGCCCTCCCGCCAGTGGGCCTCGATTTCCGCGGCCGTGACCCGGCCCAGGGGGCGCTGGCCGGGCTTCTTGTAGTTCACGTAGACGCGGTCCGCGTCGGTGGAGATGATGAGCGAGCGCGTCTGCAGGCGCGCGGCGAGCAGCGCCGACGAGCGGTCCTTGTCGACGACGGCCTCGACGCCGCGCAGCTCGTGTCCCCGGCGCACCACGGGGATGCCCCCGCCGCCGGCCGCGATGACGATCGCGCCGGTGTCGATGAGCCGCCGGATGGCGCCCTCCTCGACGATCTCCAGCGGCTCGGGCGACGGCACGACGCGCCGGTAGCCGCGCGAGGCGTCCTCGACGATGGCCCAGCCGAACTGCTCCTGCTTCGCCCGCGCCTCGCGCGCCGAGTAGAACGGCCCGATGGGCTTGGTCGGGCGCTCCATGGCGGGGTCGGACGGCGACACGACGACCTGCGTCACCACGGTGACGACGGGCGTCGTCAGGCCGGCCTGCGCGAGTTCGGCCTGCAGCGACTGCTGCAGCAGGTAGCCGATCTCGCCCTGCGTCGCGGCGCCGCACACGTCGAGGGGATGGGTGTACACCCGGTCGGCCGCACGCTCCGAGCGCAGCAGCGCCGCGCCGACCTGGGGGCCGTTGCCGTGGGTGAGGACCACGCGGTACCCGGCGCGGATGATGTGGACGATGGCCGCCGCCGTGCGGCGCGTGTTGGCGAGCTGCTCGGCAATCGCGCCCTTCTCGCCCGCGCGGATGAGCGAGTTGCCGCCGATTGCGATGAGCGCCGTCTTCGCCATGAGCCCCCGCCCGCGCCGTCCTCCCGCGCGCCGCCGCCGCGCGCCCTACTTCATGAGCTCGAGCAGGATCGCCTTCTGCACGTGCAGCCGGTTTTCGGCCTCGTCGAAGACCACCGAGTTCGGCGAGTCGATCACCTCGTCGGTCACCTCGTCGCCGCGGTGCGCCGGCAGGCAGTGCATGAAAAGGGCGTCCGGCCTGGCCCTGGCGAAGAGCCGCGCGTTCACCTGGTAGGGCCGGAAGACCGCCTTGCGCGCGTCGGCCTCGGCTTCCTGGCCCATGCTCGCCCAGGTGTCGGTGTAGACCACGTCCGCGCCGTCGACCGCCTCGGCCGGGTCCGCCGTCACCGTGCAGACGGAGCCCGTCTTCGCCCCTTCGGCGCGCGTCCACTCGAGCAGCGCCGGCGCCGGCTGGTACCCCTCGGGCGAGGCGATGGCGATGTGCGTCCCGAAGCGCGCGGCGGCGAACATGAGCGAGTTCGACACGTTGTTGCTGTCGCCGACGTAGGCCAGCTTCAGGCCCGCGAGGCGGCCCTTGTGCTCGAGGATGGTGAGAAAGTCGGCCATCGCCTGGCACGGGTGGCTGCTGTCGGTCAGGCCGTTGATGACGGGGATGGACGCCCACTCGGCCATCTTCTCCACGATCTCGTGGGCAAAGGTGCGGATCATGATGCCCTGCACCATCCGCTCGAGGTTCTTGGCGACGTCGTACACCGACTCGCGCTTGCCGAGGTTGATCTCGGCCGGCGAGAGGTAGATGGAGAAGCCCCCGAGCTGGTGGATGCCGGCGTCGAAGGACACCCGCGTGCGCAGCGACGGCTTCTCGAAGATCAGCGCGAGGGCCTTGCCCTTGAGGCTGTCGCCGAAGTCGCTAGGGTGGGCCTTGATGTCGCGCGCGAGGTCCAGCAGGTGCTGGAGCTCGGCGGTGGTGAAGTCGCGGATCGTGAGGAAGTCAGGCACGCGCATGGCGGTTCTCCCACGGACGAAGCCCGGAGCCTGTCACGGCAGGGCCCGCGGCCGGGGCGGCGCGCCGCCGTCCGCCGGACCCGCACCCGATTCGATCGACCGCCCGCAATCGCCTGCATGCCGGGCCGACACGTCGTCCCGTCTCTGAATCCTCGATGGGCCGGGAGAGGCGAGAAGAACCGGGGTAGCCTCCGGGGACGGGATTGTACCCTCGCGCCATGCGGAAGGGAAGCGGCGGCAGCGGCCGCGGCGTGAGCGGCGAAGCGCGCGGCGTCGGCCCGCGCGACGCCGCGGAAAGGCGGAAGCGCGGGTGGGGCGAGCGGAGTCGCGGAATGCCGCGCCCTGCCGAACGGCAGAGCCGGCGCGCCTATTCGGGCCGCGGACGCCGGCGGCCGCGGCGGCGGCGCCGGCGGCGGCTGGCGGGGGCGCCGGGTGGGCCCGCGGGATCGCGCGGCGCGTCACCCGCCTCCGCCGGCTGCGCGTCGCCGCCCTGCCGGCCCCGCCAGTACTCGAGCGCGTCGGGCGCGTCGCCGTGGATCTCGAGCCAGGTCAGCGCGTCGGGGAACGCCGAGCGGCGCATCAGCATGCGCCGGGCGTGGGGCGAGCGGCTGGGCTCGCGCAGCCGGCGCTGCAGCATCAGCACCTGGCGGACGCGCTCGACGTCGCGGCGCGACAGGGGCAGGACGCCGAGGCTCAGGCCCGGCCGATCCCCGCCCTCCATCCACGCGGGCCCGCCGCCCTGCGAAAAGCCGAGGGGCACGATGAGGCTGCCGAGCAGCACGCCGGTCGTCAGCGCGGCCGGGGCGGCGGCGAAGCGCCGCCGGTGCGCGTCAAGACGGGCGAGCGACGCCCAGAGCGCGTCACCGGCCCGCTGCTGCAGCGCCTCGCTCAAGGGCTCGAGCAGGCCCAGGCGCCGCAGGTCGCGGAAGGTGGCCTCGGCCGCGCCGGAACGGAGGATCTTGTAGTACTCCTCGACGAGGCGCGCGGGAGCGGCCAGCGCGAGCCGGTGCCGCTCGGCGGCGAGGGCGTCGAGGACGGGCGGGTCGATCGCGAAGCCGAGCCGCGCGGCGAGCGACACGGCGCGCTGCATGCGCACGGGGTCCTCGCGGAACCGCACGACGGGATCGCCGATGCAGCGCACGACGCGCGCGCGCAGGTCGTCGAGGCCGCCGACGTAGTCGATGATCGAGAAGGTCGCGATGTCGTAGAAGAGGCCGTTGATGGTGAAGTCGCGCCGGAAGGCGTCCTCTTCCGGCGTGCCGAAGGTGTTCTCGTGCTGCAGCGGAGGCGGCCGCCGCGCGCGGCGGCCGCCGCGCGCCCCCTCCTGCCGCGGCTCCGGGCCCGCGCCCTCGCCGTCGCGCGCCCCGGCCTCCCGCGCGGCGTCGCGCGCCCCCGCCTCGGCCGCCGGCGCCCCCGCCTCGGCCGCCGGCGCGCCGGCCTCGCGAGCGCGCGCCTCGGCTTCCCGGGCTTCCGCCGCCGCCGCCTCTTCGTCGGTGATCTGCCGCCGGAACGTCGCGACCTCGATCACCTTCGCGCCGAACCGGACGTGCGCCAGGCGGAAGCGGCGGCCGATGATGAAGCAGTTCCGGAAGAGCTTCTTGACCTGGTAGGGGTGCGCGTCGGTGCCGACGTCGAAGTCCTTGGGGCGCCGCCCGAGCAGCAGGTCGCGCACGCCGCCGCCGACGAGGTAGGCGGTGTAGCCGGCGTCCTTCAGCCGGTAGAGCACCTTGAGCGCTTCCGGATCGACGTCCTTTCGCGACAGCGTGTGCTCCGCGCGGGGCACGATGAGCGGCGGCATCCGGGGAATCTTACTAGGGGCTGGGGGCCGGGCGCCAGGCGCCAGGCGGACAGGGACAAGGGGCAAGGGACACGGGCAGGCGCCCCGGACACCCGCGTGCGGCGGGCCACCACCCCGGATTCCGGACTCTGGATTCCTTCGCCTCCTCCCTTCCCTGCCCCTTGTCCCTAGCGTTTCGCTTCCTTCCAGTTCTCCCCGATGCCCGCCTCGACGGTGAGCGGGACGGCGAGGTCGGCGGCGCCTTCCATGTGCCGCCGCACGAGGGCCGCCACCTCGGCGGCCTCGTCGCGGGGCGCCTCGAACAGCAGCTCGTCGTGCACCGTCAGGATCATGCGCGCGCGGCGGCCGCCGGCGCGGGCGGGCCTCGCCTCGAGGGCGCGGTGGATGTCGATCATCGCGCGCTTCAGGATGTCGGCGGCGGTCCCCTGGACGGGCATGTTCACCGCCGCCCGCTCGGCGGCGCTCCGCACCTGCCCGTTCGCGCTCGTCAGCCCGGGCACGGGCCGCCTGCGCCCGGCGAGCGTCTTCACCATGCCCGTCGCGCGCCCGTCCTCGAGCGTCCGGTCGATGAAGGCGCGCACCTTCGGGAACCCGGCGAAGTACGCGTCGATGAACGCCTGCGCGGCCTGCTGCGGCACGCCGATGTCCCTGGCCAGCGAGAACGCGGTCTTGCCGTAGAGGAGGGCGTAGTTGACCATCTTCGCCCGGTTCCGCATCTCCTTGCGGTCGAGGCCGCTGTCGGCCCCGAAGATGGCGAGCGCCGTGCGGTCGTGGATGTCCTCGCCGCGCCGGAACGCCTCGATGAGCGCCTCGTCGCCCGAGAGGTGCGCCAGCACGCGCAGCTCGATCTGCGAGTAGTCGGCCGAGATCAGGACGCATCCCGGGTCGGCGACGAACGCCCCGCGGATCCGGCGCCCCAGCTCGGTGCGCACGGGGATGTTCTGCAGGTTGGGATCGCTGCTGCTCAGGCGACCGGTGGCGGCCACGGCCTGGTTGAAGCTCGTGTGCACGCGGCCGGTCTCGGGGTGGACGAGCCCGGGCAGGGCGTCCACGTAGGTCCCCTTGAGCTTCTGCATGCTCCGCCACTCGAGGATGAGCCGGGGGATCTCGTGCGCGAGCGCCAGCTCCTCGAGGACCTCCACCGAGGTGGACGCGGCGCGCGTCGCGCCGGTCTTCTTCAGCACGGGCAGCTTCAGCTTCTCGAACAGGATTTCGGCGAGCTGCTTCGGCGACCCGATGTTGAACGGGCCGCCGGCCAGCTCGAAGATCCGCCGGCTGCGCTCCTCCATCTCGCGCTCGAGCGAGGCCGACAGCGATGCGAGCGCGGCGGTGTCGATGCGGACGCCGGCGCGTTCGATGGCCGCCAGGACGGGCACGAGGGGCCATTCGAGACCGCGGTACAGCTCGTCCAGGCCTTCGGCCGCGAGCGAGCGGCGCAGGGGGCCGGCGAGCCGAAGCGGCAGGTCGGCGCGCTCGGCGGCGTAGGCCAGCGTGGCGGCGGCGGGCAGGTTCTCGGGGGCGGCCGCTCTGGTGCCCTTGCCGTAGACGTCCTCTTCGGTGAGGGGCCTGCCGCCGAGGTGCTCGATGCTCAACGTCTCGAGGCCGTGCGGCGCGCGCGTGGAGTCGAGGAGGTAGCTTGCGAGCATGGTGTCGAACCCGGGCCCGGCCACCGTCACGCCGTGGCGGGCGAGGACGATGGCGTCGTACTTCACGTCGTGGCCGATCTTCTCGACGCGCTCGTCTTCTAGGAGCGGCGCGAGCGCGCCGAGCGCGGCCGCGGCGTCGAGGTTCGCGCACTCGTCGAGCGCGCGGTGGCCCAGCGGCACGTACCGCGCGCGCCGCTCCCCGCCGGCGAGCGCGATGCCGACGATGCGCGCGCGCATGGGGGCGGCATCGTCGCCGATGACGCGAAGGCCGGCGCGGCCGCCGGCGCGGAGCGAGCCGACGAGCGCGGCCAGCTCGTCCAGCGACTGCACGACGGCGTAATCGGTTGCGGCGGCGGCCGCCGCCGGCGCGAAGTCGCCGGTCAGGGTGCGGAACCCGAGCTGCGAGAACAGCGCGTAGCACGCCTCGCGCTCCGGGCCGCGGTAGCGGAGCCCCTTGAGGCCCAGGCCGAGGGGAACGTCCGTCCGGATGGTCACCAGCTCCCGGCTCGCGCGCGCCGCGTCGGCGTGGGCGAGCAGCGCCTCGCGGTACCGCTTCTGCGCCACGCCCGCCGCGCCCTCGAGCAGCGCGTCGAGCGATCCGAACTGCGCCAGCAGGTCGCGCGCGCCCTTCTCGCCGATGCCGGGCACGCCCTTCACGTTGTCGGAGGCGTCGCCCATGATCGCGAGCGCGTCGATCACCCGCTCGGGCGGCACGCCGAACTTGTCCGTCACGCCCGCCGCGTCGTACCAGGTCCCCTCGTCCCGCGGGTTGAACACGCGGACGCGCCCGCCGACGAGCTGGAAGAAGTCCTTGTCGCCGGTGACGATCGCCACGTCGTACCCCGCCGCCTCGCCCTGCTTCGCCAGGGTCCCGATCACATCGTCGGCCTCGAAGCCCGCGGCCGTGACGACGGGGACGCCGAGCGCAGCGCAGGCCTGGTGAATCCACGGGATCTGATCGGCGAGGTCCGCCGGCATCTGCGCCCGGTTGGCCTTGTAGTCCTCCGCCAGGCCGTCGCGGAAGGTGGGGCCCTCGAGGTCGAAGGCGGCGGCGATGGCGTCGGGCCTGTGCTCCGCGAGGAGCTTGCGGAGCATCGAGACGAAGCCGAAGACGGCGTTCGTGGAGCGGCCGTCGGGCCCGGTCAGGCCGCGGATCGCGTGGTAGGCGCGGTACATCTGCGCGGAGCCGTCGATGAGGTAGAGGGTGGGCATGGCTGGCCCCATCATGGCGGGGACGGGGGCGGGGGGCAAGGGGCAAGGGGCCAGGCGCCGGGCGCCGTTCAGTCCCGAGCCCACGCCGAACGGCCTCCCTCGCTGCGCGAGCCGCGTCCGGCTGGCCCCTGGCACCAGTTCTATGCTCCCTGGCGGTGACCCGCTCCCCGGCGGGGCAATCCGGTATCATGGGCGGCCTATGACGTCCGGTCTCAGGGCCCGCCGGGGGCTGTGTGCGGCCGCGTTCGCCTGCGCGGTCGCGCTGGCGGCATCGGCGTGCGACCGGGCGGGTTTCGGGAAGCACTACGAGTACGACGAGGACATCACGCTCGCGGTGGACGGGAGCGCGAGGGTCCGCGTCAGCGCCTCGATCCCGGCCCTGGTCAACCTGCGCGGCATGGATCTCGACGCTCGCCCGACGGCGGCCGTCGACAAGGCGAAGGTGCGCGCGCTGTTTGCGTCGCCGGCCGCGCGCGTCACGCGCGTCAGCCGGTGGCGGCGGTACGGGCGCCAGTTCGTGCAGGTGCGGATGGACGTGGACGACATCACGAAGCTGGGCGGGACGCCGGCGTTCTCGTGGGCGGCCTACCAGTTCGCGCGCAAGGACGGGCTGATCGTCTACCGCCAGGCGCTGGGCGCGCCGGCGGGCAAGGACGCTGGCGCGGCGGGCTGGAAGGGCGACGAGCTCGTCTCGATCCGCGTGCACCTGCCGAGCCGCATCCGCTTCCACAACGCCGGCGCGGGCAACCTGCGGCGCGGCAACATCCTCGTGTGGGAGCAGCGGCTGGCCGAGCGGCAGGCGGGAAAGCCCCTCGAGGCCGAGGCGCGCATCGAGGAGACGTCGATCCTCTACTCCACGCTCGTGCTGTTCGGCGCGAGCGCGCTGTTCGCGCTCGCCGTCTTCGGCGCCTTCATCGGCTGGATCGCGACCAGGGGGCGCCGGAGGCGCGGCCGCTGAGCGCGGCCCGGGCCGGCGGCAGTACGCCCGCCGGGGCCGCCCCCCGCAGACCCGCTCACGCAGGCCGGCAAAACGCATCTCCGGGGTTCGGTCGGCGGAACGCGGGGCCCCCCTTCGGCACCCCACGAGGACATCGGCCCCTCCGATGCGTTTTGCGAGCTGCCGCCGAGCGGCCTGGTTCGAGGGTCTGCGGGAGGCGGTCCCGGCGGGCTGAAGGCGGCGCGTGCCCGGGTGACTGGCGGCTGGGGCCGTCCCCGCGTGCCGCCGGCGGCGCGGCGAGCCTCAGCACGCGCCGTTCAGCGCCGGCCGCGCCAGGGGGCCGCCGGCCGGGCCCGGCGCCCGAGGGCCCGATCCTGCCGGTCGGCCGCGCGCGCGCGGCGCTCCGAGGCGCGCGCCTGCCGCTCCGCCGCCCTGGCCCGCGCGTCGGTCAACTGCTGCAGCTGCTCGGGCGTGAGCACCTTCATGCGCTGCGCCTTCAGCCGCGCCTGCAGCACGCTCTGCTCCGTCTGCGCCGCCGCAACCGCCTGGGCCGCGGCCTTCACGGCCGCTTCGTCCGGGATGTCGGGGCGCATCGCGTCGGCGAGCTGCCGGCGCGCGGCCCTGAGGCGCTCGCGCACGGCCTGCGCGTCCTTGGCGTGCTGATCCTGAATTCCTTTCAGCTGCGTCCGCTGCGCCTCGGTCAGCGTCAGCTGCCTCCACGGCGCGGCGGCCGGCTTTTGCGCCGCAGCGGCGGGCCCCGCCAACAGAGCGGCAGCCGCGACGGCCAGCGGCAATCTGGTGCATCCACGCGACATGGCAACCTCCGGTGCTTGCGGCGCCGGCCGGCGCGGGAGCGGGCCGGCGCTTCTGTCTCGTTCACGGGATTGGACAGGCGGCGCGGGCCGCGCGTTACATGCCCGCCCGCGCGCGGAGGGCCGGGCCGCGCGTCAGCGCTGGCGGCGGCGGAGCAGGATCGCCTTCATCTCGTCGTCGGTCTTCAGCTCGATGCTCACCGAGAAGGCGTTCGACGAGGCGGCAATCGATCGCGCCAGGCTGCGCTCCACCTCGTTCGCCACCACGCCTGTCAGCGTGAGGCGGCCGCGCTCGACGATGACATGGATCGGAGGGTTGGTCATCGAGGCGTAGTGCCAGAACGAGGCGTGGCCGTAGATGGCGCGCGCCACCGCGTAGCGCACGTCGTCGTCGAAGGCGGAGGCCGGCAGCACGGTGATCGCGTTCTCGACTTCCTTGACGCCGGGCACCTGCGCCACGCGCCGGGCCAGGTCCTTCCGCTTGTACTCAATCGTCACCTTGCCCGCGAGCGTCACGAACCCGTTGGCCACGTCGGCGCTCACATCGTCGAAGATCGTGTACTGGGGGTAGGTCAGCACGGCTTCCGCCACGCGATCGAAGATCTGGCCGTCCCGCCATCCCTCTTGCGGCCCGGCGGAGGCCGGCGAGAGGGTCCCGAGGCACAGGAGCAGGACGCCGCGAACGATCGGCCGCCGAACGAGCGTTGTCATACTCCTCCAGCGATCAAGCTTCGTGCCATCCGCCGATCCGCGAGAACTCGCGGGAACTTGCGAGTCCGCCGGTTCCTGCGACCGCCGGAGAGGACGGCGCGGACGCGCCGCAGCGACCGGGCCGCGTCAGTCGTGCGCCGCGAAGGCCACGATCGCGAGAATGCCCGCCACGACGGCCAGCACCTGCCGAAACGCGCCTTTCACGAACGGTCCCCGGTGCAGGCTCGGAATCAGGTCCGACATGGCCACGTAGAGGAAGCTCGCCGCGGCCACCGGGAGGAAGTACGGCAGCACCGCCGGCGCCCGGTCGATGGCCAGGCCGGCGACGAGCACGCCCAGCACGGCCGAGAGCCCCGACAGCACGTTCAGCCACAGCGCTTTGACGCGGCTGTAGCCCGCGCCCAGGAGGATGGCGAAGTCGCCCACCTCCTGGGGGATTTCGTGCGCGGCGACGGCCACTGCCGTCGTCACGCCCAGCGGCACCGACACGTGGACGGCCGCCGCGATGACGGCGCCGTCGACGAAGTTGTGGAAAGCGTCGCCGATGAGGATGAGCGGCGCGGCCGCGTGGTGGATCTCGCAGTGATCGGCGTGGCAGTGCCGCCAGAGCAGGAACTTCTCGAGCGCGAAGAACGCCAGGATCGCGGCGAGCAGCGTGCCGAAGGCGGCCGCCGGCGAGAGCGCCTCGAGGGCCTCCGGGAGCAGGTCGAGGAGCGCGACGGCCAGCAGGGCGCCGACCGCGAAGCTGACGAGCCAGGGCACGAGCCGGACGCGCACGCGGTCTTTGAAGAGCAGCAGCGTCGCGGCAACGAGCAGCCCGCCGATGCTGCCGACAACGGCCAGGCCGATGGCGATGACGAGTACGGGCACGGGGGCATCGTATCAAATGCGCAAGGCGGACGGCGGGAGGCGGACGGCGGAAGGCACGGGCCAGAAGGCTGGAGCCGGCACCCGCCGCCGCGGCGGCGCGCCGGATTCTCGCGCCGGCCGGCCGGGATCGGGCCATAATCAGCCGTGGACGAACGCGCCGGCCCGCGCGAGCGGAGCCGCGCGGGGGCGCGTCCGGACGCCCCGCTCGACGCGCAGTGTGTGAGGCCGACTATGGCAGGCATCTTGAGATTCCGCCGCGCGCGCGGGCCGGTCGAGCTGGCCGTGGACATGGCCGGCGTGCGGCTCGGCGAGCGCCTCATCCAGGCCGGCGTCGCCAACCCGCGGGTGTTCGCGGCGCTGGCCGGCAAGGCCGGCCTGACCGGGCGCGCGTGCGCCGTCGTGGACGCGGCCGAGGCCGGCGCCCGGCTCGAGGCCGCGGCGGCCAGGGAAGGCGTGCTCGTCGAGGTGAGCGTGGCGGCCCACGGGCGGTGGCCGTACGAAGACGCCAGCTTCGATGTGGGCGTGCTCGACGGCAACGCGCTGCTGCGCGCGGGCGAAGGCGACCGGCTCGATCGGCTGAACGACATGCGGCGCGTCGTCCGCCCGGGAGGCCGGGTGATCGCCGTGCGAAGCTGGCCCGCCGGCTTGGCGCTGCGCCTGGGGTTCATCGCCGAGCGGAGGGAGCCGAGCGGCGAGGCAGCGGCGCTGCGGGAGGCGATGGAGGCCGCAGGCTTCCGGCCGGTGCGGCTCCTGGCCGAGCGCGAGGGGCTCACCTTCGTGGAGGGCTTCCGGCCATCGGACGACGCAGGGGCCGGGGGCTAGGCGCTGGGAGCCAGTGGGACGCGGCTGCCGCCGCGTCGTTGGAGCCCGCAGCGCGACATTCGAGCTGGCCGGCGCCTGGCGCCTGGTCCCAAACCCCTGATATAGTGCGTTCCCGTGAAGAAGCCCATCGCCATCGCTCCAGCCGCAGGCAAGCTCGGCGTGATGTGCGTCGGCCTCGGGGCCGTCGCCACCACGTTCATCGCCGGCGTCCTCGCCGCCCGCAAGGGCATCGCGAGCCCCATCGGGTCGATGACCCAGATGGGCACGATCCGCCTCGGCAAGCGGACCGAAGGCCGGTCTCCGCTGGTCCGGGACTTCGTGCCGCTGGCCGACCTGAACGATCTCGTGTTCGCCGGCTGGGACATCTTCGAGGACGACTGCTACGAGTCGGCCCGGCATGCCGGCGTCCTCGAGGCCTCGCTGCTCGACCAGATCAAGCCCGAGCTCGAAGCCATCAAGCCGCTGAAGGCCGTGTTCGATCGCCAGTACGTCAAGCGGCTGGACGGCCCGAACGTGAAGAAGGGCAGGAACAAGCGCGACCTCGCCGAGCAGCTCCGCGAGGACATCCGGGCGTTCAAGCGGGACAACGGCCTGTCGCGCCTGGTGATGATCTGGTGCGCCAGCACCGAGGTCTACCTCAGCGAGACGCCGGCCCACCAGTCGGTGGAGGCCTTCGAGAAGGCCCTCGAAGCCGACGACTCGTCCATCCCGTCCTCCATGATCTACGCCTACGCGGCGCTGATGGAGGGCGTGCCGTTCGCGAACGGCGCGCCGAACCTGACGGTGGACGTGCCGGCGATGGTGGCCCTGGCCAGGAAGAACAAGGTGCCCATCTCGGGCAAGGACTTCAAGACCGGCCAGACGCTGCTGAAGACCGTCATCGCCCCCGGCCTCAAGGCCCGCCTCCTCGGCGTGAAGGGCTGGTACTCGACCAACATCCTCGGCAACCGCGACGGCGAGGTGCTCGACGACCCGGAGTCGTTCAAGACGAAGGAAGAGAGCAAGAAGTCGGTCCTCGACTACATCCTGCAGCCGGACCTCTACCCCGAGCTCTACAGCGACATCTGCCACGTCGTCCGGATCAACTACTACCCGCCGCGCGGCGACAACAAGGAAGGCTGGGACAACATCGACATGTTCGGCTGGCTCGGCTACCCGATGCAGCTGAAGGTCAACTTCCTGTGCCGCGACAGCATCCTGGCGGCGCCGATCGTCCTGGACCTCGTCATCTTCATGGATCTCGCGAAGCGCGCGGGCTGGAGCGGCATCCAGGAGTGGCTCTCGTTCTTCTACAAGAGCCCGATGCACGCGAAGGGCCTGTATCCCGAGCACGACCTCTTCATCCAGTCGATGAAGCTGAAGAACACGCTTCGCTACCTGATGGGCGAGGACCTCATCACGCACCTGGGGGCGGAGTACTACGACTAGACGCCTTCGCTCGCCATGCGAGCTACGGCGATCCCAGGGGGGGACAAGGGACCAGGCGCCAGGCGCTAGTCCCGGCAGGCCGTGTAGCGAAGGCGTGGGGGGGCATCCATGAACTCGAAGGCGATGCTGAAGCCGGCGCTCGCCGGCGGCCTGGTGATGGGCGTGCTGTCGGGGCTGCCCGGCGTGAGCCTCGGCAACTGCTGCTGTTGCGCCTGGCTCGTCGCCGGCGGCATCGTGGCCGCCTACCTGCTGCAGACGTGGACCGCCGACCCCATCACGCTGGGCGACGGGGCGCTGGTCGGCCTCCTCGCCGGGATCTTCGGCGCCGTCGTGAGCGTCGTCGTGTCGGTGCCGATGACGCAGCTGCTCGGGCCGTTCCAGCAGCAGCTCGTGCAGCGCATCGCCGAGTCGCAGCAGGGCCTGCCGCCGGAAGTCCAGGAGGCCCTCGACAACTTCGGCGCGCAGGGCCTGTCGATCGTTCGGCTGCTCCTGTCGTTCGTCATGCTGCTCGTGCTCGGGGCGATCTTCTCGAGCCTCGGCGGCCTGCTCGGCGCGTTCTTCTTCAAGAAGAAGGTCGCCCCGGCGCCGCCGCCCTTCACCGAAGGTCCGGCCGGCCCGATCATCGACGCGTAGGGCGGAGCCCCCGGCCCGGACGGGCGGCCCTCGCGGCAGCACCCCCGCAAAGGGGCTGGCGAGGGACAAAGGGCTGGGCGCTCGGCGCGAGTCGGTCCCGGCGTCGCGCGGGCCGGACCGCGCGCGGCGGGGCGCGCGCCTACACGATCCGGGGGAGCGCTCCGCGGATGCTTCCGGAGTGATAGCGCAACTCACCGGAGGCAACAGCCGCCTCGAGTGCATCGACGTCGCCACGGAACAGCCGTCCCGCCCGGTCGAGGACGGCGCGGCCTGCGGATTCGGAAGGCAGCACGTTGACGACGAAGCGCGCCGCGCCCAGCAGGGCGTGCCACGCGCGCATCAGTTCGCCTGGATCCGGCGCCCCTCCTTCGAAGTCGAGTCCCTGGAAGTCGTCGACGGTGTACCGGCTCGCCCGCGCGGCCTCCTCGAGGATCGCCGCAGGGCTGAACCCGGGGTCCTTCCCGCACGCCGCCCACGCCAGGTACCCGAGTGGCTGCACCTCCCGGTCGCAGTTCACGACGTCCAGGAAGTCGCGGGGCTCAACCCGGCCCACGAGCGCGAGCACCTTGCTCGTCGCCAGATCGAAGGGATGGAGGACGAGGCCCAGTTCGTCGTGTTCCACCAGCGGGAAGAACCGGAACGCGCTGTCCCGCGCCCATTCCATGAGCACAGTCTCGGGTCCACGGCGCACCTCGGCTTCCACGAAGCCGGGCCGCTCGCGGACGGTGCGGACGGCGTAGCCGGCGCGCTCCAGGTCCAGCCGGTCCGCGTGCCACGACGCCTGCAGCGCCTCCTCGGTGTCGTGGAACACGTCGATGTCCCTCGAGAGCCTCGGCGCGGCGATCAGTTCGTTGAGCGTGGCTCCGCCCGCGAAGTAACTCTCGCCGCTCCGGCGCCGGTTCGCCGCTATGAGCCGGCAGACGTCTCGCTGATAGCTGCTGAGACCCATCGCTTGAGTTCTCCCGCCCGCTGGAAGGCGCTGAGGTCGCCGTGCCGCTGAAGGCTGTCCAGCACCCGCAAGCGTTCCGCGACCGTGACGGGGTAATAACCCTTCTCGAGGAACCACAGGCAGCGATCTCGGTACTCGTCCACCAGGGCCCGCAGCGCGGCTTCTCGTTCCTGGTCGGCGGTGCTCATGCGGCGATCATACGCGGGTTGGAGCCGCGCGGGGAGTGCGCATTCGCCCGGGCGCCGAGGCTCCTCGGCGGCCAGCGCGAGCGGGACCGCGCGGCAGCACACCCGCCGCCTCCGGACCCGGTCCCGGGCGGGCGTCCCCCGAGTCCCGAGTCCCGAGTCCCGCATCCCGAACCCCGTCCGTGCCTTGCCCCTTGCCCCTTGTCCCTTGCCCCTGTGCCGCCGATACTCCTGTGTCGTGATCCGCGTCGACCACCTGACCAAGCGCTACGGCCCCCTGACCGCGGTCGACGGCCTGTCGTTCTCCGTGCGCGAAGGCGAAGTGCTCGGCCTCCTCGGCCCGAACGGCGCCGGCAAGACCACCACCCTGCGCATGATCACGGGCTCCGTTCCGCCGTCGCGCGGACGCGTCCGCATCGGCGGCTTCGACGTCTTCGAGCGGCCCATCGACGCGAAACGCCTGCTCGGCTACCTGCCGGAGCAGCCGCCCGTCCATCCCGAGATGACGGTGCGCCGCTACCTGCGGTTCGTCGCGGCGCTGAAGGACGTGCCGGCCGCGCGCACGACGGCGGCGGTGGATCGCGCCATCGGCCGCGCGCGGCTGGATGACGCGGCGGACGCGGCGATCCGGACGCTCTCGAAGGGCTACCGCCAGCGCGTCGGCCTCGCCCAGGCCATCGTCCACGAGCCGCCGGTCCTCGTCCTCGACGAGCCGACCTCCAGCCTCGACCCGAAGCAGCGCGCCGAGGTGCGCGACTTCATCCTGGAGCTCAAGGGCCGGCACACGGTCGTTCTTTCGACGCACATCCTGCCCGAAGTCGCCGGCGTCGCCGACCGCATCGTCATCCTGCACCGCGGCCGCGTGATGGCCGAGGACACGCCCGAGCGGCTGGGCGAGCGCCTGCGCGCCCGAGAATCGGTGCGCGTCGTGGTGGGGAGCGCGGGAACGGCCGCCGGGGCCGCGGGCGTGCCTGCGCCGACGCCGGAGGATGTGACGCTCGCGCTCGCGGCCCTGCCCGGCGCGATTCGCGTGAGCATCATCACTGGCGCCGACAGCGCCGGCGCGATCGAGGCGCGCGTCGAGAGCGGGCGCGGCACGGACCTGCGCGCCGAGGCGGCCGCGCTCGTCGTGTCGCGCGGCTGGAAGCTGCTCGGCCTCGCGGGCGAGTCGCTGTCGCTCGAAGACGTCTTCCTCGCGCTCACGGGCGGAAGCGGGCGCGAGGGCGGCGGCGAGAGCAAAGGCGTTGGCGATGGCAGCGGTAGCGGGAGAGGCGGCGACAGCGCCGAGGCCGGCGGCGGGGGCGGAACGGCCGGCGGCAGGGGAGGCGCGTGATGCGGCATGCGCTCGCCATCGCCCGTCGGGAACTCGAGTCGTACTTCGTCTCGCCGATCGCAGCCGCGGTGATGGCGGTCTTCACGTTCGTGTCGGGCTTGTTCTTCTCGAACATGCTCGTCCACTACATCCGCCAGGCCGCGCTGGCCGACAGCCAGATCCAGCGCCTGGGCCGCTCGGACTACCAGCTCGACGTGCCGACAACCGTCCTCGCGCAGTTCTTCCAGAACGAGGCGTTCCTGCTCATGCTCGCGGTCCCGCTGCTGACGATGGGGCTGATGACGGATGAGAGGCGGAAGGGGACGATCGAGCTGCTGATGACGTCGCCCGTGCGGGCGTCGGAAATCGTCGCGGGCAAGTTCCTGGGCGCGATCGCCCTGCTGGCGCTGATGCTGGCGCCGCTCGTCCCGATGTTCGCGTTCATGGGAGCCGGCAACCACTGGGAGGCCGGCGTGATCGCGAGCGGCCTCATGGGCCTGCTGCTCGTTGGCGGGGCGCAGATCGCCCTGGGCCTGTTCGTGTCGTCGCTCTGCGAGCACGTGCTCGTGTCCGCCATCGGCACGTACGGGATTGTCGTCACGCTGCAGTTCATCGACACGACCGGCGGCGGGTCCGGTTCGGTGTGGGCGCGGATGCTCGGCGCGTTCTCGTTCTACGCCCGCCAGATCGACTCGACGCGGGGCGTGGTGTCGGTGGCCGACCTGGTCTACTTCGCGTCGTGGATCGTGATGGCGCTCTTCCTCGCCCAGCGCGCGGTCGAGGCCCTGAGGTTCGAGCGGACGTGAGGAAGCTCGCCTTCCTGCCCGGCGCGCTGATGGTGGCGGCCGGCGTGGTGTCGGCCGCGCTCGCGCTGCGCTGGACCACGCCCGCAGCGGTGTTGGCGGCGGGCGGCGCCGCCGCCCTCGCCGTCGGCGTGGCCGCGTCGTGGCGCGACGTGCGCGAGTGGCTCGGCGACCCGCGCGGCGTGTTCGCGCTGAACGCGGCGCTGTCCACGCTGCTGCTGGCCGCGGTGCTCGTCCTCGTCAACGTGATCGTGGCAAGGCGCGCGCCGGCCTTCGACTGGACCGAGGCCGGACGCCATACGCTGGCGGCGGAGACGGTCCGCATCCTCGAGGACCTCGGCGAGGACGTCGTCTTCACGCAGTGGGGCCGCACGCGAGACCCCGGCGCTGGGCGGCTCCTCGAGTCGTTTGCGTCGAGAAGCCCGCGGCTGGCCGTCCGGTTCGCCGATCTCGACGCGTCGCCGCAGGCCGCGCGGGAGCACGGCGTCACCAGGGCCGGGACGGTCGTCGTGTCGTCGCCGCGGCGCTCCAGGAAGGTCGAGCGCGTGACCGAGCCGGCGCTGGCGACGGCCATCCTGCAGGTGACCAGCCCGGCCGAGCCGGCCGTGTGCTTCGCGAGCGGAGACGGTGAGCACGGCCTGGAGGACACCGGGCCGCAGGGCCTGTCGACGCTGGCGTCGGTGCTCGCCGCATCGAACTTCGCGCCCAGGCGCGTCAGCCTGCTGGAAGGCGACGCTGCGCAGGGGTGTGCGGCCCTCGTGGTCCCGGGCGTGCCGCGAGCATTCCCGGCCGGCGCGCTCGAGCGGGTGAGCGCGCATCTGGCAAGGGGAGGGCGCGTGCTCCTGGCGCTGGATCCGCCCGTTGATCCCGGCGTGGCCGGGTTCCTGCAGCGGCTCGGGATCGTCGCCGGACAGGGCGTCATCATCGAGACGAGCGGAGCCGGGCGCGCGGTCGGCGCCGGGCCGGAGAACCCGGTGTCGTTCGCCTATCACGACCATCCCGTCACGCGCGGCCTCGACCAGCGGGCGATCTTCGGCCGCGCGGCGCCGCTGGCCGTGGCGCCGACGGAGATCGGGCGGCCCATTGCGCTCGTCTCGACGGCCGACAGCGCGTTCGAGCGCGCCGATCTCGAGAGCCAGTCCACCTTGTTCCAGGCCGGCCGCGACCGGCGAGGGCCGTTCGCGCTGGCCGTGGCGACGAGCATCGGCCGAGGCGCGCGCGACGCCGCGCTGCCCGAGCCGCGCCTGGTCGTGACCGGCGACTCGGACTTCCTGGCGAACGGGCTGATCGGCTGGTCGGCCAACCGCGAACTGGCGGTCCGGATCGTGTCGTGGCTCGCGGGCGTGGACGAGGCGCGAATCGTCAGCGTCGAGGAGCGCCAGAACCGGCGGGTCGCGCTGACCGAACGCCGCCGCGCCTGGATGTACATCGTCAACCTGGGCGTGCTGCCGCTCCTGCCGCTCGCGGCGCGGCTGCTGCACCTCCTCCGCACCCGCTCGCGCGCCTGAGTGGAGCCAGGGATCGTGCCAGGCCTCGATTTGCGGCTCCAGAAGCCCGGCCGCGTGCCGCAAGTCGGGGCGAGACCCCGACTGTGCAATGGCGCGCAGAAGCGCCCGCAGCCCTAACGTCCCAAAAGAGATACACCGAGAAACCCGACGAGAAGGCGAGCAGCCTCCGCGGAGATCCGTCTCCGCCGGCCGCCCGGGGTACGACATGACACGCAGTGCACACGCCCGTCCCGGCCGCAATCGGGGTCAGATCTACAAATATGCGGATCTGACCCCGGTGCTGCTGGTCGCGGCGGCCGTCCTGGCGGCGCCGGGCCTCGCTCCGGCGCAGAGCCCGTTTCCAACCGCCCCGGCCCCGACAGGCTCGTTTCCGCCGGCGTCGGCCCTGAATCCCCAGGGCCCCGGGCTGCCCCCGCTGGCGGTGAGCCAGATCGAGGAGGGCCGCCGGTCGGACGCGATGGCCCAGACGCTCTCGCTGAGCTTCGCCGAGCCGGTCCCGATCCGCGACCTCCTCCTGCTGCTCGTCCGCGACACGGACCTCAGCGTCGTCGTCGATCCGGACGCGCAGGGCACCTTCACCGGCGAACTCAAGAACGTCACGCTGCGGCAGGCCCTCGACACCATCCTCGAGCCGCACGGCCTGCACGCCGTCATCACCGACAACGTCGTGCGCGTCGGGCGCGAGCGGGCCGAGACGCGCCTCTTCAACATCAACTACGTCGCGACGCGCCGGTCGGGGACGCGCGGCTCGGGGCTCGCCGGCGGCCTGGCGGGCAACGCGGGCCTGGGCGCCTACGGCGGCGCCGGCGCCATCTACGCGGGCGGCGTCGGCGCGGCCGGCTACGGCGGCGGCTATTACGCGGGCACGGGCGGGATCGGCGGCAGCCAGGCCTCGGTGTCGGGGACGGACTCGGGCGACGTCTTCGAGGAAATCCAGGCGGGCGTCCAGACGCTCCTGTCGGACGCCGGCAAGATGAACCTCGACCGCAAGGCGGGCCTGCTGCAGGTCACCGACGTTCCCAGCCGGCTGGACAAGATCGCGGTCTACATCGAGGCCTACGAGAACCGAGCCCTCCGCCAGGTCCGCATCGTCGCGAAGATCCTCGAAGTGGAGCTGTCGGAAGGCTACTCGGCCGGCATCGACTGGTCGCTCGTGCTCAAGCGCGCGGACAAGGCGGCCACGCTGACGCAGAACCTCGCGCCCGCGAGCGGCTCGGGCGCCTTCACCCTCGGCCTGAACATCAAGGACTTCGCCGGGCTGCTGGACGCCTTCGCGAGCCAGGGCCGCGTGAACGTGATGGCGAGCCCGTGGGTGACGGCCATGAACAACGAGCCGGCCGTCATGCGCGTCGGCACGCAGGACGTGTTCTTCGTGACGACGTCGCAGGTGGACGCGTCGACGGGGCAGATCCTGCAGACCGTGGTGACGCCGCAGACGATCACCGAGGGCGTGGTGCTGAGCGTGACGCCGCAGATCGCGGCCGACGGCATCATCAACCTGAGCATCATGCCGAGCATCACCGAGCGCACGGGCACGGCCACCTCGCGCCTGGGCGACCAGGTGCCCGTCGTGAGCGTGCGCGAGACAGACACCCTCGTCCGCGTCCACCAGGGCGAGACGATCGTCATCGCGGGCCTGATGCAGGACCGGACAACGGTCGAAAAGAGCAAGGTGCCCGTCCTCGGCGACGTGCCCGTCGTCGGCGGCCTGTTCCGCCGCGACGAGCGGACGAAGCGGAAGACGGACCTGGTCATCCTGCTGACGCCGACGGTGATGACCCCCGGCGAGATGGCCGCGGCGGCGGCGGCGGACCAGCAGCGGCTGTACGAGGCGCAGCGCGCCCCGGTGCGCAAGTGACCGGCGGGACCGCCCGGCGGTCCACCCTGGAGACGGGCGATGTATGAGGACTACTTCGGGTTCACGGAGAAGCCGTTCAGCCTGACTCCGGACCCGAAATACCTGTACCGCAGCGAGTCGCACGCGAACGCCTTCGAGCTGCTGCAGTACGCCATCCGGCGGCGCGAGGGCTTCGTCGTCGTCACCGGGGACATCGGAACGGGGAAGACCACGCTGTGCCGCGCGCTGCTCGAGCAGATCGACCGCCGCACGTTCTCCGCGCTGGTGCTGAACCCGTTCCTGTCGGAAGAGGACCTGCTCAAGCTCATCCTGCAGGACTTCGGCGTGGTGTCGCGGGAAGAGATGAAGACGGGCCGCCTGCAGGGCGTGAGCAAGCAGGAGCTGATCGACACGCTCTACGACTTCCTGCTGGGCCTCTTGCCGATCCACGCCGGGGCGGTGCTCATCATCGACGAAGCGCAGAACCTGCCGCTCCAGGTGCTCGAGCAGCTGCGGATCCTGTCGAACCTCGAGACGGACAAGGAGAAGCTGCTGCAGATCATCATGGTGGGGCAGCTGAACCTGCAGCCGCTGCTGCGGTCGCCCGGGCTGCGGCAGCTGGACCAGCGCGTGTCGATCCGGTACGAGCTGAAGCCGCTGACGCGCGACGAGATGGTGGCCTACATCGCGCACCGCATCCAGGTGGCGGGCGGGTCGACCGCCGTCGCGTTCACGCCGAAGGCGCTGCAGCAGGTGCACCACTACAGCGGCGGCATCCCGCGCCTGGTCAACCTCGTCTGCGACCGCGCGCTGCTCGGCGCGTACTCGGCCCGCGCGAGCAAGGTGACGCACGATCTCATCGAGCGCGCCGCCGAGACGCTCGACCTGAGGCCGATCCGGCGAGCGCGGTTCGCGTGGCTGCGGCGCGGCGCCGCCGTCACGGATGCCGCCCGCTCGCACCCGTCGTCTCTGTCCTGCAGGTGAAGCGTGAGCCGCATGCTCGACGCGCTGCGCCACCACAAGCCAGCGCCTCCGGCCAGCCCAGACCAGCCGCCCGGCCGCGCGGCCGGGCCGGACGCCGTGCCGGCCTCGCTCGCGTTCCAGGCCGAGCGGGAGAGGCAGGAGGACCATTCGCTGGCGCGCAGGCGCCTGGGGCTCGTGATCGTGCTGGTCGCGGCGACCGCGGCGCTGGTCTGGCAGGCGGCGGCGATGAGCGGCCTGATCACGTCCGGGCCGTTCACGTCCTTTCGCAAGGCCCCGGCGGCCGCGACACGGGCTGCGCCGCCACCGCTGCCGGCGCGGCCGGCCGCCGGGCCGCCGCAGAGAGCCGAGCCGGCCGCCGTGCCGGAGGCGCCGCCGGTGTCGGCCGAGCCCCCGGCCAGGCCGGTTGAAGAGAGATCGAGCCCGCCCGCCGGAGGCGCCGCGAAGCCCCCGGGCGGGAAGGCGGGAGCGCGGGCGCCGCGCGTCGAGGGCGCCGCGCCGGCCGCGTTCCCGCCGCCGGCGCCCGGCGCGGGCCCGGGCGCGCCCGCCATCTCGCGGGCCCCGGCGGCCGAGACGGAGCACTTCAAGCGGGCGCTCTACTACCAGCGCGTCGGCGACTTCGAGAACGCCCTCATTCACTACCGCGCCGTCCTCGCGGCCGACGAGCTGAATGCCGAGGCCCACAACAACCTCGGCGTGCTCTACCAGAGCAAGGGGCTGCTCGAGGAGGCCATCGGCGAGTTCCAGCGCGCGACTTTCATCGACCCGCGCTACGAGAAGGCCCAGAACAACCTCGGCGTCGCCCTCATGCGCTCCGGCAGGACCGACGCGGCCGTCGTGCAGTTCCGGTCGGTGGTCGCGCGCGACCCGAAGAACGTCGAGGCGCTGACGAACCTCTCGCTCGCGCTGAAGGCCGCGGGCCGCGTCGAGGAAGCCCGCGAATCGCTCCAGCGCGTGCTCGCCCTCAACGGCCGCTACGCGCAGGCCCACTACAACCTGGCCCTGATCTACGAAGAGCGCGGCGAGCTGCAGCGCGCCATCGACCACTACGAGCAGTTCCTCGCCAACGCCGGGCCGGAGAGCGCGGGGCTGTCGGTGGACGTCCGGGCGCGCGTCGAGGCGCTCCGGACGGGGCTCAGGTAGGCGGCTCCCTCGCTCGCCCTCCCGGCCCCGCCGCCGCCGCCCGGGCCGCCGGCCGCCCCTCGCCCGTTGTAGCGCGCTTCCCGCACACTCATCGCGAAGTGCAGGTCCGCGCAGCCGCGCGCAGCCCCGGCGCGGCGCGCCAGTTCGCCGGAAGTCGTTGGGCGGACGCGACGTCGCGCCATCCTGCGCCGGGGGCGCCGCGCGGCCGGGCCGGGGCACGTGCCTTGCTCGAGCGTCCTTCGTCGCACCTCCGTACCGGAGCGTACCCGCACGGGAACGACACGGCGGGTGGCCCGGGAACGGGCGGCAGGCCCCGCCGGCCGAGGTGCGGGACGAGGATCACATGCGACACGGGACTTCGAACGCACGCGGCCTGTCACTGGTGGAAGTGACCATCATGCTGCTCGTCCTGATGCTCCTGACCGGCGTGCTGGCGCCGTCGATCATGGACTACGTGCGAGACGCGCAGTGGGTGAAGGTGAAGGAGGACTGCGAGGCCATCGGCGTCAGCGTGGCGCGCCTCGCGCGCGACGTCGGCCCGTGCCTCAAGTTCGACGGCACGGCGCCGTGCACGAAGGCGAACCGCGTCGACATCCTCTACAGCGACGGCCCGGACGTGACGAGCGCGGACCTGGCCGGCGACGCGGTCTGGGACTTCCACGGCGGCGGCGCCACGGCCACCGACCTCAACTGGGACCGCGACGACAGCCGCGGCGACTCGATGGAGCACCAGTTCGTGGACAACGGCACGGGCCCGATGTACCCGACGCCGAGCGACCTGGGGAGCTACGGCACGTCCGGCCCGGCCTTCGGCCTCGGCTGGCGCGGCGCCTACCTCTCGCCGCCTATCGGGCCCGACCCGTGGGGCCACCGCTACCTGGTCAACTCCGTCTTCCTCGCGGTGGCCGCCGATGCGGCAGGCGCAGGCACCTCGAGCCTGAGGGTGCCCTACGTCCCGCCCGCGAGCGGGTGGTCCCACGACACCTTCTGCATCTCCGCCGGCCCGAACGGGCGCTACGAAACCGCCTTCGCGGGCAACGCCTTCGGCGGCGTCTACCGCCGCGGCGACGACTTCATCTACGTGATTTCCGGCGACACGCGCTGAGCGCCGCCAGGCTCGGAGCTCGAGGGAGGCGCGCGTGGCGGGCAGAGTGACACGGCGAGGGGCCGGCCCCGACAAGGGCCTGTCCCTCGTCGAAGTCACCATCATGCTCCTCGTCCTCATGCTGCTCACGGGGGTGCTCGCGCCGTCCATCCTGGACTTCGTCCGCGACGCCCAGTGGGTCAAGGCGAAGGAGGACTGCGAGGCCATCGGCCTGTCGGTCGTGCGGCTCGCGCGAGACGTCGGCCCGTGCCTGAAGTTCGACGGCTCGGGCGCCTGCACCAGGGCCAACCGCGTGGATCTGCTCTACAGCGCCGGGCCGGATGTCACCCCGGCGGACGTGGCGGGCGACGCGGCGGCGCCGTTTGCCGGAAGCGGGAACACCGCCGCGGAACTGAACTGGCACGCCGACGACAGCCGCGGCGACTCGATGGAGCGCCAGTTCGTGCACAACGGCGGAGGCCCCGCCTACCCGACGCCCGAGGCGTGGGGATCGCTCTCGGCGCTGCAGCCCGGCACGGGCTGGCGCGGCGCGTATCTGTCGCCGCCCATCGGCCCCGACCCCTGGGGGCACCGCTACCTGGTCAACTCGGTGTTCCTCTCCGTCGCGCGCGACGCGCAGCCGGGGACGGGCCCGGGCCAGCGAAGCGGCGGCTGGCCGAACGACGTCTTCTGCATCTCGGCCGGGCCGAACGGCCTGTTCGAGACCTCGTTCGGCGGCAACGCCTCGCACGGCACGCTGCGCCGCGGCGACGACATCGTCTTCCTCATCTCAGGCGATACGCGCTGAGGCCCGCCCTCTCGCCGCGACGCCCCATCGTCCGTCCTCGCCGCGGCGCGTTGCAGCCCCGCCGCGTGCGGCGCGGCTGGCCGCCGAACCCTCCGGCGCCCCAGCGGCCCTGCGCAGATCCTCCCGAGAAGGTCGAGTGTCAGGAAGTGAGACAACACGGCACGGTCGAAGGCGGCGCGGCGCGCGGCAAGGTGGACGTAAGTTCAATGCCAGAAATGCTTTGGGCTGCGTTCGCGCCGCCGTTTCCCTGGTGCCGCCGGCGGTTCGGGCCCGCGCGCGCTCGCCCTCTGCCTTCACGCCCGGTGGCCCGCACGGCGCCGGCGCGGGCGACACGGGGAGAGATCGACGGATTTCCGAAGAAATCCTTCGATATTGCCCGTTCCTCCAGTGGGCACGCTCGTTGCTCACCAGGGGGACAGCCGACGCTGCAGGTGTCGGAAGGAGCGCGGATGATGAGCAGGACCATCAAGGCGGCGGCGTTGGCCGGCACGTTGTCGCTGATTGTTTTCGGCGCGGTGCCCGCGCAGGCTGACCCGGTCTACCTGAAGGGCTACGGGCTCGGCGTGGCCGGCCTGGAAGTCATGGCCCCTCACTACTTCAGAACGTTCGCCGGGCAGCTCCTGCTCGACATGGGCTCACCCGACGCGGCCGACGACTTCATCGCGTACTGCATCGACCCGACGCGGACGCGGACGACGATCCAGGACATGAGCGAACGCGCTCTCAGCGAGTTGCCGGACCTGGGCAATCCCGCCGCCGGCGTCCAGCCCAACGCGGGCGGCCGCATCGCGTGGCTGATCAACACCTACGCCGGCGACGCGTGGCTGCGCGCAAACGCCGACAGCGCCGACCAGAACGCCCGCGCCGCCGCCCTGCAGCTCGCCATCTGGGAGGTGCTCTTCGAGCCGTTCGGCAGCTACAGCCTCACCAGCGGAAGCCTGAAACTGCTGTGGGCCGCGGAGAACCACCCGCTGATTCTGAGCTACTCGAACCTGTACTTCTCGAGTCTCGGCGCGAACACCGCCGAGGCCCTCTGGTACGACATCAGGGATCCGCAAAACGGATACGGCCAGGACTACGCCGGGCCGCTGCCCGTTCCTGAGTCCGGCAGCTTCATGCTCGTCGCGGCCGGCCTGCTGGGCGCCCTGCGCGCCGCCACGCGGCGGGGGCGGCCGTAGCGGCGCCGCGGCGCCGCCGAGGCAGCCGCGCTGCCGCCCGAGCGGGCCCCGGGGACGCTCCCCGAAGCCCTGACGGACGGGAGCGGGGCGACGTTATTTGTAGGAAGGGCGGTCAGGTCCCTACACGAAGTGATGGCCCCGTGCGGCCGTGCCGGGCTTCACGGCCGCAACTCGCGTCACGACAAGCAGTTGAATGAAGCACGCGCACCGAGACGAGAGCGGTCCGGCCCGATGGGTCGCCCCGGGCGCGCCTGGTTCGAGCTACGCGAATGGTAGGAATTGCGTGCGGGAGGCGCGCTTTCCTGTGGAGTTCCCAGCCGGCGAGTGTCATAAATAAGCGCAATTCCCGGGTCTAGGGCCGCACAGCCCCGGTGGCGGCCGAAGGCACGGCGGTTGCTGCGGAAGCGCTCGGGAGGCGGCGTCCCCTCCGCATGGAGGGTTTTCCGGAGGCCACGGGCGTGCGAAAACTGAGGTCGCGTGCGGGGCTCTCGCTCGTCGAGGTCACGATCATCCTCCTCGTGCTGATGCTGCTCACCGGCGTCCTGGCCCCGTCCATCGTGGACTACGTCCGGGACGCGCAGTGGGTGAAGGTCAAGGAGGACTGCGAGGCGATCGGCGTGTCGGTCGTCCGCATGATGCGCGACGTGCCGCCCTGCTTCCGGCTGGTGGGCACCGACGGCTGCACGGTGGACAACCGGGTGGACCTGCTGTGGAGCGACGGGGCGACGGCGGGCCTGCTGGCGCCGCTCTCTCCCGCCGCCACGAACTACACGCTGGCCGGGGCGAACGTGAACGGCCCGCTGAACTGGGACGCGGCCATCACGGCCCAGGACGGCAGCATGGAGCAGCACCTGGTGCGCAACGACCTCGTCGTGCCGTACCCGGGTCCCAGCGTGCTGTACCCGAACGGCATCCCCGTCGGCCCGCAGCACGGCATCGGCTGGCGCGGCCCGTACTTGTCGGGGCCGATCGGCCCCGACCCCTGGGGCAACGCCTACATGGTCAACTCCGTCTTCCTGACGGCGGCCACCGATGCGTTCGCGCCGGGCGAGGGCCACGCGGGCGCGGCGTGGAACCGCGACGTGTTCTGCATCTCCTCGGGCCCCAACAAGCTGTTCGAGACATACTTCGGCGGGTGCCCGTCCACGACGCGGTTCGGCACCTGCCGCGAGGGCGACGACTGGATTTTCGTCATCCAGGGAGGCACCAGGTAGGAGTCATGCCCGCGACGGCACGGCGGCGGGGCGCAGTGGGCTTCACGCTCATCGAGGTCGCGGTGGTGCTCGCCGTGATCGTGACGCTCGCGCTCGTGCTGACGCCGTCCATCGCGAACTCCATCACCGACGCGCGCATGGCCCGCGCGCGCAACGACTGCCACACCATCGCAAACGGCATCTACCAGTTCTTCCGCGACACGGGCTACTTCCCGGCGTGGAGGGCCGCGCCGTCGGCCGCGCCCGGCCAGGCTCCCGGCGGAGCGAACCGGCTGGACGTCCTCGTCAGCCAGGGCAGCATGCCGTTCGAGGACGCGCCGAGCGCCTGGACCACCGGCCGAAGCGGCAGCCTGACGGACCAGCTGGTCACGAACGCGCCCGGCTACCCCATGCGGACGCCGATGACGCCGTTTGGCTGGAACGGCCCGTACTTCTCCTCCGAGCTCGCGGCCGATCCCTGGGGCCGCCGCTACATCGTCAACATCGGGGCGATTGACCTCTCGCCTGGCGCCGTGACGGCCGCCGGGCAGCCCAAGTCGGCCGTCTGGGTCCTGTCGGCCGGGCCGAACGGCATCATCGAAACGCCGTTCGCCGCCTCCATCCTGGCCTCCGCCCGTCCGGGCGGCGACGACATCGGCACCCGCATCCAGTAGTCCGGGGTCAGATCCAGGAAAGTGGTGCCCAAGCGGCAGGGGTGACATCCCACGCCACAGCGGGCTGACATCCGCAGGCAATCGGCCCCAGAGCGGCAGGAATTCCGGGCGGAACGTGCGTTTCCCGGGCCTGACCCCATAGAGGGCGGCCCCGTTTCGGCCGAAAAACCAATTGACGTATGGCGAACCGTACAGGGATAGAACTGCTTCCGCACGCCTGCCGGGTCGTCACGATCAGGACGAAGCCGAAGAAGCCGCCGCGGGTCGTGGCGTTTCACGAGGTGATGTACTCGCCTGCCGGCGCGGCCGGCCTGGCGGCGGAGCTGCGCTCGGCCGTGAAGGGCATCGAGCGGAAGGCTGCCGTCGCCGTCTGGGGCCTCAATGCGGCCCACCAGGCGCTGCGCCTGCCGCCCGCGGACGCTCGCGATCTTGAGGTCGTCGCCCGGCGCGAGGCGGGCGCGAAGGCGCCGACGGGGTTCGCCGCGCCAGCCGGGCCGCTCGCCGACGCGGTCGTCATCGGCGAGATCGACGAGCAGGGCCGGCGCGAGGTCGGCTACGCGGCGGCCGGAGCCGAGGAGCTTCGCTCGCGCCTGCAGCCGCTTGTCGACGCCGGCTTCGAGATCGAGTCCGCCGTGACGCCGGCGCTTGCCCACGCCTCCCTGGTCCGCCAGCGCGCCGCGCTGCCTCCGGGGGCGGCGGCGGCCGTGCTCTCGGTGAACGCGACAGCGACGGCCCTCAGCGTGGTCCGCGGCCGCGTCGTGCTGCTTGCGCGGGAGCTGCCCTGGGGCGGCGAGAATGCCGACGCCGATTCCCGGGGCGCTGCGCCCGCGGCGGCCGCTCTCGCCCTCCGCCTCGCGTCGGAGCTCCGCCGATCGTTCGTCTACGTGAAGCAGCACGCCGGAATCGAGGTCAGCCGCGTCTTCGTGTGCGGCGACGTGACCGACGCGCGCGCGCTCACCGGGCCGCTCGTGCAGGAGCTCGGGATCGACGTCGAGACGCTCGACGTGGCGGACCAGCTCGACGATTCCTCGCTGCCCGAGCCGTCGGATCGCTTCCGCTCGCGCCTGGCCGCGTGGCAAACCGCCCTGGCGCTCGCCGCTGAGCCCGCGCCCGCCGCGCGCCTGCTGTCGTCGGACCGGAGGCCCGGGTTTCCGGCGGCCAGGACCGCCCGCCGTGCCGCCGGCGCGTGTGTGGCCGGCCTGCTCCTCGTAGCGGCGGGATGGGGAGCGTTGAGCGGCCTCACCCGCGGCGTGAACGCTGAAGTCGAGCGCCTCCGGCGCGCCGCGGCCGCGCTCGAACCGGAGATGCAGCGGCAGGACGAGGCGCGGCGCCAGGCCCTTGCGGCATCGGCCCGCTCGGCGGCGCTCGAGGCCTTTGCGTCGCAGGGCCCGCGCTTCGCGCAGGTGCTGGCTGCCTTCAGCCAGGCCGCTCCCGCGCCGCTGGCGCTCACCTCGCTCGCGGCCGACCCGCGTCCCGGCGCGTGGGAGATAACGGCGGAGGGGCAAGTCGAAGGCCCGGACGCCGCCTCGGCGCAGGCGGTCTTCAACGCGTTCCTCAAGGCCCTGGGCGAGTCGCCGCTGCTCGGGCAGCCGGCCGAGCCGCCGTCGCTGCGCGTCCGGACGCCGGACGCGATCCCCGAACCGCCGCCCGGGACGGCGCCAGATCCGCTTCCCGGATCCGCCGAGGCGGAGGCCCGGGAAGTCGAGGCGCCGCGCGCCGCGCCGAGCGGGCCGGCCTACATTGAGGTGGCGCGCGACGGCCGGCTCTACCGCGTTCCGCTGCGCCGCCAGGCCGGCAGCCTCGAGCTCGAGCGCCGCGCCGAGGAGATGCGGGATCGGCAGCGCCAGGCGCCGGCAGCCGCGGCGGCTTCGCGCGGCGGCGGCTCAGGCGGCCCGGCGCCCGCGCGCCATCCGGCCACCGTGATCGACTTCACGCTGCGCTACGAGGTGGCGAAGTGACGCGCCCGCCCATCGGCCGCGCCGGCGAGGCCCTCGAGCGCCTGCTGCCGTTCCTCGTCATTGTCGCGGTGGCGGCCGCCGGGTTCATGTGGGCGGTCCGGCCCCGTCTCGACGCCTATCTTGCGGCGCGCGCCGATGCCGCGGCGCTCGGCGAGCGCGTGCGCACGCTGCAGGCCTCGATCGATCGCTCGCGCGGCCTGGCCGCGGCCGACCCGCAGGCGGCGCTCGCCGAATTCGAGGCGCGCGCGTCCGCCGACGACAGGGTCGCCGACGTCGCCGCGCTCCTCGCGCGAGCCGCGCTCGACAGCGCGCCGGCCGGCCAGATCGGCGGGCTCACCATCGAAACCGGCGACCGCGTGCCCCGGGCGGCCGCCGCGGCGGCCGCCACCGTGCGGCTTGCGGGCGGCCAGGGCCGGGGATTGCCCGACGACGGCCCTGACGCGCGCTTCGGCCTGTTTCCGTACGCCGTCAGCTGGACGCCCGTGCGGGTGAGGTTCGACTCGACCTTCGGCGCCATCGGCGCGTTCCTGTCGACGCTCCGCGACATGCCGACCATTGTCGAGATCAGGTCCGTCCGGCTGACGCGGGGCTTGCCGCTCATGACCGCCGAAATCGTCGTCCGCGTCTACCGGCGCGGCGCGCCGGAGCAGGAGGGGTAGGCCGCCATGACGGTCCGCAAGGCTCACCTCCGCCTCGCGCTTGCCGCCCTGGCCGCGGCGGTCCTGTACAATGTGTGGCACTTCGCGCTTCGCGGCCGCGCGCCGTCCGGGGCCGCCGCTGCCCGCGAAGCCGCGGAGGCGCCGCTCATCGTGACGCCGTCGGTGGCCGCCGGCCCGGGCGCTGCCGCCCCGCCCGACCCGCTGACGATGCCCGCGCCGCCGCGCGTCGACCCCGCGGCGCGCGTCTCGTTCGCGCGCGACCCGTTCCTCTTCGGCGACGAGTCGCGCCTCGTCGTTGCCGCGGAGGCCCCGCGGGCGCCGGCGGCGCTGCCGTCGGTGCGCTCGGTGCTCTTCTCTGCCGGCCGGCGCCTCGCGATGGTCGACGGCAGGATCGTCGGCGTCGGCGAGGCGGCCGGCGGCTACACCGTCGCCGACATCGAGCGGGACGCCGTGGTCTTCGAGGCGGCGGACGGGTCCCGCGTCCGGGTTCCGCTGCACGGCCCGGTGGAGCGGGCACCGCTGCGGTGATGCAGGCCGGGCCGCGCCCGGGAGGCGGCCCATTGCGGGTGGCTGGACGCCTATGTTCCACGTGCTCGTGATCGACGACGACGAACAGATGCAGTTCTTCCTGAACGAGGCGCTGCGGCGGCAGGGCTACGCCGTCACGCTGCGCCGGACGGCCGAGGAAGGCCTGCAGGTGCTCAAGTCGGACGCGGCGGACCTGGTGCTGCTCGACATCCGGCTGCCGGGCATGAGCGGGCTCGACGCCGTCGCCGAGATCCTGAAGATCGATCCGCGGGCGCCCATCATCATGATGACCGCCCACGGCACGCGCGACACCGCCATCGACGCCATCCGGCGCGGCGCCTACGACTACTTCACCAAGCCCTTCCGCCTCGAGGAGATGGAGATCGTCATCCGCCGCGCCCTCGACAAGCGGAAGCTCTACTTCGAGATCGAGCGGCTGCGCGAGGAGCTGGCCAGCGCGCCGGGCCACGACTGGGCCCGCACGAAGAGCGCGGCGATGAGCGAGGTGACGCACCTCATCGAGCGCGCCGCGCCCACCGATTCGACGGTGCTCATCATGGGCGAGAGCGGCGTGGGCAAGGAGCTGGTGGCCGAGTGGATCCACGAGCGCTCCGCGCGGAAGCACCGGCCGTTCGTGCGCCTGAACTGCGCGGCCATCCCCGAGACGCTGCTCGAGTCGGAGCTGTTCGGCTACGAGCGCGGCGCCTTCACCGGGGCCCAGCAGCGCAAGCCCGGCAAGTTCGAGCTGGCCGACGGGGGCACGCTCCTGCTCGACGAGATCGGCGACATGACGCTCTCGACGCAGGCCAAGATCCTGCGCGTGCTGCAGAGCCGCGAGGTCGAGCGCGTCGGCGGCACGACGACGGTGCGGGTGGACGTGCGGATCGTCGCGAGCACGAACAAGGACCTGCTGCGCAGCGTGCGCGACGGCAGCTTCCGCGACGACCTCTACTTCCGCCTCAACGTCATCACGCTCCACGTGCCGTCGCTGCGCGAGCGGCGCGAGGAGATCCCGGGCCTGGTCGATCACTTCCTCGCCGAGGCCAACAAGCGCCTCGGCCGGTCCATCAAGCGCCTGTCGTCGGACGCGATGGCGGCCCTGATGGCCTACGACTGGCCGGGCAACATCCGCGAGCTGAAGAACGCCATCGAGCGCGCGGCCGTCGTCACCGACGGCGAGATCGTGACGCTCTCGAGCCTGCCGCCGCCCATCCGGCCGGCCGGCGTCGGGCTGGTGGCGGGCGTGGCCAGCCAGCAGTGGGACGGGCCGGGCGTGCTGTCGCTCGACGAGAAGATGACGCAGCTCGAGCGCGCGTTTGTCATCGAGGCGCTCTCGCGCGCCGGCGGCGTGCAGGCGCAGGGCGCGCGGATGCTGGGCATCACCGAGCGCAGCATGTGGCACCTCGTCAAGAAGCACCGCATCGAGGTGGACAAAATCAAGGAGCGGGCCCAGGCGTCCGGGGCCTGACGCGCGCCGATGATCGGAGACGTGCTCGTCGCCGCCCGCGCCATCACGCAGGAGCAGCTGGAGCGCGCGCGCGAGATCCAGCGCTCCACGGGCGGCCCCGTCGGCGACGCGCTCGTCGCGATTGGCGCCGTGACGGAGGCGGCCCTTGCCGAGGCGCTGGCCCGCGAGGCGCGCGTCGGCTTCGCCTCCCTCGACGGCGCGGAGCCCGACGCCGACTCGGCCGCCCGCCTCCCCGAACGCCTGGCCCGGGGCGCCGTGCTCGTGCCGATCGCGCGGCGCGGCGCGGCGCGCGCGCGCGTGGCCCAGGCCGACCCCTTCGACGTGGTCGCGACCGACGAGGCCCAGCGCGCCCTCGGCGCGCCGGTGGAGGTCGTCTGCGCCCCCCGATCCGCGATCCTGCGCCTCATCGACGCCGCGTACGGGCCCCGCGCGGGCTCCCGCCTGCGCGCGCTCGCCGACGAGGCGGCCGCGTCGCTCGGCGCCGCCGCCGACGCCGAGCCGCTCGAGGCGTCGCCCGTCGTGCGCCTCGCCGACGCGCTCCTGGACGACGCCGTCGCCTCGGGCGCCACGGACCTCCACCTGGAGCCGGACGAGTCGGCCGTGCGCGTCCGCCACCGCGTCGACGGCGTCCTCCGCGAGGCCGACGCCCTGCCGCGCGGCCTGCAGGCGCCCGTCGTGTCGCGGCTGAAGGTGATGGCCGGGCTCGACATCGCCGAGCAGCGGCTCCCGCAGGAAGGGCGCGTCACCAGGACCGTGGACGGCCGCCAGATGGACTTCCGCGTGTCGTGCTTCCCGACGGTGTTCGGCGAGAAGGCGGCGATCCGCATCCTCGAGCAGGAGAAGCTCGTTCGCGGCCTGCCCGACCTCGGGATGAACCGCCGCGCCCTCGGGCTCTTCCAGGACCTGCTCGGCCGCTCGCGCGGCATCGTCCTGGTCACGGGCCCGACCGGCGCGGGCAAGACGACCACGCTCTACTCGGCGCTGAACGCGCTGGGCGGCCGCGCGCGCAACATCATGACCGTCGAGGACCCGGTCGAGTTCGAGTTTCCCGCCATCCGCCAGACCCAGGTGCGGCCGCGCGCGGGCCTCACCTTCGCGGCGGCCATCCGATCGATGCTCCGCCAGGACCCCGACGTCATCATGGTCGGCGAGATCCGCGACCCCGAGACCGCCGAGCTGGCCGTCCGCGCGGCGCTCTCCGGCGTCCTCGTGTTCTCCACGCTGCACACGCAGGACGCGGCGGGCGCGGTGCCGAGGCTGATGGACATGGGCGTCGAGCCGTACCTGCTCGCCTCCACCATGGCGGGCGTCGTGGCGCAGCGGCTCGTGCGCCTCGTCTGCCAGCGGTGCAAGGCGCCGGCGTCGTACCCGGCTGCCTCGCTCGCCCGCGCCGGGCTGTCGCACGCCGACGGCGTGGCGTTCGTCAAGGGCGCCGGCTGCGAGGACTGCGGCGGCTCGGGCTACCGCGGCAGGACGGGGGTCTTCGAGATCCTCATGATCGACGCGGCGATGCGCGAGCTCATCTCCGCCCGGGCCGACTCGCGCCGCATCCGCGACGCGGCCGCGCGCGCCGGGTTCAAGCCGATCGGCGACGACGCCCTGTCGAAGGCCGTCCTCGGGCAGACCACGCTCGAGGAGGTGATCCGCGTGTCCTCGGAGTGAGCCGGCGCGCCATGCCTGAGTTCTCGTACGTCGCGATCGGGCCGGACGGCAGGCGCGTGTCGGGCCGCGCCGCGGCCGCCAGCGAGGAGGCGCTCGCCGACGCCCTGCGCACGCGGGGCCAGTACCTCGTCGAGGCCGGGCCGGCCGGCGCCGCCGGGGCCGGCGCGCGCCTGGCCTCGATCCGCGTCCTCGACCGCGTCACCCGCCGCGACGTGATCGTCTTCACGGGCCAGCTCGCCGCCGTCGTCGCCGCGGGCGTGAACCTGGTCGACGGTCTGCGCGACATCGAGGCGCAGGCCGTCAAGGCGCCGCTCAAGGCCGTGATCGCCGGCGTGCGGCGCGGCGTCGAGCGCGGCCAGAGCCTGTCGGCGGCGATGGCGCTTCATCCCGCGGCGTTCAACGAGCTTTACGTCAGCATCGTCCGCGCGGGGGAGGCCAGCGGGCGCGTGGATCGCGCCCTCGACGACCTGGTGCAGCAGCTGGAGTGGCAGGAGGCGCTGGCCGGCAAGGTGCGCGAGGCCTCTACCTACCCCCTCATCGTCGTCGGCCTGCTGGCGGTGCTGCTGACCGTGCTCGTCGGCTTCACGATCCCGCGCTTTGCGCGCGTGTACCAGAACGTGAACGCGAACCTCGCGCTGCCAGCGCCGACGCGCGCCGTCCAGGCCGTCGCCGCCGCCGCCGCGTCGAACGCCCTCGTCATCGCGCTCGCGCTCGTCGCCGCGTACGTCCTCTACCGGCTGCGCGTGCAGGCGCCGGGAGGCCGGGCGTGGCGCGACCGGTGGCTGCTGCGCCTGCCCCTGGCGGGCGACGTCGCGCGCAAGGTGGCGCTCTCGCGCTTCGCCCACGCGTTCGGCAGCCTGCACCAGTCGGGCGTCGAGGTGGCGCCGTCGCTGTCGCTCGTCGAGCGCGTCATCGGCAACGCCTACATCGCCGGGCGCTTCCGCGCCGCCGTGTCGCGCGTGCTGGCCGGCGAGCCGCTCTCGCGAGCCCTGGCGGCCGTCGGCGAGTTCTCGCCCCTCGTCATCCAGATGGTGGCGCTCGGGGAGAAGACCGGGGAGATGGAGAAGTCGCTGCGGCAGGTGCGGCAGTACTACGACCGGGAGGTGGACCGGTCCGTGAACCGCGCCATCACGCTGTTCGGGCCTGCGGCGCTCGGGGCCCTCGCGCTCGTCTTCGTCCTGATTGCCGTCGCCTTCTACCTGCCGATGTTCAACCTCGCGAGGGCGCTGACCCGATGATCCCGAAGCGCGCGCGCGATTGCGGATTCACGCTGATCGAGGCGGCCGTCATCCTGGCGGTCCTGGCCGTCCTCGCCGCCGCCATCACGCCGATGATCCTGCAGCAAATCGTCGAGGCGAAGACGGAGGCCACCCGGCGGGAGGCCAGGCTGCTGCACGAGGCCATGCTCGGGCGGCCGGACGTCCCGGATAGCTTCGGCTTCTTCGGCGACATGGGGCGGCTGCCGGCGTCGTTCGAGGAGCTGGTCAGGCCGGGCCCCGGCACGGCGCTGTTCGGCACGGCGACGTTCCGGAACGTCGGAATGGGCTGGAAGGGGCCGTACATCAACGCCGGGGACGCCGCCGGCGATTACCTCACCGACGCCTTCGGGCGCCCCTACCGGGGTGCGTCTGCCGGGCAGGTGCGCAGCGCCGGGCCGGACGGCGTGTTCGACACCGCCGACGACATCGTGTATCCGCCTGCGCGGCCCAACCCGACCGGGCGGCTGATGGTGACCGTCAAGCGCATGTCGTCGGAGGACGCGAGCTACACCCTCGACCCGGCCGGCTACGCCGTCCGCCTCTACTATTCGAACGGCGGCGTGCAGGCCAGTCTGGACGACGCCGTCCCGCCGTTCGTGTTCGAGAACGTGCCGCAGGGCGTCCACGCCATTGCCGTGCTGCGCATGAAGAGCGACCCGCCGCAGATCGTCGCGCAGGACACGATTCTGGTGTTCGGAGGAGGCTCCACCCGCCTCGTCGAGTTGATTTTCCGCCCGTAAGGAGAATCTGGGGTCAGATCCAGGATTGCGGGGTCAGATCAACCCCGCAATCCTGGATCTGACCCCGCAATCCTGGATCTGACCCCGCAATGCTGGATCTGACCCCAGGACTCCGCGTGGTACTCTTTCGGAGGGGCAGGAACCGCGCGGGTGCGTTTCCCGTCTGTGATCGATCATAGAGGCCGACGGCCCGGGACCCCTCCCGGCCCGCGGGGTGGACGACGGCTTATGGCGCTGATTGAAACGACCGACCTGTGGAAGACCTACGTGGTGGGGACCGAGGAAATCCACGCGCTACGCGGCGTCGACGTGACCATCGAGCGCGGCGAGTACGTGGCGATCATGGGTCCGTCGGGCTCGGGGAAGTCCACCCTCATGAACCTGATCGGCTGTCTCGACACGCCCAGCAAGGGCAGCTACCTGCTCAACGGCAAGCAGGTGGGCCAGATGGACGACGACGAGCTGGCGCGCATCCGGAACGAGGAGATCGGCTTCGTGTTCCAGACGTTCAACCTGCTGCCGCGGGCCACGGCGCTCCACAACGTGGAACTGCCCCTCGTGTACGCCGGGGTGCCCGCGAAGACCCGCCTCGATCGGGCGAAGACCGCCCTGGAGAAAGTCGAGCTGGCGGACCGGATGACGCACCGGCCGAACCAGCTCTCGGGAGGCCAGCGCCAGCGCGTCGCCATCGCGCGGGCGCTCGTGAACAACCCCTCCATCCTGCTGGCCGACGAGCCGACCGGCAACCTCGACTCGAAGACGGGCGTCGAGATCATGACGCTGTTCGACCGGCTGCACGCGGCAAACAACACCATCATCCTCGTCACGCACGAGGCGGACATCGCCCGCCACGCGAAGCGGATCATCCACATCCGCGACGGCAAGGTGGAAATCGACGAGCGCCGTTAGGGGGTCAGATCTCGAACTCCGCAGCCCGTCGATCTGGAGGGCTGCGGAATTCGAGATCTGACCCCGCGGGTTCACCAGTCGAGATCTGTCCCCACAGGCGGTCGACGTCGGCGGCGGGGCCGGCGCCGACGGTGCGGCCGCGGTGCATCACGACGACGCGGTTGCAAAGGTGGCGCACTAGGCGCAGGTCGTGCGTGATGAACAGCAGCGTCAGCCCGAGCTGCTGCTGCAGGTCCATGAACAAGTTGACGATCTGCGCCTGGATGGACAGGTCCAGCGACGACACCGGCTCGTCGGCCACGAGGAAGCTCGGCGCGAGGGCCAGGGCGCGCGCGAGGCCGAGGCGCTGGCGCTCGCCGCCGCTGAACTCGTGCGGGTAGCGGTCGGCGCGGTTCGCATCCAGGCCGACCAGCTCGAGCATCTCGCGCACCCGCCCACGCCGTTCGGCCGGGGTCCCGAGGCCGTGGATCACGAGGCCTTCCTCGACGATCGCGCCCGCACGCATCCGCGGGTCGAGCGACGATTCAGGGTCCTGAAAGACCATTTGCATCTGACGCCGGGCCTGGCGCAGCCGCGCCGGCGGCATCGCGAAGACGTCCTCGCCGCGGAACGCGAACGAACCGGCCGACGGCTCGACGAGCCGCAGCAGACACCGGCCGGCCGTCGTCTTGCCGCTGCCCGATTCGCCGACCAGGCCGACGATCTCGCCCTCCTCGATGGACAAGTCGAAGCCGTCCACCGCCGTGACGCGCGTCGGCCGCCCCCAGGGCGCCGCCCGCCGCACGAAGTGCTTCTCGAGGCCGCGCACCTCCACCATCGCCATCACGCGGTCCCTTCCCTCAGGAGGCAGCGGACCTCGCGGCCGGGGGCGATTGCCGTTGCGCCCGGCCGCCGCTCGTCGCACGCCTCGATCCGCTCGGGGCAGCGCGGGGCGAAGGCGCAGCCTCTCGGCAGGGCGGCCGGATCGGGCACGCTGCCCGGGATCGCCGCCAGGCGACGGCCCGGCGTGGCCCCGGGCCGCGACGCCAGCAGCCCCCGCGTGTAGGGATGGGACGGCGCGGCGAGGACCTCCCGCGCGGGCCCGCTCTCGACGGCGCGGCCGGCGTACATGACGGCCACGCGATCCGCCAGGCGCTCCACGACGCCGAAGTCGTGAGTCACGACGAGGAGCGACAACCCGAGGCGATCGCGCAGCTCCGCGAGCAGATCGAGGATCTCCGCCTGGATGCGCACGTCGAGCGCCGTGGTCGGCTCGTCGGCGATGAGGAGCGCCGGGTCGCACGCGATGGCGGCGGCGAGCAGGGCGCGCTGCTTCATGCCGCCGGACCACTGATGGGGGTAATCGTCCGCGCGCGCCGCCGGACGGGGGATGCGAACGGCGTCCAGCAGCTCGACGGCCCGGGCGCGGGCCGCGGAGCCCGACGCGCGGCCGTGCACCTCCAGCGCCTCCGCGACCTGGCTCCCGATGGTGAACACCGGGTTGAGGGCCGACGAGGGCTCCTGGAAGACGAACCCGATGCGGGCGCCCCGGATCCGCCGCCACTCGGCTTCCCGGAGCGATGTCAGCTCGCGCCCCTCGAAACGCACCGTGCCGCCGGCGATCCGGCCGGGCTTCGGAACCAGGCCCGCGAGGGCCAGGGCCGTCATCGACTTGCCCGACCCCGACTCGCCGACGAGGCCGAGGGTCTCGCCGCGGGCGATGTGGAGACTCACGCCGTCCACGACCCGGACGCCGGCGCGAGGGGCACGGCCGATGGACGCGCGCAGGCCCCGGCGGGGCGCGGCGAACTCCACCGCCAGGGCCCGGACGTCGAGGAGCGTGTTGTCGCGAGCGTTCGCTTCCATTCCCACGCGCCCCGCGGCCGAGGCCGGGCCGCGGCCCGGCCGGCCGCCCGGCCGCCGGGCAGGCGCAAACGCCGGGCCGGCGGACGCGACGGAATCTTAGCACAGCCAATCGGCGCAAACCTTTGACACGGCGTGGCCTTGGGCCTATGATCGACGGGTGCCCGACCATGGTGGAAGGCAAGACGGGGAGTAGCGTAATCATGAGCAATCGCCGGTGGGGACTGACGCCGCTGATCATCATCCTGTGCATCCTGTCCGCGGTGGCGTTCGTGCCCGTCGTCGCCCAGCAGCAGGCTCAGAAGGTCGACAAGAAAGTCCTGAAGGCCCAGGAAGCCGACCTCGATGCCATCATCAAGGTCTCGAACGCCGTGCTGATGGGGCAGGAGCCGGCTCCGACGGACTACGCACTGACGTTCCGCAGCGACTTTCTCAAGGCCCAGGACGGGAAGACGTTCGTGCCGTTCACGGTGACGGTCGACCCGTCGCAGGTTCCGCCGGGCCAGAACGTGACGTTCTTCGTGCGCGTCGTGGCCAAGACGCCGCCGGCCGCCTCTGCGCCCGACGCCAAGAAGGACGACAGGAACAAGAAAGGCGCGGGGCCGGAGTTCGTGCACCAGGACGCGTCGTTCATCACGGCGGCCGCGCCGGCCAAGCCGGGCGATCCGTTCAAGATCAGCCGCGCATTCGCAGTGCTGCCCGGCGAGTACGACGTGTATCTTGCGCTGAAGGAGCGCCTGCCCATCGACGCCAAGAACCGCGAGAAGACGCCGACCAAGATGGGCATCCTCAAGCAGACCGTGGCCGTGCCGAACCTCTGGACCGACAGCCTCCTGACGAGCTCGATCATCGTGGCGGACAAGGTCGAGACGCTGACCGAGCCGCTGACCCGCGAGCAGCAGATCGAGCAGCCGTACACGTTCGGCTTCACGCAGATCACGCCGGCGCTGGTGAACAGGTTCACGAAGAAGGGCGAGATCTCGCTGCTGTTCCTGATCTACAACACCGCGATGGACGCCGACAAGAAGCCGGACGTGAGCGTGGACTACAACTTCTACCAGAAGGACGCGGCTGCCGAGAACGGCGAGAAATTCTTCAACAGGACGAACCCGCAGGTGTTCAACGCGAAGACGCTGCCGCCGCAGTTCGATCCCGCGCTGGGGCATCAGCTGGTGGCGGGCCAGTCGCTGCCGCTCGGGAGCTTCCCGGAGGGCGAGTACCGGCTCGAGGTCACGGTGACCGACAAGCTGTCGGGCAAGTCGATCACGCACAACGTGTCGTTCACCGTCACGGCCTGACGCCGAGGGGCCGGAGCCTGCCGGCGGACGCGTCGGCGAGGCCGGTGACGAACTGGCGAGAGATGGGATGAGACGCCTCCCCACGCTCGTGGCTGCGGCGGGCCTCGTGTGCCTCGTCTCGTCGTCCGTGCCGGCGGGCGCCCAGCCGTCTGCCGCCCCGTCTGCCCCCCCGCCTGCCGCCCCGTCTGCCGACGCCACGCTCACCCGCGCCGGCGTCGGAGCCATCCGGGGCCTGGTCCTCGACACCCAGGGCCGGCCGCTCGGGGGCGCCATGGTGTCGGCGCTCGGCTCCACGGTCGCGTTCGCCCTGACCGACCGCGACGGCCGATTCCTGCTGAGCGCGCTGCCGCCAGGGGCCTACGTCGTGCGGGTGCATCTCGACGGTTTCGCCCCGTCGCCGCGCCAGATGGTGGAGGTGGGGCCCGCCGCCGCGCCGTCGATCGTGTCGGTGGCCATGAAGACGCTCGCCAGGCCGCCCGACACGCCGGACGGGCGCCGGGTCCTGGCAGCGGGCCTGGTTTCGTTCGCCGCGGAGTCGCCCGCCGCGCCGCCCGAGCCCTCGGGGGCGGACGAGGGGGAGGCCGATCGCAGCGAGACCGCCTGGCGGCTCCGCCACCTGAAGCGCGGCGTCCTGAAGACCATCGACATCGACGTCGCGGCGCCGGCCCGGGCAGAGGCCCAGGCCGACGATCCGGCGCGCGAGCCGTTCACCGCCCGGCTGTTCGTGCCGTCGGCACGATACGCGGCGTCGCTGTTCAACGACTTCCCCCTGACCGGGCAGGTGAACCTCGTCACCACCAGCTCGTTCGGCGGCCCGGCCTTCGATCCGCGAACGCCTTCGAATTCGATCGAGTCGTCGACGGTGGCGTACCTCTCGATTGGGTCTCGCGCCGGCGCGCTCGGTTCGTGGTCGGTGAGCGCCGCGACGAGCCCCGGCAACGTCGGGTCCTGGTTCGTGGACGGCTCCCTGGTCGGCCGGACGCTCGGCAGCCATCGCTACGTGGCCGGCCTGGCCTACAGCAGCCAGCGGATCACCACGGCCGAGCCGTTCGCCTTCAACGCGATCGGGAGCGTCTCGCGGTCGATTGGCCGCGTCTACGCGTTCGACGAGTGGGCCGTCTCGAAGCGGGTCGGGTTCGGGTACGGGCTGTCCTACTTGTGGCAGGACTACCTCCCGTCGCAGCGGCTGTTGAGCCCGCGGGTGGCCGTGACGGTCAGTCCCGCCGATCGGTTCCGGGTCAAGGCCGTGCTTTCCCGGTCCGCCTTGGCGCCGGGCTCGGACGAGTTCCTCCACGCGCTGAACTCGCCGGCCGGTCTGTGGCTGCCGGCGCAGCGCGCGTTCTCGCCCTGGTCGCCCCGCGACGGCCTCCACGCGCAGACGACGGACCATTTCGAGCTCGGCGTCGAGCACGACATCGCGGCCTACGTCGTCGGGGTGAGGGCGTTCCGGCAGAGCGTGCGGAACCAGGCCGGTGCGCTGTTCGCCGCTCCCTCCGTGGCCCAGCCGTCCGCCAGCCAGAGCCACTACTACCTTGCCACGCTCGGCGACGTGACCGCCGACGGCTGGGGCATCAGGGTGAGCCGGCCGTTCCTGGGGGCCGTGCGCGGGTCGGTCGAGTACTCGGAGATGCGTCCCGAGTGGATCGGCGGGGCCGCGAACGCGATCGCCCAGTGGTTCGGCGCGGGCGGCCAGCCGGACGGCGCGGCCGTCCGCGATTTGACGGCGTCGCTTGAAACGGACGTGGCGCCGACCGCCACGCGGATTTTCGTGCTGTACAAGCTGAACTCCGGGTTCGCCCGCCAGGCGCCCGACGCTCAGAAGGCGGGCCCCGACCGGCGCTTCGACGTGCAGGTCAACCAGTCGCTGCCGTTCCTCCGCTTCACGCAGGCCGACTGGGAAGTCCTGCTGGCCGTCTGCAACCTGTTCAGCGACGCAGCCGGCGAGCGCTCCATGTACGACGAGCTTCTCGTGATCCGCCCGCCCACCCGAGTGGTAGGAGGCCTCCGGGTCCGTTTCTAGCCCCGTTCAGCCCAGGCCGGCCCGCGAGCGATCCACTCGGTTGAAGGGGTCATTCGCGGCGTTGGATTCCGTCTCGGTTCGGCGGCGAAGAAGATGCGCAAATGGCTGGTTTCACAGGACTCACATGACATGCCGGGCGGTGCGCCGCTGGTATGTCGATTGCTGCGCCTGCCGTAGGCAGGACTGCGCCCGAACGTGATGTTCGACGACTATTCCAGGACGGCGGAATCCAGGCGGCCGGCCGGTACCGCCAGCCGGCCGAGCCCGGTCGGCTGGTTCGCGGCGCTGGCGCTGGTGATCGTGCTGGCCGGCCTGGGGCTGGCGAACGTCTACGTGCGCGCGACGTGGCACGAGTTCGAGGACGGCGTGCTGTGGCTCGCGCGGCCGCACGGCGTCACGGCGGTGGAGCTAGCCGATCGCGCCGCCGCGGGGAGAGCCGGGGTCAGGGCGGGGGACGTCCTGCTTGCGATCGACGGCCAGCCGGTTGACAGCCCCGCCGACGTCGCCCTGGCGGCCCGGCGGGCCGGCGCCGCGACGCCACTGACCTACACGCTGCTGCGGCTGGGGGCCCGCGAGATCGTCGAGGTCCGCCTCACGCACGTTCCGCAGGGCAACAGCGTCCTGTACTTCATCCTGGCCGCCGTCGGCATCTTCACGCTGCTGGTGGGCGCCTGGGTGCGGCTGCTGGGGCGGCCCGCCGACCCGTCGTCCTGGCACCTTTTCTGGCTCTCGGTCGCGTTTTTCGGCGTGTTCACGTTCTCGTTCTCGGGCAAGCTCGACCGCCTGGACTGGCTGTTCTACTGGGCCGACGCGGCGGCGCTGCTGGCGCTCGGGCCGCTGCTGCTGCACTTCGCGCTCGTCTTCCCAGAGCGGGCGGGCAGCTGGGCCCGCTCGCCGCTCGGGAGCCGGCTGCTGCCGCTCGTCTACCTGCCGTCGCTGGTGATGCTCACCGCGCGGGTGCTGGCCATTACGGGGATGGGCGGCAGGGCCGGGCTGGTGCGCGTCGTGGCGTGGCTCGACCGGGTCGAGCCGCTGTACCTCGGTGCCTGCCTGCTCACCGCGCTCGCCGTCCTGGGGCATGCGACCTCGCGCGTGAAGTCGGTGACGGCGCGGCGCCAGGTGCGGTGGATCCTGGGCGGCACGCTGGTCGGCGGCGCGCCGTTCACGCTCGGCTACGCGCTGCCGTTCGCCCTCGGGGCGACGCCGTCGGTCCAGCTGGAACTGCTCGCCGTGCCCCTCGGGCTGATTCCGCTCGCGTTCGCGTCCGCCATCGTGCGTTACCGCCTGTGGGACGTCGAGGTCATCATCAAGCGCGGCCTGGTCTACACGGCGGCGGCGGCCGGCGCGGTGGCGCTCTACGGGATCCTCCTGAAGGCCGCCGGCTGGGCGTTCCCGAACGGCCCCGCGAACGCGGTCGTCGCGGTCCTGGCGACGCTCGTCGTCGTGCTGCTGGCCCGGCCCATGAAGGACGTCGCGCAGAACATGCTGGACCGCGCGCTCTACCGCGACCGCTACGACTACCGCCGGGCGCTGGTGGGGTTCGCCCGGGACCTGAGCACGGACCTGGATCTGGGGCGGCTGAGCGAGCGTCTGGTGGCGCGGATCTCGGAGACCCTGGTGGTCGACCGCATCGCCCTGATGGTGGCCGACGAAGCGTCCGGCGCGTTCCGCCCGATCCGCTCGGTGGGGTTCGTCGGCGAGCCCCCGGCCATGCGCCTGGATGGGGGCGTGGGCGGGCGCGCGCGCGGGGGCCACGCCGTGGCGCTGGACGACCCGGCGTCGGCGCGCCGGGCGGGCGCGGAGGACGTCGAGGACTGGAGGGGCCGCGGCGTGCATTACGTCGTCCCCTGCGTCTCGAAACAGACCACCGTGGCGGTGCTGGCGCTCGGGCGCAAGGAGCGGGGCGAGCCCCTGAGCAGCGAGGACATGGCGCTGCTGCTGGCCGTGGCCGCCCAGGTGGGCACCGCCATCGAGAACGGGCGCCTCTACGAGCAGCTCCGGGCGCAGGCGGACCAGGTCGAGCGCATGCGCCAGTCGAACGAGAACATCCTCGAGTCGCTCGGGAACGGACTGGCCGTCGTGGATGCGGGCGACCGGGTGGTCCGCTGGAACCGCGCCCTCGAACGGCTGACCGGCGTGCGGCGCGCCGAGGCGGCCGGCCGCGGGCTTGGCGAGCTGCTCGGGGCGCCGCTTGTCGAAGGGCTGGCGTCGGTGCGCCGGGCGAACCCGGCGGGCGCCGCGCTCTACCGCGTTCCGCTCCAGCCGCACCCGCGGGCGCGCCACGACAAGGGGCTCCTGGTCAACGTCGTCGCCGTGCCGCTCGAGCCGGACCCGGCCGGCGCGGAGCAGGCGGACGGCTGGGTGGTGGTGTTCGAGGACGTGACGACCCGCGCCCGGCTCGAGGAGCAGCTGCAGATCTCCGACAAGATGGCGTCGATCGGCCTGCTGGCGGCGGGCGTGGCCCACGAGGTGAACACGCCGCTCACGGGGATTTCCAGCTACACCCAGATGCTCCTCGACCGCGCCGATCCGGACGATCCGCAGACGAAGCTCCTCGAGAAGATCGAGCGCCAGACGTTCCGGGCGGCGAAGATCGTCAACGGCCTGCTGACGCTGGCCCGCGGCGGCCGCAGCGGCGACGAGCGCGTGCCCGTCGATCTGAACGCGGTCGTCAGCGACGTCCTCTCGCTGCTCGAGCACCAGCTGAAGGCGGTGAACATCCAGATCCGCCGCGATCTCGATGCGGCCGCGCCGGTGGTCCACGGCGTCGAGCACAAGCTGCAGCAGGTGTTCCTGAACCTGTTCATCAACGCGCGGGACGCCATGCCGCGCGGCGGCTGGCTGTCGGTGGCGACCAGGGCCGAGGGCGAGCGCGTGCGGGTCGAGGTGGCCGACACCGGCGCGGGCATCCCGCAGGAGCACCTCGCGCGCATCTACGACCCGTTCTTCACCACCAAGGGCCTCGGCCAGGGGACCGGCCTCGGCCTCTCCATCACGTACGGCATCGTCGGGGAGCACGACGGCACCATCGCGTGCGACAGCCGCCCCGGCGAGGGGACGCGCTTCACGCTGACGTTCCCGCCCGCGCCCTCGGCGCAGCAGCGCGCGGCGGCGGGCGGCATCCCGGTTGGCGGGTAGCAGGCCCATGGCGCGCGCGGGATCCATCCTGGTCATCGACGACGAGGAGGTCATGCGGGACATCCTCGAGGCGCTCCTGGCGCCCGAGGGCTACGACGTCCGCGTCGCCTCGGGCGGGGCCGAGGGCCTCGACCTGGCGCGCTCCGTCCCGTTCGACGCGGCGCTGGTGGACGTGATGATGCCGGGCATGGACGGGCTCACCGTCCTCGACGAGCTGAAGAAGCTGGACGAGGACATGGCCGTCGTGATGGTCACCGCCTACGCCTCGGTGGACGCCGCCGTGGACGCGATGAAGCGAGGGGCGCTGGACTACATCACGAAGCCGTTCAAGAACGACGAGGTCCTGCTCGTCCTGCGCAACGCCGTCGAGCGGAAGCGGCTCGTGACCGAGAACCGGTCGCTCCGCCAGAACATCCAGGAGCGCTACCACCGGTTCGACAACATCGTCGGCAAGAGCCCGTCGATGCGCCGCGTGTTCGACCTGATCATCCAGGCGGCGCCCAGCCGGTCCACGATCCTCATCGAGGGCGAGAGCGGCACCGGCAAGGAGCTCGTCGCCCGCGCGATCCACACGCACTCGCCGCGGGCGGACCGCGCGTTCGTCACCGTGAACTCCGGCAGCCTGCCGCCGGACCTGCTCGAGTCGAACCTGTTCGGCCACGTCAAGGGCGCCTTCACCGGGGCGGTGTACCCGAAGAAGGGCCTCTTCGAGGTCGCCGACCGCGGCAGCATCTTCTTCGACGAGATCGGCAGCGTTCCCCTCGAAACGCAGCCGAAGCTCCTGCGGGTCATCCAGGAGCGCGAGTTCATGCGACTGGGCGGCGTCGAGACCATCAAGGTGGACGTGCGCATCATCGCCGCCACGAACATCGATCTCGGCCGGATGATGGAGGAGGGGCAGTTCCGCGAGGACCTGTACTACCGGCTGCACGTCATCACCATCCAGCTGCCGCCGCTGCGCGAGCGCCGGGACGACATCCCGCTGCTCGTCCGCCACTTCCTGCAGAAGTACGGCGAGGAGAACGGGAAGCCGGAGCTCGAGCTCGCGCCGGAGGCCCTCGACCTGATGATGGCGTACCAGTGGCCCGGCAACGTGCGCGAGCTCGAGAACGTGATCGAGCGCGGGGCGGTGCTCACGCAGGGGACCCGGATCGGCGTCGAGCTGATCCCCGAGCACGTGCGCCATCCGCCCTCGTTTCAGGTCCCGGCCGTCGCCGTCCCGCCCGACGGGCTCTCGCTGAAGGACGCCGTGATGGGCTTCGAGAAGCGCCTCATCGAGACGACGCTCGAGAGCGCCGGAGGCGTCCAGAAGCGCGCCGCCGAGCTGCTCCGCATCAAGCCCACGACGCTCAACGAGATGATCAAGCGCCACGACATCGTGACGAAGCGAAGAAGGAATGGGGAGGAGGGGGGAGGGGAGTAGGAGGTAGAGGAGGTACAGGAGGTACAGGAGGTACAGGAGGTAGAGAAGGTACAGGAGGTAGAGAAGGTACAGGAGTCAGGGGAGGGGAGTCAGGAGTTTGCGGCGATAGGCATTGAGCAGGCGGCTGACATCCTCCAAGAGACCGTCGATCTCAGCGTTCCCACCGTATTGCAGGTCCCGGGCGAGAATCAGATAGTAGCGGACCTCCTCCAGGGACCCTTGGGCGACATTCAGCATTCGTGCTTTGTCAGACCGGCCTGACCGCCGGAATCCTTCCGCAATGTTCGCGGCAATCGACACCGCAGCAGACCGAATCTGAGCCGTGAGGCCGAAGCTCTCTGTCTTCGGAAAGCTCGCGCTGACTCGGTAGGTGGCCAGCACGAGTTCGTGCGCCTTCTGCCAGACGATGAGATCGCGGAAGCTCCGGGCTGGCGCCCGGTCCCCTCCAGCCTTTGCTTCAGCCCCCACCTTCTCCTTCACCCGCCTCCCCTCCCTTCTTTCTCTTCTTTCCCTTTCTTCCCTTCTCTACCTTCTCTACCTTCTCTACCTTCTTTACCTTCTTTACCTTCTTTACCTTCTTTACCTTCTACTTCCTCACCGCCCCCATCAGCTTCTCGTACTTCCCCAGGATGAGATCCCAGCGGTAGTGCCGGCGGACGTAGGCGCGGCCGTTGCGGCCCATCTGCGCGCGCAGGCGGTCGTCCACGGCCAGGAGCTTTAGGCACTCGACGAACTCGTCGCGGTCGGCGTAGAACAGCCCGGCGTTGCTCCGCAGGCAGTGGTCGACCAGGACCTCGCAGCGGGCGTTGGCCAGGACCGGCGTGCCGACGGCGAAGGCCTCGATGGCCATGAGCGACAGGCTCTCGAACGGCGAGGGCAGCACGACGACGGAGGCGGCCTCGAGGGCCTGGAGGCGCTCGCGCTCCGAGAGCAGGCCCGCGAAGCGGATGTACGGCTCCTCCGGCAGCGGCATCAGCTTGACGCCCATGAGGGCGAGCGTCAGGTGGCCGCCGCCGGCGTGGTACGTGCCGAAGTACTCGACCAGCTCCTCGCAGCCCTTGCCCTTCTCGATGCGGCCGCCGTAGAGCGCGAAGGGCCCGTGGATCTTGTGGCGTGCCCTGAACGCCTCGCCGCGGGCCGGGGCCGCGAAGCGGCCCGCGTGGCCCGCGGCGGGCTCCTCGCCCTCCGCCGGGCCGGCCCCGGCGCCGGCCGGGCGATCGCGCCGGTACGGCTGGTGCGGCAGGTCCACCCCGCAGCCCACGGTTTCCTCCGCGATCGCGCGGATGGGGAAGCCCCGGCTGAGGAAGCGGCGCTCGACCTCGGTGTTGTAGGCGATGGCCGCCGGCAGGGCGAACACCTCCTGGTAGAGGCCGAGGTGGATGGCCGGCTCGTCGTGGGCGGTCGGCACCAGGATGCTCTTGCCGGGCGCGACGGCCAGGCCCAGCACGGTCGGGGCGTAGAGGTACGTGAAGAAGATCAGCGCGTCGTACGCCTGGTGCGAGCGCTCGAGGTGCTCGACGAGGGCCGGGCACCACGGCCCCTGCTGCCGCAGCCACTCGAGCTCGTCCTCGCGCGAGTGCGGGTTGTGGAAGATCCAGTCCGAGTACCGGTTGAACGCTTCGATGTCCCGCGGGTGCGCCACGGCGAAGCGGCGCACGGTGACGCCGCGCACCCGGTCCGTCCCTTCGGGGTACTCGTTCTTCCACGTGATGTAGTCGCGGGCGCACGTGGTCAGCACCTCGACGTCGTGCCGCTCGGCCAGCCGCTCGGCGATCAGGCGGCAGTGGTACTCGGATCCCCCCAGGATCTCCGACCCGTAGCGCTGGATGACGAACGCGATCTTCATGTGAACCGTTCCACGATCCGCCGCAGGGCGTCGCCGACGCGGCCGATCTCGAAGTGGGCGAGGCGCCGCCGCTGGCCCTCGATGACCGAGGCCCGGAAGCGCGCGTCGTGGACGAGCAGGCCGAGCGCCTCGGCTGCGCAGTCCAGGTCCTTGGGGGCGAACGCCACGCCGGCGCCGCCCAGGGTCTCCGGCACGGCCGCCCCCGCGTAGGCCAGGATCGGCACGTCCATCGCCATGGCCTCGACCAGCGGCGCGCAGAAGCCCTCGTGCTCGCTCATCGAGACGTACGCGCCGGCGGCGCGGTAGCAGGCCGCCAGCGCCGCGTCCGACAGGGCGCCCGTGAAGACGAGGGCGTCGGCGCCGAGGCCGAGGCGGGCGGCCAGCAGCCTCAGGAACTCGGCGTAGCGCGGGACGCTGTCGTCGCGGCCGGCCACCACGAGGCGCGCGTCCGGATCGACGCGCCTCCGGTACCGCGCCGCCAGGCGCAGCAGGTCCTCGACCTTCTTGTTGGGCGCGACGCGGCCGACAAACAGCAGGTTGACACGGCCGTCGCGCAGCCAGCGATCCATCACCGGGTGCGGCGGGGCGTCCCTCAGCCGTCCCACGTCCACGGCGAGGGGCAGCACCCTCGTCTCGGCGAAGCCAAGGGCCTCCAGCTCGCGGCGGTTGAACTCGGACGGCCCGGCGGCCAGGTCGGCCGCGTCGCACAGGGCGCGGAGCTCCCGCCGGGCGCAGGCGGAGAGGGCGGCCAGCTCGGGCGAGAACGGCGCGAAGAAGCGCGGCGGCGTGACGTTGTGGTACTGCACCACGCGGCCGTGCCGCAGCCGGCCGAGGGCGCCGGTCAGGGGCGACGGCGTCGCGAAATGAAGGAGCGTCACGTCGCCCCCCGCTTCGGCGTGGCCGCGAAACGGCCGCACGTCCCGCCGCAGATCGGGCTCGATCTCCAGCGCGAAGATCTCGGAAGCGTGGCCCTGCGCGCGCAGCAGCGCCTGCATGAGGCGGGCGCTGTCGCCGACGGCGTCGCCGCGGCGGGCCGCGGGCAGCCACTGCTGGACCGTCATCGGCGCCCCGCCCCGCCCGGCCGCGCGGCCCGGGCGCCGCCCGCTCCTCGGAACGTCACGAGCACCTCGCGACGAGCGACCGCACCTCGCGCTCCATGCGCCCGGCCGAGAAGTCCGAGAGCCGGCGCCGCTGGCCCTCGATCACGGCGGCCCGCAGGCCGTCGTCGAAGGCGAGCATGCCGAGCAGCTCGGCGGCGTGCTCGAAGTCCTTCGGCGCGAACTGCACGCCGGCGCCGCCCAGCGTGTCCGGGATCGCGGTGCACGAGTAGGCGAGGATCGGCAGATCGGCCGCCATCGCCTCCAGCAGCGGCACGCAGAACCCCTCGTGCTCGCTCATCGAGATGTACACGCTCGAGCAGCGGTAGTAGGCCGCCAGCTCGCGGTCGGGGACCGGGCCGGTGAACAAGAACCGGTCCGGCATCCAGCCGAGCTCGGCGATGAGCGCGCGCAGCATGTTCGTGTAGCGCGGCACCCCGTCGTGCCGGCCGACGAAGATGAACCGGTAGTGCGCGTCCACGTAGCGCTTGTAGTGTTCGGCGAGGCGGATGACGTCCTCGACCTTCTTGTTGGGCACCATGCGCCCGACGAACAGGAAGTTCGTCAGCCCGTCGTCGAGCCACTTCTCGAGGGACGGCGTCCGCGGCGCGCCGGTGATGCGGCGCGCGTCGACGGCGATCGGGAAGACGCCCGTGGGCGAAAAACCGAGCGCCTCGAGCTCCCGCCGGTTGTACTCGGAGTCGCCCAGCGCCAGGTCCGTGCGGCCGGCGAGCGAGGCCAGCTCGCGGCGTCCGAGCACCGCCAGGCGGAAGATGCCGGGATCGTACGCGGCGTAGAAGCGCGCCGGCGTGATGTTGTGGTACTGCAGGACGCGGCCGCGCGGCAGGCGGGCGAACGCCTCGGTCATCGGCGAGGGCAGGGCGAAGTGCAGGATGGTGACGTCGCCCCGCGAGGCCGCCGGGTCGGCGAAGGGCCGCGCGTCGCCGCGCATGTCGTCGTCGATCGTGAGGGCGAAGATCTCCGACGCGTGGCCCTGCGCCCGGAGCAGCGCGCGCACCGCCCGCGCGCTGTCGCCGATGGCGTCGCCCCGATGCGCCGCCGGCACCCACTGGTTGATCACCATCGTGGCCCGCCTACCAGCCGAGGCCGCTGGCCCGCGCCGAGGCCGGCAGGGCCTTGTAGAGCGACGGCCGGAAGAGCCGCTGCTGCTCGAGCCGCTCGGCCGTGTCCACCTGCTGCCAGAAGTCCCAGGCCACGCGGTGCGCGGGCCGGCGAGGCGCGCGCCGGACGCGCTCCACGAAGCCGGTGAGCGTGCCCGCGAAGTCGCGGGCCCGCAGGCGATCGAGCGCGGCGTCCTGGCCCTCCAGGATCCGCTCCCGCAGCCCGGCGTCGCCGGCGACGGCGTCGAGGAGCGCCGCGACGTCGGCCGGATCGGGCTCGTCGTACAGCACCCCGGCACCGTCGAGGGTCGCCGGCACCGCCGTGCGCGCCAGGGCCAGGACGGGGATCCGCTTGTAGAACGCCTCGACGAGCGGCACGCAGAACCCCTCGTGCTCGCTCGCGCAGAGAAAGACGTCGGCGACGTCGTAGTAGGCCGTCAGCTCCCCGTCCGACACGTGGCCCGTGAAGTGAACGTCGCCGACGTGCAGCCGCGCCGCCAGGTCCTGCAGCATCGCCAGGTACCGCTCGAAGCCCCCGTACGAGCCCACGAGGAGCAGCCGGGCGCGCGGGTTGTAGCGCGCCTTGTAGGCCGCGAAGAACCGGATGACGTTCTCAATCCGCTTGTTCGGGATGATGCGGCCCACAAACAGCACGTTCGTCCGCTCGTCGTCGAACTCCCGCGCCACGACGTCGTTGGGCGGACCGTCCAGGTGCGCGAAGTCCGGCACGACGGGCAGCACGCCCGTCTCGGGAAAGCCGAGCGCCTCCAGCTCGCGCCTGTTGAACTCCGAGTCGCCCAGCGCCAGGTCGCAGCGGCCCGCGTAGGCGGCCAGCTCCCGCCGGCCGTGGTAGCAGAGCCGGACGAGCTGGCGGTGGACGTCCAGGAAGTACTCGGGCGGCGTGATGTTGTGGTAGACGAGCACCATCCGATCGGGCAGGGCGTAGGCCACGCGCGACGCCTTGGACCCGATCGAGAAATGGTGAATCAGGATGCGGTCCGGGTGCGACGACTCCGGCAGCTCGCGGAAGTCCCGCGTGAGGTCCTCCAGGCGCGGGTCGGCCGTCTCGACGAAGATGTCGGACTCGTAGCCCGCGCCGCGCAGCACGCGCTGGATGCCCAGCACCTCGTGGCCGATGGCATCGCCGTACCCGAGGGTCGCCAGGACCTGGTGCACGGCCGGCGCGCCGGACGCCCCGCTCATCGGTGCCGCTCCTGGCGGCGCACGGGCCCGGACGGGAGGGCCTCCACCACCCTGGCGGCCGCCGGGCGGTCCTTCCGCAGGCGCGCGAGCCAGCCCGGCAGCGGCTCGATGCCCGGGCGCGGCCCGCCCGAGGCGTCCTCCCGCCGGAGCCGGTCGAACATGTCCAGGTACTTGCGCACGATGACGGGCCAGTCGTAGTGCCGCCGGTAGTACTCGCGCCCGTTGCGGCCCATCGCCTCAGCGAGGCGGCGGTTGCGCTGGAGCAGCGCGAGCGTCTCGATGAACTCGTCCTCGTTCTCGTAGAACAGCCCGGCGTTGCTCCGCAGGCACTGGCCCTGCAGCACGTCGCACCGGCCGTTCGCCAGCACCGGCTTCCCGAGGGCCCACGCCTCCAGCGCCACCATCGACAGGCTCTCGTAATAGGACGGCATCACGAGCGCATCGGCGGCCGCGATGCCGTCGAACTTGTCCTCGTCGCTCACGAACCCCAGGTGGCGGATGCGCGGGTGATCGGGGATGGGCAGAATCGAGTTCCCCATCAGGACCAGCGACAGATCGCCGGGCACCGCCCTGGCGTAGCGCTCGAAGAACCCGAACAGCTCCTGGCAGCCCTTGTTCTCGTCGATCCGGCCGACGTAGACGACGAACGGCGAGAAGAGGCCGTGCTTGCGGCGGAACCGCGCCGGGTCCGTGCGCTCGGGGACCTCCGAGCCGACGCCGACCACCACGTTGGGCACGCCCGCGTTGCCCGAGGCCGCCTGGATGAGCGCCCGCTCCTCGAAGGAGTTGTACATGATCGCGCGCGCGGCCCGGAAGACCGGGCCGAAGATGGACACGCCGATGGCGGGATCGCGCTCGGCGGTGGGCACGATCACGGCGCGCGACGGGACGGCGCGGACGCCGTGGTAGGCGTGGTAGTAGCGGTAGCTGAAGAACAGGAGGTAGTCGTAGGCCGCCCCGTTGCGGCGAACGTGCCCCACGAGGCCCGGCGACAGCGGGCCCTCGCTTGCGAGCCAGGCCAGCTCCTGCGCCACCGAGTGCGGGCGCTCGAAGACGCCGAGCGAGAGGCGGCCGAAGCGCTCCGGGTCGCGCTCGCGCCGGACGCGGAACCGCCGCACGCGCACGCCGTTCAGCCGCGACTCGCCCTCGGGCAGCTCGTTGCGCCACGTGACGTAATCGCGGGCGCAGGTCGTGAGCACCTCGACGTCCGCCTTGGCGGCCAGACGCTCGGCGACGTAGCGGGCGTGGAGTTCCGCGCCGCCGTTGATGTCGAGGCCGTACCGCTGGACGACGACCGCGAGCTTCACTGTCCCGCCGGCTCGATGCCGCCTGGCGGGGCCTCGGGCCCGCGCCCGGGGGGCGCGTCGCCGTCGAACGGCAGCGAGCCGCCCTCACCTCCGCCATCCGGGCCGCGCCCCGCCGTGGCGTCGGCCCGAGGGCCGCCCGTCCCGGCCTGATCCGGCTCGCCGGCGTCCCCGTCCGCCTCCCGCTGCGGCGCAGCGGCGCCCGGGCCGTTCCGCCCGCGGCGCCTCCGCTTGCGGCGCGACCGCTGGGCTTCGCCCTTGACGGGCTCCCCGGGCGCCGAGGCCGGCCCCCCGCGCCGCGCGCCCTGATGGGCGGGCTCGCGGGCCGGGGCCGCGGCGGCTTCCTCGGCGGCAGGGCCCGTGCCGGGCTTGTACTGCACCACCGCTTCGAGGGCCCTGGCGCGCCGATCGCTGAAATCCAGCCGGCCCGACAGCGACTCGACGCGCATCCTGAGGTTCTTCACCTCGACGGCCAGGCGCGTCATCTCGACGACGAGGTTGTGGATCACCTCGTAATTCAGCGCCGCCAGGTCCGTCCGCGTGCGCTCGATCCGCTCGAACTGCCTCTCGTTGTGCGTGTTGATGGCGCTCTGGCGGTGCAGGACGTGGATGATCGGGTTCGGGTTGATGAACAGCTTGAGCACCGGGTTGAGCATCTTCCGGATGGCCGCGATCAGCCGCCCCCCGATGCCTCGAGCCGATCCGTAGACGTGGTAGTCCTCGAAGGCGTAGTTCTCCGGCGGCGGCTCGAGCGTGGGCACTGCGGCCGGGTCGTGCGCCCGACGGTACTGCTGCACCAGGTCCGAGCGCACCCGCGTCGGATCGAGGAACTTCTCGAGCTTGACGCCGGCCAGCTGCCGGATCTCCTCCTCGGTGTAGTCCACGCCGCGCTTCTCGCGGATCCGCGCGCGGATCTGCTTCATGATCTCGTCGACGTCGACCGCATCGGAACGGATGGCGAACTCCGGTGGCATGTCAGGCTCCAAAGGGCCTGAGGTAGACGATCACCACGACCGCCGCCGCCCAGAGCGCGACGCACGCCAGCAGCGGGCGGTCGGTCAGCAGCATCTGCGACGGGTTCCCGCCCCCCTCGCGCCGGTGCACGAGGTAGAGGTAGCGGAAGATGCCGTAGAGCGGGAAGGGGATCGTCAGCCCAAGCAGGCCGGTCCCGAACTTCTGCACGGTCTCGGGACTGATGCAGTAGAAGATGTACGCGATCAGCGTGGACGCGGTCACGACGGAAATCATCTGGTCGAGCAGGTAGGGGCTGTACTCGCCGAGGATCGGCCGGTGCTCGGTGGCCCCGCCGGCAAGCAGCACCAGCTCGTGGCGCCGCTTGCTGAGCGACAGGAACAGCGCCAGCAGGATGGTGACGACGAGCAGCCAGTGGCTGATGGGCACGCCGACGACCACGACGCCCGCCACCGCCCGCAGCACGAAGCCGATGGCGATCGCCAGCACGTCGACGATCACGATGTGCTTGAGCGGCCCCGAGTAGGCGAGTTGAAGCAGGACGTAACCCAGGGCGATGGAGCCGAAAGGCGCCCCGAGGGCGAAGGCGGCGGCCAGGGCGAAGGCGGCGAGCGCGGCCGCTGCCGCGGCCGCCAGGCCCGGCGCGAGCGCCCCGGACGCGATCGGCCGGCGGGCCTTCAGCGGGTGCCGGCGGTCCGCCTCCCGATCCATCACGTCGTTGATCAGGTACACGGCGCCGGAGAGGGCGCAGAACACGGCGAAAGCGGCCACCGCGCGCCACACCGACACGGGGCGGAAGAGCTCCCGCCCGAAGATCAGGCCGGCGAAGACGACGAGGTTCTTCGTCCACTGGCCCGGGCGGAGCGAGAGGAACAGGAGGGCGGGCGCAGACCGCCGCCCCGCACCCCCTCGAGCGGCGGCGCCAGGGGCGGGGTCTTCCGGCGTGGGACGACGCGCCATGTAGCGCGAAGACCCGGGCGTCAGGCGCTGAAGCTGACGACCGCTTCGGCCTCGTTGTCGAACGTCTCGAACACGGTCAGCAGCTTGGTGATGGCCAGAAGGTCCTGGATCCGCTTCGTCAGATTCAGGAGTTTGAGCATGCCGTCCTGCTTCTTGACCGTCGTGTACGTGCGGACGACCTCGCCGAGGCCCGCGCTGTCGATGTACGGCACGTCGCCGAGGTTCAGCACGATCTGCTTCGAGCCGGCCTGGACGAGCCGGCTGACCGTGCTGCGCAGCAACTCGTCGCCGTCACCCAGCGTCAACTTGCCCTTCAAGTCGAGGATGATGACGTTGCCGATCTTCCGTTCTTCGATCTGCATCGCTGATCCCTTTCTCACTGCCTACCGGGCCGCCCGCCCGCGCGGCCGGGCGCCCCGGAACATGGACCGCAGTCAGGGCCTGCATCCTAACGCAGGTCCCACGCACGGTCAACGATTGCAGCCAGCCCCGCCGGACCTCAGGCGGCGGGACCGCCGCGCGGCTTGCGCTGCTGGTAGCACTCGCGGCAGTACACCGGACGGCCCTGCGTCGGCTTGAACGGGACGGTCGTCTCCCTCCCGCACGCCGAGCACGTGGAGCGCGTGTCGATCCGATCGCGGTCGGCGCCGGGCTCGCTCGCCCGCCGCTGATTCCGCTTGCCCTTGCAGGCCCGGCAGCGCTTGGGCTCGTTGGTGAACTGCTTGTCCGCGTAAAACGACTGCTCGCCGGCCGTCCACGTGAACGAGGCGCCGCACTCGACGCACGTCAGAGTCCGGTCCTGGAACGCCATCTGGTGCACCGGCCTCCGGGATTCGCGCACCCGGGCCGCGCGGCCCGGGTGCTGGCCCTTCGCCCTACTCGGTTTCGCGGCGGAGCTTCTTCCGGCTCCGCTTCCGCGCCAGCGCCTGCTTGGCGCGGCGCTTGTCGCCAGGCTTCAAATAGAAGGAGTGCTTCTTGATGTCCTTGATGATGTCTTCCTGCTGGACCTTCCGCTTGAAGCGGCGGAGCGCGCTCTCAATCGATTCGCCGTCCTGGACCTTGACTTCAGCCACGCGTCACACACCCCCCTCCGTGGCCCGTTCGACGCACGTCTCCACGGCCAGGGAGCGTCCCGGAGCCGTGGTGCGAATATGCTAGGCTAACACAGCTTGCGGCGGGAGCGGCGGGAAACGCCGCCCCGGCCGCGCCCGGGAGGTGCGCCCGGTCATGCGAGTTCTCGTGGTGGGCGGCGGGGCCCGCGAGCACGCGCTCTGCTGGAAGCTTGGCGGCGAGCGCGGCGCCTCGGAGATCGTCTGCGCCCCCGGCAACGCCGGCATCGCCCGCGACTTCCGCTGCCTGCCTGCCGACGCCGGCAGGCCGGCCGACGTGGTCGCCCTGGTCGAGCGCGAGCGAATCGACCTGACCGTCGTCGGCCCGGAAGGGCCCTTGACGGCCGGCCTCGTCGACTCCCTCGGCGCCGCCGGCCACCGGGCGTGCGGCCCGACCCGGCTGGCTGCAGAGATCGAATCCAGCAAGGCGTTTGCCAAGCGCCTGATGGCCGCCTGCGGCGTGCCGACCGCCAGGTCGGTCACCTGCACGGCGCTCTCCGACGCCCTCGGCGTGCTGCGCGACGAGCGCTTCGGGTATCCCGTCGTCGTCAAGGCCGACGGCCTCGCCGCCGGCAAGGGGGTCACCGTCGCCCTCGACCGCGCGTCGGCCGAGACCGCCGTCGGCGAGATGATGGTGGACCGGCGCTTCGGCGACGCCGGGTCGGCCGTCGTCATCGAGGAGTACCTGCGGGGGCGCGAGGCGTCTTTTTTCGTGCTGACCGACGGCGTCCGGGCCAGGGTGCTTCCCTCGGCCGAAGACCACAAGCGAGCGTTCGACGGCGATGGCGGCCCGAACACGGGGGGCATGGGGGCTTTCGCCGCGAGCCCCCTCGTCACCGAAGCGATGGCGGACCGCATCCTGGACTCGATTGTCGAGCCGGCCCTGCGCGGCCTCCGGGGCGAAGGGCGCCCGTACAGGGGCTTCCTCTATTGCGGCCTCATGATCACGGACGACGGCCCGAAGGTGGTCGAGTTCAACGCGAGGCTCGGAGACCCCGAGGCGCAGGTCGTGCTGCCGGCGCTCGACGAGGACCTGCTGCCGCACCTCTGGAATGCGGCCGGCGGGGCGATCGAGCCCGGCGCCTTCCGCGTCCGGCCGGATCGCTACGTCGGCGTCGTCCTGGCGTCGGGCGGCTACCCCGGCGCGTTCGAGACGGGCAAGGCCATCGCCGGGCTGGATGATCCCGCGTTGAGGGACGGGGCCCAGGTGTTCTACGCGGGCGTTGCGGATCGCGGCGGCGCGCTCGTGACGGCGGGCGGCCGGGTGCTGACGGTCGTGGCCGGCGGGGCCGGGTTCGCCGAAGCGCGTGAGGCAGCCTATGCGGCCGCCTCGAGAATCTCGTTCGAGGGGATGCACTGTCGGCGCGACATTGGCATGAGGGCGATTGGATAGGATTCAGAATCCAGGATTCAGACCTCAGAATGGAATGCCCGGAACCCCGAATTCCGAGCCCCGAGCCCCGAGTTCCGAGTAGTGGGGGTGCGCGATGCTGCCGATCCAAGTCCTGATCCTGATGGGGTCCGACTCCGACGCGCCGATTATGAAAGGCGCCGCCGACGTGCTGGCCGAGCTGGGCGTCTCGTGCGAAATGACCGTGGCCTCGGCGCACCGCTCGCCCGCGCGCGTTCAGCGCCTGCTCGAGGAGGCGCCGGGCCGCGGCGTGCGCGTGTTCATCGTCGGGGCCGGAGCCGCCGCGCACCTGGCCGGGATGGTGGCCGCGCACACGGCGAAGCCCGTGATTGGCGTGCCCATCGACTCGTCGCCGCTCCACGGCTTCGACGCGCTCCTGTCGACGGTGCAGATGCCGCCCGGCGTGCCGGTGGCGACGGTGGCGGTGGGGAAGGCGGGCGCCACGAACGCGGGCGTGCTGGCCGCGCAGATGCTGGCGCTCGCGGACCCGGCCCTGGCGGCGCGGCTCGACGTGTACAAGCAGCGCCTTGCCGAAAAGGTGGAGCAGGCGGCGGCGAGGATGGGGGGGAGGTAGAAGTCAGGATTCTGAATTCAGAATGGGGTACGGTGTCCCGCTGTCGAGTCCCAAGTCCCGAGCCCAAGTCCCGAACCCGAGCCCGAGTCCCGAGCCCGAGTCCGAGTCCCGTGTGAAGTTCGCCCTCCGCACCTTCGGCTGCCGCGCGAACCAGGCCGACTCGTTCGAGATCGAAGAATCCCTGCGCGCCGCCGGCGGCGTGCCGGCCGGCGTTGACGATGCCGACGTGGTCGTCGTCAACACGTGCAGCGTGACCGGCGCCGCGGATCGGGACGCGCGAAACCTCGTCCGTCGGATCTCGGCGCGCAATCCGGCTGCGCGCATCTTCGTCACCGGCTGCTACGCCACACGAGCGCCTGGCGCTGTCGCCGGCCTGCCGGGGGTCGTGCGGGTCGTGGCGAACGACGGGAAGGGCGGGATTGCCAGCGTGGCGCTGGGCGCGGCCGGCCGTAGGGGCCGGCCCGGTTCCGCGCCCTCGGGCGCGGGGCTCGGCGCGCCGCCCGGCGCTCCGACCGGCGCCCCGGTTCCCGCCGAGAGCGGGGGCCCGGGCGCCGATCCCACATCGGGCCTCGGGCCCGGTGTGATGGGCCGAACCGCCTTCCCTCTGCGCGTGCAGACGGGATGCGACGAGGCGTGCGCCTTCTGCATCGTGCCCTCGACGCGGGGGCGCTCGCGCAGCCGGCCCGTCGCCGACGTGCTGGCCGATGCCGCGCGGCTCGCGGAGGCCGGCTACAAGGAGCTGTGGGTTGTCGGCGTGCATCTCGGGGCGTACGGCCGCGATCTCCCGAGCTCGCCGTCGCTGCTGGACCTGCTGCGCGCGCTCGATCGCGCCCCCGCGGACCTGACGTTCCGCCTCAGCTCCCTGGAGCCGATGGACTGTCCTGCCGGGATCGTGGACCTCGTCGCCGCCTCGGGCCGCTTCGCGCCGCACTTTCACCTGCCGCTTCAGCACGCCGACGACAGGGTGCTCGGCGCGATGCGCCGGCCGTACACGTTCGCGGCCTGCCGCGAGCTGGTCGACTACATCCACAAGGCGCTGCCGGATGCCGCGATCGGCGCCGATCTCGTGGCCGGGTTTCCGGGCGAATCCGCGGCCGAGGCCGACGCATGCGCCGCCGCGGTCGCCGGCCTGCCCCTCACGCACCTGCACGTATTTCCCTACTCCGACAGGCCGGGCACCGTTGCCGCCGGGATGACGCCGAAGGTGGCGCCGCCGGAGGTGCGCCGGCGGGCGGAACGGCTGCGCGCGATTGGGACCGCGCTTGCCGGCCGCTTCGCGCAGGAGAACCTCGGCGCAGTCAGGAAGGGCCTCACGCTCGACGATGGCGCGACCGTGCTGACGGACAACTTCCTGAAGGTGAGCATTCCGCCAGGCCTTCCGCGCAACGTCCGCGTCAGGGTGCGCATCGAGGCGGTTTCGCCCGTTCTCGCAGGGCGTCCCGCGTGAGCGCCGGGGGCCGGGGGCTCGGGGCTGGGAGCCTGGGGCTCGACAGTTCGGCAGCTTGACTGCTTCAGAATTCAGAATTCTGACTCCTGACTCCTTCCTTACTCCCTTGCTACGGCGAGCTGTCCGCACGCCGCGCGGATGTCCCGCCCGCGGCTCCGGCGCACCATCACCGTGACGCCGCGCCCGGCCAGCGCGCGGCCGAAGGCGTCGATGCGCTCGTCCGAGGGCCGCTCGTACGGGATGCCTTCGGCGGGGTTGAGCGGAATCAGGTTCACCTTGACGCGCAGATCCCGCACCAGCGCCGCGAGTCGCCGCGCGTCATCCGGCGAGTCGTTCACGCCGGCCAGCAGGACGTACTCGAAGGTGATCCGATCCCGGCGGGCGGGCGGAAACCGGCGGCACGCCCCGACGATCTCGGCAATGGGATACTTCCGGTTCACCGGCACGAGGGCCTGGCGCTGCTCGTCGGTCGGCGCATGGAGCGACACCGCCAGGCGCGGCATGACCTCCTCGGCCGCGAGGCGCTCGATCGCGGGCACCAGGCCGACGGTGGACACGGTGATCCGCCGCGGATGCACCGCGAGCCCCTGGCCGTCGGCCAGGATCCGCACGGCCGCCATCGTGGCGTCGTAGTTGTGCAGCGGCTCGCCCATGCCCATGAAGACGATGTTGAAGCGGGACTCGAGCAGATCGGTCTCGCGCGCGAGGACCCTCGCCTGGCCGACGATCTCGCCCGCCGTCAGGTTCCGCACGAGGCCCATCGTCGCCGTGAGGCAGAAGGTGCAGCCCATGGCACAGCCGACCTGCGTCGACAGGCAGAGCGTCTGGTGCGGCGTCCGGGGGATGAAGACCGATTCCACCCGGCGGCCGTCCTGCAGTTCCAGGAGGAACTTCTCGGTGCCGTCCCCGGACACGTCCCTCCGCGCGATCGACGGCGTCGACACGCGGAAGCGCGCGGCGAGCAGGCGCCGGTGCGCCGCCGGGAGGCTGGTCATCAGGTCGAAGTCGCACGCGCCGCGCCGGTAGACCCACTGGAACACCTGCCTGGCCCGGTAGCGCTCGAGGCCGAGCTGCGCGAAGGCGTCCTCGAGCTCGGGGAGCGTGAGTTCGGTCAACTCGATCTGCGGCATGGGGCGGGCTCGTTTCTTTCGTTGCTGCGGCGATCGGGCCCATGCTATCATCGTGAGGTTGGCTCGGCCACAATTCCTTTATGTACAGTCATTTGCGGCGACGCGCCAACTCCAGGCCCAAGGGGATCGCCCGCCGATGATCGTGCGCGAGGTTCTCGACAACGGACTGAGGCTCCTGAGCGAGCCGCTGCCGCACGTGCGCTCGGTGAGCCTGGGCGTCTGGCTGGCGAGGGGCTCGCGGCACGAGGGCGACGCCTCGCCCGGCATCGCGCACTTCGTCGAGCACATGCTGTTCAAGGGGACCACGACCCGGACGGCGGAGGAGATCGCGCAGGCGGTGGACTCGGTCGGGGGGCAGATGGACGCCGCGACGGGCAAGGAGAACGCGAACTACGGGATCAAGGTGCTGGACGAGCACCTGGGGCTGGCGGTGGACGTGCTGTCGGACGTCGTGCTGCACCCGAAGTTCGCCCCCGCCGACATCGAGCGCGAGAAGAGCGTCGTCGCCGAAGAGATCAAGATGGTCGAGGACATGCCCGACGATCTCGTCCACGAGCTGTTCATCGAGCGGTTCTGGGCGGGGCACCCCCTCGGCCGGTCGATCCTGGGCACGCCCGACAGCGTGGAGGCGCTGACGCGGGAGGCGCTCCAGGCGTACTTCTCCCGGGTCCACACGGCGTCGAACTTCGTCGTGGCGGCGGCCGGGAGCTTCGACTACGAACGGCTGCGGGACCTCGTGCAGGAGGCGTTCGGAAGCCTGCCCCGCGGCGGCGGCGAGCCGGAGGACGCGCCGCCCTCGGCGCATGGCGTCCTGCTCGTGCGGACCAAGGACCTCGAGCAGAGCCACGTTTGCCTGGGCGCGGGGGCGTACCCCCAGAACCACGCGAGCCGGTACGCCGCGCTCGTCTTCAACACGCTGCTCGGCGGGTCGATGAGCTCGCGGCTGTTCCAGAACGTGCGGGAGAAGCGCGGCCTGGCGTATTCGGTGAGCAGCGGGCTGAGCGCGTTCCGCGACGCGGGGCTGCTCACCATCTACGCGGGCTGCGCGAACACGAAGGTGGACGAGGTGGTGCGGGTGATCATGGACGAGCTGCGCGCGGCGGTGGCGCAGCCGGTGGCCGCCTCGGATCTGGCCCGGGCGAAGGACAACGTGAAGGGCGGGCTGATCCTGGGCCTCGAGAGCACCTGGCAGCGCGCCGCGAACCTCGCCCGCCAGGAGCTGTACTTCGGCGAGCCGTTCACGCTGGACGAGACGCTGGCGGGCATCGACGCCGTCACGGCGGACGACGTCGCGCGCGTGGCGCAGGAGCTTCTGGCGGGGGCGCCGCTCTCGCTGGCGGTGGTCGGCGCGGTGGACGGCTGGACGATCACGGAAGAGGATCTGCAGGTGACGCGATGATTGCGCGCTACACGCACCCCGAGATGGGCGGGATCTGGAGCGACGACCGGCGCTACCGGACGTGGCTGGCGGTGGAGATCGCGGCGGCCGAGGCGATGGCCGATCGGGGCATCATCCCGGCGGAGGCGGCGCGGGCGATCCGGGAGCGCGGCGCGGTGGACGCGGCGCGCGTGGAGGCGATCGAGGCGGTCACGAAGCACGACCTCGTCGCGTTCACGACGGCCGTGGCCGAGCGCGTCGGGCCGGAGGCGCGCTGGCTGCACTTCGGCCTGACGTCCTCCGACGTGGTGGACACCGCCTTCGCGGTGCAGCTGCGGGACGCCTGCGCGCTGATCCTCCGGCGGCTCGACGCCCTGCGCGCCTCGGTGCGCGCGCGGGCGGAGGAGCACCGGCACACGCCGATGATCGGCCGGACGCACGGCGTGCACGCCGAGCCGACGACCTTCGGCCTGAAGCTGGCGCTGTGGTACGCCGAGCTCGGGCGCGACGCGGCGCGCGTCGAGCGCGGGCGCGACGCCGTGTCGGTGGGCAAGATCTCGGGCGCCGTCGGCACCTACGCGCACCTCGAGCCGGCCGTCGAGCGGGCGGTGTGCGCGAAGCTGGGCCTGGAGCCGGCGCCGGTGTCGTCGCAAGTCGTCCAGCGCGACCGCCACGCGGAGCTGATGGCGGCGCTCGCCATCACGGCGGCCTCGCTGGAGAAGTTCGCCCTCGAGATCCGCGGCCTCCAGAAGACGGAGATCGGGGAGGTCGAGGAGCCCTTCGACCAGGGCCAGAAGGGCTCGTCGGCGATGCCCCACAAGCGCAACCCCGTCGGGTGCGAGCAGATCGCAGGCCTCGCACGCGTCATCCGGGGCAACCTCGGCGCCGCCCTCGAGAACATCGCGCTCTGGCACGAGCGCGACATCTCGCACTCATCGGTCGAGCGGATCGTCTTTCCCGACAGCTTCATCGCGCTCGATCACATGCTCCGGCGCTTCACGCGCATCGTCTCGGGGATGGCGGTCCACCCCGATCGCATGCGGCGCAATCTGGAGCTGCTGCGCGGCGTCGTGTTCTCGGGGCCGCTGCTCCTGGCGCTGGCCGCGCGCGGCCAGCGCCAGGAGCA
>Ga0208939_1000056_pt1 | contig 91045 bp, 66 predicted proteins | sample AD_STIC12_MetaG_FD_184437 | JGI IMG/M metagenome (GOLD analysis project Ga0208939, IMG submission 184437) | Active sludge microbial communities of municipal wastewater-treating anaerobic digesters from USA - AD_STIC12_MetaG (SPAdes) (version 2) | ecosystem: Engineered > Bioreactor > Anaerobic >...
CCCGCTTGCCGTGGAGGCGGCGCAAGCGCCGCCTCCGAACGGCAACGGGCGGGCACGGACCATCGAGACGAAACCGGTGGGCTCGCCCCCGCGCATCGACGGCCGGCTGGACGACGAATGCTGGCAGGCGATCGAGCCTGCGTCCGGCTTCGTGCAGTACGACCCGGCCAACGGCTCCCCGGCCTCGGAGGAGACGCTGGTGTGGACCGTCTACGATCGCGATCACCTGTACTTCGCCTTCCACGTGCGCGACTCGCAGCCGGACCGCATCTGGGCAGAGTTGACACCGCGCAACGGCTACTGGCAGAACGACTCGATCACGATCATCCTCGACACCTACAACGACCGCCGGACCAGCATCGAGTTCACGGTCAACGCCCTCGGCGTGCAGAGCAACTCGGTCGAGACCATCTGGCGGTCGCAGGCCGTCCGGCTCCCGGACGGGTGGAGCGCCGAGGTGGCCCTCCCGTTCAAGTCGCTGCGGTTCTCGAACGCCGGCGACCAGGTCTGGGGCGTCAACTTCTCCCGCTACATCAAACGGCTCAACGAGCGCGACTACTGGGCCCCCGTCGATCGCGACAGGCCGCTGCTGCTGCAGATGGGCGACCTGCGCGGGCTGGCCGACGTGCGGCCAGGGCGGAACGTCGAGTTCTTCCCGTACGCCGGCGCGCGCGCGTCGCGGTGGGCCGGCGAGGCGGACGACAAGGCGGCGCTGGGCCTCGACGTCAAGTACGGCATCCGGTCCAACCTGATCCTGGATCTGACGGCCAGCCCGGACTTCAGCGAAGTCGAGTCGGATCCGTTCATCTACCAGCTCGCGCCGTACGAGAACTACCTGATGGAGCACCGGCCGTTCTTCACCGAGGGCAGCCAGTACTTCCAGTCCGGCGGCAGCAGCGGGTTCGGCTTCGGGCCTCCGGGGTTTTCGCTCTTCTACTCGCGGCGCATCGCCGATCCGAAGTTCGCGGCGAAGCTGACGGGGAAGGCGGGCGCCTACTCGTTCGGCCTCCTCGGCGCGGCGAACGGCGACGCGTCGGGCGGCGCGGAGCCCTTCACCGCCTTCCGGGTGAAGCGCGACGTGCTGGGCTCCTCCCAGGTCGGGCTGTTCGTCACGGGTGCCGGCGAGGGCGACCGGGCCAACCGCAATGTGTCGGCCGACTACCAGTTCCGCCTCGGCGGCATCTACAGCATCAGCGGGTCGCACGCCCTCACGTTCAACGCGGGCGGCCCGGCGGGCGACAACGCCGTCCACTCCTTCAGTGCGAGCCGCTATCCCGACGCTGGCCTGAGCGCGTCGTTCTCCTTCAACCGCGTCGAGAAGAACGTGGCGACCCGCACCGGCTTCGTCGGCCGCACCGACGTGCAGACGACGACGGGCGGCGCCGGGTACGGATGGCGCCTGCTCGAGGGGGCGGTGAAGCACGTGTCGATCAACGCCACCGGAAGCGTCGTGCACGACACCGACGGGGGGCTTCGCGGGCAGTCGCTCGGAGCGAGCTGCTGGCTGTCGCTGCGCCCCGACGTCAGCGTGTCGCTGATGACGAGCGCGGGACGCAGCCAGTACCAGGTCCTGGGCGTGCGGGGGCTCCAGTGGGCCGGCCGCTTCATGCCCGCGCGCGACGTGTGGGCGGGCCTGTTCTGGTCGCGGCCAGGCTGGCTGAAAAGCATCCACGCGAACGCGAGCTGGGCGCGGACGGGCGTGTACACGGGCGGGTTCGCCGGCGTCGAGCCGGGCCGATCCACGAGCGTGGAGGGATCGCTCACCTTCCGGCCGCGCAGCGACATCGAGATCGAAACGGGCGCCGACTACATCCGCCAGGTGGCCGACCGCGCGGGCGCGGCAGGCTTCTCGGGCCTGACCTACGAAGCCAGCCTGCACTACCAGGTGACGCGCGCTCTCTTCCTCAGCGGCCGGTTGCGCGGCGAGTCGCGCGAGGACCAGTACCACGTCGACCTGGTGGCCGGCTACTACTTCGGCGCGGGCAACGTGGCCCAGGTGGCCTACAAGAGGGGCAGCCGCCTGGAGCTGGGGGGGCTTCGCGAGCAGGGGTACTCCATCACGGCGAAGGTTTCGTACCTGCTGCGGCTGTAGCGCGTCGGAGCGCGCCCGGGCCAGGCCGCCGCGCCGCGGGGTGGCCCCGGCGCCGCGCGTATAATGCGCCATGCGAATACTGGTGGTCGAGGACGACCGGAAGCTCGCGGCCTTCCTCGTGAAGGGCCTGCGCGAGGAGGCGTTCGCCGTCGATGCCTGCCACGACGGGGCCGAGGCGCTCGCGCTGGCCGGCTCGACGCCGTACGACCTCGTGATCCTCGACCTGATGCTGCCGCGCCGGGACGGCTTCTCGGTCTGCCGGGAGCTGCGCGCGCGCCGCGACTTCGTCCCCGTGCTCATGCTGACCGCCCGGGACGCCGTCGAGGACCGCGTGGCCGGGCTGTCGGAGGGCGCCGACGACTACCTGGTCAAGCCCTTCGCCTTCTCGGAGCTGCTGGCGCGCATCCGCGCGCTGCTCCGGCGCACCCAGGACTACAAGGCGAGCGTGCTCCGGGCGGCCGACCTCGAGCTGTCGCCGTTCAGCCGCGTGGTGACGCGCGGCGGCCGGGTCGTCCCGCTGACGGGGCGGGAGTACGCGCTGCTCGAGTACCTCATGCGCAACAAGGGGCGCGTCGTCACCCCGACGATGATCCTCGAGCACGTCTGGGACATGAACTACGACGGCCTGAGCAACATCGTCAACGTGTACATCAACCACCTGCGGAAGAAAGTGGACGGCCACGGCGGCCGCCGGCTGATCCGGACGCTTCGCGGACAGGGCTACTGCCTCGATGACCCTCAGGCCTAAGTCGCTCGCCGTCACTCTGGCGCTGTGGTACGTGGCGGTGCTCACGGTGCTCATCGCGGCGGCAGGGTTCTTCGTGTACCGCACGTTCGAGTCGCGCCTGCTGGCCGAGGCGGACCGGACGGCGCGGTCCATCGCCGGGGAAATCACGCGCGACTGGGGCTTCACGCGGGGCCTGAGCTGGGCGCAGGCCATCGACGCCGGCGAGCGGCGCCACGAGGGCCTGGGCGTGACGGCGCTGCTGGTCGCCCTCGACGAGTCGGGCGAACCATCCTCGGAGCGGACGGTGGGATCGGGCCGGCCGCGGCCCGACGGACTGCTGCTCGACCGGGCGACGTACGCCAGCGTGGAGCACGCGGACGAGAACGGCCGCCTGCTCACCCTGCGCCGCGGCGGCGAGTCGTTTCGCGTCGCGCTGTTCGACATGCGCGGGCCGTACGTCCTGCAGGTGAGCCTGCCGCTCGCCGAGACCGAGTCGCGCATGCGGCACCTGGCGCTCCTGCTGGGCGCCGGCGGCGCGGCGCTGCTGGCGCTGGCGTCGATTGGCGGCCGCGTGATCGTCCAGCGGGCCCTGCGGCCGGTGAACGACGTCGTCGCCGCGGCGCGGGCGCTGTCGGCCGACGACCTCTCGCTCCGGATCGACGGCGGCGGGCGCCAGGACGAGATCGGCGAGCTGGCGGCCACCTTCAACGCGATGCTCGACCGGCTCGAGGCGTCGGTGGCGAGGATGAAGCAGTTCACGGCCGACGTGTCGCACGAGCTGCGCACGCCGCTGACCGTCGTCCGCGGCGAAATCGACGTGGCGCTGCGGCGGCCCCGCGCGGCGGGAGACTACCGCGCGACGCTCGAGAGCGTGCAGGAAGAGATGCGCACGATGAGCGTGCTGGTCGAAGACCTGCTCTTCCTGTCGCGCCTGGATGCGCGGCCGGGCAGGCCGGCGTCCGAGGCGGCCCTCGATGAAGTCGCCCTCAGGGCGTTCGAGCGCCTCGAGCCGCTGGCGCGCGAGCGGAAGATCGGCGTCGATCTCGACGGGATCCGGCCGGCAGCCGTGCGCGGCGACGAGCGCCTGCTCGAGCGGCTAGTCTCGAACCTGCTCGACAACGCCTTCCGCCATACGCCGGAAGGGGGGCGCGTCGCGCTGACGGTGACGCCGGCCGGCGAGGCGGGAGGCGCGTCGCTCGCGGTCCGCGACACGGGCGCCGGCATCCCGGCCGAGGCCATCCCCCGGCTGTTCGAACGCTTCTTCGTCGTCGATCCCTCGCGGAGCCGGGAGAGCGGCGGCACGGGCCTCGGCCTGGCGATCGTCAAGTCGATCGCCGACCTGCACGGTGCGGCGGTGCGCATCGACAGCCGTGTCGGGGAGGGCACGACGGTGGAGGTGGCCTTCGCCGCGTGAGCCGCGCCGGCAGGCGCGGGACGGCCTCGACGAGAGACTGCGCCCGCAGGCCGGGACGTCGCGAACCTCCACTATGATGGTAGCTGCACCCGGTTCCGGCAGAGGCCGAGCCGCCCCCCCGGCCGGACCGTCGGCGAGGCGCACGCCGCGCCGCCGCCCCCCTGCCCGCGCCCGCGATGCGCCGCCCCCGGCGGGCGGGGCCGCCGCATCCGGGGCCCGAGAGGACGCAGGACGCCCTGATCATGCGTCCTGTCGCCGTTCGTCAGCGATGCGTGGGTAAGACGAGTCGTGGGGCTCATGGACGTTGTCTATCTCGCCGTACCGGCCCTGTTGATCGCGATCGCCCTGGCTGCCGTCTGGCTGGACCGCTGGAGCGTCCCGGTCATCCTGATCGCCCTCGGTGCGGGCATTCTCTTCGGCAGCGATGTCCTGGGGCTCTGGCACTTCGATGACATCGGGCTGACCAACCGGATCGCGAACCTGGCCCTGGTGTTCATCCTGTTTCACGGCGGCTTCACCACAAGCCGCGCGAACTTCCGCGCCGTGGCCCTTCCGGCAGGCGGCCTTGCCACCTGGGGCGTCGTCCTGACGGCCGCGGCGACCTTCGCGGTTTTGCACGGGGTGTTCCACTGGCCGCTGCACAAGGCGCTCCTGCTCGCCGCCATCGTCTCGTCCACCGACGCGGCGGCGATCTTCTCGATTCTCCGCCGGCAGTCCCTGCCGCCGAGGCTGGCGTCGACGGTCGAGATCGAAAGCGCGGCCAACGACCCGATGGCGATCCTGCTCACCATGGCGGTCATCGAGGGGATCACCGCCGCCCACGCGACGTGGCAGATGTCCGTGCTGGACTTCGCCTGGAAGTTCACGGCCGGACCGTTCTGCGGCTGGTCCCTCGCCAAGGCGGCGCTGTCGCTCTTCAATCGGCTCAAGTCGCAGGACCGCGGCCACTACTACGTGCTGTCGCTGGGGGTCATCCTGCTGATCTACGGCCTGACCGAGATGATCAAGGCCAGCGGGATGCTGGCGGTGTTCGTGGCGGGCTACCTGATGGGGAACCGCCCGTTCGTCTACAAACAGGGCGTAACCAACTTCTCGTCCGCCATCTCCACCATCGGCAACGTCGGCCTGTTCGCCCTCATGGGGCTCCAGGTCTTCCCCCACCAGTGGGGGCCCATCTGGCTGGACGGCGTGCTCTTGTTCCTCGTCCTGACCCTGTTCGCGCGCCCGTTCGCGGTGTGGCTGGGCACCGCGGGCATGGGCCTCGGCTGGAGGAACAAGGCGTTCGTCTCCTGGGCCGGCCTTCGCGGCTCGGTCCCCATCGTCCTGGCCACCTATCCGGCCGCGGCCGGGCTCCCCATCGGCCAGGAGATCTTCAATCTCGTGTTCTTCGCCGTGCTCCTGTCGATCGCCATCCAGGGATCCACGCTCGGAGGGTTCGCGCGATGCCTCGGCCTCACCTGCCCCACGCGGCCCAAGCCCCTGTTCGACCTGGAGCTGTTCGCCCTGGCCGAGAGCGACTTCCACCTGCTGGTGGTCGATCTGCCGGACCCGCAGGGCGCGGTGGGCCCTGCCATCGCTGACTTGCGGCTTCCCGCCGGAGCGGTGATCATCCTCATCACGCGAGGCATGGACATCGTGGTTCCCAAAGGCTCGACGCACCTGCTGGGATGGGATCGCGTCACCGTGCTCGCCCATGCCAAGGACCACGAGACCGCCCGTGCTGCGCTGCTGAATGCCTTCTCCGCGGCGGTGCCGCAGGCCGGCGCGAAGGCAGGCTCTGGCACGAGCGTCGAGGCGACGTCCTGAGAGCTGCCGCGCGAGCACCGCGCTCCTTGTGGTATAAGGTGCGCGCCCCCGTGGACCGGATCGGCGTCTTGCACATTCGGCGGAGGAACTCCCATGCACAACGATCGTCTGTCCAGGCGTGAGTGGCTGCGGGCGGCGGGCGGAGGAGCCGTTCTGAGCGCCATCCCCTTCCGGGCCCGCCCGGCATCGGCCCAGGCGGGGGGCAGGCCGAACTCCAAGGTGGCAGGCGTCCAGCTGGGCGTCACCACTTACAGCTACCTGTCGATGCCTCACAAGGTCGATGACGTGATTCAGTACCTGCTGTATGCGGGCGTCAACTCCATCGAGCTTCGGTCGGTGGCGGAAGAGGACCTGGGCATTCCGCAGGCCGCGGGCCCGGCCGGCGGCGGCGCGCCGCTGACCGAGCAGGAAAAGGCCGAGCGGGCCAGGGCCGCCGAGTCGCTCCGGAACGCCCAGCGGGCGTGGCGCCTGTCGCTGCCGATGGAGCGGTACGCCCGGATGCGTCGGAAGTTCAACGACGCCGGCATCGACGTCCACATCGCCAAGTTCGCGCCGTCCTCGTGGTCGGACGAGGAGATCGACTACGCGTACACGGCGGCGAAGACGCTCGGGTCGATTGGCATCACCGACGAGCTCAGCGAGCAGGCCTGCCAGCGGCTCGGCCGGTTCGCCGAAAAGCACCGGAGCCTGGCGATGTTCCACACCCACGGACAGGTGGCGGACCCCGGGTTCTCCTTCGACAAGTACCTCGCGTACTCGCCGGCCAACATGCTCAACCTGGATGCCGGCCACTACTACGGGGCCACCGGCCTGCACCCGGGCGAGGTCATCGTCAAGTACCACGAGCGGATGCGCAGCATCCACATCAAGGACAAGACAGGGCCCAGGCACGCGACGCCGAACACCAACAAGCCCTTCGGCCAGGGCGAGACGCCGATCGCCGACATTCTCCTTCTGCTCAGGAAGGAGAAGTGGCCGATCGAAGTCGACGTCGAACTGGAGTACCCGATCCCGGACGGCTCCGATGCGGCCAGGGAAACGAAGAAATGCATCGACTACCTGAGGAACATCCTCGAGTAGCGGCAGCTGCGTGCTCGGACGCGCAGATCGCCGGCGCGCCGGGGGCGGCCGCCGCCTTCACCGCCACCCGGCAGCTGCCGGTCCGCCCGTGACGCGGCGGTCGCGGGCAGGGCGCCCGGATCTCGAGTCCAAGGCTCACAGCGGCCGCTGCGGCCGCGGCCGGAACCGGCGGCGCACCAGCAGGGCCGCCGCGTGCCAGCCGTCGCGCCAGCGGATCTTCTTGCCGGCCCGCCGTGAACGCGACGAAGACGTCACCGGCAGCTCGAGGATCCGGACGCCGCTCCGCAGCAGGTTGACGGTGATCTCGGGCTCGATGTCGAACCGGTCGGCGGTGAGCCTGAGCCCGCGCGCGATGTCGCCGCGCATGATCTTGTAGCACGTCTCCATGTCGGTCAGCCGCGCGCCGTACAGCAGGTTGGTCAGCATCGTCAGGCCGGCGTTGCCGAGCCTCGACATGAGCGGCAGACGCGAGGAGCCGCCCCGGAAGCGCGAGCCGTAGACGACGTCCGCGCCTCCCTCGAGGATGGGCGCGACGAGAGCCGGCAGCTGGGCGGGATCCAGCTCGAGGTCCGCGTCCTGGATGGCGACGATGGCCCCGGCCGACCGGGCGAAGCCGGTGCGCAGCGCCGCGCCCTTGCCCCGGTTCGATTCGAGGTGCACGGCCGTGATGAGAGGCGAACGGGCGGCGGCGGCATCGAGGGCCTGGCGCGTGCCGTCGTGCGACCCGTCGTTCACCGCGATAATCTCGATCGGCACCGGGAACGGGACGCCGAGCAGCCGATCGAGCACGGCTCCGATCGTGGCTTCCTCGTTGTAGACCGGCACGATGATGGAGAGGAGCGGCTTCACGCGCGTCGATTCTATCGGATGGGCGGCGAATCCGCGCGTGGCGCGGCGGCGCAGGCCGACGGGCCGCGCCGGCGCGCGATGGCGGCCGTCCCGAACGATTGCATGACGTCCAGCTCGGACCGGACGTCCCGAGGCAGCGCGGGCAGATCGACCAGGGCGTAGGGCAGCCCGTTCGGAGTCAGCCAGCGCACGATCGCGTCGGCCGGTTCGTAGGTGGAATTGTCGGCGGATCGCGCCGACGCGCGGGGATTCCCCAGCACGGCCAGGTGCAGCCAGTAGGCGGTTTCATCGTCGCCGACCAGATACTCGACGCAGGACGCCGGCAGTCTGGCGCGGGCCCACCGGCCGGCCTCATAGAGCGGCAGGGACACGGCAGGCGGGCGCGGATGGAGGAGCCGAGGCCTCGCAAGCAGAGGCCGGGCTGCCAGGGCCAGCGCCGATGCCGCGACGAGGACCGCCGCGGCGTTGCCCCAGGCGCGGGACACGCGGACGGTTCGGTCCAGCCAGGCCCAGGCCTCGCCCGCCGCCGCGACCGCGCAGGCCGCCATCGGCCACAGCAGCAGATAGCCCATCTTGAGGGCCATGTAGGGCTGCGGCGCCCCGGCCCGCCGCGCCACCAGGCAGAGAGCCGCGGCCTGGATGAGGACTGCCAGCGCGAAGCCGACGGTCGCGCGTCCCCGCTCCCGGGCAGCGGCCACCAGGAGGCCCGCGGCGGACAGCACGACCAGCGGCCTGCCGTAGGCCGCGATCGACGGCCACGGCGCCAGGCCGCCCGTGCCCGCGAGCCGCAGCCAGCCTAGGCGGCCGATGGCGAAGGCCGCGGCGACCAGGGCGAGCGGCGCGAACGCCACCGCCAGGTCGCGCACGCGGCGCGCGAACGGCCGCCGGCCGCGCGACGCGATCAAGACGCCGGCAGCGAGGGCCGGCGGCCCGACGTACACCGGCCACGCGAGAAAAGCCGCCGCGCCCGCCGCGCCGAACACGCCGAGCGCGAGATCGGCGCGCGAGTCGGCCCAGGCTACGAGGGCCCACCACATCGCCACGGCCGGCAGCTCGGCGACGACCTGCGCGAGAAAGCCGAATTCGGTGAAGCCGCCGAGGAAGTAGCGCGGCGATTCGAGCAGCAGCACCGGCCCGAGCGCCGCCAGCAGCCGCGGCGCCCGCGGAGGCAGCAGGCGCAGGCATACGGCAACCAGGAACACGGCCTTCAGCGCGACCGTCCACGCCTGGACTCCGTGCATCGCGCGCAACCCGTCGGTGCCGGACCAGGCGCCTGCCAGCGCAACCAGGATGTGGCTGCCCGGGGTGTAGTGCGCCATCTCACCCAGGGACTGCTCGAGCGCCGGATCGTGCACCAGCCGCCAGTGCGTCTCGATGTGGCGGACCAGCATCAGGTGGTGCGTCAGATCGGGGCCCGTGCCGAGCGGCAGCAGCGACGGAGCGGAGAGCCAGAGCAGCCAGGCAAGCAGCAGCGCCCCGGCCGCCGCGCCGAGCATCAGGCCGACGCCATCCGGCTTCGCACGCCGGAAGAGGAGCGCGCCGCAGAAGAGGAACGCCATGGCCGCCAGCGCCGCCATGGGCAACGGCGTGAACGCGACGCCCGCAAGGTCGGCCGCGTACGCGGCAAGCGGCGTCAGGGCCGCTGGCGCCAGCAGGGACACGGCCGCCGCCTCCGTCGTGGTCAGCCAGGGAGTTCCGGTCGGAGGCGGCACGGCGTCGAGTATACCGTCAGGCCCGCAACCTCCGCGCTCGTCCGGCCCGGGCCGGCGTATGCGAGAATGGCCCGCGCAGCGCTCGCACCAGGATGGAACAGCTGGCTCCGCCCACGGCTGACGCCTCGCGCGGCGGCTTCCCGCGCCCGCGCCCGCCGCGGCGGTCGGGCATCCAACTCGTCGTCCTGTTTGCCGCCGTCATGGCCGCCGTGTGCGTGGCCGTCATCGTGGCGACGGCCCCGGCGTCCTGGCCGCGATCGGACCTGGCCGTCATCGAAATCGACGTGCTCCACGCGCTGAGCACGTTCTGGAAGCTGGGGCCGTACTCCCGCTTCGGCTGGCGCCACCCGGGGCCGCTGCACTTCTACCTGCTCGCGCCGCTCTACTGGCTGTCGGGCGAGAAGTCCGCGGCGCTGCCCGCCGGCGCGTTCCTCCTCAACCTCGGGAGCGTGGGGTTCGTCGCCTGGGCGGCAAGGCGCCACCTCCGGCCGGGAAGCGCCGTAGGGGTCACCCTCGCGCTGGCCGCGCTCGCCACCAGGGCGGACGGATTGGTGACCAGCGTCTGGAATCCGCACGCAGTGGTCCTGCCGCTGGCGGGCACGATGACGGCCGCGGCGCTGGCGTGCGCGGATCACGCCGGCTTCCTCGTGGCGGCAGTGCTCGGCGCATCGTTGATCGCGCAAACGCACGTCGGCCTCGTGCCGGTCGCCCTGGCGGCAGTCGCGGCGCCGGCCGGCGCGCTGGCGGCGAACCTGGTGCGCGACGGTTGCGAAGCCCGTCCGAGCACGCGCGCCGCGCTGCGGGCCCTGGCGGTTTCCATCGCGCTCGGCCTGCTCCTCTGGACGCCCCCATTGCTCGAGCAGCTGGAGGGAAGGCCGGGGAACCTCGCGCAGGTCGCGGCGTACTTCACGTCGGCGGAGCGGACCGGACAGCCGGTTGCCGCTGCGGCGAGGGCCGTCGGGTATGAGTTCTCCTGGATCTGGCGGCCGCGGCCCGCGCTGCCGGACGGGAAGCCGCTGCGGCGTCAGCCGGCGAGAGCGTGGGTGGTGTGGAGTGGGAGCCAGCTGGCGGCGATCGCGGCGCTGCTGGTCGCCTGGCGGCATGGCCGCCGGGATCCCCGCTGGTGGCTGGGCGTGGTCACCCTGCTTGCCGCCTCCATGGGACTTGCGTCGGCCACGAGGGTCGATCCGCCGGCGCCCGATCACGCGCTGTTCTGGCTCGCCGCCGTCGGCGCCGTCGGTTCCGGCACGCTTGGCGGCCTCGCAGCCGACGCGCTGACGCGCCGAGCGCCGCCCGGCGGCGCGGTGAGACGGTCGCTCGCGATCCTGCCGCCGATCCTCGTGCTCCTGGTCGGGGCCTTCGGCGCGCTGGAGCTGAACCGCACCGTGCGGCGCGCGGCGGCCGACGAACGCAGCGCGGCGGCAATTGAGACGGTCGGCCGCCGGGTCGAGGACTTCCTGCGCCGCCATCCGGGCGAGCCGCCGCTTGTTCGCGTCTCTCAGTCGAACTGGGGAGACGCAGCCGCCGTCGTGCTCCGCGTCCGCAAGGCGAGGCTGCCAGTCGCCATCGAGCCCGAGTGGCTGGTGATGTTCGGTGAGCCGTTCGCTCCCACCGGCCGGGAATCCCGCGAGCTGATCCTGGCGGATCCGGCCACCTTCGAGCGCGCGCGCCACGCACCGGGTGCGGTTGTCATCGCTGAAACCGACGCCGTGTCGGCCGTCGTCGTCGAGCGCCGCTAGAGGCGGGCGCGCCCGCCCGGTCACTGCCGCGGCGAAGCCGTCGACGCGATGGCCGGGCGCGGCCGAACCGGGCCCCGCAGTGCTAGAATCCCTCCGACAGCCCGCGGAGTACATGGCTCGGACCGCTTCCCAGGCGCGTCCGATCGTCGGCGAAGGCGCTGCGGCTCGGGGTTCGGAGCAGGCCGGCACCTGCACCGGGCCCCGGAGCCGAGGAAAGGAGGCCCGCTCATGCTCCGATCGCGATCCGCGGCGTGCGTCGTTCTCGCCCTCCTCCTGTTCGTCGTTCTCGCCTCCACCGCCGGGTGCGGTGGACATCCGCAGGGCCCCGTCGTGCGGAAGTTCTTCGTGGCTTCACGCATGGGGGACGCGACGACGCTGGCGAACCTCGCCTTGACGGCCTTCGATGCCCGCACCGAGGGCGAGGTCGTGAACCTGAGCATCGTGTCGGAGACGCCCGAGCAGGTGGCTCCCCTGCAGCTGAAGGCGCTCGCAGAAGCCTTCCGGGCCGCCCAAGAGGCCGAGCGGCAGTTCACCGACAAGTGGGACGCGTACCGGCAGGTCAACCGCGAGGCGATCAGAAAGGTGCACGCGGCCGTCGAGAAGGGCCTCACGCTCAAAGGCCCGGACGCCGCGATGCAGGAGGAGCTGAGCAAGTGGGAAGCTGAAGGGGCGCAGCTCACCAAGAACGTCAGCGAGGCCAGGGAGGCCATCTCGCGCGAGCGGCCGGTGGTCGAGCTGAGCATGAGAAACCCCCTCAAACCCATCGACGCGACCCAATACGACGGCGTGCTGGCCACCAAGGAGATGACCGTCTCCGCGAACATGAAGATGCCGGACGGCCAGTCGGCCAAGAAGACGCTGGTCGTCACGCTGAAGCAGGCGCGGATGAAAGGCCCCCAGGGCGACATCGCCGGGAACTGGATCGTCACGAACGTCGCCAGCGCCCCAGGAGGCGCCAGGCCGTAGTCGGAGGCCGGGGCGGCAGTCCGGGCTGCCGCCGGGCCGGCCGCTCCGGCCGGCCTGTGCGCCCGGCGAGATCGCAGATCGCTCCGGGTCGAAGGCCTCCGAGGCGCCTGGCATCCCGCCCGCGCCCTGTTGCGCGCACCTGGTCGATGTCCGCGATCTGCCGGCGCGCCTGGAGGAGCCGGTCTGCGGGACGCGCGACGAGCGCGCCTTCGGCGTCGTGGCGCCGTCTGTGGCGGCCGACGCGCGCGGGCATCAGGGCCGTCGTCGAATCCGTCCTCGAGCGCCCGGCATGACGGCTGGGTCGGCCGTTGTGTGTTGACCAGACGAGCGGAGTCCGCCATGATCCCCCGCAACCGCAGCGGCTGAGGCCGGAGGCCGCCCGGGCCACGCGGTCGAGCCCCTGATCCGGCGTCGGGCTTCCCCGGTGCTCCCAGGGGGCCGCGGCCCGCCGGAGGGGTTGTCAATGGGCGACGAAGGGCGGCTGTTTGTTGCGGTGGATCTGGGGGCGGGAAGCGGGCGCGTCATGCTCGCCGGCTTCCGGCCGCAGGAGCTGATGCTCGAGGAGGTCCACCGCTTCCACTACCCCCCGCGCACCGAAGGCGGGCACCTGCGGTGGGACATCGGGCGCATCTTCGCCGAGATCAAGGCCGGGCTTCGCAAGGCCGCAGGCCGCGCGCAGGAACTCGGCCGGCCGATCCGCAGCGTCGGCATCGACTGCTGGGGCGTGGACTACGGCCTCGTCGATGCCGCCGGGCGGCTGCTCGAAGACCCGGTCTGTTACCGCGACTCGCGCACCGACGGCATGATGGAGGCGGCGTTCGAGCGGGTGCCGAAGGCGGAGATCTTCGCGCGGACGGGCATCCAGTTCATGCCCTTCAACACGCTGTTCCAGGTGCTCGCCCACCTGCGCGAGGGCCTGCCGGCCGAGGCCGCGCGCCTGCTCCTGGTGCCCGACCTGCTCGGCTTCATGCTCTCCGGCCGCCAGGTGACGGAGTACTCCATCGGCACGACGACGCAGATGTTCGAGGCGAGGGCGGGCACGTGGGATGCCGGGCTGCTCGGCCGCCTGGGCGTTCCGACCCGCCTCCTGTGCGAGGTGGTGCCGTCAGGCACGCCGCTCGGCGCGCTGCTGCCGGAGGTGGCCGCCGAGACCGGGCTGCACGGCGTGCAGGTGGTCGTTCCGGCCGCGCACGACACGGGCAGCGCGGTGGCCGGCGCGCCCCTGCAGCCGGGCTGGGCCTACATCTCGTCGGGCACGTGGTCGCTTGCCGGCGTGGAGCTCCCGGGCGTGCTGATCGACGGCGAGGTCGCGCGGCACAACTTCACGAACGAAGGAGGCGTCTACGGCACGACGCGGTTCCTCAAGAACGTCATGGGCCTGTGGATCCTCGAGTCGTGCCGGAGGGAATGGCGCGAGCAGGGGCTGCCGGTCGACTACGACGGCCTGCTCCGGGCGGCCGCCGCGATCGAGGGCGAGGCGGGCCTGGTGTATCCGGACGATCCGCGGCTTCTGAACCCCCCGAGCATGCTGGCCGCGCTCGCAGAGCAGCTGCGCGAGACGGGACAGGAGGTGCCGTCGGCGCCGCCGGCGATGGTCAAGGTGATTCTGGACTCGCTGGCCTGCCGCTACGCCTCCGTGTTCACGACGATCGAGGCGCTGACGGGCGCGCCGGTCAACGGCGTGCGCATCATCGGCGGCGGATGCCAGAACGCGTATCTCAATCAGGCGACATCGACCGCGACGGGCAAGCCCGTGCTCGCGGGCCCGGTCGAGGCGACGGCCATGGGAAACGCGATCGTGCAGGCGATCGCCGCCGGCCGCTTCGCCTCCCTGGCCGAGGCCCGGGCCCACGTGGCGCGGCACGTGTCGCCATCGTCGTTCGAGCCGAGGCCCACCGCCGCCTCGGAACGCGCGGCCCTCCGCTATGCGGCCATCGAAGCGCGGTTCACGGAAGGAGTCCGGCCATGAGCGCGAATGTGCAGCAGGCATACCGGCTGGCGGCCGAGCGGTACCGGGAGATGGGCGTCGACGCCGGGGCCGCGCTGGCGAAGCTGAAGACGGTTCCGATCTCGCTGCACTGCTGGCAGGGGGACGACGTCAAGGGCTTCGAGGACTTCGGCGGCGAGCTCGGGGGCGGCCTGGCGGCCACCGGCAACTACCCCGGCGCGGCCCGGACGCCCGACGAGCTGCGCGCCGACGCGGCGAAGGCCCTGTCGCTGATTCCCGGGACGCACCGGTTCAACCTGCACGCGTTCTACGGGGAATTCAAGGGGAAGAAGGTCGATCGCGACGAGATCCTGCCGGAGCACTTCGCCGGCTGGATCGACTGGGCCAGATCGCTCGGCCTCGGCCTCGACTTCAATCCGACGTACTTCTCCCACCCGAAGGCCGCGGACAACTTCACGCTGTCGCACGCGGACCGCGGGATCCGCGACTTCTGGATCCGGCACGGGATCGCCTGCCGGAGGATCGCCGAGGCGATGGGAAGGGCCGTCGGCAAGACGTGCATCACCAACTTCTGGATCCCGGACGGCATGAAGGACACGCCGGTCGATCGGCGGGGCCCGCGCGAGCGGCTGATCCAGGCCCTCGACGAGATTCTCGCGGCGCCCGTGGACCAGTCGTGCACGCGGGACTCGGTCGAAGGCAAGCTCTTTGCCATCGGCATCGAGAGCTACACCGTCGGCTCGCACGAGTTCTACCAGTCGTACTCCCTCGCGCGGAGGACGCTCTTCACGCTCGACACCGGGCACTACCATCCGACCGAGACGATCACCGACAAGATCAGCGCCATCCTCTCGTTCATCCCCGAGATCCTGCTGCACGTCAGCCGCGGCGTCCGCTGGGACAGCGACCACGTGGTCACGCTCGGCGACGACCTCGGGGCCATCGCCCAGGAGCTCGTGCGAGGCGACTACCTCGGCCGGACGCACATCGGCCTCGACTACTTCGACGCGAGCATCAACCGCGTGGCGGCGTGGGTCATCGGCGTGCGGAACATGCTGAAGGCGCTGCTGCAGGCCATGCTGGAGCCGATCGATCGGCTCCGCGAAGCCGAGCGCTCGGGCGACTACACGGCGCGCCTGGCGCTGCTCGAGGAGGCGAAGACGCTGCCGTTCGGCGCGGTGTGGGACTACTACTGCGAGACCGCCGGCGTGCCGGTTGGCGAGGCGTGGCTGAGCGAGGTGCAGGCGTACGAGCGCGACGTGCTCGCGCGGCGCGGGTGAAGGGAAGGGCTGAGCGATGACTCCAGCCGAAGCCGCCGCCAACCCCGCCCTGGGCGTCCTGATCTTCGCGATCGGGGGCCTCGCCGGCGCGGTGTTCTACCTGCCGTTCGCGAAGGTCAGAAGCTGGGCCTGGGAGAGCTACTGGCTCGTCTACGCCGTGACGGGCCTGCTCGTCGTGCCGGTCGCGCTGGCGCTGGCGACGTCGCCGAACCTCTTCCCGGTGCTGCGGGCGGCGCCGGCAGGGGAGCTGGCCTACTGCTTCTTCTGCGGCGCGATGTGGGGGGTGGGCGGCCTCACCTGGGGCCTCATGATCCGCTACCTCGGCGTGGGCCTCGGCCTCGCGCTGGGCTGCGGCATCACGTCCGCGGCCGGGACGCTCGTCCCGCGGCTGCTCGCGGGCGACATCGGCCGCCTCTTCGAGCCTGGCGCCGGCATCGTCTCGCTCGTCGGCGTCCTCGTCTCCCTCGCCGGCATCGTCGTGGTGGGGCTGGCCGGGATGGCGAAGGAGCGGGAGCTGCCGGAGGCGGAGAAGCGGAAATCGGTGGCCGAGTTCAACTTCTCCAAGGGCGTCCGGGCGGCGCTGTTCTCCGGGCTGATGAGCTCGGCGATGGGATGGGGCCTCGTCGGCGGCCCGACCATCCAGAGGCTGGCGGAGACCACGGCCCCGGCCACATCGCGGACGTGGAGCGGCATGCCCGTCCTGGTCGTCGTGCTGTTCGGCGGTCTCCTCGTGAACGTCGCCTGGTGCCTGCGCCTGAATGCGAAGAACAAGACGACCGGCGACTACCGGAAGGCCGGCGCGCCTCTCGGGGCCAACTTCGCCCTCGCGGCCCTGGCCGGCGCGATCTGGTGCTCGCAGTTCATCTGCTTCAAGACGGGCGAGCCGGCGATGGGCCAGACGGCCTACGTGGGCTGGGCGCTCCTGATGGCGTGCCAGATCCTCTTCAGTTCGCTGCTCGGGGTGTTCGTCCTGGGCGAGTGGAGGCAAACGGGGAGGCGGACGCGCGCGCTGCTGGCTGCGGGCCTGTCGCTCCTGATCCTGACCGCCGTTCTGTCGGGCTACAGCGGCTACCTGGCGCTGGCGTAGCCGGCAGCCCGGCCGCCGCGCAGGCGCGGCGGGGGCTGACGTGGCGCTGGCTCCCGCGGCCGGCGACGCCGCCGCGGCGAAGAACCTGCGGGCGAGCCTCAAGCTGCCGCCGGATCACCAGCAGGCGGTTGCCGCCGCGCTGAGGGCGCCGCTTCCTGCTCCCCAATCCGGCCGGCCCGCCTGGCCGGGGGCCGGGCTACGCCTTCGCCAGCTCCGCGGCGTGGGCCTGCACCTTCCGGATCGCGTCGGCGATGTGATCCACGTGGCGGGGCTCGGCGAGCAGCAGGTTCTGCGGGATCGCCACCGTCGTGGCGCAGACCACGCGGTTGCCCGGGAGGTCGCGGAAGCTGTCGCGGTACTGCTTCAGCCGCTGAGCGGTGAAGAGCCGCTTGAACCCGCGCGAGCCGATCGCTTCGTCCAGGAGCCCGTCGAAGTACTGCTCCTGATAGCCGGTTGAACAGGGAATCCCCTCGGCGCGCATCGCCCTGAGGAACTTCTCGCGTGAGAGGCCCTGGAACCGCTCCGCGTCGTAGCGGAACGGGTACAGGTGCCAGACCGCGCGGCTGTCCCCGGGCAGGCGCACGGTCTGAATGCCGGGGATGTCCCTGAGCGCGGCGGTCAGGCGATCGGCGTTCTCCCGCCGGCGGGCCGTTTCCTGTACCAGCTTGTCGAATTGCTGGAGGAGCATGGCGGCCTGGACGTGCTGCATCCGGAAGTTGCCGCCCCTCGTGAAGTTGGGGCGCGCGCCCGTGAAGGTCCCGTAGGAGCGGCCGCAGTCGTGGAACGACGCGGCCCGATCGACGAGGCTGTCGCTGTTGCCGGTGATGGCGCCGCCCTCGCCCGACGGGAGGTGCTTCGAGTTCTGGAAGCTGAAGCACCCGAGGTCGCCGATCGTGCCGCACATGCGCCCCTTGTACTCGGCCAGCCACGCCTGGCACGCGTCCTCGATCACTGCAATCCGGTGCCGCTTCGCAATGGCGAGGACCGGATCGAGGTCGCAGGGCATGCCGTAGATGTGCACGGGCATGATCGCGCGGGTTCGCTCGGTGATCCGGCTCTCGATGGATGCCGGGTCCAGCGTCAGCGTCGCCGGATCGGTGTCGGCGAGCACCGGCAGGGCCTTGAGCATCAGGACCGCGTTGTAGCTGGCGATGAACGTGAACGGCGACACGATGACCTCGTCGCCGGCGTCGACGTCGAGCACGTGCATGCCGACGAGGAGGGCCGTCGTGCCGCTGGCGGTGGCTAGGCAGCGCTTCGCGCCGAGCAGCTTCGCGTACGCGGCCTCGAACTGCTGCACCTTGTCGCCCGAGCCTCGGTACCACTTGCCGCTGCGCAGCACCTCCAGGATGGACGGCTCCCAGGCCTGCCGCCACTCCGGCCACTGCGGCCAGCCTCCTAGGTGCACGGGCGAGCCCCCGAGCAGGGCCGGCTTGTCCGCAAGGGAGCGGCCGAAGGCGGTTCGCGTGAACAGGCCCGCGCTCGCGGCGGCAGCCGCGGCGAAGCCGAGGAACTCCCGGCGGGTGTTTCTGACGTTCATCGCCCCCTCACGCCGCCCATCTTACACCCGGGTGCCGGGATTGGCGCGCCGCCGAGCGCCTGGATCCGTCTGCCGGACGGGCCGGCGTGCGCATCCCCGTCCTGCTCCCGGCTCCGGCGGACGGCGTGCCGGGCCTCGCGAGGCGGCGTGCCGGCAGACGGCGCTGCCGTCCCGGTCCCGGCTCACGCCTCGCGCCGCAGCCGGTGCGGTCGTGTCAGGGCCGCGCCGTCCTCCGTCCCGGGGCGAGCCATTGATACAGCGTCGGCAGCACGAGCAGCGTGAGGGCGGTCGAGGTGGCAAGCCCTCCGATCACGACCACGGCCAGGGGGCGCTGCACCTCCGAGCCCGGGCCGGTCGCCAGCACCATCGGAATCAGGCTCAGGATCGAGATGCTGGCGGTCATGAGGACCGGGCGGAGCCGGTCTTCGCAGCCGATGCGCACCGCGTCGGCGACGGTCGCCCCGGCGTCGCGAAGGTCGGAGATGTGCGAGACGAGCACCACGCCGTTCAGCACCGCGACGCCGAACAGGACGATGAAGCCGACAGAGGCCGGGACGGACAGGTACAGCCCGGAGAGGAAGAGCGCGAACACGCCGCCCACCATCGCGAAGGGCAGGTTGGCCAGGACGAGCGCCGCCAGCTGGACCGAGTCGAAGGTGAAGAGCAGCAGCAGGAAAATGAGGCCCGCCACGACGGGCGTGATGACCGCGAGGCGCCGCATGGCCTGCTGCTGGTTCTCGAACTGGCCTCCCCAGCTCAGGTAATAGCCGGCCGGCAGCTCGACGCGCTCCGCGATTCGGCGCCGGGCCTCGCTGACGAACCCGCCGATGTCGCGCCCGACGACGTTCAGCTCCAGGCCGATGCGCCGCTGACCGTTCTCCCGGCTGATCTGCGCGGGGCCTTCGATCGCCCTCACGTCGGCGAGCTCCCTCAGCGGCACGCGGTACCCGCCGGGCACCGCGACGAGGAGCGCGCCGAGCGCCTCGACCGAGCCCCGGCGCTCGTCGGGAAAGCGGAGCGCGATGTCGAAGACCCGGTTCTGCTGGTAGAGGCGCGACAGCGGCTTGCCGGCGACGGCGATCTCGATCACCCGCAGGACGTCGCCGGCGTTGGCGCCGTAGCGGGCGACCTTCTCGCGATCGACGGTCACGGCGAGGTACGGCTGGCCGGACACGCGCTCAACCACCAGGTCGGCCGCGCCGGGGACGGCACCGAGCACCGATGCCAGCTCGCCGGCCTTCCGCCTCAGGAGGTCGGCGTCGTCGCCGAACAGCTTGAGAATGACCTGCGCGCGGGTGCCCGCGACGAGTTCGTCGATGCGGCACTGGATCGGCTGGCTGAAGCTGAAGACCATGCCGGGGATGTCGGCGAGCGAGTCCCGCATTCTGGCGATCAGCTCGTCGCGCGAGCCGGCCGTCGTCCACCGCGACCGCGGCAGGAGCGTGCCGACGAACCCGGTCTTGTCCACGCCCCGCGCCTCGATCGCCACGCCGGTCTGGCCGGTCCGGGAGACGATGGTCTCGAGCTCGGGGAACCGCTTGAGGCGCGCCTCGACCTCGCCTGCGGTCTGCATGGCCTGCTCGAGCGACACGCCGGGGATCATCTGGACGTCCATGTCGAAGGCGCCCTCGTCCATGACGGGCACGAACTCGGTGCCCAGCCGCGGCACCAGGAGCAGGGCCGCGATGAGCGCGGCGCCGGCGGCCCCAAGCACTGCGCGGCGCCGGCGCAGCGTGATCGAGAGCCACGGCAGGTAGAGGCGCCTGGCTAGGGCGAACACCGGGCTTTCCCGCCGGACCGGCTTGAGAACCGCCAGGCACAGCGTGGGGATCACGAAGATGGAGAGCAGGAGCGACGAGAGCAGCGCCAGCACCACCGTGTAGGCCAGGGGCGAGAACATCTTGCCCTCCATGCCCTGCATGGCGGCGATGGGCACGAACGTCAGGGCGATGATCAGCTCGCCGAAGATGCTCGGCTTCCGGACCTCGAGGGCCGCCCGGAGCACGGTTCGGAGCTTTTCCGGCCCGGGCGGATGCCGGGCGAGGTGGCGCTGGATGTTCTCCACCTGGATGATGGTCGCGTCGATGACCATGCCGACGGAAATGGCCAGGCCGCCGAGGGACATGAGGTTCGCCCCCAGCCCCGCGAAGCGCATCGCGATGAAGGTCAGGAGGGCCGAGACGGGCAGCGCGGCAATCACGACCAGCGCCCCGCGGACGCTCCACAGGAAGACCGCGAGGACGGCGAGCACCAGGACGGAGCCCTCGACGAGGGCCTTGAGCACGGTGCGCGTGCTCGCGCCGACGATCTCCGATCGCCGGTGGAATGGGACGATGCGCAGCCCGTCCGGGAGCATGCGGCTGGCATTGATCTCGCGGACCCGGGCCTCGACGTTCTTGGAGACCTCGCGGCTGTTCTCGCCGCGGAGCATCATCACGATGCCGCCCACGACCTCGCGTTCGCCGTTCATCTGCGACGCGCCCTGCCGGACGGCGTGGCCCGCGCGGACGTCCCCGACCTCGCGGATGGTCACCGGCGTGCCGCGCTCGGCTTTCAGCACGACGCTGCGGATGTCCTCCTCGTCCCTGAAGAGCCCCACGCCTCGGATGATGCGCTGCTCCGGCCCCTGCGAGACGATGCCGCCGCCGACGTTCGCGTTGTTGCTGCGGATCGCGTCGGCGACCTCGTCCACGGAGAGGCCGTACGCGAGCAGCGCGTCCGGGTCGGCCACGACGTGGTACTGCTGCAGGTAGCCGCCGAAGGAATTGATCTCGGTGACGCCGGCCACGCTCTTGAGCAGCGGCGCCACCACCCAGTCCTGAATCGTCCGCAGCCGCGTCAGCCTGGCGACCTCGCCGCCGGGGCCGGCGGGCGGATCGCCCTCCAGCGTGTACTGGTAGATCTCGCCCATCGCCGTCGCGATGGGCCCCATCTCGGTCTCCACGCCGTCGGGAAGCGCCCGCTCGACGCCCGACAGGCGCTCGTGCACCTGCTGCCGAGCGAAGTACACGTCCACGTCGTCGCCGAAGACCAGCGTGATCACCGACAGGCCGTACTTGGTCACCGATCGCATCGTCAGCAGGCCGGGCAACCCGCGCATGCCGTTCTCGATTGGGCGAGTGACGAACTGCTCGATCTCGAGCGGTGCCATGCCGGCGGCCGTGCTCACCACCTCGACCTGAACGTTGGTCACGTCCGGGAACGCGTCGATCGGGATGGAGCGGACGGCGTAGGTGCCGAGCGCGACAATCAGCAGGACGCCGAGCGCGACGACGAGCCGGTTCCTGAGGGGCAGCGCCATCAGTCGTTCGAGCATGGGAACGTGCCTCCAGGCGGCTATTCGCCAGCCAGCGTCGATTTCAGGAGTTCCGCCTTCAGCGTGAACGCGCCGGCGACGACCACCGCCTCGCCCTCGTCCAGCCCCTTCAGCACGACCCGGCGATCGCCGGCGCGGCCGCCGATCTCCACCGGGCGCGCGGCGAAGCGGCCGGCCCCCTCGCGGACGAAGACCACGGGCTCGCCGCCGATCGTCTGGACCGCGTCGAGCGGCACGGTCAGCGCGTCGCGCACGGCGGCGGTGGGAAACTCGCCCTGGACGAACATGTTGGGTTTCAGCAGGCGTTCGTCGTTTCGGACCACGACCCGGACCTTCACCGTGCGGGTCTTCTCGTCCACCACGTCGCCGACGTGATCGACACGCCCCGACCAGGCGCGGCCGGGGTAGACGCCGGCGGTGATGCGCACGGCCTGGCCGCGGGCGACGAGCGGCAGGTCGGCCTCACGCGCGTCGAGCAGCGCCCAGAGCGTCGAAAGGTCCGCCACGACCAGCAGCGTCTGCCGCGGCTCGACGTGCTGGCCGACGACCACGTCCCGCTCGATCACGCGGCCGGAGGTCGGGCTGGCCAGCCTCAGGTACGGCTCGGCAATCCCGTCGAGCGCCGCGCCGGCGGCGTCGGGCCGTCGGGCCTGCTGCAGGAGCCGCTCGAGGGCGGCCTGATCGAGGCCGTACGAATGCAGGCTCGACTCGGCCGCGGCGAACTCGCTCGAGGCGTTCTCGTACGCGGTCCGCCGCCGGAGGTGCTCCTGCTGGTCGATGGCCTCCCGCTCGAGGAGGACGTCGGCCCGCTCGGACTCCCGGCGGGCGAGTGCGAGTCTCGCCGCGGCCTGCAGATAGGCGGTCTTGGCCTGGGCGAGAGCCGGCGCGTGCACCGTGACGAGGGCCTGGCCGCGGCGCACTTCGTCGCCGACCTGGGCCCCGACGGAGGCCACCTTGCCGTCGAGGGGCGACGACACCTGGCCGCTGCGCTGCGGGTCGAGCGCCAGAACGCCAGGGACCGTGATGGTGCCGGGAAGCGCGGCGCGGCTGGCCTCCGCGACGCCGATGCCCCACTTGCGCTGAAGGTCGGGCGCCACGTGGACGATGTTGCGCCCGGCGGAGGCGTCCTCGTGAGGCCCGGCGTCGTGATCGCCGGCCTCCGGCCGGCTGCGGCTGTTCCCGCCGCACGCGCCCGACGCCGCGAGCGCGAGGGCCGCGAGCAGGGCGAGGGCGATCCGTTCAATCGTCATGGACGGTTCCTTTCCGGGCCCGGCGCGGGCGCTCCCACGGCGGCCTCGTACTGAAACACGCTGACCCGGTGATCGAACCGCGCGCGGTTCCGGGTGCGAAGGGCTTCGCGAAGCGCGCGCTCCGCGTCCAGATAGTCGATGAGCGAAGCCGCGCCGCTCCGGTACGACGCGAGCACGATGTCGCGCGCTTCGCGGGCGCTGCGGAGGTACTCGCCCTCGATGTAGGCCAGGCGCCGGCGGGCGACATCCGCGGCGTCCAGCGCCTGCCGGACCTCGAGGGCGACGCGCGCCTCGGCGGCCCGTTGCGCGGCCTCGGCCTGGCGCCGCTCGGCCGTCCCGCGCCTGACGCCGGCCTCGTTGCGATTGAAGATCGGCAGGGGCATGCCGACGGAGAACACCAGGCCGTTCGACCCGTAGTCCCGCTGCACGCCCGCTCCGACGACGAGCGTCGGCCGGCCGAGGGCGCGCTGGAGACGGATGCCGGCCTCGGCCCGCTCGACGTCGTGGCGCGCGGCCTGCAGGTCAGGCCGCGCCGTCAGCGCCCGGTCGAGCGAAACCCCGGCTGCCGCGTCAGCCTGGGCCGATGGCAGCGGCGCCTCTGCCGGCGACGCCAGCTCGTCCACCACGTCGAAGGGCCTGTCGAGCGGGCGGAGATCGAGCAGCGCGAGGAGCTCGCTTCGGGCGCGCTTCAGCTCCAGCTCGGACGCGAACGCCTCGTCGGCGAAGCGGAACCGCTCGACCTGCAGCCTGCGAAGCTCGACCCCCGCCAGCTCGCCGGCGTCGTACCGCGCACGGTTGATGGCCAGCACCCGGTCGATCTCCGCGAGTGTCTCCCGCGTGACCTCCTCGTCGGCCTTGGCGAGCACCACCCGCAGGTAGGCGAGCCGGACGTCGAAGCGGAGCTGGCGGAGCGCGTCCTGTGCCGTCGCCCGCGACGAGTCGAGGGCGAGCCGCGCCTGCTCGGTCCGCAGCCCCCGCCGGCCCCCGGTCTCCAGTTCCTGCTGGAGCGCGAGCTGGATCTGCTGGCCGTCCGCAAACGGCGTGCTCGGTCGGGAGAGCAGGCCCTCCGATCCCAACGAAAGGGAGGGATTGGGCCGGCGACTGGCGCCGGCGAGATCCGCCTCGGCCGCTGCGGCGGCCTGCTGCGCGACGACCACGCCCGGGTTGCGCGCCTCGGCGATGCGGAGCGCGGCGTCGAGCGTAAGCGTCATCGGGCTGTCGGGCGACTGGGCAGCGGCATCGGCGGCAAGCGCCACGCCGACGACTACGAACAGGACACTTCGCATGGCAGTCTCACGATCGCGAACGGGAGTTGGCGTGAAGAGAACGGGAGCGGGCGGACTACGCGACGGGCCTGGGAGGCTGGTCGGCGGGGCGGCGATCGGCGCGGACGGCGGACGGGGTGAGAGGCGGCCAGGCGCTCCCGAGAAGCTCGAAGACGGCCGCCAGAGGCAGCGAGCGCGCTCCCATCGAAACGCTGTGACAGAAGCAGTGGTCGGGCGGGGTCTGCTGCGCGCCGATGGCGCCGGAGCCCGCGGCGAGCGCGGGCGAGGGGCCCGACAGGCCGATCGGCGCGCTGTCGAGTTCGACGAACCCGTGAAGCACGATGTCGCTCCAGGCCGCCGCCAGCAGCAGCACCGCAATCGCGGGAGCGCACGTGAAACGCCGCAACCGGGTCATGGTCCCAAGCCAGCATACCACGGCGCCGGCCGCAGGTCGCCAGGCGCGCGTCCGGGCGCGGGCCTGCCGCCCGGGAGGGACCCCGCCGGCCCATCCGCGCCCTGCGTCGCGTGAGTCTCCGGCGCCCGACAGCGGTCGCGGCGCGCGCCCGATCGGCGGGGGCCGGGCCGGACGGCCCGAGGGAGGGCAGGATGCGCCCGGCCGGCGCCGCTTGTAAGTAAGCGATTACTCACCCTATAGTGATGGTCGTGGGTTCCCGCACGTCGCCGCGCGCGTGGCAGCAGCAGACGCTCAGTCGGGAACCGGAGGGTTGAGTCGTGGAGAACGCGAGGACACGAGCGGTTCTGCTGTTCATCCTGGTCCTGGCCTTCGGAGTGCTCCTGTTCGGAGGCCACCTCATGAACCGCGAGAAGCCCCCGATCCCAGCCGAGGTCGTCACGCCCGCCGGCCAGCCGGTGTACTCCGGGGCCGACGTCATCGGCGGCCAGAACTACTTCTACAGCCGCGGCGGCCAGCACATGGGCAGCATCTGGGGGCACGGCGCCTACCTCGCTCCCGACTGGTCGGCCGACTACCTGCACCGGATGGGCCTGTTCGTTGCCGCGCGGCACCTGGGGAAGACCCCCGAAGAGGCCGCCGCCTTCACGCAGGCCGACCTCGAGCGCCTCGACGCGGCGACCCGCGCCCGCGTGACGGCGCTCGCGATTGAGGAACAAAAGACCAACCGGTACGACGCGGCGTCCGGCCGGCTGACGTTCACCGACTTCCAGGCCGACGCCCACGCGAGCCTGGTCCGCTACTACACCGAGCTCTTCGAGCGGGGCGACTCGCGCATGGGCCTTCAGGCGAACATCGTCCGCAGCCCGGAGGAAGGCCGCCTCGTCGCCAGCTTCTTCTCGTGGCTCGCCTGGGCCGCCGGCACCAACCGCCCGGGCGAGTCCCACACCTACACGAGCAACTGGCCCTTCGATCCGCTCGTCGGCAACCGGCCGATGCCGGACGCCCTCATCTGGTCGATCGTCAGCGTCATCCTGCTCATCCTCGGCATCGCGGCGGCCATCTTCCTCTACCAGAAGTACGTCAGGGAGGACGACTACGCCGCCTCGCCCGTGACGACGCTCGGCGAGCCCGCGCCGACGCCGAGCCAGAAGGCCACGCTCGCGTACTTCTTCATCGCGATCGTGCTGTTCCTGCTGCAGGGCGCCCTGGGCTCCCTGACGGCGCACTTCACGGTCGAGGGCACGAGCTTCCTCGGCGTGCCCATCGGCGGCGTCCTGCCCTACGCCGCCGTGCGCACCTGGCACCTCCAGCTCGGCATTTTCTTCATCGCGACGTGCTTCCTCGCCGCGGGGTTGTTCATCGGTCCGTACGTCGGGCGCGAGCCCAAGCACCAGGGCACGCTGGTCTGGGTGCTCCTCGCCGCCGTCGTCGTGGTGGTGCTCGGCGCGCTCGGCGGCACGTACGCGTCGATTCAGGGCGCGTTCGGCGGCGACGGCTTCATGCTGGGCCACCAGGGCTACGAGTACATCGAGCTCGGCCGCCTCTGGCAGGTGCTGCTCATCGCCGGCATGATCATCTGGCTCGTGCTGGTCGTGCGCGCCATCCGGCCGGCGCTCACCAGCGAGAAGGACGCCGGCGGCATCACGCACCTGCTCCTGTACAGCGCCATTGCCATCCCGGCCTTCTACATGGTGGGGCTGCTGTACGGGAAGGGCAGCCACCTCTCGAACGCCGAGTACTGGCGGTGGTGGGTCGTCCACCTGTGGGTCGAAGGCTTCTTCGAGGTCTTCGCCACGGTGTTCATGGCGTTCCTGCTGGCGCGCATCGGGGTCGTGGGCCCCCGCTTCGCGCTGCGCACCGTGTACTTCAGCATCTTCCTCTACCTCGGCAGCGGCGTCATCGGCACGTTCCATCACCTGTACTGGACCGGCGCGGCCACGCCGATCATCGCCCTCGGGGCGGTGTTCTCGGCGCTCGAGGTCGTGCCGCTGACGCTCGTCGGCTTCGAAGCGGTCCACAACCTGCGCGCGGCCGGGGGAGCCGGATCCAATCCGTACCGCTGGCCGATCTACTTCTTCGTGTCGGTCGCCTTCTGGAACATGCTCGGGGCAGGCGTGTTCGGGTTCCTCATCAATCCGCCAATCGTGCTCTACTACATCCAGGGCATCAACACCACGCCGATCCACTCCCACACCGCGCTCTTCGGGGTGTACGGCCTGCTGGCCATCTCCCTGATGCTCTTCTCGATGAGGCACACCGTCAGCCGGGCGGGATGGTCCGACACGCTGCTGAAGTGGAGCTTCTGGGGCCTGAACGGCGGCCTCGCGCTCATGACCTTCGTGAGCCTCGTGCCGTCCGGCTTCTACCAGTTCTACTACGCGGTTCGCGACGGCATGTGGTACGCGCGCAGCCCGGAGATCGCCTCCGGCGAGGTCATCCGGGCGCTCGCCCTGGCGCGCGTCGTGCCGGACCTGGTCTTCCTGGCCGGCGCGGCCCTGCTCCTGGTCTTCGTGGGCCGGGCGATCTGGCCCGGCTCGCGACGCACGGCGTGACCACGGCGCCGCGCGAGGCGAAGGGAGAACCCGGATGAGCGGAACGCACGACGGGAAGGCCGCCGAGCCGTTCGGCGGCGGCAAGGCGCTCGACCTGGTGTCGTACCAGGCCGGCGCGGTGGTGAGCCGTCAGATCATCAAGAAGAAGACCGGGTCGGTGACGGCCTTTGCCTTCGATCAGGGCGAAGGCCTCAGCGAGCACACGGCGCCGTTCGACGCGCTCGTGCACGTGCTGGACGGCTCCGCCGACATCACCATCGGCGGCGCGACGCACCTGGTCGGGGCGGGCGAGCTGATCCTGATGCCCGCCAGCGTGCCGCATGCCGTCAAGGCGGTGCAGCCGTTCAAGATGCTGCTCGTGATGATCCGCGAGCCTCCCGCGTGAGGATCGCCGCGGGGGCCGGCGCGCTTCGGGCGGCCGGCCCCGAGCCGGCCGCTGCGGAACTGCTGCGCCCGGGCGTCTGACGTTCTCCGCCTCGCGCGGCATCGTGAGCCTCCCCGCCAGCGTGACGAGGCCATCGTTCGCGCATGCCGAAACCCGGCCGACCACCGCGCAGCGCGCGCCGCGGCGCTCTTCGCCCGGCACGCCGGCGCGGGGATCGGAGGCCCTCTTCGGCGCCGCGCCGGCCGCCAGGCCCGAAACGGGCGCTGCGGCCTCGGCGACGAGGGCTGGCTCCTTCAGCGTGGTTCGCATTTCCTGCGGCTTGCCTCCGGCGACTGCGGCCATTCGCGTCGGCTGGCGTCAGCCGGGCAGGACGTCGATCGCCGTCCGAATCCAGGACGGGCCAGCTATGCCGGGACAACACGCGCGGCACGCCGGCCCGGCGGACCGGCGCACGAAGGCCGGGCGGCGCCGGCGGGGACGTCGCCTGCCGGTCGACGGAGCCGGACCTAGCGGCCGGCGCCGGCATTGTGAGGTAAACGTTCGTTGACATACACTGAGCCGGGAGCCGGTCCGGCAGGGTCGCCCATGAGGTCAGACACCATGTCCCCGCGCCAGGCGCAGCTGGTCGAGGCCGCGATGCGGATCATCGCCACGAAGGGGTCGCGCCGGTTCACCGCCCAGCTCCTGGCCGACGAGGTCGGCGTCACGCCTAGCGCGATCTATCGGCACTTCCCCAGCCTGAACGCCATCGTGGACGCCGTCGTCGATCGGGTCGGCGCCCTGCTGTTTGCTGACGTTCCGCCCGACGCGCGGGACCCGATTCCGCGCCTCGGCGCGTTCTTCAGGAGCCGCTGCCGGACGATCCTCGCCAACCCCGCCCTGTCGCGCCTGCTGCTCTCGGATCATCTCGCCCAGGCCGCAGGCGGAGCCCAGGCGAGGCGGCTCGAGGGGTTCAGGCGGCGGTCGCGGGACTTCGTCGCCGGGTGCCTTCGGGAGGCCGCCGCACGGGGCCAGTTGGCGCCCGGCATCGAACCGGATGCCGGCGCCGTGATCGTGCTGGGATCGATTCTGGCGCTGTGCCACTCCGGCACCCGGATCGTCGACGCGGAGGGATTCGAGCGACTGGCGGAGGCGGTGTGGGCGGCCCTCGAGCGCGCGCTGCGGCGGCGGGCCCCGGCCGTCCGAAGGCCGATGGCGGCGCCGGCCCGTGTGGGCCGCGGCGGCTCAACCGTGAGGGGAGGCACCAGATGAAGGCGACGCAGGAACTCGTCACCGAACACGACGCCGTGCTGCTCGCGCTGCGGATCCTCGAAAAGGTCGAGGCCGCGGTGGCCGCGAACCGGGAAGAGGCCCCGGAGCACCTGGGCCAGCTCGTCGAGTTCTTCAGGGTGTTCGTCGATCACTGCCACCACGGCAAAGAGGAGGAGGCGCTCTTCCCCGAGCTGGAGCGGCGCGGGATCCCGCGCGACGGCGGGCCGATCGGCGTCATGCTCATGGAGCACGGCCTCGGCCGCGAGCGCGTGGCGGGGATGGCCGCCGGCCTCGACGAGCTGAGGAAGGGCGTGCCGGGCGCCGTGGCCGCCATCCGCGCGCACGCGGCCGCCTACCGCGACATCCTGCGTTCGCACATCCACAAGGAGAACAGCGTGCTCTTCCCGATGGCGGACCGCGTCGTCCCGGCCGACGCGGCGGACGCGCTGGCCGCGAAGTTCGAGGCTATCGAACGGGACCGCATCGGCGCCGGGCGCCACGAGGCGTTCCACGCGATGCTGAGCGCGCTGAAGGGCTACTACGGGACGGCGTGACCGCCGCGCGCGCGCCGGGAGCGTCCCGGCCGTCGTTCCCTGGCCTGGCGCCGGCCGGCCGCCATGGTGGCGGCCCGATCGGTCCGGCGCGCCGGGTCCGGCACGCCGCGGCGTCACCGGGCTTCCCCTGCGGTGGGCGGTCGCCGGGGTGTCGATGAGCTGCGCCGACGCGGGCCCTTCAGCGCCTGATTGCCCGCCGTGCCGCATGCGGTTCGAGGAGAACCGTGAACGGCCCTGAGCCGCTGCGTCCCCGTGCCGCGCGCATCGGGTTCTGGATGACCACCGCCCTGGTCATCGGGAACACGATCGGGTCGGGGATCTTCCTGCTGCCGGCCGCCTTGGCCCCGTTCGGCGCAGACAACGTGCCCGGCTGGATCGTGACGGCGGCGGGGGGCCTCACGCTGGCGCTGGTGTTCGCGCGGCTCGGGCTGTTCGTGCCGGGCGCAGGAGGGCCGTACGCGTACACGCGCGACGCGTTCGGCGACCTGGCCGGATTCACAGTCGGGTGGGCGTACTGGGTCTCGATCTGGGTCGGCAATGCCGCCATCGCCACGGCGGCCGTCGGCTATCTTGGCTCGCTCGTGCCGTGGATGACGGCTTCGCCTCTCAACACCGCGCTCGCGACGCTCGGCGTTGTCTGGGCGTTCACGCTCGTCAACTGCGCGGGCATCCGGGCAGCGGGATGGGCGCAGGCGGTCACGACGCTGCTGAAGCTCGTGCCGCTCGTGGCCGCCATCGGGCTGCTGCTGACCCGGCTCGACGAGGTGCGGTGGCCCGGCGGCTCCGGCGCGCCGTTCACCCTGGGCGGGACGGCGTCGGTCGTCACGCTCGCGCTGTGGGCGCTGCTTGGCCTCGAGTCGGCGACCATTCCCGCGGACAAAGTCGAAGGAGCCGGCAAGACCGTCTCCCGCGCCACCGTGTGGGGCACGGCGCTGAGCGCGGCCTTCAGCGCGGCGGCGTGCGCGGCCGTGCTGCTGCTCCTGCCGGCCGCGCGCGTGGCGTCGTCGAGCGCGCCGTTTGCTGATCTGGCCTCCGCCGCCTGGGGCGCGCGAGCGGCCCGGGCCGTGTCCCTGTTCGCCGCCGTCAGCGCCCTCGGCGCCCTGAACGGCTGGATCCTGCTGCAGGGAGAGCTGCCCCGGGCGATGGCCGACGACGGCCTGTTCCCGCGCGCCTTCGCCCGCACCTCGCGCAACGGCGCGCCGGCGGCGGCGCTGCTCGCAACGAGCGCCATGGTCACCGCTCTGGTGCTGCTCACCGTGTCGCGCACGCTGGTGGGCATCTTCACGTTCTTCGCGCTGCTGGCGACGACGGCGACGCTTGCCGCCTACCTCGCCTGCGCCCTGGCGCTGCTGCGCGTGCGGGCGCGCCGCCGGTCGGACGGCGCGCGGGCCGGGCTGGCGGGCGCGGGCATCGTCGCCTGCCTGGGCGCCGCGTACTCCGTTGGCGCGCTCGTCGGCGCGGGCCGCGAGGCCGTGCTCTGGGGCGCCGTCCTCCTGCTGGCCGGCCTGCCGATTCACTGGTGGCTGCAGACGCGCGGGCCGGGCGCCCGCCGGCTGCCGACCGCGGGTGTCGGGTCCGCGTGAATCAGCCGCGCGCGGACGCTTCGCGCGGAAGCGCGCAGCGCCGGCCGGCGACCCGACGGCGGGCCCCCCGACGCTCCCCGGCCGCCGCCGGCGCTTGACTTCCGGCCGGGACCCCGGGTACAAGCGTAGTTGAGAGTGCGTCTCAAAATCCGGATCAAGTCGTGCGTCCGCGCGTAGCCCCGTCCCCCGACCTCTCCTCGTCCCTCAGCGCCTGCATCGCCAGGCGCGGGCTCAAGAGCACCCGCCAGCGCCAGGCGATCCTCGGCGCGTTCCTCGCCTCGAGCGGCCACGTCACCGTCGTCGATCTCCTTGCCAGGGCGCGGGCCGCCGATCCCGGGGTGTCGCCGGCGACGGTCTATCGGACCCTTCGCCTGCTGGCGGAATGCGGGCTGGCCAAGCCGCAGCGGTTTCACGGCTCGCCGACGATGTACGAGATCGTCGCCGGGCGGGAGCACCACGATCACCTCGTGTGCACGCGCTGCGGCCGGGTCGTGGAGTTCGAGGACGCCCGCATCGAGAGGCTGCAGACCGCGGTCGCGCGGGCGCGGGGGTTCACGGTCACCAGCCACCGGATGGAGCTCTACGGGCTGTGCCGTCTCTGCCGGCCGGCGCGGCCCGGTCGCAAGGCCGGCAGCGCAGGGAGGCGATCGCGTGCGAAGAGACGCTAAGGCGGCCTTCCTGGAAGTCGTGCTCGGCCTCACCCGTCGCGGCGCGCCGGCCCGCACGCGCGACATAGCCGAGAACCTGGGCATTCGCCCGTCGGCCGCCGGGAAGATGGCGGTGGACCTGGCGCACGAGAAGCTCGTGGCCCGGGCGCCGGGCGGCGTCGTGCTCACCGAGGCCGGGCGGGCCATTGCGCTCACCGTCGCCGAGCGCCACCGCCGGCTCGAAGCGTTCCTTGCCGAGGACCTCGGCATGGATGCAAGGCAGGCGCACCGCGAGGCGCGGGCCGCGGAACAGGACCTGCCGGCCGAGGCCTTGGATCTCGTCTGCACGCACCTGGAGCGCACGGCGAGAAGCGGCGCCGGCCCAGCCGCGGGGGACGGGCCGTCCGCGTCCGAGGAGCGCGCCGGTGCGGTGCGGGCGCTCTCCGATCTGGACGAGGACGAGGCCGGGACCATCCGCGTGGTCGTCGCGGGGCGCGACACGCGCCACGATCTCATGTCGCTGGGGTTCCTGCCCGGCGTCGAGGTGCGGGTCCGCCGGAAGCTCCGCGCAGACAGCCTGCTCGTGCGAATCAAGGAGGCGGAAATCGCCATCGGCAGGAACGTCGCCAAGGGCATCCTGCTGGCTGCGGCGGGGCACGCATGAAGGGCGACGGGGTCCGCGCCGTCGTGCTCGTGGGCAACCCCAGCGTGGGGAAGAGCACGCTCTTCTCGCAGCTCACCGGCGTCGGCGTCCTCATCTCCAACTACCCGGGCGCCACCGTCGAGGTCGCCCGCGGCCGCGTCCGCCACGACGAGTTCGCGCTGGAACTCCTCGACCTGCCCGGCGTCTACTCGCTCGACACCGACGGCCCCGAGGAACGGGCCGTGCGCCGGTGCCTGGCGGACGGGCCGCCCGACGTCGTCCTCAACGTGGTGGATGCCTCCCGGCTGGAACGCAACCTGTACCTGACGCTGGAGCTGCTCGAACTGGGCCTGCCGGTCGTCGTCGCGCTCCACATGAACGAGGACGCGACACGCCGCGGCATGAGCATCGACGTCGACCGTCTGGCCGTGCTGCTGGGCGTTCCGGTCGTCCTCGTGTCCGCGCGGTCGGGACAGGGGCTCGAGGAGCTGGTGCACGCGCTGGGCGCACCGCCCGACCCGGGGAAGAACCGGCAGGTGGGCTACCCCCGCTGCGTCGAGGCCGCGCTGCGGAAGGCCCAGAGCCTCGGCCTGTCGAGGCGACGCGCGATGACGCTGCTGGCCAGCGGCGCGGCCACGGACGAAACGCCGGAGGTCCTGGCCGCCATCGCGGCGGCCCGGGCGGAGGCCGAGTGCCGGCGCGGCGCCTCGATTGCCGAACTGGCGGCCGGCAGCCGCTACGGCGACGCCGGGCTGATCGCGCAGGAGGTGACCCGGAGGAGGCCGGCCAGGCGGCTGCGACGCGAGCGGTTCGACGACATTCTCATGCACCCCTTCGCGGGGCTGGCGCTTGTCGGGGCCACGCTGCTGGCCATGCTGCTCGTCGTCTTCTTCCTCGGCGGGTTCCTCGAAGAGTGGATCGTCGGCGCACTGGACCGCCTAGTGCTCGTGCCGGTGCGGACGGTGCTGGAGGGCCTGGGCCTCCTGGAGGTGGTCGTCGAGTACACGCTCATCGGCGTCCAGGCCGGGCTGGGCATCGTCGTGCCGTACATCATGACGTTCTACGTCCTGATGGCCCTCATGGAGAACTCGGGTTACCTGACGCGGGCCGCCTTCCTGCTCGACGCTCCGATGCACCGCCTCGGGCTGCACGGCCGGTCGATGATCCCGCTCATCCTCGGGTTCGGCTGCAGCGTTCCGGCGCTGATGGCGACCAAGTCGCTGCAGACGCGGCGCGAGCGCGTGGTCACGTCGGCCCTGGTCAGCCTCGTGCCGTGCTCCGCCCGCACGATCGTCATCCTTGGGCTCGTGGCGCACTTCGTGTCGGTGTGGGCGGCCCTCTCGATCTACCTGCTGATGCTCGTGCTGATCGTGATAGCCGGGTTCATCCTGGGGCGGACGGTGAAGGGCGAGCGGACCGGCTTCGTGCTGGAGATGGTGCCGCTGCGCGCCCCCGCGGTCCGGGAGGTCGCCGAGAAGACCTGGATGCAGATGAAGGAATTCGTCTTCCTGGCCTTCCCCCTCCTCATCGCCGGGAGCGCGATGCTCGGCGCGCTCCAGCACCTGGGCATCCTCGGGGCCGTGAACGCCGCGCTGTCGCCGATCACCAGCGGCTGGCTGGGGCTGCCGGAGTATTCGGCGACGGCGCTGCTCTTCGGCGTCCTGCGCAAGGAGATGGCGCTGGAGACGCTCGCCGTCATGGCGGGCACCGCCGATTTCGGAAGCGTGCTGACTCCGCTCCAGATGTACGTGTTTGCGGTCTTCACGTCCATCTACGTGCCGTGCCTCGCCTCGATGGCCGTGCTCAGGCGCGTCCTCGGCTGGCGGGACATGGCCTGGATCACGGCCTTCACGGTCGGGCTGGCGTTCCTGCTGAGCGGGCTCATCAACCAGGCGCTCGTGTAGCCGGCGGCGCGGCGCTGGCCGCCGGCCGCGAAGGGGGAGCCGTGGAGGGACGCGCGGGCTGGCTGGCGACAGGCCTGGCGTCGGCGGCGTGGATGGTCGGAGCGGCGGCGCCGGCGGGCGCGCAGGCGGCGGGCCCGGTGGCCCGCGCGGAGGGCCGGGCAAGCTCCCCGCCGCGCAAGGTGGTGGTCGCGTCGGTGCTGACCCGGTTCACGGGAGGCCTCGACGAGCGCCTCGCGACGGCCGCGCGCCTCGCGGACCGGGCGGCGGCCGAAGCCGCGCGGACGGCCGGCGGGCGTGGCCTCGACCTGCTGGTGTTTCCCGAGTCCGCCATCCAGCGTCCCGGTCGAACCGCGGCCGAGCAGGCCGTGCCGCTGGAGGGTGCCGTCCTGACGACGCTGGGTTCGAAGGCCCGCGAGCACCGCACGTGGCTGGTCGTGCCGATGACCCTGAGCGAGGGGGGAGCGGCCGGGCCGATCAGCAACGCGGCGGTGCTGCTGGATCGCGCGGGCCGCGTCGCCGGCATCTATCGCAAGGTCCGCCCGATGATTGACGAAAGCGGCGTGGCCGAGGGGGGCGTCAGGCCCGGCAGCCAGTACCCGGTCTTCGACGCCGACTTCGGCCGCCTCGGCATCCTCATCTGTTGGGACCAGAACTACGAGGAGGCCTGGGACGCGCTCGCGGCGGCCGGCGCCGAGATCGTGGCGCTGCCGAGCGCGTCGCCGCAGACGATCCGGCCGGCCGCGCAGGCGATGCGCCACGCGCTCTACGTGGTGACCAGCACGCCGCGCGACAACGCGTCGCTTGTCGATCCCATCGGCAGGGTTTCCGCCCGGATCACGACGCCAGGCGTGCTCGTGCGGGAGATCGACCTGGCCTTCGCGATTCTCCACTGGAGCGAGCGCCTGCGCGACGGGCGTGCGCTCGCCGAACGCTTCGGAGCGAAGGCGGGCTTCTCGTATTCGAGCCGCGAGGACACAGGGGTCTTCTGGTCGAACGACCCCCATCGGAGCATCGGCTCGATGATCCGCGAACTCGGCCTGCGCCAGATGGTCGACCAGATCGAGCGCGTGCGGCACGGCACCGCCCGGAAGTGACGCGGCAGGCCCCCGTTTTCCCGCGAGGCGCGCGTACAGGCCGGCGCGGCCGCTGCGGGCCCCGGCCGGGAGCCCCGCCCGGCGTCGGCACGGCTACAGGTCGGTGCCAGAGTAGCTGAGGTTGAGCGACTTGTTGCAGAGCGGGAAGTCCGGGACGATGTTGCCCGGGCCGAGTTCGCCGAAGAGCGGCCAGTTGCAGAACGAGGGGTCGCGCACGACGGCGCGATCGATGACCCCGCCGCGGAAGCGGACCCAGTCGAGGATCTGGCCGCGCCATCCTTCCGTCCAGCCGAGCGCATCGCCGTCCGCCGGCTCGCAGGGCGCCGACCACGGGGCGCCCTGGCTGCGGCGGCACTCGGCGGCGCCCCGCGCCACGAGCGCCCGCGCCTGCGCCATTTCGTCCAGGCGGATGCGCACCCGGGCGTCGACGTCGCCCTCGGTTCGCACGGGCACCCTGAGCGGCAGCGTTCCGTACGCGGCGTGCGGATGATCGCGCCGCGAGTCCCGGTCCAGGCCGGACGCGCGCGCCGCGATGCCCTTCGCGCCGTACGCCCACGCAGCGTCGCGGGACAGGACGCCCGTCGTCTCGAGGCGATCGAGCAGCGAGTCCGACTCGAGCCCGATCTGAAAGAGGCCCGAAGCCTCGGCCCAGGCGCCGTCGAGGGTCGCCTCGATGTCGTCCAGTTCCGGCGCGCCCAAGTCCCGGGCCGTGCCGCCCGGCAGCACGAATCCCCTGAAGAACCGGTTGCCGAACAGCCGCGCCGACAGTCGCTGCAGCCGCTCCTTGACGCGGAACCCGCCGGCCGCCAGCAGCGTGAAGCCGGTCCCCATGCCGCAGATGTTCGCGACGTCGTGGAGGTGCATCGTGAACCGCTCGAGTTCCACCGCCAGCACGCGAAGGACGCGCGCCCGCTCGGGCACCCGGCAGCGGGCGACGGCTTCGACGGCCTGGCAGAACGCGAGCGCGTGCGAGGCCGCCGAGTCGCCGGACACCCGCTCGACAAACGGCATGGCCGCCGCCGCCGTGCGGCCTTCGAGCAGCTTCTCGACGCCTTTGTGGGTGAAGAACAGCTTGCCCTCGAGGGTGATGATACGCTCCCCGGCCACGCTGAAGCGGAAATGGCCGGGCTCGATGACGCCGGCATGAATGGGCCCCACGGGGACCTGGAACACACCCTCGCCCTCGACCGTGGCCAGCGGGTGCGGTTCGGCGGCCCAGGGGAGCTTCGCGTCCCAGGGGAAGTCCTTGCGCAGCGGCCACGTGCCCGGCGGGACGTTCTCATGGTGCACGAGGCGCCTTGGATCGGGATGCCCCGCGGCCGTGAGGCCGAACATGTCCTGGACGGCCCGCTCGTACCAGTGGGCCGCCATTACCCTCGGGGTGATCGACGGGAACACCGGGTCGGCGCCGGGCACGGCGGTCACCAGTTCAATCCACTCGTGCGACGCATCCAGCGCGAATGCGGCGTGGAGGCCGAAGGAACCGGAGGCGGCGCGGTCGTCGGTGGCCCACAGCAGGTCGAGCGGGAGGCGATGATCGGCGTGCAGCGCGCGCGCCGCGGCCTCCCAGTCGCCGAGCGCGACCGGAACGACCAGCCGGCCTTCGTCCGGCGGCGACAGGGCCGCATCCGGGGCGATCGAGCGGGCAACGGCAGCCGCGTTCATGGCCGCACCGTGAAGGCCGCGGCGACGCGTTCCGCGGCCGCATAGCCGCCCGGCGTGAGGAAGAAGACGCCGCCGGCGAAGAGCAGCGCCAACTGGGCGCCCACGACCACGTGGGTCAACGTCCACGCCTCGCGAACCGGCGAGCCCGGCGTGGCGCCGGGGCGGTCGCCCCCGGCGTCCACGCGTCCGTAGATCATCTCGAAGACGTGGTGGAGCACGCCGACCGCGACAATCACCAGCGCGAGGACGATGGCGAGGGCGGCCGCCGGCGCCAGACGGGCGGCGGCCATGAGGAACGTCAGCTCGCTGGCGAAGATCGCCGACGTCGGCACGCCGATCAGGCCGAGGAACCCGAGGAGAAACGCGATCGAGGTCCTCGGCATCCGGCCTCGCAGCGCGCCGACGTTGGGGATCTTGGTGGAGTGGACGCGCAGCAGGATCTCGCCGGCGGAGAGGAAGAGGGCGCTCTTGGCCAGCGTGTGTCCCACCATGTGCATGACGGCGCCGGCGGCGCCGGCGGGGCCCATGGCGAGGCCGAACGCGATGAGCCCCATGTGCTCGACGCTGTGGTAGGCGAGCATCCGCTTGTAGTTCTGCTGGTGGAGCAGCACGAACGCCGCAAACAGCACCGACGCGAGCCCGAACGCCAGGAAGAACCCCGAGGTCCACGCCGCGCTGCCGAGCGCCAGGTCCACGATCGTCCGGGACCGCAGCAGCGCGTACAGCGCGACGTTCAGCAGGACCCCCGAGAGCATGGCGGAGACGGGCGACGGCGTCCGGCTGTGGGCGTCCGGCAGCCACGGGTGCAGCGGGACGAAGCCCACCTTCGTGCCGATGCCGACAAACAGCAGGACGAAGGCCCACCGGACGACCTGCGGGTCGAGGGAGCCGGCCGCGCCTCGAAGGGCCGACAGCGACAGCGCGGAGCCGAGCGGCAGCCCGCCGCGGACGCCGGCGTAGGCGAGGAGCAGCAGCCCGAGCAGGCTCACGCTGATGCCGACCGAGCAGAGGAGCAGGTACTTCCAGGCCGCCTCGACGGCCCCGTCCTTCCGGTAGAGCGCCACGAGCGGCGTGGTCGCCAGCGTTGTGACCTCGAGCGCGATCCAGAGCACGCCGAGGTGATCCGTCAGCAGCGTCACGAGCATGGCGGCCACGAACACCGGCATCAGCACGTAATAGAGCCGGACCTTCCGCAGCGGCAGGATGCCCGCGTCGTGCTCGGCGCCGACGTAGCGGGTGCTGGCCGCTGCTGCCGAGACCCAGACCATTACCACCAGGCCGGCCATCGTGACCGTGAACCGATCGAGCATCCAGTGGCCGCCGAACCACCGTTCTCCGGCGGCGACCACCGGCCACGCCGCCGCCGCCAGCGCTGCCGCGCCCGCCAGGCTGGCCGCCACCGCTCCGCGCCCGGCGCTTCGGGCATCGGGCGCCGCGGCCGCGAGGACCGCTGCTGCGGCGGGCACGAGGAGGAGCAGCAGCAGGCTCAATCGGTCAGCTCCCTGAGCGCGTCCGTGTCGTGGCTGGCGTAGAGCGCGTGGACCTGCCCGCTGAGGACGGCCATCAGGACCACGCCGCTGGCGGCGACAGCGAAGATGCCCATTTCCATCAGGAACGGCACTCCGCCCAGCGCCACGACGGCGAACGCCGAGATCCCGTTCTCGAGCGTCAGGAACCCGATGATCTGCGAGTACAGGTCGCGCCGGATGATGATGAGCAGGAAGCCCAGCAGGATGAGCGCCAGGGCGACGAAGAGCAGGCCGGCCAGCGGCAGCTCTCCGCCCTCCGCGCGGCCGGACGCCGCCGACAGCGGCAGCCGCCGCGCCAGCAGCCAGGCGCCGGCCACGCTCGCGGCGGCCAGCGTGTAGGACAGCACCGGCCGCGTCATCGACGTGAGCCGCATCGCGTCGCCGAGCTTCCGCGCCGTGCGGAGCAGGCCGAGGGGAATGAGCACCACCTTCAGGACCAGCGTGGCCGCCGCGCCCGCGTACTCGGCCGGGTTGCCCGACACCGCGGCACTGACCAGGATGACGCCGGCCAGGCAGGCCGACGAGGCGGCATAGTGGCGCAGGAACGTCGTCAGGCGCGTGCGGCCGATCGCGAAGAACGCCGCCAGCAGCATGCAGCCCGTGAAGACGCTCGAGAGCAGCGCCGGGTCCGGTCTCACTTGAACCCCGCCATCAGCCCGATGCCAAGGCTCGTCAGCCCGAGGAACAGCGCGCCGAAGAAGAACTCCGGCAGCCTGTACAACCGGAGCTTGGCCATGCCCGACTCGACGAGCGCGAGGCCGCCCATCGTCACGGCGAGCTTGGCGATTGCCGCGGGCACGGCGGCGGCGGCGGCCAGCGGGCCGGCGCCAGCCCTCAGGAGGCCGGCCGGCACCAGCAGGTTGGCGAGCAGCAGCGCGAAGGTGGCCAGCTTGACGGCGCTCGCCAGCTCCAGGATCGCCAGGTGCGGACCGGAGTACTCGAGCAGCATCGCCTCGTGCACCATGGTCAATTCGAGGTGGGTGGCCGGATTGTCCACCGGGTAGCGCGCGTTCTCGCCGAGCGCCACCAGCGCCAGCCCGCCGACGGCCGGGAGGAGCCAGGGGCGCAGGAGCAGGCCTCTGCCGGCGACGTCCATCATGGCGTCGACGGCCGGGGATCCCGACGCGATTGCGAGCGCGGCCAGCGACACGACGAGCGCCGGCTCGAGGAAGGCGGAGATCGTCATCTCGCGGCTCGCGCCCATCCCGCCGAACGCGCTGCCGGGGTCGAGCCCGCCCAGCACCAGGAAGACGGAGCCGAGCATCCAGATCCCGGAGACCGCGAGCAGGTGCGACAGCGGCGCCAGCGCGCCGCCGCGCGAGACGAGCGGCAGGACGCACGCGGCGAGGAGCGACGAGGCGAGCACGGCCGTCGGCGCCGCGAGGAAGACCCACGACGCGGACTGCGACACGACGGTCTCCTTCCGGAAGAGCGTCGCGATCGTCCAGTACGGGAGCAGCGTCGGCGGCCCCTGGCGGCCCTGCAAGACCGCCTTGAAGCGGCGCACCAGTCCCGGCGCCAGCGGCGCCAGCGCCACGACGATGGCGCCCTGGACGAGGGTGAGCAGCGCCGGGCTCACAGGGCGACCCAGAGCGTCAGCATCAGCGTGACGAGCATCAGCGCCACGTAGAACTGGATGACGCCGTTCTGCAGCAGCTTCAGGCGCGCCCCGACGCCTTCGATGAAGCCCGCGATGGGCAGGTAGATCCGCTCCACGGCCCCAGCGGCCTTGCGGAACTCCATCGATCCGCGCGTGATCCAGGGGTTGGCCGGGTGCACGCGCGAGAACACCAGGTGCTTCTCGGCCGTGACGATGTCGCGCAGGAAGAACCGGAGCGGCGCCGAGAAGCCCGTCGCGGTGTACTCCATCGTCGCGTCGATGGGCTGACCGCAGTCCCAGGTCCGGACGCGGCGGACGCGCCGGCCAGGCGCGAGCAGCCGCCCGGCGAGCCAGGCGCACACGAGGGCGCCGGCGAGGGCCGCCGCCAGGGCCAGGGGCAGCGCGGACACGGGGGCGGCGGCCGTCGCGGCACGAGCCGCCGCTGGGGCCGGCGGCGCCGAGACCGTCCAGGCGGCCCGGGTCAGGGGGATCGGCAGCAGCGGCGACGCCCACGGCGCCAGCACGCCCAGCGCCAGCCCCGCGAGCGCAAGCACGGCCACGGGCGAACGCAGAGGCGCAGGCGGCTCGGCCGCCAAGCGCGCGCCGGCCGATCGCGGTTCGGCGAGGAACGTGAACGCGAACAGGCGCACCATCGCGAAGACCGCCATGCCCGCGAGGAACGCGACGCCCGTCAGCAGCACGGCGCCGACGGCCACGAGCAGGAGTTCTCCGGTGCCGAACGACGCCAGCAGCGACTCCACGAGCAGCCACTCCGCCGCGAAGGCGCCAAACGGCGGCAGCGGGGCGGCGGCGAGGGCCAGGGCGAGCATCGCGGCCGACAAGCGCGGCATCCGGTTCGCGAGGCCGCCGAGATCCTCGATCTTCGCCGTGTGCGCGCCGTGGAGGACCGCGCCGGCTCCGAGGAACAGCCCCGCCTTGAACAGCGCGTGCGCGAACACGTGGAGGAACATCGCGCCGAGGATGGCCGAGGCCAGCCGTGGGTGGCCGTGCGCGCCGGCCAGCGCGGAGAAGCCGAACATGGCGAAGACGAGCCCGAGGTTCTCGACGCTGCTCCAGGCGAGGATGCGCTTGATGTCGCGGGCGATGTTCGCGGAGATCACCGCGACGACCGCTCCGCCGAGGCCGAGGGCGGCCAGCGCCAGGCTCCAGCCGTCCGGGAGCGCCGGCCAGCAGATCGAGGTGAACCGCAGCAGGCCGTAGACGGCGATCTTCAGCATCACGCCCGACATCAGCGCGGAAACCTGGCTCGGCGCACGGGGGTGCGCCTCCGGCAGCCATGCGTGGAACGGCGCGAGCCCGGCCTTCGAGGTGAAGGCGAACGCGACCAGGCCCAGGGCCAGCGTCCGGCTTGCCGGCGGGAGCGCGGGCAGGCCCGTGCCGAGCGCGGCCAGGGTGACTCGCGCGGATCCGCCGCCGAGCACGCCGATGCCGACGAGCAGGGCAAGCGCCCCGGCCTGGGCGACGGCGAGGTAGAGCAGCGCCGCCTTCCGCGAGTCGGCCGTGCCGTCGGCCATCACGAGAAAGAACGACGACACCGACATCGCCTCCCAGAACAGCAGGAAGCTGGCCGCGCCGGAAGAGAGCAACACCCCGTGCATGCCGAGGCAGAAGACGGCGGTGAGCGGCACCACCAGGCGGGGCGGGTACTTCGCCGCTTCGTCTTCGCCGTACCGCCACCCGAACCAGGCGGCCATGAGCGACACGCCGTGGAGCAGCATCAGGAAGAACGCGGAGAGCCGATCGACGACGAACGGCGCGCCGAAGAGGATCGGCGGCGCGGCGAGCTTGAGCGGCGGCAGGGCCGCGAGCTGGTGCGCCAGCGAGGCCAGGAGGCCGGAGGCCGAACCGGCGGCGAGCAGCGCGTGCGCGAGCTGCCTCACCCGCGGTCCGCGCGCCGCCAGGCCGGCGATGGCGGCGAACACCCACAGCAGCGCGGCCCCGGGGAGGCCCGCGGCGACAGCCTGGCCGGCCGTCACCGCGCCCCCCTCAGGCCGGCAGCCAACCCACGGATGATGTCGTCCGGAGAGGGCGGGTCGCCCGGAATGCGGATGTGCACCGGAATGACCTCGTCGACCGCGCCCACGACGGCGTACGAGCCCTTCCAAATGCTCCCGGTGCATGCGCCGTCGCCGACGGCCACGACGATGCAGGGGCTTGGGGCGGCGTCGTAGGTGGCGCGCAGGGCGCCGGCGAGGTTGCGGACGACCGGCCCGGTGACCATCAGCACGTCGGCGTGGCGCGGGGAGGCGACGAAGGACAGGCCGAGACGCTCGATGTCGTAGTAGGCGTTGCCGAGGGCGGTCAGCTCGAGCTCCTCGGCGTTCGTCGATCCGGCGTCGACGGCCCTGATGCGCAGCGAGCGTCCGCCGTAGAGGCCGGACACGATGGCGCGCAGCGCGGCGGCGTCCTCCGGCGCGGGCCGGTCTCCGCCGAGGTGCCGCGGCGAGCGGCCGGTCCCGACGAGGCGGGGCCTCAGGGCGGACGAGCGGAGCAGGCGGGCGAGCGGCATACGGGTGCGGGCGGATCCGACAGGCGGATACTATAGCATGCGGCCGGAGCGGGCCCGGCGCGGAGCTTGACACGCCGCGCCACCGGATGCTAGGTTCAAACAATTGTTTGATACGGTTGTATGAAGCCCTCTCCGCCCGCTCCCGACTCCCGCACCCGTGAGCGCCTGCTCGACGCCGCCGAGCGCCTCTTCGCCTCGCGCGGCTTCCCGGGGGCGTTCGTCCGGGAGATCACCGAGGCGGCGGGCGCGAACCTCGGCGCCGTCAACTACCACTTCCGGTCCAAGGCCGGCCTCTACGCCGAGGTCTTCGCGCGGCGGGCCGCGCTCCTCCGGGCGCCCGTCCTCGCGGCGGCGCGCGACGCCGCCGCCCACGCCCGGCGCGACCCCGACCGCGCGTTTCGCGCCCTCGGCCGGGCGTTCCTCGCGCCGCACGCCGACCGCCGGGCGTCGGTGCGCGTGTTCGAGCTCCTCGCGCGCGAAGTCGTCGACCGCTGCCTCCCGCGCCGCCACTTCGCGGAGCGGTTCGTGGTGCCGGCGCTCGACGCCATCGCGAGCGTCGTGCGGGAGGTGCGGCCCGACCTGCCCGACCACGTCGGCCAGGCGTGCGCCCACGCGTTCTTCGTGCAGCTGATGGCCGTCGTGAAGGCGGCCGCCACCTCCGGGAAGTCCATCGACGAGCGGCTCGACGAGGCCGTCCGCTTCACCGTGGCGGCCGTCCTGCACATCGACGCGGGACTCCCGACGCGCCCGCGGAGCGCGGCGGCCCGCGACAGGTCCTGATGGAGACAGCCATGAAGCGACAGATGATCCTCGGCCTCCTCGCCGGCGCGGCCCTGCTCGCGGCCGCGTGCGGCAAGCCCGCGGCCTCTGCTGCAGGGCAGCCGCCTCATGCCGGCAGGGGCGCCGGGCCGGGCGGCCCGATCGAGGTCGGCGTCGTGACCCTGCGCGCCGAGCGGGTGGTGCTGACGACCGAGCTGCCCGGCCGGACCGCCGCCTATCTGATCGCCGACGTGCGCCCGCAGGTGAACGGCATCATCCAGGAGCGGCGCTTCGTCGAGGGCTCGACGGTCCAGAAGGGCGCACTCCTGTACCAGATCGACCCGGCGCCCTACGAGGCCGCGTTCGAGCAGGCCAAGGCCGCCCTCGCCGTGGCTGAGGCGAACCTGCCGCCCGCGCGGTCCCGCGCGGAGCGCCTCAACGAGCTCGTGGCCGTTCACGCCGTCGGCCAGCAGGACGCCGACGAGGCCAACGCCGCGCTGGCGCGCGCCGAGGCGAGCATCGCGTCGGCTCGCGCCTCGGTCGAGACCGCGCGGATCAACCTGTCCTACACGCCGCTCAAGGCTCCGATCTCGGGGCGGACGGGCCGGTCGGCGGTCACGCCAGGGGCGCTGGTCAGCGCCTACCAGCCGACGCCGCTCGTCACCATCCAGCAGCTCGATCCGATCTACGTGGACGTCACGCAGTCCAGCGCCGAACTCCTGCGCCTGCGCAGGAACCTCGAGAGCGGCCAGCTCACGCACACCGGGCGGTCGCAGAGCCAGGTGCGGCTCCTGCTCGAGGACGGCACGCCGTACCCCCGGCAGGGCCGGCTCGAGTTCCGCGACGTCACCGTGGACCCGACGACTGGCTCCGTGGTCCTGCGTATGGTCTTCCCGAACCCCGACGCGCTCCTGCTGCCCGGCATGTTCGTCCGGGCGATTGTCGAAGAGGGCGTGCTCGAGCAGGCGATTCTGGCCCCGCAGCAGGGCGTGACCCGCGACGCCAGGGGCAATGCCAGCGCCCTGGTTGTCGACGAGGCCGGCACGGCCGCCGTGCGGCCGCTCGTCCTCGGACGGGCCATCGGCGACCGATGGCTCGTGACTTCGGGTCTCGCCGACGGCGATCGCATCATCGTGGACGGGCTTCAGCGGATCCAGCCCGGCATGCCCGTGCAGCCGGTCGCGCCAAGCCCGGCCGCGGGTCCCGCCTCCGGGGCGCCGGGCATGCCCCCGCCCGCTGCCGCGGCATCCGGCCGTCCGGCCGCCGCCGGCCCGGCGAAGTAGGGGGACGCGATGCTTCCCAGGTTCTTCATCGACCGCCCGGTCTTCGCCTGGGTCATCGCCATCGCGATGATGCTCAGCGGCGTCCTGGCGATCTACAACCTCCCGATCTCCCAGTACCCGCCGATCGCGCCGCCCTCGATCTCGATCCGCGCGATGTACCCCGGCGCCTCGGCCAAGACGGTCGAGGACAGCGTGGTCCAGATCATCGAGCAGAAGATGACGGGCCTCGATCGGATGCTGTACATGAGCGCGACGGCCGACGCCTCCGGGTCGGCGAATCTCACCCTGACGTTCGCGCCTGGGACCGACCCGGACCTTGCCTGGGCCAAGGTGCAGAACAAGCTCCAGCTGGCCATTCCCGCGCTGCCGGACGTGGTGCAGAGCCGGGGCCTGACCGTCAGCAAGTCCACGCGCAACTACCTGATGATGGTCGGCCTCACCTCCGACGAGCCGGGCGTGCGGGTCGAGGACCTGGCCGACTACGCGGTCTCCACCGTCGAGGCCGTTCTGGCCCGGGTGCCGGGCGTCGGCGAAGTGGAGGTCATGGGCTCGGGCTACGCGATGCGGATCTGGCTCGACCCGGACCGCCTCACGAAGTACGGGATGACGGCGAGCGACGTGACCGCTGCCGTCCGCACGTACAACGCCGAGGTGTCGGCCGGCCAGCTGGGCGGCGCGCCCGCGGTGCCGGGCCAGCGGCTCAACGCGTCGATCCTCGTGCAGTCGCTGCTCGTCACCCCCGAGGAATTCGCCGCCATCCCGCTCCGGACGAACCCGGACGGGTCCGTCGTGCGCGTGCGCGACGTGGGGCGCACGGAGCTCGGCACCGAAATGGCCGACATCCGCGGGCAGTACAACGGGCAGCCGGCGGCCATGCTGGCCATCCGGCAGGAGGCGGGCGCGAATGCGCTCGAGACCGCCAGCGGCATCAAGGCCGCCATGGACGATCTCTCGAAGTACTTCCCAAAGGGGATGCGGGTCATCTACCCGATGGACACGACGCCCTTTGTCCGCGTCGCCATCGCCGAGGTCGTCAAGACGCTCTTTGAGGCCATCGTCCTCGTCTTCCTCGTCATCTTCCTGTTCCTCGGGAACCTCCGGGCGACGCTGGTGCCCACCATCGCCGTGCCGGTCGTGCTGCTCGGCACCTTCGGGGCCCTCTGGGCGATGGGGTACTCAATCAACATGCTGACGATGTTCGGCATGGTCCTCGCCATCGGCCTCCTCGTGGACGACGCCATCGTGGTGGTCGAGAACGTGGAACGGGTCATGAGCGAGAAGGGGCTGTCCCCCAAGGAGGCCACGCGGCAGTCGATGGACGAGATCACGAGCGCCCTCATCGGCATCGGCCTCGTGCTGGCGGCGGTCTTCGGGCCGATGATGTTCTTCCCCGGATCGACGGGCGTCATCTACCGCCAGTTCTCGGTGACGATCATCGTGTCGATGCTACTGTCCGTGGTGGTGGCCCTCGTCCTGTCGCCCGTGCTGTGCGCGTCGCTGCTGAAGCCGGTGGCGGAGGGCCACGAAGCCGCGCCGAGCGGGTTCCGCCTCTTCCGGCCGTTCTTCCTCTGGTTCGACCGCGGCTTCTACCGCGGGCGCGACGCCTACAGGGGGGCCGTGGCGCACATCCTGCGGCGGAAGCTGCCCTACGCGCTGGTGTTCGCGGTGATTGTCGGGGGCCTCGTCGTGCTCTTCTCGCGGATGCCCACCGGCTACCTCCCGGACGAGGACCAGGGCAACCTGATGGGAATCGTCCAGCTGCCCGTCGGCGCCACGCTCGAGCAGACCGAGGCGGTGCTCGCGCGGGCCCGGGCCTACTTCGCCGGCAGCGAGCCGGACGCCGTCGAGTCCTTCATGGGCGTGGCGGGCATCGGCATGGCGGGGCGCGGCCAGAACCAGTCGATGGCCTACATCAGGCTCAAGGACTGGGATCTCAGGCGGAAACCCGGACTGAGCGCGAAGGACGTGGCGCGGCGCGGCATGGGCGCGCTCTCGCGCATCAAGGAAGCCAGCATCTACGTGGTGCCTCCGCCGCCCGTCGTCGAGCTGGGCTCCGCGACCGGCTTCGACTTCATGCTTCAGGATCGCGGCGGCCTCGGCCACGAGGCGCTCCTCCGGGCGCGGGACCAGCTCATCCGTATGGCGGCCGGAGACCCGCGGCTCGCGCGGGTGAGGCCCAACGGCATGCCGGACGTGCCCCAGTACAAGGTGGACATCGACTGGGAGCGGGCTGGGACGCTGGGCGTGCCCGTCAACTCGATCTACGGCTACCTGTCGGCGGCGTTCGGCAGCGCGTACGTCAACGACTTCGTGCAGGGCGGACGAGTGAAGCGCGTCTACGCGCAGGCCGACGCCCCGTTCCGCATGCTCCCGACCGATCTCGAGCGCCTGCACGTCCGCAACACCGCCGGACGCCTCGTGCCGTTCTCGGCGGTGGCGTCCGGCCGCTGGGTTTACGGTCCTCCCAGGCTGGAGCGGTACAACGCCGTGCCCGCCATGAACATCCAGGGCGAGCCGGCCCCGGGGCACAGCTCCGGCGAGGCGATGCAGGCGATGGAGGAGCTCACCGCGAAGCTGCCCGCCGGCATCGCCTTCCAGTGGACGGGCCTGTCGTACCAGGAGCACATGGCCCAGTCGCAGGCCGGGCTCCTGTACTTCTTCTCCGTGCTGGTCATCTTCCTGGTGCTGGCCGCCCTCTACGAGAGCTGGACCGTGCCGATCTCGATCCTGCTCGCGCTGCCGCTGGGCGTCATCGGCAGCGTCCTGGCCTCGACGCTCCGCGGCCTCCCGAGCGACGTCTACTTCCAGATCGGCCTGCTCACCGTGCTGGGCCTGACGACCAAGAACGCCATCCTGATCGTGCAGTTCGCCCAGCGCCAGCAGGCCGCGGGAACGGGGCTCGTCGAGGCCACGATCGAGGGCGCCAAGCTGCGCCTGCGCCCGATCGTCATGACGTCGCTGGCCTTCGGCTTCGGCGTGCTGCCGCTTGCCATCGCAGGCGGGGCCGGCGCAGGCGCGCAGAAGGCCATCGGCACGAGCGTCCTCGGCGGGATGCTCACCGCCACGTTCCTGGCGATCTTCTTCATTCCGCTGTTCTACGTCTTCGTCGTTCGCCTGCTCGGCGGCGGAGCGAAGGCCGAACCAGGGCGCGGCGCGGCGGCGGCCGCCAAGGCCGCCCCGGAGGTCCGCTAGCCATGCGTCGCACACTGGCGTTGGCCGTCTCGGCTGCGGTGCTGGCCGTCGGCGGCTGCTCGCTCAAACCGCAGTACGTCCGCCCGGCGTCTCCCGTGCCGTCCGCGTTCCCGGGAACCCAGCCGGCTGGCCCCGACGCGCCGCAGCCGCCGGACGTCCCCTGGGAGGAGTACTACACCGACGCACGCCTCAGGGCGGTCGTCGCGCAGGCCCTCGCCAACAATCGGGATCTGCGCGCGGCGATGCTCAACATCGACCGGGCGGAGGCCCTGTACCGCGTTCAGCGAGCCGACCGGGTCCCGTCTGTGAGCGCGGGCGCCACCGTCTCGCAGCAGCGCATTCCCGGCAGCGTCGCGCGCGACGGGCAGGCGTACACCGCGGCGCAGTACACCGTGGCGCTCGGTGTGTCGGGATGGGAACTGGACGTCTTCGGCCGCGTCCGCAGCCTGACGGCCGCGGCGCTCGACCAGTATCTCGCCACCGAGCAGGCGGGGCGCGCGGCACAGCTGGCCCTGGTCGCATCAGTCGCCCAGGCCTGGCTCCAGCGGGCCGCCGACGCGGACAGCCTCGCGCTCTCGCGGGCGACCCTTGACGCGCAGCAGGCGGCGCTGGCCCTCATCCAGAAGAGCCGCGACCTCGGCGTGGCCTCGGATCTCGAGCTGAATCAGGTCCGGAGCCAGGTGGAAGCGGCGCGGGCCGACGTCGCCCGCTACACGGCCCTGGTGGACCTCGACCTCAGCGCGCTGCAGGTGCTTGCCGGAGCGCCGATCGATCCCGGCCTCCTGGCTGGCGGCCTGTCCGAGGTCAGCCCGCCCCGGCCGATCTCGGCCGGCGTGAGCTCCGACGTGCTCCTTCGGCGGCCGGACATCCTGTCGGCCGAGCACCAGCTCCGCGCCGCCAACGCGAACATCGGCGCGGCCCGCGCGGCGTTCTTCCCGCGCATCTCGCTCACGGCCGGCCTGGGGATCTCCAGTTCCGAACTGTCCGATCTCGTCGGGTCGGGGACGGGCACGTGGAGTTTCGTTCCCCAGATCACGCAGCCCATCTTCAACTCCGGGGCGATCGCCGCGAAGGTCAGGGTGGCGAGGGTCGACCGCGAACTCGCGGTGGCGCGCTACGAAAAGGGCATCCAGCAGGCCTTCGCCGAGGCCTCCAACGCGCTGACGCTCCGGCGGACGCTGGTGAGCCAGCGCGAGGCCCAGGAAGCGCTCGTCAAGGCTCTTGCGGAAACCTCCCGCCTGTCCGAGGCGCGCTACAAAGCCGGCCTCGACGGCTACCTCGGCGTGCTCGTCGCGCAGCGGGCGCTCATCTCGGCGCAGCAGGCGCTGGTCGGCGTGCGCCTGGCCGAGCAGGCGAACCTCGTTACGCTCTACAAGGTGCTGGGCGGCGGCGTCTGAGCCGCGCGCGCGGCGCGCCCTCCGGATGCGAAACGGGCCCGCACCGGCCGGGTTCACAGGACGGATACCCATGCTCGATGATGCGCCACGGGCGTCTCGCCGCCGGTTCCTCTCGCAATCGGCCGCCGCCGCCGCCGGCATCGCCCTGCGCGGGCTCGCTCGCGCGCAGGGCCTGCCGCGCGCCGAGGTGCTGGAGACGAAAGTCATCAGCCTCGACACGCAGCATTACCACGGCTGGCCGACCGCGATCCGGCGCTCGAACGGCGGCCTGCTCGTCGTCTGTTCCGGCGGTCGGGAGCAGCACGTGTGCCCGTTCGGGCGGGTGGATCTGTTCGCCTCCCATGACGAAGGGAGGTCATGGGGCTGGCCGCGGACCCTGCTGGACGGCGACATCGACGACCGCGACGCAGGGATCCTCGAGACGGCCAAGGGCACGCTCGTGGTGACCACGTTCACGTCGCTGGCGTACGAGCCGGTCCTGGCCAGGGCCGAGGCCGACGGGACGTGGGACCCCGCCAGGCTGCGCCGCTGGCAGGCGGCGCAGGCCCGTCTCGGTTCCGAGCTGCGGCACGCGGAGCTGGGCCAGTGGATGATCCGCTCAACCGACGGCGGCCGGACCTGGTCGCCACGCTACTCGAGCATCGTCAACAGTCCGCACGGGCCCATCCAGCTTCGCGACGGACGCCTGCTGTACGCCGGCAAGGAGCTTTGGACGGGCGCCAGGCGGGTCGGCGTGTGCGAGTCGCTCGACGACGGGTTGACGTGGCGCTGGCTGGCGGAAATCCCGACCAGGCCCGGCGACGATGCCGCCAATTACCACGAGCTCCACGCCGCCGAATGTACCAGCGGGCGGCTCGTCGTCCAGCTCCGCAACCAGAACAGCGCGAACGATCGCGAGACCCTGCAGTCGGAGTCCGCCGACGGCGGACGCACGTGGAGCGTGCCGCGTCCCATCGGCGTATGGGGCCTGCCGTCTCACCTGCTGCGGCTGCGGGACGGGCGACTGCTCATGACGTACGGCTACCGCCGCCCGCCATTCGGAAACCAAGCCAGGATCAGCGCGGACGACGGGCGCACGTGGTCGGCCCCGATGACGATTTCGGGGGACGGCGCGTCGGGAGACCTCGGATACCCCAGCACGGTCGAGCTCGCAGACGGCTCGCTGCTGACGGTGTGGTACGAGGCGATGGCGGCCAGTCCGATGGCTGTCCTGCGCCAGGCGACGTGGAGGCTCCTGGTGTAGACTGCTCGGGATCCCGATGATGACGAGCGCGCTGGCGGCGCGCCCATCCGGGTCGTCGTCCGCGCCGCACCTGACGCGTGGTGTCGGGATCGAGGGAAGACGGCCATGACAGGTGGCGTTTCGAGCGGGCCGCTCGTGCGGGCGGTCGCGAGTGCGTGCGCGGCGCTGGCCGCGCTCTGGCTCCCGGGAACGGCGCTGGCCCAGCCCGGCTCGGCCGCTCCGCCGCGCGCCGAGATCTGGGGCGCCTTCGCCGTCGGCGCGCCGACAAGCGGCAGCGCGATCGAGATCGCCTACGCGCCGCCCTTCCGCCTTGGGGGCACGCCGCTCGAGAGCCGCGCGAACCAGATCCTCGCCGTCGACACGGGCACGGCCTTCGGCCTCGACACCGGCCTCAACCTCTTCGTGTCCCGCGTCTTCGGCATCCAGGCGGCGTTCTCGACGCGCTCGGCGGACATCGGCGGCGCAAACGGCGACTTCCACGCGTTCCTAAGGTACATATCCCGTCCCCCGCCCGACTACCAGCCGCGTGAGGGCACCTACGAGCGGTCCGATCCGTGGGCCGCGACGGCCGGCCAGCTGCGGCGGCGCTCGGTGGCCCTCGGGGGCGTCGTGCGCTGGGGCGCGGGGCGGCCTGTTGGCGGCACGATTGCCGGGGGCGTGGAAATCGGGCGGTTGACCGGCGAGATCGAGAGCGCCGGCTACCAGCAGTTCGTCCTGGGCGGCCACTCGACGCTCTTCTCCGTGCGGCACCGCGCCCGCCTTCGCCCGGCGGCAGGCGAGCGCCTCTACAGCCCCTACCTCGGCGCCGACGTCCACGTTGCAATGTCCGGGCGCGTCGCCCTCGCCGTCGGTGTCCGCGTGCCGCTGACGCCCGGCCGTTCCGTGCCGGTCGAAGCGGCCGGCCTCGTCGATCCGAGCGAGGACGCGTGGGCGCCGGAGCTGGCCGACGTGAAGCTCGCCCTCGACGGCCAGCCGCTCGAGCTGCGAGGGACGCCCTGGCACGCCTTCGCCGGCCTGAAGCTGTTCCTATTCTGAACGGCCGGCGCGTGCGAAGGCGCGCGCCGCCTCGGCCTTCCAGCGCTCCCTCGGGTCGCCCTGGGGAGGCCCGGCAATGATGTCGTGCAGGCGCTGCATGCGGAGGTCGGTGCCGGCGATGAGATCGGCGCAGTCCCTGAGCTCCCGCGCCGTCGTCCCGCGGTTCGGCTCGTCCAGCTTGTAGGACAGCTCGTGATCGAGCGACGCCCAGAAGTCCATGGCGATTGTCCGGATCTGGATTTCGGCCGCGACGCGCTCGGTGCGCTCCGACAGGAAGACGGGCACCGTGACGATGAGGTGCAGGCTGCGGTAGCCGTTCGGCTTCGGGCTCTCGATGTAGTCGGCGAAGCGGACGAGCGCGATGTCATCCTGCGACACGAGCAGGGCGGCGATCAGGTAGATGTCGTCGATGTAGGAGCAGACGACGCGAATGCCCGCGATGTCGGTCAGATGACGCCGCGCGGACTCCAGCGTGATCGGAAGGCCGCGGCGCTGCAGCTTGTCCACGATGCTCTTGGGCGTCTTAACCCTGGTCTGGATGAACTGGATGGGGTTCCGATCCTTCGTGGCCTTGAACTCGTCGTTCAGGACCTCCAGCTTCGTCGCGATCTCGCGCGTCGCCGCCAGATACAGGCTTTCCGTCGCGATCAGAGAGCGGATGAGCGCGGCCGTTTCCTCGGGCAGCACGCCGCTTGTGAGGCCGTCGAAGATGTAGCTGGCTTTGGAGCGCTGAATGTCCGCCACGGCTGCTCCTTCCGGCAGGGGCTGCACCCAGTATCGCACCGCGCGGCTCCCGGCCGCGGCAGGCGCGGCGCAGGGCGCGCCCCGTGCGCCACGCTGGCGATGCGCGCGCCGAAGTGGTGCGGAGCGGACGCCCGACCTCGCAAGGCGACATCCGGCCCGAAGACGCGCCAGTCCCGCGCCCGGCGCTTCGCGCCAATGGCGGGTCGGCCGCTGGCGTGCGAGTGGCAAGTCAGACGGTCGGGAGGTCGAGTGATGGCCGCTGGCCACGGCGCCGCTGACGTGTCGAGCACCCGCGTGGCGTCAGCGCCAGGGTTGAAGGCGACGCCGGCAGGAAGTTGCCTGGGCCTGTGCCGGCCCGCTCCGGCTGTGCTTCGTGCCGCCGTGGTCATCGCGCTCCTGGCTCGCTCCGCTCCTGCCTTCGCCGCCGATCCCCCGGGGATCGGGTGGTTCGCCCAGCTTGGGCTCATCAGTTCCGCGGTCGACGACTGTGCGGCCCTTCGTGAGGGGATCGGATTCCGTGGCTTCGGCGACAACGCGGACGGCGGTCTCACCGCGCTCGCGCTTGCCGCGGGCGTCGGCATCCAGTTCGACAGCGTCGCCGATCTCCAGCCGTACACCGTCTGGACTGAGAGCGGAAGGGAAGACAGCCGCTGCATGATCGGCGGGTGGTCGGCTTTCGTGGGCCTGAGGACGCCGGCCATCCCCGTCGGCGGGGGCTCGTCGGTGCGCGCCGGCGTGACCAGGGGCCGCCTCGCGGTCGTCGCAGAGCGGGGGGGCAGCTGGATCGGGGAGACCGCGTGCGAGGACTGCCCGTCGGAGAGACTGGGATTTCGAGGCGGCGGCTATTTCGAGTACTACCTCGCGTTCCAGCGCGAGAGCGGCGCTCGGTGCCTGATTGCCTACCGCACGTACGCGGCCGAGAGCGACCTCCGCAACAGCGTCATCGTTGGCGTCGGCTACTCGTTCCGGTAGTCCGGCACGCCAGCCGGGCACGGGAGGCTGTTCGCCAGGCTGCGAGCGGCGGGGAGGTCCGTCGGCACGGCGGGTCTCCTGATTGCGACGGCGGCCGTCATGGACGGCGCGGCCTCGTCATGCGACATACCGGGCACCTGGCGAAGGTCCCGGGCCTGGATCTCGTCGAGCACGGACCGCGGCTTTCGCGGCACGCCCTTCCCGTTCCCGATGTCGAAGGGGCTCCTCCGCCAAGCCCCCGTCGAGCGCCGACATCACGCGTGCGGCACCCGCGTTCGCGAGCGGCGGGTGGCTGAGGCCGCGGCCGAGTGGACCGAGCGGCGGGTCCTCGTGCAGGCAGGCTCGGGCGCCACACCGGAGGCGAAGCGGCTCGAGGCCGATCCAGGGCCCCGGCGGCGGGCGATAATGCTGGAAACGTGCACCCCGCGGACCGCGGGCCGCCTCCCGCGCGAGGAAGTGACACACCCATGATCGTCAAGCGTTTCGACACCAGGCCTTCCATGGCCCGGGCCGCCGCCGCGCACGCGGCGTTGGCGATCCGCCAGGCCGTCGCCGCCCGCGGTCGAGCCCGCATCGTCGTCGCCACCGGCGCGTCCCAGATCGAGTTCCTCCAGGCCCTGACGGCGGATCCGTCGGTGGACTGGGCGCGGGTGGCGCTCTTTCATCTCGACGAGTACGTGGGCCTGCCGATCACCCACCCGGCCAGCTTCAGGAAGTACATTCTGGAGCGCGTGATCCGGCCCGTTTCGCTGTCGGACTACCTGCTGCTGGACGGCGAGGGAGATCCAGCCGAGGTGTGCCGCCAGGCCGGGGCCGCCATCGCCGCCTCGCCCGTTGACGTCGCGTTCGTGGGCATCGGCGAGAACGGACACCTCGCCTTCAACGACCCGCCGGCGGACTTCGTCACCGAGGAGCCCTACCTCGTGGTCCAGCTGGACGAGGCGTGCCGCCGGCAGCAGGTCGGCGAGGGCTGGTTCGCATCCGTCGCGGAGGTCCCCGCATCGGCGATCTCGATGTCGGTCCGGCAGATCCTGAAGGCGCGCGAGATCATCTGCGTCGTGCCCGACGCGCGGAAGGCCGTTCCCGTCAAGGCAGCGCTGGAGGGCCCGGTCACGCCGGACGTCCCGGCGTCGGCGCTGCGCGAGCACGCGAACGTGACGGTGTACCTGGACGCCGACTCGGCTGCCCTGCTCGAGGCGGACGCGCTCGCCCGATTCGCGCCGCCCGTGGCCTGAAGGCCCCGGGCCCGGTCCGCTCGGCGGCTCCGTCGGGTTCGGCGGGAGGGGGCTTCGCCAGCGGCGGATATCCCGGGTGCCGTGGAGATCGGGCGGCTGGATCCTGGGGCCCGGGCCGCAGCCCGCGCTAGATTTCGTTGAGCATTCCCCGCGTCTCGCGCCTGTTCCGGACGAGCCCCAGGACCGCCGCCGCGGCGACGAGCGGCACGAGGCTGGCCACCACGAGAATCGGCTCGAACGAGTAGCGGTCCGCGACGACGCCCGTCAGGTAGGTGGCCACAATCGTCCCGATGCCGGCGCCCGTGCCGCTCATTCCGCTCACCGACGCCACCGAGTGGCTCGGGTAGATGTCGGCCGGCAGGTTCAGGACCATCGTGGAGAGCGCGGCGTAGCACAGGGTGGACACGGCGAAGAACGCGGTGATCCACCAGAGGCTCGAGACGTACGCCGCGGCTGCAATGAGCGTCATGCCCAGCGCGCAGACGACGATCACCGTCTTGCGCGCCGTGCCCACCGCCCAGCCGCGCTTGATGAGGGTGCTGGACACGCCGCCGGCGAGGAAGTTGCCGGCGTCGGCCGCCAGAAACGGGACCCAGAACGCGAACAGGCTGCTTTCGAGCCTGAAGCCGCGCGACACGAGAAAGATGGCGAACCAGTCGGTGATGAAGAACCAGACGGGATCGCTGAGCGTCTTGGCGATGATGACCCCCCACGTCTGGGGCAGGCGCAGGAGCGTGCGGACCGGGATGCGATGGGCCGGGCCGGCGCCGGCGTCGGCCTGCGGCGCGGGGCGGTCCGCCAGGATGTAGGCCCGCTCCTCGGCCGAGAGGCGGGGGTGCGTTTCCGGCGATCGGTAGAACCATCGGAACAGCAGCAGCCAGGCGAAGCCGAGGGTGCCGGTGATGATGAACGCCGGCTGCCAGCCGCCGAATGTGTGGAAGATCCACAGCACCAGCACGGGCGCCACGGCGCCGCCAATCGACGATCCGCTGTCGAACAGCGCCACGGCCCAGCCGGTTTCGCGGCGCGGGAACCACTCCGACACCCCCTTCGTGGCGCCCGGCCAGTTGGCCGCCTCGCCGGCGCCCAGCAGGAAGCGGAAGAAGCAGAACGACCGCAGGCCGCAGGCCAGCGACGTGAGCATGGCGGCCGTCGAGTAGAAGGCCACGCCGAGGCTCAGCCCGGTCCGCGTGCCGACGCGGTCGATCACCTGGCCCGCTCCGGTCTGGCCGACGGCGTACGCGACCCGGAACGAGATCACGATCAGCGCGAAGTCCGCGTTCGTCCAGGCGAACTGGGTCTTCAGGTACGGCGCCAGGACGCTGAGCGTCTGTCGGTCGATGTAGTTGATGACGGTGGAGAGGAAGAACAGGCCTCCGATGTACCACCGCAGGTGTCGGATGGGTTTCACGCTGAAGTCCTCAGTCCCGGCCGCCGGCCTGCGTCACGGTCATCGACGGCGCCCCGCTCAACCTCGGCCAGAGGCAGCCGTACGCGGCCACGAACGCGAAGCACAGCAGCGGCACGGCGAAGCCGCGCGACATGTCGTAGAGGTCGGCCACGCGGCCCATCACCTTCGGCAGGAGCGCGCCGCCCACGATGGCCATGACGATGAAGGCGGACGCCTGCTTCGCGCGCGCGCCGAGGCCGAAGATGCCGAGGGCGAAGATCGTCGGGAACATGATCGACATGAAGAAATAGCTCAGGAACACGCAGGCGACGGAAAGCCAGCCCAGCTTCAGGAAGACCAGGAGGCACGCGGCGACGTTGAGGAGCCCGTAGAGGCCGAGCACCTTGTGCGCCGCGACCTTCCGCAGCAGCCCCGCGCCCGTGAACCGGCCCGTCAGGAAGCAGACGAAGCCGAGCGAGGCGAGGTTGGCGGCGCCCTGGTCGCTGATCCGCAGGCCGCCTCCGGCTCCGGCTTCGAGCCACGGCCCGAGCGCGCCGGCCCCCCACGACGCGGGGATGGCGGGCACTTCCTCCGTCATGTAGTTGATAAAGAAGCTGAAGATGCCGGCCTGCGCCGCGACGTACAGGAACTGCGCCGCCACGGCCATCACGAAGTGCGGGCGCCTCCAGAGTGCGTGGGACATCCCCGGCGCCGCATTGTCGAGGTGGTAGTCGTCCTCGGCCTTGATGTCCGGGATGTCGGCGACGTAGAAGACCACCGCCAGCACGAGGACGACGAGGGCGACGACGAGGTAGGGGATGTACAGCGTCTCGCTGCCCGTGCTGCGCCCGGAACCGTCGGTCGAGTAGAAGAAGATCCCGCCGATGATCGGCCCGAAGATCCAGCCCACGCCGTTGCACGACTGCGCGAGGTTGATGCGCGTGGCGGCGTACTGCTTTGGGCCGAGCACCGTGGTGTACGGGTTGGCGACGGTCTCGAGGAACGTGAGGCCGGCCGCAATCGCGCAGACGCCGGCCAGGTAGCCCACGAACGCCGCCGCGTGCGACACGTCACCGGCCTGCGCCATCGCGTTGATCCGGGTCGCCGGGACGAACCAGAAGCCCCCGGCCGCGACCATCAGGAGCCCGGCGATGATGCCGCCCTTGTAGCCCAGCCGCGTCGCCAGCCAGCCGGCCGGCAGCGCCATCAGGAAGTACCCCAGGTAGTGGGCGAACTGCACCCAGGCGGACTGCGACTTCGACAGACCGAGCTCGGTCTGGAAGTGCTTGTCCATCACGTCGATCATGCCGTTGCACAGCCCCCAGAGCAGGAACAGCGAGCTGACGAGGGCGAAGGTGACCGCCACGCTCTTTCCGCCCTCGACCGTGAACATGCCCTGCCGCGCGCCTGATGTGTCCGGGTTCGCCATCACATCTCCTGAAGAGGCCTCCGAAACGCGATCCGCGAGCGCCGCGTCACCTCCCGGGGGCGGGATAGGCGGTGACCCGCGGCATCCGCTCCGCGTTGGGAAGCGTCGCTCCGCCCTCGTCGTTGACGACGTTGCTGATCTCGCCGTTCGGCCCGATGCAGGCGGTGACCAGGTGGCGCAGCATCACGCCAGGCGCGCTGGGCACCTCGAACGCCCGCGTCAGGGCGATGCCCGGCCTGCTGAACACGCTGTACACCCCCAGGCCCCAGGCTTCGTGGCGGGTGACCCCGTCGGCGACCTTGTAGGCGGCCCAGCCATTCGTGCCCGGCGAGCTCGAGTAGCTGGCCTGGTCCGGCGGGTCGTGCGGGACCTCGCTCTGGTAGAAATAGACCCGGCCGGCCTCGCCGTTCCACAGCGTCTGGAACTCCTGGTGGTGCTCCACGAACAAGCCGTAGACGGTGACGTGGCTGCCGTTGACGACGATGCCGTTGGCGCTGACGTTGCCGGTCCAGCCCACGCCGGCGCCGTGGTCCGCGCGCCAGATCCACGCGTGATCGACGATCGTATCGTGCGCGTTGACGCGAAGGCAGACGGAGGCCCGGCCGCGTGCGGCGCCGCCGACCCGGAAGAACACGTCGTGCAGCGAGGCCGGGTTCGCCGCGTGCCGCGCGCGGCTCTTCGGCGGCCCGACGTCGAGCAGGACGGGCACCTTGTCGGCGCCGGCGTCGAAGACGAGGCCGGAGACGACGATGCCGTCCACGTCCGCGGTGGACATCGCCGGCACGCCGCCCTCGGCCAGGAGCGTCGCGAACCCGAGGCCCATCACCACCGTGTCGGGCTTCGTGACCCGGATGGTCTCCCGCAGGCGGTAGGTTCCGGGGGTGAAGATGACGTGGCGGCCCCTGGCCAGCTGCGCGTTGATCGTCGCGGCCGTGTCCGCGCCGGGGCGGGCGATGTGGAAGCGGCCGAGCGGGATGTACCGGCCTGGCGTCAGCCCCATCTGCCAGCTGACCCCCGACGAATCCGCTCGAAGGCCGGGCACGCGCACCACCCAGCGCTCCCGCGTGTCGATCATGAGGAACGGCTTCTCGCGGACGAGCGGGGTCTTGTCGATCCGGGTGATGGCCGCCCCGGGCCACTCGCCTCGGGGCGCGTTGAGCGTGCCGACGAACACCATGTTCCAGTTCGCGCCCTTCCAGCCCTCCCACTCGCAGTTCCTCGCGATCGACTGCTGCTGGGAGCCCGCGTTGACGAGGCCGTCGACGGCCGTGTCGCTCATCCAGCCGCCGCTTGCGAACCCGAGGCCCTGGTGAAGCACCAGGTCGCCGCGAACGCGCATGCGGCGGAAGGGCGCGGCCTGCGACACGGGCCACTGCACCACGCCGTCCGGCGGGTGCACCGAGAGCCCCTCGGCCGCCCGCCAGAACGTCGTCAGGGCCCCGTCCCCGGAGGCCGGGTCGGCCCTCAGGTGGCCGGCGATCTGCACGCGGTCCGGCGATGCGCCGAGGCCGAGCACCTGCGTGTAGTAGCCGACGGGCACGTCAACGAGATAGCTGCCCGGCAGGAAGAGCAGCGCGGTGCGGCCCGCGCCGAACTCCTGTCCCCCCTCCGCCGCGTACACCGCGTCGATGGCCGCCTGGATCCGGGCTGGCGGCATGGAGGGATCGAAGACGCGCACGGCGGGGCCGAAATCCGGCGCGGCGGCGGCGGCGAGCCGGGGGGCGGCTTCCGGATCGAGCGGCCGCACGAGCGCCGCGGCGAGCGCTGCGGCCGCGAGCAGGGCCGTGCGCCGGCGCGACGTCCAGGGTGCGGCGTGCATAGGGCTGCGCTCCTTGCCGATCTGGGGAAAGCCAACGCGCGGGGACCGCTGCGCTCGAAGTCTAGTGCGTCTGCCGGATGCGGTTCAACGCCGATCCGCGCGCGGCCCTCGCGCCCCGGCGCGTTGACCGGCGCCCGGCTGCGCCGCTATGCTCTGCCTGCCCGTGAGCCGCACCCGACCGCCCCGTCCGCCAAGGGGCCCCGCGATGACCTCCATTCCGGCCGCGCGGGGCGCCGCGCTCCTCGCCCTCGCGGGACTGGCAGCGCTGGCTTCCGCCCCCGCCTTCACCCGGATGCGCACGCCGGATCGCCTCGTGCGAGGCCCCGGCGTCACGGCGCAGTGGCGGCTGTCGTCGATCCATCCCGCGCTTGCCGGCACCCCCGGCGACACCGACGTCTTCGATCTGGCCGGCGGCCGGCCGGGCGGCACGCTGCTCGTGCTGGGAGGCACGCACGGCGACGAGCCGGCGGGCTACCTGGCCGCCGTGGTGCTCGTCGAGCGCGCCCGCGTCGAGGCCGGCCGGCTCATCGTGATCCCGCGTGCCAACGCGAGCGGCTTCACCCACAACGTCGCCCAGGAAGGGCACCCGCAGCGGTTCGCCATCGACACGCCGGCGGGACCGCGCTGGTTCACCTTCGGCGCCCGCGCGACGAACCCGGTCGACGAGTGGCCGGACCCGCTGGTCTACCGGCTCGCCCGCTCCGGGCAGACGCTCGCCGGCTCCGAGAGGCGCAACCTGAACCGCGCGTATCCCGGCCGGCCCGACGGCCGCCTGACGGAGCAGATCGCGCACGCCGTCACGCAGCTCATCGTCCGCGAGCGGGTCACGCTCGCCCTCGACCTCCACGAGGCCTCCCCCGAGTACCCCGTCGTCAACACCATCGTGGCCCATCAGCGGGCGATGGACCTGGCGGCTCTCGCCGCCGTGCGCCTGCAGGAGGCCGGCGTCGAGATCGGCCTGGAGGAGTCGCCCCGGGCGCTCGGCGGGCTCTCGCACCGGGAGTGGGGTGATGCCACCGGCGCCTACGCCGTGCTCATGGAAACCACCAGCCCCATCCAGGGCCGGCTGCGCGGCCGGACCGACGGCGCCCTCGCCGTGTCGGGACGCGATCGGTTCTACGAAGCGGCGTCGAGGCGGAACCGGCTCTCCGTGCCGTTCGGGCCCGAAGGCTGGCCGATCGCAGTGCGCGTCGCCCGCCACCTCGCCGGCGCGCTCGCATTCGCAGCCTCGCTCGGCGACCTCGACCCTGCGTCGGCCATCGAGCTCAGCGGCGTGCCCGGGTACGAGGAGGTGATCGCGCGCGGGCTGGGGCCCTTGATGGAGCCGGAGCGATGACGGCCGGAGGCCTGCCGGCGATCGCGCCCGCGGGATGGCCCGAACCCGCCACGCTCGCCGTCATGCTCGGCGTGTTCGCCGCGCTGGCGGTCTGGCGCCGCTGGCCGATTGGCGTGTCGCTGCTCGCGGGAGCATGGGCGGGAGCCGCCGTGAACGGCGACCTGCTGCCGCACCGGCACCTGATCGAGGGCGCCTTCTCGTACCTCGATCCCATCCTCGTGATCGTCACCGCGATGATCTTCATGCGGGCGCTCGCCGACGGGGGCGCGCTCGCCTGCATCGTGGGCGCCGTCGAACGGCGCCTCGGGGGCCGGCCGGCGCTGCTCCTGCCGATGCTCATGGTGATTGTCATGTTCCCGGGCATGGTCACCGGGTCCTCGACCGCGTCGGTCCTGGCCACGGGGACGATGGTGGGGCCGGTGCTGGTGGGGCTGGGGCTCTGCGCGGAGCGCGCCGCGGCCATCATCGCGATGGGCGGCGTGCTGGGAATGATCGCGCCGCCGATCAACATCCCCGCCATGATCATCGGCAGCGGGATTGACCTGCCGTACGTCGGCTTCGCGGCGCCTCTCGCGCTGGCGTCGTTCCCGGCGGCCCTGCTGATCGTCTACTGGCTCGGCTGGCCGCTGCTGCGGCAGCGCGCCGGGCGCGCGGCGATGGCCGGCCTCGCCGGGGCTGGCGCGACGGCCGCTTCGCCGTTTTCGCTGTGGCGGGCGCTCGCCGCGCCTCTTGCCGCCGCCGCGCTCATGATCGCCCCGCGAGCCTGGCCCTCCGCCGTCCCCGATTACGGGCTTCCGCTGGCGTTCCTGATCTCCGCCGCCGTGGCGGTCGTCGTGTCGCCGCGCTTCGGCGTCGTGCGGTCCCTCGTTGCCGCAACCGAGGACGTGCTGCCCGTCGCGGGCATCCTGACGGGCGTGGGGGCGTTCATCCAGGTCATGACCGTGACGGGGGGGCGGGGATGGCTGGTGGCGCTGATGCTCGCCGCCCCCGCATGGGCGCTCGTCGGCGCGGCCGCCGTCAGCGTGCCCGCATTCGGCGCGGTGTCGGCGTTCGGCTCGGCCTCGGTGCTCGGCGTGCCGTTCCTGCTGTCCATGCTGGGGCGCGACGAGGTGGTGACGGCCGCTGCGCTCTCGTCGCTCGCCGGGCTCGGCGACCTGATGCTGCCCGCGGCCATCGCCGCGACGCTCGCGGCCCGCGCGCTCGGCATCTCCGACCGCCGCCGCGTGCTGCGCCGCTGCGTCCTGCCCGCCGCCGCCATCGCGCTCGTCGCCGCCGCGATGCTCGCATGGTCTCCTCAGATCGGGAGGTGGCTGCGGTGATTTCCCTGCTGCTGGCCTACCGGGCCATCTGCATCCTGCTTGTCGCGCTCATCGCCGCGGCCGTGCTGCGCAGCCGCTCGCTGGCGCTGCAGGCCACCGGCGCGATCGTGATCGTGCCGCTCCTGCTGCGCATCTTTCTGGTCAAATGACCGGCGCTCCTCCACCGCGGGAAGAGCGGGTGACACGCGCCTCGGGGAAGGATCGGACGGACAGGACACTGGCGCCGGCCTGGCTCGCCCGGCTTCGCCCGGGCTCGGCTGCCTGGGGGATCGTCCTCGTCGTCTTCGCCCGGACGGCCGGAGACCGGATCGCGCCGCAGGCCTCTGCAGACCCGCTCGGCCTGTTCTACCGCCAGCCCGCCCGGCATTGGACCGAAGCGCTGCCGATCGGCAACGGCAGGCTCGGCGCGATGGTCTACGGCGGTGTCCGGGACGAACGCTTGCAGCTGAACGACGACACGCTCTGGACGGGGAAGCCCCACGCGTACCAGCACGAGGGCGCCGTCGAGGCCCTGCCCGAGCTGAGGCGGCTGCTCTGGGAGGGCCGGCAGTCGGAGGCCGAGGAGCTGGCGACCCGCGAGTTCATGAGCGTCCCGCTGAGGCAGGCGCAGTACCAGCCGTTGGGGGACCTGCTCCTGTGGTTCCACGGCCACGGCGCCGTCGGCGGTTACCGGCGCGACCTGGACCTGGATGGTGCCGTGGCCACGGTGTCATACACGCACGGAGGGGTGCCGTTCGAGCGCACGGCCTTTTCGAGCTATCCCGACCAGGTGCTCGTCGAGCACCTGGCGGCCGGCGCGCCGGGTCGGCTGGACTTCGACCTGCGGCTGACGACGCCCCACGCCGGCGCGGACGCCTGTCTTGCCGACGCGCGAACGGTGCGCCTTGCCGGACGGGTCGCGCCAGGCGGGCTCCGGTTCGCGATCGTGGCGCGCGTCCTGGCCGAGGGTGGCACCGTGAGTGCCTCACCCGCCGGGATCGCGGTGGCCGGGGCGGACTCGGCCACGATCCTCGTGACCGCGGCCACCTCGTTCCGGACCTTCAGGGACATCGGCGGCGATGCGGAAGCGGCGGCCGCTGCCGCCATGGAGGAGGCCGCACGCCGCGGCTATGCAGATCTCGTCGCGCGGCACCAGGCCGATCACCGCGCGCTCTTTCGCCGCGTCTCGATCGACCTCGGCACGTCGGATCGCGCCGCGTGGCCGACCGACGAACGGATTGCGGCGCCCGACAAGGCCCGGGACCCGCAGCTTGCAGCCCTGCTGTTCCAGTACGGGCGGTACCTGCTCATCGCGAGCAGCCGCCCGGGCGGTCAGCCCGCCAACCTCCAGGGCATCTGGAACGAGAGCACGAATCCGCCGTGGGGCAGCAAGTACACGGTGAACATCAACACGGAGATGAACTACTGGCCCGCCGAAGCGGCCAACCTGCCCGAGTGCGCACAACCGCTGTTCGACATGATCGACGACCTCGTCTCGAGCGGACGCGAGACCGCACGCGCGCACTACGGGGCCCGTGGATGGGTCCTGCACCACAACACCGATCTTTGGCGGGGCACGGCGCCGGTCAACGCGTCGAACCACGGCATCTGGCCGACCGGCGGCGCGTGGCTGACGCAGCACCTCTGGGAGCACTACCAGTTCTCCAACGATCGCGGGTTCCTGGCGAGGCGGGCGTACCCGGTGATGAAGGAGGCCGCGCTGTTCTTCGTGGACTACCTCGTGCGGGACCCGAAGACGGGGCTCCTCGTCAGCGGGCCGTCGAACTCGCCCGAACAGGGCGGCCTGGTCATGGGCCCGACGATGGACCACCAGATCATCCGCGGGCTGTTCGAGTGGACCGCAGAAGCGGCGCGGGTGCTCGGCGTCGACGCAGAGCTGGCGGCGCAGTTGACCCGGATGCGCGGCGAGATCGCGCCCAACCGCATCGGGCGGCTCGGCCAGCTGCAGGAATGGCTCGAGGACAAAGACGACCCGGCCAACGCCCACCGCCACGTGTCGCACTTGTGGGGCGTGTTCCCCGGCAACGAGATCACGCCCGCTCAGCCGGCGCTCTTTGCGGCGGCCAGGCGCTCGCTGGAGCTTCGCGGCGAGGGAGGCACGGGCTGGTCGCTGGGCTGGAAGATCGCCTGGTGGGCGCGCTTCCTCGACGGCGACCGGGCCTACCGCATGATCCTCAACCAGCTCGCGGCGGTGGAGCCCCAGGCTGCGGGAGGACAAGGCGGAGGCACGTACCCGAACCTCTTCGGCGCGCACCCGCCGTTCCAAATCGACGGGAACTTCGCCGCGACGGCCGGCATCGCGGAAATGCTGCTCCAGAGCCAGGGCGGAGAAATCGTCCTGCTGCCGGCGCTGCCCGGCGCCTGGCGCGACGGCTCGGTGCGGGGGCTGCGCGCCCGAGGCGGCTTCGAGGTGGATCTCGCCTGGCGGGGCGGCGCGCTCGACCGGATCACGCTGCGCTCGACGGCGGGAGGCCGCGCGCAGCTCCGGCACGGGGCGCGAAGCAGGATCGTCTCCGTGCCCGCCGGAGGCCTCGTCATGCTGGACGGGCAGCTCGAGCCGGCGCTGCTCAGCCCGGCGCCTCGTTGATCCGATTGCGTGACTCCAGTAGAGTCGGCTGCGGCATGGCACCGGCGGCCGCCCGGGCTGCCACGGCCGTTGTCGACGCAGGCGGCGCCTGGCGGCTCCAGTCAGCGGGAGGAATGGCATGTCCGACGAGTCGATCAGCACGGTATCGCTCAAGCTGAAGGAGAACTACGAGTTCCTCGCCGCGTTCGAGGCGCTCCCGGACGTTGCGCCCCTCCTGCTGGACGAGCCGCCGCCGCTCGGCGGGGCCAGGGGGCCGAGCGCGTCCGCCCTCCTCGGAGCGGCCGTGGGCAACTGCCTTGCGGCCAGCCTCCTGTTCTGCCTGCGCCGCTCGCGCGTCGAGGTGGCCGGCGCCGAGGCCAAGGTCGCGGTGCGCGTGGCTCGCTCCGAGAAGGGACGCCTGCGCATCACGGGCATCAGCGTGTCGCTCGAACCCGAACTCGCGCCGGGCCAGGACCCGGCCAAGTACGACCGCTGCCTCGGGATCTTCGAGGACTTCTGCGTCGTCACGCAGAGCGTGCGGGCCGGCATTCCCGTCGAGGTGAACGTCAGCCCGCGGCAGGCCTGAGGGAGGGCGCACGGGCCGGGCGAAGGCGCCGGGGGCCGCCGGCGCGTCCCGGGGCGCCCGCGCAGCCCGCTGGAGATGAGACATGGCCCATGGAGGACCCGCCGCGGCCGGCGCGCGAGGCGCGGCGCCGGAGAGCCCGAACTACACGCCGGCGCTCGTGGTGCTGACGTCCCTCTTCTTCATGTGGGGCTTCATCACGTGCCTGAACGACATCCTGATCCCGCACCTGAAGCAGCTGTTCACGCTGAACTACACCCAGGTGATGCTCATCCAGTTCACCTTTTTCGCGGCGTACTTCGTGGTGTCGCTCCCCTCGGGCTTCGTCGTGGAGGCAGTGGGCTACCAGCGCGGGATCGTCATCGGCCTCATCACGGCTGGCGTCGGCTGCCTGCTCTTCTATCCGGCCGCCGGGACGCGCTCGTACCCGATCTTCCTGGGGGCGCTCTTCGTGCTGGCGTCCGGCATCACGCTGCTGCAGGTGTCGGCGAACCCGTACGTGGCGATCCTGGGGCCGCCGAGGACGGCCTCGAGCCGGCTGACGCTGACGCAGGCCTTCAACTCCTTCGGCACGGCCATCGCGCCGGTGTTCGGCTCGTTCCTGATCCTGTCGGTTGCGGGCAAGACCGCCGAGGAGATGGCCGCCCTCGGCCCGTCGGATCTCGCGGCGTACCAGGCGGCTGAGAAGGCGTCGGTCCAGGACCCGTACCTGGGCCTCGCCGCCGCGCTCTTCGCGATCGCGGCGGTCTTCGCCCGGGTGAAGCTGCCCGCGATCGAGGCCTCGTCGGGCGACGCCCGGTCTGACACCGGCGGGAGCTACGACGCGCAGCACCCGAGCGCGTGGAAGTACCGGCACCTCGCGCTCGGGGCGATCGGCATCTTCCTCTACGTCGGCGCCGAGGTGTCCATCGGCAGTTTCCTGGTGAACTTCCTCGGCGAGCCCTCCATCGCGGCGCTGCCCGCGGCGGAGGCGGGGCGATATCTGTCTTTCTATTGGGGAGGCGCCATGGTGGGCCGGTTCGTCGGGTCCGCGGCCATCCGCCGCGTGAGGCCCAACCGGGCGCTGGCCCTCAGCGCTGCCTCTGCCGCTCTTCTCGTGCTCGTCACGATGCTGACGTCCGGCCGGGTGGCGATGTGGGCCATCCTGGCAGTCGGGCTGTTCAACTCGATCATGTTCCCCACGATCTTCACGCTGGCGCTGGACGGCCTGGGCAGGCACACGGGCCAGGGCTCGGGCATCCTCTGCATGGCCATCGTCGGCGGTGCGGTCGTGCCGGTCATCCAGGGCGCGTTCGCGGACGCGATCGGCATCCACCGGGCCTTCTTCCTGCCGATCCTCTGCTACGCGTTCATCCTCTACTACGGCCTCAAGGGCTACGAGCCCTCGTACGTGAAGGCGGTCTGATCATGCGCACCAGAGTGGCGGTCGGCATCGACATAGGCGGCACAAACAGCGTGCTGGGGCTGGTGGACGAGCAGGGAGCGTGCCTCGCCGAGTCGTCGGTCGACACGGTCCCCGAAGCCGGCCCGGAGTCGCTCGTCGAGCGGCTGGTTTCGGCAGTTCGCGAGCTGCACGCCCCGCTGGCCGGCACCTGCGAGATTGCCGGGGTCGGCATCGGGGCGCCGAACGCCAACTACTACACCGGCACCGTCGAGCACCCGCCCAACCTCGGCTGGAAGGGCGTCACGCCCTTCGTGGCCCTGGTCAGGCGGCACGTCGACGTCCCCGTCGTCATCACGAACGACGCGAACGCGGCGGCCCTCGGCGAACTGCGGTTCGGCGCGGCCAGGGGCATGCGCGACGTGATTGTGATCACGCTCGGCACCGGCCTCGGCAGCGGGATCATCGCCAACGGGGAGCTGATCTACGGCGTGGACGGGTTTGCCGGCGAGATCGGCCACGTCACGGTGCAACCGGATGGCCGCGAATGCGGATGCGGGCGGCGAGGGTGCCTCGAGACCTACGCCTCGGCGACGGGCATCTGCCGCACGGTCTTCGAGCTCCTCAGCACGTCGAGGGCGGAGAGCGAGCTCCGGGACGTGCCGTTCCGCAAACTGACCGGGCGCCTGATCTCTGCGGCGGCGCACCGGGGCGATCCGATCGCCCTGGCTGCCTTCGAGCACACGGGGAAGATCCTGGGTACGACGCTGGCCAGCACCGTCGCCCACACGGCGCCCGAGGCCATCATCCTGTTCGGCGGCCTCGCCGACGCCGGCGAGCTGATCTTCGAGCCGACGCGGCGCTGGCTGGAGGCGCACGTCCTGAAGCTGTACCGGGGGCACGTGAAGATCCTTCCCTCCGGCCTGCCGGGCGGGAACAGCGCCGTGCTCGGCGCAGCCGCCCTGGGCTGGACCGAGCTGCTGAAGGCGCGGTGAGGGCAAGCGCCTCACCGCCCCTCGCGCCTGGGCGGCGGTCCGCCGCGAAGCGATCCGCGCCGGCCTTCACGAGCCGGCGGGCCGCTCGTAGCGCTCGACGTTCTGCGCGAACACCTCGATCCGCGACACGACGTTCGGCGGATACGGCTGCCCGTCGTTCTCGAGGGCGATGACCGGGTACCCGCGGGCCCTGGCCCACGGGGCGTAGACGCCCTCGATGACGCGGCCGGGCAGACAGCCGAAGGGCGCGATGATGGCGATCCCGGCGAAGCCGTCGCGCATGGCGGCGCCGGCCACCGCCGACGACACGGTGGCCTCGCTTTGCATCTCGGGCGAGACGAATATCCGGCCGCCCTCTTCGATGGCGGCGCCGAGATCGTGCAGGCCGTGCGGCACGAGCCCCGCGGGCTCGAGAGCGGCGCGCACCTCCGCCTCGGCGCGTTTCGTCCACCAGGTTTCGAGGCCGAGCCCGAGGCGCTCGGCGAGGGCCGACGGGCGCAGCGCCGAGAGCCAGCCGTCCCTGGCGCGCGCGGCGTCCATCTCGTAGGCCCGGGCCCAGTTCGTGTAGTGGATCCACTCGCTGACGCCCGCAAGCTTCGGGAAGATGCCCTGTCCGATGAGGTGCTCGGACAGCTCGTGCACCGAGAACGTGTCACGGCGCACGTAGATCTCGCCGACGACGAGGACCTTTTTCACCTCGTCGAGGGAGCGCCGCCGGCGAACGGCGCCGAGGGCCGCCGCCGCGCGCGCCAGCGCCGCCGCCAGATCGCGCGGCCCGCTCTCGAGGGCCGCGACGACGTCCTGCCAGGCCCGATCGAAGACGGCCAGGCCGGCGTCCACGTCGGCCGCGCAGAGCCGGATCCCGCTCCGGATGTCCGTGAAGTAGTCCGACACGAGGATGGCGCGCCAGAGGTCCTTCGAGAAGTCCGGCCCCAGCTCGCCGTAGGACGAGTCGTCCCCGGACACGAACAGCGCGACGTGGTCGAGGCCGATTTCGTCGAAGAGACGGTCGTAGAAGACGTGGTACTGGCCCGTCCGGCACGGTCCCAGGGTCGATGGGACGCCGATGAGGAGCACTTCGTCCGGCCGGCCTGGCGGCCGCGACGCGACGTACTCCAGGATGCTGCCCAGCACGATGAGCGCCGGGATGCACTCCTTGCCGGAGGCGACGTTCCGGGCTAGCTGCGTCGAGCGCGCCGTGGGCACCGGCATGTGATCCGCCCGCACGCCCCGCCTGCGCGTCGCCGCCGCGAGCGCCTGGCTGGCCAGATCGCCGAAGGACGGCCACACGAAGGTGACCCTCGAATCGCGCAGGCTGAGGCGCTCCCCGCTGCGCTCGTCCACGACGGCCGGGGGCGTCGTCGCGGTATCGACGCGAAAGCGGCGGCCGCGGTGCGGCGGGGACGCAGGCTGTGCCTCGCGCCTGAAGCTGTCCACGATGTCCAGGAACGCCTCGATGCGCGTGTCCAGGCCCGCGTCGGCCGTGTGCGAGTCGATCTCGAGGACGAGGTACGGCTTGCGCCCCATGATCCAGCGCAGGTAGTGCAGCATGAACGAGTCGGGCGCGCACGAGAAGTTCGAGATCCACGACAGATAGAGGTTCGGCGTCTGCCGGACGATCTCCGCCGCCTTCATGTCCTGCTGCCCGTAGTACCAGTACATGTTGGGGAAGATTCCGGCCGACTCGTCGTAGATCATGTCGAAGGGCACGACCGTCACGCCGCGGGACGTGAACTTGCGGGGGATGCCCATGTTCGCGTCGCGGGTGAACGCGTTGTAGGGCCGCCCGAACAGGCCGACGTACAGGCGATCGGGATGGCTGCGGACCTCGTCCATCACCTCGCGCCCGCGCTGCCGGTAGCGCTCGAGGAAGGCGCGGTAGCTCCCGACGGCCTCGTCGAATGCCCGGCCGCCCTCGGCCGCGTCGAAGCCCAGCTGCGCCGCCACGCGCTCGAACTCCGGCCGGCACGCCTCCCACCCGGCCTTGAACGACACGACCGGCCGCAGCACGTTCGCGTCCACGCCGAACGCCTGCCGGGCCAGGTACGGCAGCCCCTGCGTCAGCGGGCAGGTGCACGCGTGGACCTTCCCGGACTCCATCGACGGCATGTCGCGGAAGTGCGGCAGGAACAGGAAGTCCGCCCGGCGGTCGAGGAGGTCCTGGATTGCGCCGTGGGCGATCTCGAGGGGGAAGCAGTAGCTGCTTTCCTGGCGGGCCACGCCTTCCGGCGCGATCCGCTCCGACAGCACCGCCCGGACGCCCAGCTCGTGGAAGAAGCGGGCGTACAGCGGCCAGAGTGAGTGCACCGACAGCGCGCGCGGCACGCCCACCACGCGGTCGGTGCGCGGGCGGAAGCGCGCCGGGTCCGGCGCGGCGCGCTCGAACACTTCGTCGTGGCGCCAGGCCACGTGATCGACGGCGTCCCGCTCCGACCCGGGCAGCCTCCGCCGCGCCCCGGTGAACTTCGAGCAGCGTCCGCCGAACGGATAACGGTGGCCGTCCACCGACAGGTTCCGGATCGGGCACCGGTTGTCGCAGGCCTGGCAGGTGAACTCGCCGAGCGTCTCGATCTCCTTCGCGGCGAGCGTGCGCAGGTCGAAGGAGCCCCGGGCGAGGAGGCCCGCGCGGTGCTTCTCGAGGGCCAGGCGGGCGACGCCGAAGCAGCCCATCAGCTCGGGGTCCGGCGGCACCGAGACGGGCTTGCCGACGAGCTGCGCGAACGCCAGCGGGACGGCGGGGTTCTTGGCCACGCCCCCCTGCAGCGCAATCCGCTCGCCCACGGGCCGGTTCCCGACGACGCGGTTCAGGTAGTTGGCGACGATCGAGAACACGAGGCCGGCGACGATGTCGGCCCGGTCCGAGCCGTTCTGGATGGCCTTGCGGATGTCGCTGTTGATGAAGGCCGAGCAGTGCTCGCCGAACTTGAGGGGCGCCCTGGCCTCCAGCGCGATGGGGCCGATGTCCTCGGCGCGCTCCACGCAGAGGTCGCCGGCGGCCGATTCCTCCAGGAACGAGCCCGTGCCGGCCGAGCAGGCCTCGTTCATCGCGTAGTCGATCGGCACGCCATTGTTGAGCAGCACGTACTTCGCGTCCTGGCCGCCGATCTCGAAGAGCGTGTCCACCTCCGGTTCGAAGTACGTCGTGCCCGCCGCGTGCGCGATGATCTCGTTGTAGACGCCCTCGGTCTCGAGGAAGACGCCCAGCAGCTCCCGGGACGACCCGGTGGCGGCGGCCAGCGTGATCGCCGGCCGGGCGCCGCCCAGCTGGCCGTCCACTTCGCGCAGGCAGCGCCTGAGCGCCGCCACGGGGTCGCCGTGCGTGCGCCCGTAGTGGGCCGCGGCGATCTCCAGCGTCTCCGCGTCGATGAGCGCCACCTTGGTCGTCGTCGATCCGCCGTCGACGCCGAGGATGTACTCCGCGCCCGGCCGCAACGCGCCTCGTTTCGACGGGTAGTAGGTGACGCGCGAGGCGGCCGAGGCCAGCGGCTCGAACGGCGTGCCCTCCGCGGCGGCCAGGGCGCGCAGCCTCCGCCCCGCAGGCGGCAGCGGCCGGCCGAGCGAGGCCGCCAGGTGCGCGGCGCCGAAGGCCTCGAAGTAGCGCGCCTCCGCCGGCATGATGAAGCGCGTCCGCGGCCAGGCCTCGCGCAGGAACCGCACGAAGTGCGCGTTCTCGGTGACGCCGCCGACGAGCACGACCTCGCCCGCCTGCACCTTGGCCCGGATGAGGAACTCGCCGACCTTGTCGGCCATCACCTTCGACAGCGAGAGCGCGATGTCGCCCTTGGTCGCCTCGCCCTTGTTCAGGCGGTGCGTGCAGTCCGACTTCATGAAGACCGAGCAGCGCGCCGACAGCTTGAGGACGCGCGCGCCGGCGGCCGCCTCGTCGAGATCCTCGAGCCGAAGGTCCATGCGCCCGAGCTGCTGGCGGAAGAACTCGCCGGTTCCCGAGGCGCACTTGTTGCCCGCGTACGTCGTCTGGACCTGCGCGCGCGCGTTCAGGATGTAGACGACGAGATCCTCGCCGCCGACGGACACGACGGCGCGCGGACGGAGCGAGAGGGCCCCGAGCGCCGCCTCGATCGCCAGCGGGGCGATGACGTCCGGCGCGTCGATCCGGCGCCTGCCCGCCCCGCCCGTGGCGACCGTCGCCGGCCCGACCGCTCCGCCGGCGCCGATCGCGCTCAGCGCCTGCTCGAGCGCCGTTTCGAGATCGCCGTCGTGCGGCACGACCGCGTGCGCGGCCCCGCTCCGGCCGTCGAGGCCGCACACCTTGACGTTCACCGACCCGATGTCGATGCCGAGGGCCGCGTAGCCGCACAGGGCGCCGAGGGCATCCGCCTGCGTCACCCCGGCGGCCTCCGCTGCGGACGCGCTGCCGGGCTCAACGGGGGCGGGGCGCAATGGCTCCTTCGTCATGACGGGCGACGACTCCTCCAGCCCGGCGCTCGATCTCGTCCGCCAGGGCGTACCAGCGCTGCACGCCGTTCTCGAGGGCGAAGTAGTGGACGACGTACGGGACGAGCAGCGCGATGAGCAGCAGAAGCAGCACGCCGGCCGCGACGCGGTCGGGGTGCTGCACGAAGAACAGGAAGACGACCAGCGCGCAGAGGCCGAAGAAGAGCGTGACGAGCAGGTGGACGAGGCGCTCGTGCTGCATGTCGAGCACCTGCCGGCGGTGGCAGCGGGCGAGGGCGCGCCAGTCGGAGTCGGCGGACGCCGTCGCGAGCTCGCCGCGGACGAACGCCTCGTGCCGCTTCATCAAGTCCCTCATGCCAGCCTCTCCGCCACGCCAGCGGCGTGCGGCGCAGCGTGTTCCCGCCGCCCGTCCGCCTGCGCGAATGGCTCGCGCCAGGGCCCGAAGCGGGCCCGGCGCTGCGCGCGTCGCGTCGGTGAAACCTACTCGGCGACCCGGAAGCCCGTGAGCTCTTCCGCCACGAGGTTCATGTCGGCCACGCCGCCCGACTGAGCGGCAAGGCCGGCGTCGAGGTCCCCGGCCTGCCTGAGCCGGGCGAGTTCGTCCGGTCCGAGGCTGCCCGCCGCGTTCAGCGCCGCGAGGAGCCGCACCGGCACGCCCAGGGACACCCAGGCGGCCCAGAGCCGCGACTGCGCCTTCAGCAGGCGGCTCGCGCCGGCCCGCGCGGCCGCGCGCGCCAGCGCGACGGCCGTTTCCACCTCCGCCATCGCCGTCGCGAACTCGAACGAGACGTGCTGCTGCCGGATGGCCTTGGCGCGGAAGGCCGCCTGCGTGGCCTCGGCGAGGAAGCGCGCGGCGCGCGCCGCCGCTGGTCCGCCTGCGTCCGCGAAGGCCTCGATCTCGTCGGCCATGCCGCAGTAGAACGCACCCTTGCTCCTGACCGTCTCCCGCATGCGGAAGAGGCCGATGATGCTTTGCTGGATCTCCGACGTGCCCTCGTAGATGGTCAGGATGCGGGCGTCGCGCCGGATCTTCTCGACCTCGAAGTCCACGCAGTAGCCGTACCCGCCCAGCGCCTGCACGGCGTGGTCGGCCGCGGCATTGGCCGCCTCCGTCGCGAAGAGCTTCGCGATCGAGCCTTCGACCTGACGATCGGTGTTCCCGCTGTCGAGCAGGTCCGCCACGTGCTCGATGTACGCCTGCGCGGCCGCGAGCCGCACGCTGTCCGGCACCAGCAGCTTGTGGGTGAACCCCTGCTTCTGGGCCAGGAACGTCCCGAACTGCCTGCGCTGCGTCGAATAGGCGACGGCCTTCTGCAGGGCGGCCTGGCCCGCGCCCAGGCCGAACGCCGCCACCATCAGCCGAGTGAAGCCGAACACCTCATTGGCCTGCTTCAGGCCCTCGCCCTCGCGCTCGCCGACGAGGTTGGCGGCCGGAACGACGACGTCCTGGAGCACCACCTGCGCCGTGTTCGAGAGCCGGATGCCGTGCTTGATCTCGTGGCGGCCCGGGCTCAGCCCCGGCGTGCCGCGCTCGACCACGAAAAAGGTGGGCCCGTCCGGCGCCTTCGCGAGGATCGTGTAAAGGTCCGCGATCGAGCCGTTCGAGATGAACTGCTTGACGCCGTTCAGGCGGTAGTGGGTCGTCCTGCCGTCTGCGTCGGTGATCCGCGCCGCCTCGGTCTTGAGGCTCTGGACGTTCGACCCGGCTTCCGGCTCCGTGACGCCGTAGGCGACCACGAGGCCCTCGTCGGCGATCCGCGGCAGCCAGGCCGCCTTCTGCGTCTCAGTGCAGCCCACGCGGATCGGGTCGGTGCCCAGTGCGACGGCCAGCATGGCGGTGGCAAGGCCGAGATCGATCTTCGCGAACTCCGCCGACAGGCGGTAGACGTCGTAGGCGCCGCCGCCCATCCCGCCGTGGTCGGCGGGCAGGAACACCAGGTGGAGGCCGACATCCGGCCCGAGCATGGCGCGCACGACGGGCTCGGGGCAGGTGTCGGTCTCGTCCCACTTCAGGCGCTTGTCGAGCGGGGCCTCGCGATCGGTGAACTCCTTGAGGGTCTTGAGGATGAGGTCGAGGTCCCCGGCGCTGAGTCGCTTCAGTTCCATGCACGCTCCCGGCGGTGCCGCAGCCCACAGCGGCGCCTTCCTTCAGCCCATTCTTCCGAAAACCCCGCCGGGGCGCAAGCGGCGGCGGCCGGCCCGACTCGGCCGGCGCGCAGCCCTGCCTCTGCCTGGCCCTTCGTGATACGCTTCGCTGTCGAGGCCGGGGGGTGCCCGGCCGCCAAGGAGAGTCGCCGTGCCGATGCCAAGAGCCGTCGTGATTGGGCTGATCGTGCTGCTCGCCGGAGCGGTGGGAGCAGCGGTTCCGCAGGCGCCTTCCGGGCAGGACGGGGGGCAGGCGATCGAGCCGTCCCATCTGGGCAAGAAGATCTGCGGTTGGCCCAGGCCGGACGACGTGCCCGAGGAAGTATGGGAGAACGCCTGCACGGCCTGCACGTCCGTGCCGACGAGCCCGGAGGCGTCTGCCGACGGCACGATGACGAGCCACTCGTGCGACGGCGGCTACGAGATTCGCATCAAGGTCGTGCCGGGCCGGACCTACCCGGCCGGCGCCAAGCGGGACATCATGAAGGGCGGCGGCCTGGGCGAGGAGAAGCCGCTCCAGTTCCAGGAGCGCAAGGTCGGGGAGATCCCGCAGGTCGAGAGAACGTTCACCCGCTACGACGCCTCCTACCCGTTCATGAACGAGAAGGGCGTCGTCATCGGCGAGACCACGATTGGCGGGCGCCGCGAGCTGTACAGCGACGAGGGGCTCTTCGACATCATGGAGCTCGAGCGGCTCGCCCTCGAGCGCGCGTCGTCGGCGCGCGAGGCGATCCGGATCATGGGCGAGTTCGCCGAGCGATACGGCTACGGCGACAGCGGCGAGTGCCTGACGGTCGGCGACGCGGCCGAGGTGTGGCAGTTCGAGATCTTCGGGCCGGGCGCCGCCGACATCGGGGCCGTGTGGGCCGCCAAGCGCATCCCGCCGGGTGAGGTGGGGGTGTCGGCGAACGTGTCCCGCATCACCACGCTCGGAGACGACCCGAACTTCACGATGCACTCGAAGAACGTGTACGAGGTCGCCGAGAAGAACGGGTGGTGGAAGAAGGGCGAGCCGTTCGTCTTCAACCGCGCGTACGGGATGTCGGGCTCCCCGCGCTTCAACCGCCGGGAGTGGCGCGTGCTGAGCCTGCTGGCGCCGTCGCTGAAGCTCGACCCGTGGGCGCCCGAGCAGCCGTTCTCGGTCAAGCCTGACCGGAAGGTTACCAAGCAGGACCTCATCGCCATCCACCGGGACATTTATGAGGGGACGCCGTTTGACCAGACGACGAACCCCCTGGCCGGCCCGTTCGGCTCGCCCAACCGCTGGGCGCTCGCGCGCGACTACAAGCCGGTCGAAGGCTACATGCCGACCGAGCGCATGATCGCCGTTCACCAGTGTTCCTACGTCGTGGTCCTGCAGGCTCGGGCCGGAATGCCGCCCTGGATTGGCAGTCTCGCGTGGTTCGCTCCCGACGATGCGAAGACGTCCGTGTTCACGCCGTTCTATGCCGGCAACCTCAAGGTGCCCCCGGCGTTCGAGATCGGCCGCCGAGATCGGTTCGACCGCGGCTCCGCCTGGTGGGCGTCGAACTTCATCGGCAACTGGTCGAACCTGAACTGGCGCGCCATCATCCAGGACGTCCGCGCCAAGCAGGCGGAGGTGGAAGGCAAGCTGTTTGCCGACCAGCCCGTCATCGAGGCCGTCGCGCTGGAGTTGTACAAGACCGACCCGGAGCGGGCGCGGTCGTTCATCAGCGACTACTCGAACCGCGTCGCACAGGAGAACTACATGACGTGGTGGGCTTTCGCCGACAAGCTCGTCACGGACTACCAGGACGGCGGGGCGCGCGTGACCCCCGAGAAGCGGACGATCCCGCCCGACTGGCTGCAGAAGCAGGGCCCCATCGGGACGAAGGTGCCGCCGGCGCTCGTTTCGCCCGGCGCAGCGCCGAAGAAGTAAGCGAAGGGGTCGGGACGGTTTCCGTACCGCCCAGGTGTTGGATTACGAAATCGTGAGGCAGAGCCGGCCGGTAGGGAGTGAGAGTCTACGGCTGCTTGGGCCGTCCCGGCATCCTGAGGCCGCTGCGCCAGCGGAGTTCCCGCGAGGTCAGCAGGCGCCAGGACGGCGTGCCATAGTGCCGCCCGGTGGCGATCGCCGATCGTATTGCGTTGAGTGAACGGACTGGCTCAGGCACATTCAGCATTTCAAGCCAGGTCTGCGGGCGTTGCACGGGCCATTCCGCCAAGGCCGGGCGACCCTCGCTGTGGGCTGCAGGAGAAGCGCTGCCCCAGCTCCAGTCCTCGGCACGAGCCACCAGGCGTGCACGAACCGGGTTGCGCTCGACGTAGCGGCATACCCGAACGAAATGGGCGCCGTGCTGCACGGCGATCGCCTTGTAGCGTCCCTGGTATACGGCCCCTCTTCCTTTGTTGCCCTTGGCGGCGCGCCAGCGCGAAGCGTGTGTGGCCGACAACCGCTTCATGAACTCCGACAAACCGCAATCCTCAAACGGCCATAGCACGAAGTGCCAGTGATTCGGCATGATGACGTAGGCGAGCGCCCGCATCGGGACGCACTTGCAGGTTTCGACGAGTACGCGAAGAAACGCCTCGTAGTCCGCTTCGCTCTCGAAGAGCGTGAGTCCCTGAATCGCCCGGTTGAAGACGTGGAAGATGTATCGTCCGGTTGCAAGCCGGGGTCGTCTTGGCACCTCACCCTCCTGGATTGGCCAGAGTTGTTGCAACGCGCCTGCCGGGTGGGCACGTCGCCTCATGCCGAGGAACCAGCGCAATCACGGAGATGCCGATCATGTCCGAGGCGGCGGCCGCAGAAATCGCAATGGTTGGGCCGTGGAGTCATGCGATAGGCTGCCAACCGTGGGCCGGATCGGTCGGACGGAATCAAGGATCGTCGCGATTACGTTTCTATTGCCTGGAGGTGCACACCCTACGTAATTCGTCCCGACCCCTTTGTTTAGCGCGCCCGGGCGCGGATGGCGACGAAGTGGCCGGTCAATTCCCGCGTCGGCAAGCGGTCGAGGCGCTCGGCGGCGAGCAGGCTCGCGACGAGCCAGGGCGCGGGCCGGTTGCGGCGCGTAGCGCGCGCCCACCATCGGCACAGCCACACGGCTGCGACGCGGGGCGCGTGCATGATCGTCGCGCTGGCTTCGACCTCGAATCCAGCCGCGTCGAGCATTTGCTCCAGCCGCCGCCGCGTGCACGTCACGCCTACCATGTAGGGCACGATGCCGAGGCGATGCCAGAAGCCCGGACACAGGTTCCGCAGCCGAATCAGCGGATTCCTCGGGTTGTCCATCGTCAGGAGGAGCGTCCCGCCCCGGCGCAGCGTCCGGCGCAGTTCGCGGAGCGAGGCGGCGATCTCCGCCCCGCATGCGAAGTGGTCGAGCGTCGAGTCCGAGAGCACCGCATCGATTGCGCCGGGCGCGAGCGGGAGGGTTCTCACATCGGCGGCGACGACGGCGATGGACGGATGCCGCGCCGCGGCGCGCGCCGCCGTGGGCCAGGCCACATCGCAGGCCAGCATGCGGCATCCGCGCCGCTCGAACCACCCGGCGAACCCGTCGCCGATGGCCTCGTTGAAGAGATCCGTCTTGAGCACGCGCCCGCCCTGGAGATCCGCGGCCACGCGGCCGAGCCATCGCTCGTGGATCGCATCGCTGCACCGTCGCCAGGACGCGTCGCGCTGGCCGCGGGCCCATGCCCGGCCGATCTCGTTCCAGTAGTCGCGCTGCGCGCGCCCGGCCGAGGCCGACGCGCCGGTCCGGCGGGCCTCGGCCATCGGCATGAACCCCGCCCTTCCGCAACCTGCTAGGCCGCGCCCCGCGCGCGGAGCCGGGCGACGAGCCAGACCTGGAGCAAAGCGCCGAGCGTCACGACGCGGGACATCATCAGCGCCCGGTAAGCCTCGGGGCCGAGCACGTCCCAGAAGGACAGCCCAGCAACCGCGAGCGAGAGGACGAGCAGCACGCGCACGGGCGTGCGGAACTCGTCGAGCCGATCGACGAGCAGCATCACCGCGGGCGTCGACAGCAGGAGCACGTAGTCCCAGCCCTGCGGCGACAGCAGCGGGATGACGAAGAGCAGCAGCGCCGCGTCGAGGTAGTCCGGCGACGACGCATCGCGTCCCTGCAGGACGACCCGTGCGCAGAGGATCACGAGGGCGAGCGACAGCGCGGAAGCGAGCCACGCGGCGGCTGGGCCGGTGCCGACCCACGCGGCGAACATGCCGGCGAGCGACACGGTGTCCTGGCCCGTGAGGTTCGGCGCGGTCGAGGAGGTCACGCTCGCCCACCACCCCCGGAGTTCAGCCAGGTTCCCGGCCCAGCCGTAGCGCAGCGCCGGGGCGGCGAGCGCGGCGACGGCGACGGCCGAATACGCCGCCACGGCGCGCCAGCGCCGGCCGACGACGAGCCAGGGCAGGAAGATCAGGGCATAGGGCTTGATGATCGCCGCGGCCGCGAGCCAAGCGCCCGACGCCGCATGGCGGTTGCCGCGCGCGGCCGTCAGCGCGGCCAGCACGGTCACGGCCATCAGCGCGTTGCTTTGGCCGAGTCCGATCTCGCGGGCGAAGTGCTTCGCCATGAAGAGCAGGGTGATCCCCACGACGAACGCCGGAGCGCGCCTGCGGGCCGGCAGCAGCGCCAGGGATCCGCGGACGAAGAGCGCGGCCACTCCGATGGTGAGGGCGAACCAGAGCGCGCGGGCCCCTTCGGGCGGCAGCTGCGCGAGGGGCGCGACAAGCAGCGCGAAGGCCGGCAGGTACTTGAACATCCAGTGCCCGTCCGACTCGCGGTAGAGCGGCTGGCCCGCTGCAGCGCGCACACCGGCAACGCGGTACACCTCGAAATCGCGCATCTGGCGGTGGGACCGCTGGACGTACACCGCGGCGGCGACGGCGACAAGCAGCAGGGCTCCCAGACACGGCAGGGCTCGCTTCATGGAGCGGACGCGGACACCATATCACGGCAGCGGGCCGGCTCGCGGCACGGGGTTCCGGGACCGCGCTCTGGCGGGCGGCACGTCGCTGGCGGCCGGCGCGGACTACGTGGCGGCCGCGATGTCGCGCCAGGTGATCGCCGCCGGCGGAACGCGCAGCCCTGCGCGCGATGAGCCTCGTGCCCGAGACGCGGCTGCGCGCGACGCTCCGCGAGGATTCAGGCGGCACGGACAGCGTCAACGCGGGCCACGCGAAGGTGCCGGCGCAGCGCTGCGATCTCGGCATCTCGTTCGGGTGCGCGCCGGACAGGACGGCCGAGCTGCTGAAGGCCGTGCGCGCGGAGATCGATCTGCCGCGCTCGTCCGGGCCGACGCCGCAGCAGGTGAGCGACGCCAAGATCGCGCTCGTGCGCGAGTTCGAGACGAACTCGAGGCAGAACGCCTGCCTGCTCAACCGGATCTCGCTCAGGCACCAGCATGGAGAGGATCTGGGCCAGTTATTCGGCCTCGCCGGCTACGACGAGCGGGCCGTCGCCGCTGCCGCGATCCAGCAGGCCGCCCGGCGCCGCCTCGACCTCGACAACTGCATCCAGGTGACGCTGCTTCCCGAGCAGGTGGGGCAGGCGCGGTCAGGTCTCGATGCCCGAGCCTGACCCCGCCTGGCCCGGAGGTCACCAGTCCGATCCCAGCGCTTTGAGCTCCAGCACCAGGCGCGAGAGATCGCCGGAGAGCTTCAGGTTCGCGGGGCCGATGTCGATCCTGCCGGGCGTCGCGACGTTCGCCTCGATCCACGCCCGCGCCTTCGCCGGGTCCGCCCCTTCGTACCTTTGGTTCGCGATCAGCGCCAGGAGCGGCGCCGCCACCTCCAGCCTGGCCGCGCCGGCCTGGGAGACCACCACGCGGATGTACTCGATCCGTCCGGGAGCCTTCCCGTAGAACTCGACGCGGTACTGCACGAGCGGCGTGGACGATTCGCACACCCAGTGCCGCGTGTCGCGCTCGAGGACCGGCGCCTGGCAGGCCAGTCCGCGCTCGCGCAGGCCCTGCGTCAGGTCGCTCGCGTGCAGGCCGACCAGGTGGTCCGGCGCGGCGGGAGTCGCGGGGGGCGGCGCGGAGGACCGGCCGTTGCCGCCGCACGCGGACATCGCGAAGGCCAGGACCGCCGCCGGGACGAGCCGTGCAGGGTGGATTGTCATGGCGCGGATTCTATAGCATGTGGAAGACGCGACAGACGCACCGAGGAGCACGGACAATGCAGAGCGGCAGGCAGGCACTTTCGTGCAGACCGGGAATCATCGGGATGGCCATAGCGGCGCTTCTCCTGCTGTCGGCGTCCGCCCTGCTGACCGCGCAGGGCCGCAAGCCGGGCGTGAAGGCGCCCTCCGCGCAGCCGCCGCGCGTGGGGGCCACGGATCCGGCGCTCCGCCTGAGGGGTTTCGACGCGCACCGGGCGAAGCTGGCGTCGTCGCCCTACAGGAGCCTGGCGTGGCAGTTCCTCGGGCCGAAGAACGTCAGCGGCCGGACGACGGACGTCGCGGTCATCGCCCCGCGCGGCCGGTCCTACACGATCTACGTCGCGACGGCGACCGGCGGCCTCTGGAAGACCGACAACGAAGGCACGACGTGGCGGCCCGTCTTCGATCAGGGGCCCTCGACGACGATCGGCGACGTCACCGCCGCGCCGTCGGATCCGGACATCGTCTGGATGGGCACCGGCGAGGCGAACATCTTCAGGAGTTCGCAGGCGGGCGCGGGCGTCTACAAGTCCGTCGACGCCGGCACGACGTGGCAGCACATGGGCCTGGCCGGCACGTACACGATCCCGCGGATCGTCATCCATCCGACCCGTCCCGACACGGTGTACGTGGCGGCGTCGGGCCGCGAGTGGACGGACAACCCCGAGCGCGGCGTCTACAAGACGACCGACGGCGGCCGCACGTGGGCGAAGGTCCTGTTCGTCGACGACCGGACCGGGGCGATCGACCTCGTGATGGACCCGTCCGATCCCGAGACGCTGTATGCCGCCACGTGGCAGCGAATCCGGTTGAAGTGGAACGATCCGCGGAACCTGCCGTCCTACACCGGGAGCGGCATCCACAAGACCACCGACGGCGGCCGGACGTGGGTGCCGATCAACGCGGGCCTGCCCGAGGCGAAGTTCCGGGGCCGCATCGGACTCGACGTTTCCCGATCCGCGCCGAACGTGCTGTACGCCCTCGTGGACAACTACGAGTTGTCCCGCGAGCCCACCGAGGAGGAGAGGGCCGACCCGTACGGCCTCCCGTCGTCCGGCTTCATCAAGGGCGCCACCGTGTACCGCTCGAACGACAAGGGCGCGACGTGGGTCCAGGTGAGCGGCCTGACGCCGGAGCAGAAGGCGTTCATGGAGCGCCACTCGAACACCTACGGATGGGTCTTCGGGCAGGTGCGCGTCGATCCGACCGACGCGGAAACGGTGTACACGATGGGCCTCGGCCTGAACGTGTCGACCGACGGCGGCAGGACGTTCCGGCAGCTCCGGACCCCAGGCATCGACCACCATGCCCTGTGGATCGACCCCGACAATCCGAGCTACCTGGTCAACGCGTACGACCAGGGGCTGGCCATCTCCTACGATCGCGGGGCGACCTGGAAGGACACCCGGCTCACGCTGCCGGTGGCGCAGTTCTTCAACGTGTCGTACGACATGAGCACGCCGTTCCGGGTCTATGGGTCGATGCAGGACCACGGGAGCTTCCGCGCCGGCGTGGATCTCAGCCGCGGGCGCGACCGCATTCCCGCGGCGGACTTCGAGCGGGCGCCCGGCGGCGAGGGCTCGACGCACGCGATTGATCCCGACGACCCGGACATCGTGTATTCGTCCGGCTTCTACGGCACGCTGACCCGGAGCGATCTCGCGAAGCCCGCGGGCAGTCCGCAGCGGTCCAAGAGCCTGCTGCCCGGGCGCTATCCGGACGAGCCTCGCCTGCGCGGCGAGTGGCTGGCGCCGACGATCGTGTCGCCGCACAACGGCCGGACGATCTACCACGGCATGCAGTACCTGATGCGGTCGCGCGACCGCGGGGACACGTGGGACATCATCAGCCCGGACCTGACGTCCCACACGGGGTCCGAGACAGGCGACATCCCGTACCACACGATCACGGCGATCTCGGAGTCGCCGCTGCGCGCCGGCCTGATTTACGTCGGCACCGACGACGGGAAGGTGCACGTGACGCGTGACGGCGGCGCCTCCTGGACCGAGATCCTGGCGGGCCTGCCGCACGAGAAGTGGGTCTCGCGCATCGTCGCGTCGGCCTTCGACCTCGCCACCGTCTACCTGACGCAGAGCGGGAAGCGCGACGATGACTTCACGCCGTACGTGTGGAAGTCGGCCGACTTCGGCCGGACCTGGGTCAGCCTCGCCGGCGACGTGCCGATCGGGCCCGTCAATGTCATCCGGGAGGACCCGTCGGATCGGAACATCCTCTACCTGGGCACCGATCTGAGCGTGTACGCGACGTCCGACGGGGGGACGAGCTGGCAGCCGCTCGGCGGCAACCTGCCTTCGACCTACGTGCTGGACCTTGTGATCCACCCGCGGGACAACGTCGTGGTCATCGCGACGCACGGGCGGGGCATGTGGGTGCTCGACGCGGAGCCGGTCAACCGGCGCGCCGCGAGGCCGAGGCGGCCGGCCGGAAGCTAGGCCGTCGCCGCGGGCCCGCGGGCAACTGTGCTAGACTCCGGCCCGGCGGCGAGGCGGGCGCGCATCGCCGCCCCTGCGGCCCCGACAAGCTTCTGCACCCATGGCGCCCCTGCTGCTGCGCAGCCTCTACCTCAAGGTCGTCGCGCCCATCGTCGCGCTGGTGCTGGCGGCGATGGCGATCGTCTCGTACCTGGCGATGACGGCGATGGGCGAAGGCGTGCGCGTGGCCGCCGAGCAGCGCGCCCGCTACGGCGTCGCCTTCACGCGGAGCAGCGTGGAAGACGTCGAGCACGCGATGCTCGCCAAGCGCGCCGGCAGCCTCCAGAACCTGCTCGAGCGCCTCGGCCGGAGCCCGGATCTGGATGCCATTCGCATCCTGTCGCCCTCCGGGCAGGTGCTCTACTCGTCGAAGAGGGCCGAGGTCGGGCTCATGATGCCGGCGCATCTGCCCGAAGGCCCCGTGTCCGGCGATGCCGACAACGCCACGGTGGTCGAGAAGCGCCTGCCCGGCATCCTCCACGCCGGCAGCCCGCTGTACAACCACGACCGCTGCACGCCCTGCCACGAGGGCAGCCGGAGGATTCTGGCCTACGTGGACGTGGACATCAGTCTGTCCCGCCAGAGCGCTGGCATGCGGTCGTGGGACGACCTAGCGGCGAGGACGGCCCTCGCGCTCTTCGTCCTGCTGGGGGCTGGAGTGGTGCTGACGCTCGGGATTGTCGTCGTCGGCCCGATCCGCCGCCTGTCGGCGCGCATGAAGGAGGTCCAGCGCGGGGACCTCGATGTCGCCGCCGATCACTCGGGCACCGCCGAGATCGATCAGCTCGTGACGGGGTTCAACGAGATGGTGGCCAGGCTGCGGCAGGCGAGGCAGGCGGAGGAAGAGGCCCAGCGCAGCCGCATGGCGCGTGCCGAGCAGCTCGCGACGCTCGGAGAGATCGCGGCCAGCCTCGCCCACGAAATCCGCAACCCCCTCGCGGGCGCCAAGGCCGCCATCGACGTGCTGGCGGGCGAGGAGCGCGAGGCCGAGCCGAGGCGCATCCTCCGAAGCGTGTCCGAGGAGCTCTCGAGGGTCGACGGCGTCGTCAGGCAGCTGCTCGGCTTCGCCAGGCCGAAGGCGCCGGTGCTCGGCAGGGTTGATCTGCGGCCGATCATCAACGACGTGGTGACGCTGTCGCGGCCGATGACGGCGGCTCAGGGCGTGGCCCTGGATGTGCAATGCGGCCCGGAGCCGATCGAGGCGCTCGCCGACGCCGACATGGTGCGCCAGGTGGTCCTGAACCTGCTTCTCAACGCCGTGCAGGCGTCGGAAGGCATCAGCGGGGCCACGGTGTCGATTGCCGCCATCCTGCGGGGCGGACAGGTCGTCTGCAGCGTGCGGGACCAGGGGCCTGGCATCCCGGCCGACCGGGCCGAGGCGATCTTCCGGCCGTTCACGACGACGAAGGCCAGAGGCACGGGCCTCGGCCTCGCGACGAGCCGGCGGCTCGTCGAGCTCCAGGGCGGCCGGTTGTGGCTCGACAACCCGGGCGCGCCGCGCGCCTGCTTCGTGTTCACGCTGCCGCCGTTCGCCGGGCTGGCGGACGCGGAGGCCTGAGCGGATGGTCAGGGACCGCATCCTCGTCATCGACGACGACCAGCTGCAGCGCTGGGCCATGGGCCGGCAGCTCACCACGTGGGGCTACGAGGTGCTCGAGGCCGCCGACGGGCAGTCCGGCCTCGACGCGTTCACGCGTCACCTGCCCGATCTCGTGCTGCTCGACCTGCAATTGCCCGACCAGAACGGCGTCGAGGTGCTGCGCCAGATCCGCGCCATCGATCCGCAGGCGGTGGTGATCATGGTGACGGCCCACGGCGGCGTGCCCGACGCCGTCGCGGCCTTCAAGCTCGGGGTGTTCGACTTCCTGCCCAAGCCCGTCGACTTCGACGCGCTCGGCGTCACGCTGCGCTACGGCCTGGAAGCGCGTCGCCTGCGCGAGGAGGTCGTCCGGCTGCGGTCCGGCGACCAGGAACTGGCGGACACGACCATCGTCGGCGAGTCGCCCGCCATCGCGGCGTGCGTCAGGATGCTCGACCGGCTCGCCGCCAGCGACGCCGGCGCCGTCCTGCTGACCGGCGAGAGCGGCACCGGGAAGGACCTCTTCGCCCGGACGCTGCACCGCCGGAGCTCGCGGGCGGACCACCCGTTCGTGGCGGTCAACTGCGCGGCGATTCCCGACACGCTCATGGAGTCGGAGCTCTTCGGGCACGAGAAGGGCGCGTTCACCGACGCGCGGTTTCTGAAGAAGGGGGTGTTCGAGCTCGCCGACGGGGGCACCCTGTACCTCGACGAAGTCGGCGAACTCAAGCCGTCGCTCCAGCCCAAGATCCTGCGCGTCCTCGAGAGCCTGACCTTCCGGCGCGTCGGCGGGTCGCGCGACATCACCGTCGATCTGCGCGTCATCGCCGCCACCAACCGCGATCTCGACGCCGCCGTCCGGCAGGGCGAATTCCGGCGCGACCTGCTCTACCGGCTCCGCGTGATCGAACTGGCGATTCCGCCGCTGCGCGAGCGGCGGCAGGACATTCCGCCCCTGGCGCGGCATTTTCTCCGGCAGCTCGCGCTCAAGTTCCACAAGCCCGTCCTCGGCGTGTCGGACGCGGCGATGGACGTCATGACGCAGTACGACTGGCCGGGCAACGCCAGGGAGCTGAAGAACGCCATCGAGCGGGCGGTGATCCTCGAGGACGGCGAACAGATCACCCCGAGCGGCCTGCCGTGCCAGCTGACGCCCCCGGCCGGCGGGCGCGCCAGCGGGCCCCCGGGCGAGTTCACGCTGCCGATCGGCGGCGTGTCGCTCGAACGGGTCGAGGAGTCCCTGGTCCGCCAGGCCATGGCGGCGGCCGGGGGCAATCAGACGCACGCCGCGCGCCTGCTCGACATCTCCAGGGACGCCCTCCGCACAAGGCTCAAGAAGTTCGGCATCGAGCGCTGAGCGCGTGATCTCGCGCACTGGTGCGGGATTCACCGCAGGTCGGCGCCCTCATCCCGCCGTACGAGCCGCGCCAGGCCGCCGCTTGGGCGCCACCGGCGGCCGACCCTCCTGGCACGGCGATTGATTCACGGAACGGGAGAAGACCGAGCCAGGCATCCGACGATGATCACTCGGCGTGCGTTGGCGCTGGTGGCCGAAGACACGGAGCTGGGACGCTGGGCGTTGACCCGGGCCCTCGAGACGGCCGGGTTCGACGTGCAGGCCGTCGCCACGTGGAGCGAAGCCGCGGCGTGGCTGAGCCGGGCGAGTTTCTCGCTGGCGTTCGTGGCGGTGTCCTCCGTGTCGGGAAGCGCGGCTGATGTGGCCGCCTCGATGCGGGCCTACCACCCGCGCACGCGCCTCGTTCTGCTCGCAGACCAGGACCGCGCTGACGAGCTGCGCCTTGCATGCGGTCCGGGGCAAGTTCTCCTCACCAAACCGCTCGACCTCGAGAAGGTCGCCTCCGTGGCGCATCTCGGGCTGGCTGCTGGCGGCATGGCGGGTCGGCGCGGAAACCCTTGACAGGCCGCGCGGCCCGCTGGATGCTGTGGACCAGCATGACTGAGATCCGGACGCGTCGGCACGGGACGCTGGCGTCAGGACGGCGCTCGCAACGTCGGGATGGTGCCCGCTGCGCCGCTGCGGCGGTCTGGATCCTGGTGCTGTCCGGCAGCGCCGCCCTCGCGCAGGCGCCGGCAGCCTACCTGTACAGCCTATCGAGCTTCTCGGGGCCGCTGCGCGACGACGGGGCGCGGGTCCGGGTCGATGCGGAACGTGACGAGGTGCTGGTCATCTACCAGAACACGATCCGCGTGTTCAACCGTTCCGGCATGGAGTTCTACAGCTTCGGCGCGGACCTGGACCTGGGCCAGATCCTCGACCTCGCCGTGGAGCCCGGCGGCGACATCGTCCTGCTCTCGTACAAGGACTCGCGCTCGCTGGTGACCCGCTGCAACTTCAGGGGGGAGCCGCTCGGCCCGATCGAGATCGGCGGCCTGCCGGAGGGCCTGGCGTTCCATGCGAACCGGATGGTGCTGCGCAAAGAACGGTTCTACTTCGCCTCGCTCGCCGCCTCGAGCGTCATCGTCACCGACGCCAAGGGGACGTTTCTAAGGCACGTCGATCTCCCGTCGATGATGCAGCCGGAGGAGCGGCAGAGGGGCGGAACGGAAGCCCTCGGATTCAGCGTGGACGAAGAGGGCAGCATCTTCCTGACGCTGCCGTCGGTCTTCCGGGTCTACAAGATAGCGGAGGACGGGGGGCTCACGGAGTTCGGGAGGCCAGGCGCCGTGCCGGGAAGGTTCGGCATCGTCGCGGGCATCGCGGTGGACCGCCGCGGCAACCTCCTGGTGGCCGACAAGCTGAAGTGCGTGGTGATGCTTTTCGACAAGGACTTCGGCTTCGTCGGGGAGTTCGGCTACAGGGGGCCCGCTCCCGAGAACCTCATTGTTCCGGAGGACGTGGCCGTCGACCGGCTCGACCGAGTGTACGTGGCTCAGGGGCGCCGTCGGGGCATCAGCGTCTTCGCGCTGGCGCCCCGGTAGGCGCTGCCGCCGGGCGGCGAGGGGGCCCCGGATGCGTGAAATCACCCGGCGTGAGGGATCTCGCGCAGCTCGAGGCGGTCGGGCGCTGGGTTCGAACGCGCCGGCGCGGCCAAAACGATTGCACAGGAAGAAGTTGCGTTGGCGCACGCCGCGACGGGAGGTTGGATCCGGAATTGCACGTTTGTGGCATGCTGGTGAGGCTTGCCTTCGGCGAAGCTGTCATCATTTCGGAGGGTCAGGATGAAAGCACTAAAAATCGGGTTGGCTGTGCTGGCCGGCGCTGCCCTGCTCCTGCTGGCGAGCCCCGCCCCTGAGGCGTTCCATTCCGGTGGCGTCGCCGAGTGCGGAGGGTGCCACAGCATGCACTCGCCGAAGCCGGGGGGCAACTACCTGCTCGTGGGCACCGACGGAGCCTCGACCTGCCTGTCGTGCCACATGCACGCGGGCGACACGGGACCGAACGGGTATCACATCGCGACGGCCGAGTCCGACATGCCGGCGGGCGTTCCGCCGCTGCAGCGGACGCCTGGCGGCGACTTCGGCTGGCTGAAGAAGACCTACACCTTCACCGTCCGCGGCACGACCACCGTCGAGCAGGGCGAGACGCACGGCCACAACATCGTGGCGGCCGACACGTCCTTCGTGGCGGACACGGTGAACACGACGGCTCCAGGCGGCACGTTCCCGTCGTCCCAGCTCGCGTGCACCAGCTGCCACGACCCGCACGGCCGCGTCCGCCGCACCTCGTCGGGGACCTACACGACCGGGACGACCGAGCCGGTCATGGGCTCCGGCTCGTACGGCGCGATTCCGGCAGCCGGCTTCACCGTGGGCAACTACCGCCTCCTGCGCGGCCTGAACGACTCCCACGTGACTGGCGTCACCTTCACGGGCGTCGCGATTGCTGTCGCGCCGTCCACGTACAACCGGACCGAAGCTTCGACGCAGACCCGCGTGGCCTACGGCGCCAGCTCGATCAACACGTGGGGCAACTGGTGCGCCTCGTGCCACCCCGGCATGCACTCCAGCGGCAACTACGTGCACCCGGTCGATCAGAGCCTCGGGTCGAACCTGGCCCTGGTCTACAACTCGTACGTCAAGTCAGGCGATCTGACCGGGTCGTCGGCCACCGCCTACACGTCGCTGGTGCCGTTTGCCGAGAACACGGGCGACATCGCGACCCTCGCGGCCCACGCGAAGATCGACAACTCGCAGCTGGGCGGGCCGGGTGCCAGCGACAAGGTCATGTGCCTGTCCTGCCACCGCGCGCACGCGAGCGGCTTCGAATACGCCCTGCGCTGGAACATGGAAGGCGAGTTCATGATCTGGAACAGCCTCTACCCCGGCACGGACACGACGCCGTCGGTTCCCCAGTTCGCCCGGGGGCGCCTCGGGGCAGAGACCCAGGCGGCGTACTACGATCGGCCCGTGACCGCGTTTGCCGCGTACCAGCGCGTGCTCTGCAACAAGTGCCACGCGAAGGACTAGATCGGGCTCAAGCCGTCATGTGATGTGGTGTGGAGGGCTGGGCCTCGAACCCAGCCCTCTTCTCTCGCGGGCGTGCCGTCCGGCAACCGGGACCCTGGAACGGTCCGGCGGGAGTTCCCTGTGCGTGCGGGGATGATCGCCGCGCGGCGCCGTCTCCCTGGCGACGAGGCCGTGTCCCCACTGCGCGTGGCGCTCTTCCTCATCGGACTCCTGATCCCCGCTCTCGCCAGCGCGGCTGACGGAGGAATCCATCTCTATCTCCAACCGCTGGCCTCCAGCGCCTCGAGGCTGACCCTCTCGCTCGCGTCGGTCTCCGCCGTTGCGGCGTCGGGTTCGGAACACCCGATTGCGCTGCGCCTGAAGGACATCGGCGCCGCCGCCGGACGGCAGCGGCTCCTGGCGTCCGGCCGGCTCCCGGCGGGCGCCTACGCAGGCTTCAGCATCCAGGCCGGGCGGGCCGCCCTGCAAGACGGCCCCGTCGCGGTCGCGCTGGCCGTGCCGGAGGCGCCGGTCAGGCTCGATTTCCCCTTCGTCGTGTCGGATCGGCAGGCCGTGCTCGTCTGGCTCACCCTGAAGTACGACGAGTCGTTGACGAACGGCGCGGCGTTCAGCCCCGTGTTCTCGGCCGTCGCGCCGCCCAGGCCGATTGCCGAGCTGGCCGGCTTCGTCACCAACGGCGGGTCGAACACGATGACGGTGTTCGACAAGCGGCTTGGCCAGGCGGTCGGGGTCATCGAGACCTGCGCGGGTCCGTCCGGGATGGCCCTCGACCAGCGCCGCCGGCGGGCGTATGTGGCGTGCCCGGCGGCCGACGAGATCCAGTCGGTGGACGTGGCGACGGCCTCGGTCCTCGAGCGGACCCGTGTGTCTCCCGGCGACCGGCCGCGCGAGCTGGCGCTGACGCCGGACGGGCTGACGCTGGTCTCGGCCAACACGGGATCGAACAGCATCAGCTTCTTCGACGCGGCCACGCTGACGCGGCAGGAGCGCATCAACGTGGGAAGCGGGCCGGGTTCGCTGCTCGTCGATCCGTCGGGGAAGCGGGCCTTCGTCTTCAACACGCTGTCGAGCTCCGTTTCGGTGATCGACCTGGCGGCCCGGAGCCTCGCGGCGACGCTCTCGACGGACCTGGCCCCGCTCAGGGGGGCATTCAGCCGGCGCGGCGACCGGCTCTTCGTGATCCACGAGCGGTCGCCCTACCTGACCGTGCTCGACGCTCGGCAGCTGGGCGTCGCCTCGAAAGCGCGCCTCGGGGCCGGCGTGGACGCCGTCGCGGTCGACCCGGTGCGCGATCTCGTGTGCGTCGCCGGCAGCCGCGACACGGTCGTCGAGTTCTACGATCCCAACACGCTGCTGCCGCTGTACACCATGCGCACGCAGTCGGGCGTCGCGCACCTCGCCGTCGACGCCGAGAGCAGCGCGCTCTACATGGTCAGCCCCGATCGCCGGAGCCTGGTCATCGGCCGGCTCGCGGACAGGAAGATCGCGTCCGAGATCGACGTCGGCGACGACCCGCGCTGGGTGGCCGTGATGGGGGAGAAGTAGGTGCGCCGGGGAGCCGCCGCCAGGGCCGCGCTCTTCGCCTGCGCGCTGGCCCTCACCTGCGCCGGGCCGGCCTCCGCGCAAGAGGGCGTGTTTGCCGGCCTGACGAAGGGCATCGAGTCGGTCTTCAGCTCCGTGTCCACCACGACGACGTTCGCGTCCGGGACGGTCACGAAGACGGACACGACGACCACGTACCCGGCGCTGACGCTCAACCTGGACACGCGGATCTTTCCGGCCCTCGCGCTGAACGCGGGCGGCGTGTTCGAGGTCAACTTCATGTCGGTCGGGACCGGCGGCGCCAGGACGGATTCGACGGTCACGCGGAACCGGCCGTTCTTCCTGCTCCGCTCGACAAACCCGGTGTTCGCGCCGGGGGTCGGCTACTTCCGGCGGGAAGATCGCTCGCGAACCGCGGGCCTCTCGAACGTCAAGCTGGTCAACGACGAGTTCGCCGGGTACCTCCTGTGGAATCCCGTGGGCGGGCCCCGCTCGGATTTCCAGTTCCTCAGGACGCACACATTCGACGAGGACCGGGCGATCCAGGACGTGACGAAGGACTTCGGCACGCTCGTCTCCAACTACGCGTACGGGGGGCTCGGCGCCCACTACCGCGGCGCGTACCTCCGGACCGACGATGCGCGGCACGCGCTTGAGACGACGCAGATCGTTCACGGCGGCCGCGTGGACTACTCGGCCGCGCTGCTCGCCAAGCGGCTGCTGTGGAACGCGACCTACAATGTCAACTCCCACGATCTCAGGACGGACGCGAGGGGAAGCGGCGGCGAAGTCGAGTTCCCCCTGACGCCGTACCGGGCGCTCGCCGCACAGAGCGACACGCCGGCGACGGCGAAGCTGACGGAGCACGCCGCCCTCGCCGACGGCAACCTCACGGCGGGAGCCGGCGTGGACCTCGGCGTACCCGCGACGCCGCTGGACGCCCAGGCGAGGAACATCGGCCTGGACTTCCTGAACCCGACGCAGGTGAACCGCGTCCTGGTCTGGGTCGATCGCTCCCTGCCGATCGAGGTCGCCAACGCCTTCTCCTGGGAGATCTACAGCAGCCCGGACAACATCATCTGGACGCGCGAATCGGCGGTGCCGGTGGCGCCGTTCGGCGCGTTCGAGAACCGCTTCGAGATCGACTTCCCCGGCGTGACGGCGCGGTACCTGAAAGTCGTCACGCGGCCGCTCTCGGTCGTCGTGCCGGA
>Ga0208939_1000060_pt1 | contig 86975 bp, 60 predicted proteins | sample AD_STIC12_MetaG_FD_184437 | JGI IMG/M metagenome (GOLD analysis project Ga0208939, IMG submission 184437) | Active sludge microbial communities of municipal wastewater-treating anaerobic digesters from USA - AD_STIC12_MetaG (SPAdes) (version 2) | ecosystem: Engineered > Bioreactor > Anaerobic >...
CCCTGCATCGCTGGTCACGCGGTACCCGCTGAACTGGGTCACGACCTGGCGGGACCCCAGGGCTTGGAAGGTAAAGTCGGGTGCGGTACACTGTGTTGGCTTCATGGGGCTCCCCTTGGCTCTCGTATTTATCTCGACAAGAATATGATAGCCGAGATCGAGCCCCTTTTCGATACCTATCGATGAGAAATGCGGGTTAAGAACCGAGATCTGCCGACGGCGCTCGGCAGCCAGGAAAACAGCCAAGTGGCGCCGGCGATCAGCGCGGCGTAAGTGACACGATGGCAGAAGCCAATGACCCGGCGAGTGATGATCTCTCTCATGGTGCGTCCCCTACGGGAAGAGCGAAACGTCGCCAGGGTCAGTGTAGTCGCGAGGCTGGATGTAGTACTCTCGGAGAGGCAGGCCAACTTCGGAGCGGTACCGGTTCTCGAAGGTCATAGGGTATCCCTCGCCCTTGTAGCGCACCCCGGGCATGGAGAGGTCGTTGACTTTCAGAGCCTGCGCTCGAAAGAGCATCCCCAGTGCATGCCCGACCTCGTGAACGAGTGAAGTCGCTGCCGTCTTGGGGACACCGCCGAACGCCTGTGGCAAGAAAGCCGGGTTGATAAAGATCCTCGTGCCGAGGATCGGCAGCGAGGTGCCGTTGTAGCTCGTCATGTTGCCGTACGGGTCGAACGCGTAGGTCTGGCTGCAGGTGGTGCCGCCGATGCTCAGGCTGCCGCTGGTGAGCCGACTCACCTTGTCGTAGACGTAGTAGTCGGTCCCCGTCTTGAGCGGCGGGTGGGCCGTCAGCGTCATCAGGTTGCCTGACCCGTCGTACGAGTAGTACCCGGTGGACCAGTCGCCCTCGACGCCGGGCGTGCTGCCGGGCATCGTCACGCCGTCGGTGTAGATCCGCCGCGGTCGGCGCATCGCGTCGCTCGTGTTGTAGTCACAGATCTCGGCCACCCCGGCGCTGACCTCGAACTCGCGCTTGGCGGGCGTAGTGTGTTGATGCGGCCGATTCCCCCCTTCATGGTGTCTGCAGGTTTCGCAAGGGGGACGGTCAACCGCCTTCTCCGGGTCGTGAGGCGTCTCCCGTAGGACTCGCGTCCGCCTGAGCGGCTGAGTGCGCCTTGGCGCCGGCAGTAGGGGCTGGCAAGCCTCGGCGGCGATGCTGTCGCAAAAGAAGCGACTGCTCGGTCAGCCAGTAGATGACGCAGTAGCCCCAGCAAACCAGTAGGGCGAGAACATAGAAGTGAGATGCCCACCCAGGCATCGTGGGAGAAACCAATTCCTGTCTTACTAGAACGGCCATTGAGGCCAGCGTCACCAGTACGAAGGCCAGGGACCTTGTCGCGCGAGCACTCCCAAGCGCTGAGTCGACGAGGAAGACTATCGCTCCAACAAGAACGAGAGGCAGCGTCGAGACGTGCGTCGGCTGGCGGATGTCGGCGAGATGGAGCAAGGCCGCAGCCCCGCCTGCCACGAACATGATCACAGCGCCATAGTGAGCCCATGTCCACAGACCTCTAGCCAGTGCCATCAGACTCACCTGTCGCGCCCGATCACTGGGGCCGCTCCACGCCGTTGACCTGCAAGCAGAACCTAAAGGCGGCCGAGGCCGTCGTACCACTGGATCGAATCCACGGAGGCCTCCGAGCCCTGGGCGGCGGCGACCTTGACGGTCGTGGTGGTCTTGCGTTCACCCTTGAAAGCCATGGTCAGGTTACTCTGTTTGCATCGGAGATGACTTCTAGCAGGTCAAGTGCGTTGCTGTCAAGGTCTGTCATCCGCCCTGTCACACGTCGCAGCAAGCCCGTGTGAGGCGAGCCAGCGGGCGGCGTGAGGGCTTCGTTTTCGTAAGAGCTGGCCGGGGAGCCAACGGTTGGAGCTGTGCTGCCCTTTGGGACCTTTTTGAGGCGTGCAACGTCTGGGGCGGTCTGTGAGGGCCGGGGAAAAAGAAAAGCCCCGGTCCGCAGACCGGGGCTCGAAGGTGCAGCGAACGTGAGGCTAGAAGCGGACGCCCAGCGACAGGGTGAAGGTACGCGGGGTCTGGTAGGAGGCGACCGCGGTCGGCTTGCCGAAGTTCGGTCCCTTCATCCAGTTGCCGGAGCCCTTGCAGACCCACACATTCTTCTCGTTGTAGCTTCCCTTGCACTCGACCGGCTTGTCTTTGAAGGGGTCGAAACGGGTCAGGCCACGGTTGGCGTCGTTGCCGGTGTAGACGGTGGCGTCCACCCCTTCGATGCCGGCCTCGTTGAAGATGTTGGTCACCACGGGCTGCACGAACAGCTGCAGGTCGGTGCCAAACGCCGGGATCTTGAAGGTGTAGGTGATCGAGAGGTCGGTCCGGGTGGTGGCTTCGGTGGTCCACTTGTCGCGATTGGTGAAGTAGTAACCGGTGGTGGTGGGCGGCGTGAGGTACCCGGGGTTGGTGACGTAAGGCTGGTTCGCAGCGTTGCGCAGCGCGATGGTGCCCGCGGCGCCGTACGGGGAGCCGGAGAAGTAGCTCTGCATGAGCGAGGCCGACAAGGCGTGGAGCCGGGTGTTGAAGGCATCCCATACCAGCCACAAGCGGGCCTTGTGGGTCTGGTCCTGAGCCAGCCTGCCCTTGGGGGACCACCACTTGAGCTCCCTGTACTCCGGGTACTCGCGAACCGAGGAGGTCAACGGGCCGGAGGCGACGTTCTCACCCACGACGTTGCCGTACAGCCGCGACAACGTGTAGTTGCCACCCAGGGAGAACGCCTTGGAGAGGCGGTACGAGAACGAGGTCTGCAGGGCGTCGTAGGTCCGCTCGAGCAGCGAGTTCTCGTTGCCGTACAGGCGCAGGTTGAAGGTGCCGTTGGGTGTGGTCACTTTGCCGGTCGTGAGGTCGAGGCGCGTCACGTAGAAGTCGGAGAACTCGCGATGGACGAGGTCGACGCGGACCATGCCGTTGGCGCCGAAGCGCTTGGTGAAGCCGAGCGTCATCTCGTCGGCGGACGGGGACTTCAGGGTATTCGCGATCTTCGAGTTGCCGCCCGGGATGTCGGGATCGAACGCCCACTGGCTCGTGTTGTTGATGCCGCCGATCGAGTCGAACCAGGCCCAGAACTGCGTCAGGGCCGTCGTCGTGTTGACGCAGTTGGTGCCGTCGGTCTGACAGTTCTCGTTGATGCCGGGGCCGTTGTAGTACCAGCCCCAAGTCGCCGGGTTGCCGGCCGAGGAGGTGGAGTCGCCCACGGAGTTGGCGAGCGCGGTGGCGTACTTGGCGTAGCCGGCGTTGAACAGCCAGTCACCGTCGCCCTTCGGATCCCAGGTGATAGCCAGGCGGGGGGATACCTTGGCGTCGTCAGCGACCGTCTTGCCCTCGCCGTCCTTACCGTTGTTCTTGTCGTAGCGGACCCCGATGTTGAAGCTGAAGTTGTTTGACAGCCGCCACTTGTCGTTGACGAAGAGGGACTGGGTCTTGAACGAGGTGCCGCGGTTGGCCTTGAGGATCGGCTGGTAGTAGAAGTAGGTGTTGGTGCCGGGCGAGAAGACCGGGAAGATCTCCTTGGTGGCGGGGTTGATGATCGTCTTCACCAGGTAGATCCGGTAGTCGGAGCCGGACTGGTGGTTCATCTGCTTACGGATGTCGTCGAACTGGTCGAACCCGGCCACGATGTCATGGGTTCCGAGGCCCGGGGTGGAGAGGAAGTACGAGGCCTTGAGGATGTAGTTCTCGTTGTTGCGTTCCTCGTCCTCGCAGACGCCGCAGAACGTCGGGCTCCAGAAGCGCGCCGAGCCGCGCGAGCGGTCGAGCAGCAGCGTGCCTTTGATCGGGTCGGTGTAGCGCGAGCCCGAACCGACGAACGCGAAATCCTTCTTCGAGTACTGCCCTTCGATGAAGAAGTTGTCGCTGAGCACGCCGGTGTAGTTCCCGGTCAGCAGCGTCGATGGCAGCTCGCGGTTGTACAGCGAGGCAAGGTCCATGATGGTCCCGAACTGGTTGTTGCCCTGCTCGCGGAGATAGTCGATGTAGGAGCCGATGACGCGGTGGTTGGGGGTAAACGCAACCGTCAGCTTGCCCTCGTACCGGGTGTCCTTGTCGTTGACCGGGAACGGGATGTTGGTGTACGTGGTCTGGGCGGTGGTGTCGGTCTCGCGCAGCCGACCGGCGGCGAAGAACCACAGGCGGTCCTTGAGGATGAAGCCGCCCAAGGTCGCCTGGTGGGTGTAGTTGGTCTCGTTGGTACGGGAGACGGTCTTGGGGGTGGGCTCTTGCCATGTCTGGTTGTCGAGGCCCAGGCGGTACGACCCGGAGAACTGGTTGCCGCCCGACTTGGTCAGCATGTTGACCACGCCGCCCGAGAAGCGGCCGTACTCGGCCGACACCGACGCCGTGGCCGTAGTCGTCTCCTCGACCGCGTCCTCGATATAGAGGGTCGTCGGGGTGTTGCGGATGTTGTCCTGGACCGACACGCCGTTGACGAGGAAGAGGTTCTCGTACGACATGGCGCCGGAGATCGTGACCGCGCCCGAGGGACCGGTGGAGGTGGTGCCAGCGGTCAGCACGGCGTAGGAGTTGATGCCGGTGCCAGCGGGGAGCTTGTTGATGAGGTCCTGGGTGATGGTCGTGGCCACCTGCGAGCTCTGCGAGATGGTCTCGTACGAACCGGTGACCGTCACCTCCTCGGCGACCTGGGCGAGCGGCATCTCGGCGTTGACCGTGATGGTCTGGGCGGCCGAGATCTTCTTGGTCGTCTCCAGGGTCGAGAACCCCTGCAGCTCGAACTTGATGGTGTACTCACCGGGGGGCAGGAACCGGAAGATGAAGTCGCCGTTGGTGGAGGTCACCGCGGCGCGGGTGCCCTGCAGGGCCGGCGAGGTGACTGTCACGGTGACGCCTGGCAGCGCCTCACCCTTGTCGTCGCTGGCTCGACCTGTGAGGGTGCCGGTGGGGTTTTGCGCCAGGGCCGGCAACGCCAGCACCACGACGCACAACGCAATAAGAAAACGCTTGCTCATTCACTCTCCTCCTTCTTCTTGGGGTTGATTGCGCGATCTGATTCTAACCTCTTGAGCGTGAAGGACCTCGGCGATCTTGCTGGCGCTGACCCTCCCTTCGCCCGGGCAGATGCGGAAACCATCTCATATCTTTTCGCAACCTGCAAGAGGTCTGCCACTCTGAGCGATCTTGCCGCACCGCGAAGCGCGGCTGTTCGTTCGCTGGCCCGAATGGGCATCCGACAAGCCGAATGCCATGCGAATCCGTGTCCCCGATTGAGTGTCCGCCTCTGCTACCCTGGCGCGATGGATCTCTCGGCAGCGCCGACCCCGGCAGCCACGGTGGATCGCTCGAGCTGGCAGGCGTCCTCACCCATGCCGGACATGCCTACGCCTGCCGGAACCGCGAAGAGGTGGTGGCGGTGGCGACGCAGGAGCACGGGGTGGTGTCCGGTCCGCCGTACACGATCGGCCGGTTCCGGGTCGGTGACCGGTTGCGGATCGTTCCCAACCACTCGTGCCTGGCCGCCGCCTGCTTCGACCGCTACCACGTCGTCGAGGGGCAGGCCGTGGTCGACGAGTGGCGCCCGGTGCGCAGTTGGTAGGACCCCCGCCCGCTCGGCCGGATCGTCGGCAGACCGGCGCGGGCGAGCGCTGGCCAGTGGCCAGGTGAGCTCGCCCTACAGGCTCCACGCCAGGGTGACGCCGCCCCAGGTCGTGCTCTTGCTCTTCCCGCCGAACGCCTCGTCGCTGTCGAAGCGGACGACCCAGACACCGGAGATCCGCAGCGAGAGGTGCGGGGTCAGGCTCGTCACCAGCGCCGCGCCTACCGAGCCGTCCACCACGCCGTCTTCGTCGTAGTAGTAGCATTCGTCGGGCTGGGACGGGTTGGGGCCCATGCCCTGGGCGGCGCCCAGGTGGAGCGAGCTCTCGAGGTCCAGCCACTCCCCGAGCGGCACGGTGGCGGTGCTCGTCCAGTCGAGGTAGTAGCCGCGGTACTGGCCGAAGTCGTAGGACAGCTTGGCGGCGTGCGTCGCGACCTTGCCTGCGTAGCCGGCCTCGACGAAGACCTCCCGGGTCCGGGGCCGATCGCCGTTGGGCAGCCGTGGGGCCTTCGGGCTCCGGTAATCGACCCAGCCCACCGACAGCGTCCACGGCTCTGCCGGTGCGAGGCGTCCGGACAACGTCAGGTCGCGCTCGAACAGCGCCTCCTCGTGCCCTGGCTCCGGCTCGGTTTGGGCGAGGTTCCACCAGACGTTGGCGTCGAACCCGACCTTGTCGCTCGCTTCCCAAAAGAGCGTCACCCCGGGCTGCAGCGACCGGCCCGAGTCGAGCTCGACGCCGCGCCAGATGTAGGCGCTGGCGTACAGCGCCTCGAACGAGAGGCCGAGCTCGCCGGCTCCGGAAACGGCCGCCAGCAGGAGAGTCGCGGCGAGGGCATTGGCGATCGGGGAGGCCATACGACGATTATCTCCGAGGCGCCGCTGCCAGCAGAAGGACGCGGCACCGGTGGTGGCGCAGCCGGCGCTGACAGGGTACGCTATTTGCTCGACAAGGAGAGCCGCATGAGCCACCACCTCAAGCCGCAAACCGTGATCTTCGAGAAGGGCTACGATCCCCAGCTCTCCGAAGGTGCCGCGGTGCCGCCCGTGTTCCGTACCTCGACGTTCGTTTTCCGCACCGCCGAGCAGGGCAAGCGGGCGTTCGAGATCGCCTATGGGCTGCGCCCGGCCGAGCCAGGGGAGAGCCCGGCGCTGATCTATACTCGGGTCAACAACCCCAACGCCGAGATGGTCGAGGATAAGGTCGTCGCCTGGGACGGCACCGAGGCTGCGGCGCTGTTCTCCTCCGGGATGGGCGCCATCTCCAACTCGTGTCTGGCGTTCCTGAGGCCTGGGGACACCCTGGCTTTCTCCGACCCGGTGTACGGCGGGACCGAGTACTTCTTCCGCCACCTGCTGCCGGCGTTTCACATCCGGACTATCCCGTTTCCGGTCGGGACGCCGGAGGCCGAGCTCGACGAGCTGGTACGCCGTGACCCGACGATCAAGATCATCTATCTCGAGTCACCGGCTAACCCGACGATGAAGCTGGCGGACATCCCCGCCGCCCGCCGCGTGGCCGACCGCCACTCCACGCCCGACCGCCGCATCCTGCTTTTTGTGGACAACACCTTCATGGGACCGATCTTCTGCCGGCCGAAGGAGTTCGGGGCAGACGTCATTCTCTATTCGGGGACCAAGTTCATCGGCGGGCACTCCGACATCGTGGCCGGCCTCGCGCTCGCCAGCCGGGAGCTCATGGGGCCGATCAAGGTCACCCGCACGATCCTCGGTGCCAACGCCGCGCCCGACACGGCGTGGCTGATCCTGCGCTCGCTGTCCACCCTGCAGATCCGCATGGAGCAGCAGCAGGAAAACGCCCGCAGGGTGGTGGCGTTCCTGCAATCGCATCCCAAGGTCGTGCGCGTGGCATACCCGGGCGACCCGGCGATGGGCGAGTCACAGGTCGAGCTGTGGCGCCGGCAGTGCCTGGGTACCGGCTCGATCATCTCGTTCTTCGTCGAGGGGGGCGAGAAGCAAGCGTTCGCGGTCCTCGACCGGGTCAGGCTCATGAAGCTCGCGGTGTCGTTGGGCGGTGTCGAGAGCCTCATCGAGCACCCCCACACCATGACGCACTCGGACATGACCGAGCAGGAGAAGGCACACGCCGGGATCACGCCCTCGATGATCCGCATCTCGGTCGGCCTCGAGGACCCCGAGGACCTCATTGCCGATCTTGGACAGGCACTCGACGTCCTTCCGTGAGGAAGTCAGAAGCCGCGAGTCGAGAGTCGAAAGAGGGAGTCGGGTCGCCGGCGGGGCTCGCCTTCAGCGCACCCTCGACTCTCGGCTTTCGACCCTCAACCGGGTGGAAGGGAGGGAACCGGCGATGCGATGGCGGCTGATCGTCGACGGGGCGCTGCGCGGGGCCCTCAACATGGCCGTGGACGAGGCGCTCGTCGAAGCGGTCGACCGCGGCGACTCGCCGCCCGTGCTGCGCCTGTACCGGTGGGAGCCCGCGTGTCTCTCGCTCGGGTTTGCCCAGCCGTTGGCGGCGGCCGACGCGGCGTTTTGCGCGGCCAACGGCGTGGACCTCGTTCGCCGCCCGACCGGCGGGCGGGCCGTGCTGCACCACCTCGAGCAGACGTACTGTGTGCTGGCTCGTCTCGGTGAGGCGCCGTTCTCGACTGACCTGCAGGCCGCGTACCAGGGGATTTGCACGGCGTTGGTGGCCGGGCTTCGCGAGCTCGGTGCGCCGGCGGGCCTGGCCGGGGTGCCGGCCGGTGGCTACATCAAGCCGACCGAGGCGATCCCGTGCTTCGTCGGGCCGGCCTCGGGCGAGGTCGTGGCCGGCGGGCGCAAGCTCATTGGCTCGGCGATGCGGCGTCACAACCGCTCGATCCTCCAGCACGGCTCGCTGCTCGAGGGCTGGGATAGCCGGCTCCAGGCTGGCTGTCTCGGGCTGCTCGATGACTCGTCGCTGCGCCCCGTGGTAACCACGCTTGGCGAGCTGATGGGCGTGACACCGGATCCTGCGAGGCTGGTCGCAGCGCTGGTCGGTGGCTTCGAGACGACGTTCGGGATCGCTTTCGAGGCGTCCTCTCTCACCGCCGCCGAGCGGGCACGGGCCGCGTTCCTGGCCGCCGAGCGCTACGGTCATGAGCGCTGGACCGTGCACCGCAACCGCTCTCTCCCGAGCACCGAGCCTTCCGTCGGCTGAGGGATCCAGTCGGGTGTGGGTGCGACGCGATGGTGCCGCGGGTGCCCGCGTCTTTCTGATCCCTGGGGGTGCCTCCACCGACGAGCCGTGATCCGCGTGCTACGAGACGCCCATCACCGGTGTCGCCGCACGACCAGCACCCGCTCCCGGCCGGACACGTCGCGCATGCGGGTGACCTCGTCGAGGCCGAGCGCCGGCAGGAGGGGGGCGATGAGGCCAGCCTGACCATCGCCGTGCTCGAGGAGGGTGTGTCCGCCCGGTGTCAGCAGGCGCGGCAGGTCGCAGACCAGGCGTCGCAGCAGCTCGGTGCCGTCGGCCCCCCCGGCGAGCGCCACGCGCGGCTCCCGGGTAAGCTCGGGGGCAAGGCCGGCGATCTCGGCCTCGGGCACGTACGGGAGGTTGGCGACCACCAGGTCGAAGCCGCCGGCTGCCGACGATGCGAGATCGTCGAGCACGAAGTGAACCCGCCCACCGAGCCGAGTGGCGTTGGCGCGGGCGATCGCGATGGCCGCGGGGGAGATCTCGGTGGCGACCACGCTGGCGTGCGGCAGTTCGAGGGCGAGCGTCACGGCGAGGCACCCGGACCCGGTGCCCACGTCGAGAACGTGGGGGTGCGCAGGCAGGGGGAGCTGCAAAGCGAGCTCGACCACGAGCTCGGTCTCGGGGCGAGGGATCAGCACCTTCGGGGTGACCTCGAAGCCACGGCCCCAGAACGGGCAGGCACCGACCACGTAGTGCGCCGGTTGGCCGGCGGCGCGTTCGGCGACCCAAGCGCGAAACCGAGCTGCGGCTTCGTCGTCGACCGCCTCGTCGGGATGCGCCCACAGCCACGCTTCGCTCCGCCGGAGCACGTGGGCGAGCAACCAGCGCACTTCGCGTGCGGGGTCGGGCAGCCCGTCGCGATGGGGCAACACCTGCGCCGCCTCCGCCAACAGCTCACGCACCGTCATGACGGCCCTCGATGGTCGGACGTTGCGTGGTGGTTGACGTTTGGCGGCGCCCCCGCCCTCCCCCAGGCGGACAGCTCTCGACTCTCGACTCTCGCTCCGGCAGGCGGTGGGCGGTGCTCACGACGCCGCGGCCAGCTCGCGCTCGAGCCGCTCGGCCTGGTGGTGGGTGATGAGCGGGTCGATCACCAGGTCGAGGGCGCCGTCGAGGACTTCCTGCAGACGGTGGATCGTCAGCCCGATGCGGTGGTCGGTGACCCGCGACTGCGGGAAGTTGTAGGTGCGGATCTTCTCCGAGCGGTCCCCGGAGCCGACCATCGAGCGGCGCTCGGCGGCGAGCTGTGCCTGCTGCTCCTGCTGGGCGATCTCGTACAGCCTCGCCTTGAGGATACGCATCGCCTTGAGGCGGTTTTGCTGCTGGCTGCGCTCGTCCTGGCACTGCACGACGATGCCGGTGGGTAGGTGGGTGATGCGGATCGCCGAGTACGTGGTGTTCACCGACTGCCCGCCCGGCCCCGAGGAGCAGAAGCGATCGATGCGCAGGTCCTTCTCCTGGATGTCGATCTCGACCTCTTCGGCTTCCGGCAGCACCGCCACGGTCACGGCCGAGGTGTGGATGCGCCCCGAGGCCTCGGTGGCTGGAACGCGTTGCACGCGGTGCACCCCCGACTCGTACTTGAGCCGTGCGTAGGCACCCTCACCCTCGACCAGCGCCACCGCCTCCTTGACGCCACCCATTCCGGCCTCGGAGAGATCGGTGACGGTGACCTTCCACCGCCGGTCCTCGGCGTAGCGGCTGTACATGCGCAGGATCTCGGCAGCGAAAAGTGCCGCTTCTTCGCCGCCGGTGCCGGCTCGTACCTCGAGCACGACGTTGCGCCGGTCGTTGGGGTCGACCGGGAGCAACAGGAGCTTCAGCTCCGCTTCCTTCGCCTCCAACATCTTGCCGAGCTGCTGCAGCTCCTCCTCGGCCATCGCCCGCAGCTCCGGGTCGGTTTCCTGCTCGAGCATCTGCCGGGTGCCGGCTTCCTCCTCACGGAGCTTGCAGTACGCTTGGTAGGCCTCGACCACCGGCTCGATCTCGGAGAGCTTGCGGGAGACCTCGCGTAGCCGCTTGGGATCGGAGAACACGTCGGGGCTCGACTGCTCCTCGCGGAGTGCCCGCCAGCGTTCCGAGACCTCGTCGAGGCGGGCAAGCATCTCGTCCACGCCGCGTAGATTACACGATGTGTGGGGCTCGAACCAGTAGCGGGAGAAAGAGGAAGCGAACGGCTCGTTGGAGGTGGGTTCGCCTCTCGTGCGAAGCTCGTCCACGCTGGCGGTCCAGATCCGAAACCACGTCCACGTTGCCAGCGTGGACGGGGAGCTTTTCGCTGTCTTTATGGGGTGGGCTCGGGAACGGGCGCCCGATCGAGCGGGACCAGCTTCCAGCCGTCGACCGAGTTGTAGAAGGAGCGCGAGGTGAAGCACCAGATCACGACCTTCTTGCCGACCAGATAGTCCTTCTCGGCGAGGGCGGTGCGGACGAAGTTGAGCCGGGTATTGGTGGCACCACCGCCGGTGGTGGCGAGGTTATCGACCGGAAAGCCGAGGTCGGCGGAGAGCTGGTGGAAGAGCGAGCTCTGCTGGTCGCGCCACCAGATGATGTTCGAGTCGCCGATGATCACCACGGGGCTTTGCGGGTTGCGCCAGTCCATCTTCGCCTCGCCGGTCGCCGTCTTGAGCATGCACGAGCGGATCCAGACGTGGTCCTTGGGGCGTTCCGGGAGGCCCGCCTTGTCACGGATGTCCTTGTAGATGTGTCCGAAGTGGTCGTTCTCCTGCCACGTGACGACGAACTCCTGCTTGGGCACGCTGGAGTAGAACGGCATGGCCGTAATGAGCTTGGCGAGCTCGGCGGTGGCGAGCGCGATCCCGCCAGGGGTCCAGTGCGACTCCGACGGGATGAACAACGGTCCGTGAGGGTTCTTGCGGCTGGCGAGGAAAAGGGGCGTGAGCTCGACGACCTTCACGCCGCTGCGGCGCAGGAGCTGCATGAACTCGTGCTCGGGCGTGTGCAGGTGCGGGGGCTGCTTGAACGGGGCCAGCTTCTCGTTGCCGAGGATCGCCTCGGGGTAGGCGACGATGCGCGTCGGCACCGGCATGAAAACGAGGGTGATGCCCTTGGCTTTGAGCTGGCGGTCGAAGTCGAGGATCGCCGGCAAGGGATCGGCCACCTCCGGCGCGGCCTTGGGGTTGGCCTTGCGGCCGCCCTCCCCCCAGAACGGCCCACTCGCCGCGTAGTTGAGCTCGGTGGTGAGCACCACCCAGCCCTCCTTGCCGATGACGTCCTCGCCGGTACCCTTGAGCTTGGCGGAGACCATCTTCTGGCAGGTGGCCTTGAACTCGGCCTCCAGCGCCTTGAGGTCCTGGGCCGCGGCGGCCCCCGCCGCCAGCACGGCCAGCATGGCGATACTCACTCGCTTCACGGTGCGATCTCCTCTCCGAAGCAGGGCTCCACGAGCATGAGCGAATCGTCGGCCAGCTCTCCACGGGTGAAGAACCCGTACTCGTCCGCCATGTCCGCCCAGGGCCGCACCCGCAGGGCGACCCGCTGCCCGACCCGCCAGGCGGCGGGCGGGGTGAGGGCATAGTCTCGCATGGCGACGACGAAGACCACCGCCTCGCGGTCGGCCACGTCCGACCCGGCGGCCTGCAGGTCGGACAGCCGCAGGGCGACGACGTAGTCGGCGTACGGCGCGCTGCGCGGCTGCGGTACGACGCCCATGGCGGTGATGACGCCTTCCACCTCGAGGCTGGCACCGCGCCCGGGCACGAAGAACCCGCCCTGGCTCGCCGTGCCGAGCGCCATCGGGATCGGTCGCCAGTCGCCCACGGACAGCTCCCGGGCCGCGAGCTCCCAGACCACGACGCGTTTCCCGGCCAGCCGGTCGCGGCCGGCCGCGAGCTCGCGGGAGAGCAGGGCGCGGGTCGCCCAGGCCCCCGAGTCGTTGCGCAGGATGGCGTCGACCGGGCGGCCGAGCGCCAGGCTGAGCTGCTCCGCGAGCCCTGCCGCCTCGCCCCAGCCGAGCGCAGGGAGCGAGTAGACGTTGGCGAACGAGTCGCCCAGCAGCAGCACGTCGGCTCGGGTGTCGAGCCGCCAGAGCCGGTCGTCGCTGTCGATGACCTCGTCGATCGAGACCTTCTCGCGGGCGAAGCCACGGCTGTCGGCTGGGAGCCCCAGCATCCCGACGAGATCGCCCCGGCCTGCGATCTCAGCGCTCTCGGTGGTGAAGCCAGGGTCCGGGACCTCGTCGAGCTCCACCCGCTCGCGCACGAACCGCGCCAGCGCCTCGGCGACGGCCGTCGCCGCTTCGGGCCGCCAGTGGGTGTCGGTCGCGAGGTAGACCGATCGGCCCGTGACGCGCTTGAGGTCGGCGAGGACGGGGCCGGGATCGAAGACGAGCACGCCGCCTTCTTCGAGCTCGCGCACGAGCGGTGCCAGTGAGGGGTTCGTCAGGGGAAGCGCGTCCGGAAACACGCGGCCCGCGAGCGGCTCGGGCTCGAGCGCCGCCTTGACCGGTACGGGCACGAAGACGAGGTGGATGCCCCGTCCTCGAAGCTGGGCAGCGAAGTCGAGGATCGCCGGACGCGGGTCGGCGCGCCGGTTGCTCGCTGTGAGGCGCTCGGGCGCCAGAAAGGGCGGTCCTGTGAGGTGCTCGAGCGCGGGTCGGAAGAAAAGCCACCCGTTGCGCCCCACTGCGACCTGGTTGGTGCCGACCCGTGGCCACCCCGCGAGCCACCCCTGAACGGGCGGTCGCAGGTGCGTCGCCAGCGGTGAGTGTGAAGCCAGTGCCGATTCCCATCGCCGCGTCGAGGCCGTGATCCGCTCGCACACCGACTCGTCGTTGCCGCTGGCGGTCTTTGGTGCTGGCGCGCGATCGCGGATCAGCCCGAGAACCGTTCCGACGGTGCCGGCCAGCAGGGTGACCGAGAAGACGCCGACCATGGTCACCGCACACCGACGCCCAAGCGTCGGCGCGGTCGCCGGGGAAAAGGTGCGGTCACGCATCAGAACGCCGCATACAAAAAGCCGGTGTGGGCCTGGACCGAGAGCATGGCGAGCGCCAACCAGAGCGTCACGGCCGCGAGGCCGACGCGCACCGGGGTGAGGGTGGCCGCGACGCGCTGGCTCGGAGTTGCGAACCAGGCGAGCGCGGCAGCGACAGCGAGCACCCCGAGCTGCGCCGGCGTGACCAGAAGGCCCCGTACCAGAGCCGACGGGCCGGGGTTGTCGAAACCGAATAGGGACGCGAGGTAGCGCCCGGACGCGGCGAGCGAGCCAGCACGGAAGAACACCCACGACACGGTGAGGAAAGCGAACGTCGCCCCCACCCGCAGCGGGCGGGGTGCGGCGCGGTACCACCGCTTCCGCATGACGAGCCGCTCGAGCACCAGCCACACCCCGTGCAGCCCACCCCAGACGACGAACCCCCAGGTCACCCCGTGCCACAGCCCGCAGAGGACCATCGTGGTCATCGATGCCACGGTGTACGAGAGCATCTCCTCCCGCCGAGGGGGGGCGCCGCAGTCGGCGAGTCGTCTTCCGGAGGCATAGGCGACGGGCAGGAACACGTAGTCTCGCAGCCAGAACGACAGCGTGAGGTGCCAGCGCCGCCAGAACTCCATGACCGAGGCAGAGCGGTACGGTGCGTCGAAGTTGGGGGGCAGCTCGAGCCCCACCATCAGACCGAGCCCGAGTGCCATGTCGGTGTAGCCCGAGAAGTCGAAGTAGATCTGGAAAGCAAACGCGAGCAGCCCGAACCAAGCGTTGAAGGCACCCGGCGACGCGGCGGCGAAGGCGGCATCGGCGGCCGTCCCCAGGGGATTGGCGAGCAGCACTTTCTTGCCGAGCCCGAGGGCGAACAGCAGACAGCCGCGGGCGAGGCGATCGAGCTCGAGGCGGCGGCTCGCCAGCTGGTCCGAGACCTGATGGAAGCGCACGATCGGGCCGGCGATCAGGCGCGGGAAGGCGGCGAGGTACGCAACGTAGTCGACGAGCCGCCGACAGGGCGAGATGTGGCCGCGGAAGACGTCGATGGTGTACGACAGCGACTGGAACGTGTAGAACGACAGCCCCAGCGGCACCGCCACCAGCCAGCCGTCAGGCAAAGCCCAGTCCCAGCCGACGAGGTCCGAAAGCCACGCGAGCAAGGGCGGGACGAGCTTGAAGCCGGCGAGCAGGCCGAGGTTGGTCGCCAGCGACAGCCCCAACGCCAGCTTCTGCCGCCGGGTGCGTGGTCCTCCGGGTTTGGGGGCTCCGGTTTCGCCCGCTTGGGGCGCGGCGATGATCCGAGCGCATGCCCAGTCCACGACCGCAACGGCGAGCAACGGCAGCAGCAGGAGCGCCCCTGCCCAAGCGAGCAGGACAAGGCCGGAGAGCGCCAGGACGGCGTTACGGGCGCGCGCCGGGGCCAGCCAGTGCAACAGCACCGCCGCGGGCAGGAAGGCCAACAGGAAGACCTGCGAGGTGAACGCCATGTGCGTCTCCGGCGGCGTACCGCCGAAGTGCGGATTTTACTGCAAAAGGAAGGCCATCCGCCGCCCACCCGGTCGACCGGCGCGAGTCGGCGGTCGACGGAAAAGCCCAGAACCGGAGGCCGGAGCGGACGCGGGTAGGCAGTCGTGGGAGAGCGTACCATTTTCGAGGGGAGGGCGATGTGACCTACAATTTCGACGCCGAGCGCTGGTTCGAGCTGCAGCGGCAGCGTCTCCTCGCGCAGCGGGCCGCGGGGGTGCTGGATGATCAGGAACTGGCGACCGCCCTGCAGCGTCTGGAAGGAGCGCTCGAGGCGATGGAGGCGCGGCTCGACGGCTCGTTCCTGGTCGGACCGCTCGCACCGCGCCGCGAGGGCTGAGCGAAGGGCACCACCAGGTGCCGGAAAGGGTCTGTGATGGAGCGCTCACGGTGGCACATTGTCGGATCGGGTTTGGCTCTGCTGGTAATGTTGGCGGCCTTCGCGGCTGCGGTCGAGCCGCAGCAGGCACCGGCGCTTGACCGGGTATCGATCCTGCGCGACCGGGCGCACACCGACGAGCTCGCCTATGCACGTCTGGCCCACCTGTGCGACCGCATCGGCAGCCGACCGGCCGGCTCGCCTACGTACCGCGAGGCGGTGCGTTGGGCGGTCGAGACGCTCCGGACCGATCGGCACCAGCGGGTGTGGCAGGAGCCGGTGAGCGTGCCGACCTGGGACCGTGGCCGCGAGCGCTGCGCCGCCCTCGCACCGTTTCCGCGCCAGCTCGCGGTGCTCGGGCTGCCCGGGTCGGTGCCGGGCAGCGTCGAAGCTCCGGTGGTGGTGGTGCAGGCGATCGAGGAGATCGGACCGCTGGCGGCGGGACGCATCGTCGTTTTCGTACCCGACATTCCAGCCACCGCGACCGCCGGCGAGCGTTACTGGTACTTCGGCCTCCCGCGCCGCGACGGGGCCGCGGCTGCGGCCCGACACGGTGCGGTGGCGCTGCTCGTGGCCTCCACCCCGGTCCACTCGCTGGGGACGCCGCATACCGGCGCGATGTACTACGAGGACGGCGTCCCCCGCATCCCGGCGGCGGCGCTCGCCTCCGAGGACGCCGCCTGGCTTGCGCGGCTCGCCGCGCAGGGCGTCGAGGTCCGGCTGCAGCTCGAACTCGAGTCGGTCGACCGCGGTCGCGTGGAGGCCGCCAACGTCCTCGCCGAGGTGCCCGGCTCGGAGCACCCCGAGCAGGTCGTGCTCGTCGGTGCTCATCTCGACTCCTGGGACGTCGGCCAGGGTGCACACGACGACGGGGCCGGGGTGATTCACGTCATCGAGACGCTGCGTCTGATCCGGGAGCTGGGCGTGGCGCCGAAGCGCACCGTACGGGCCGTGTTGTTCGCCAACGAGGAGTTCGGTCTCGACGGCGGCAAGGCGTATGCCGCCGCCCACGGTTCCGAGCTCCACGTAGCGGCGGTCGAGTCCGACCTGGGGGCGTTCCGCGTTCTCCACTTCGGGGCGTCGGGTAGTGCGTTGCAGCTCGGTTGGCTGGCGCAGGCGGCGGCCCCGACCGGGGTGCCGATTCGAGCTGGCGGTGGGGGCGCCGACATCTCGGCGCTCGGCGACGGCGTGCTGCAGATCGGTGTCTTCACCGACCTCGAGCCCTACTTCGACGTCCACCACAGCCGTGCGGACACCCTCGACAAGGTCGACCCGACGCTGCTGCGCGACGGGCTCGCGAAGATCGCCGTGTTGGTGTGGCGCCTCGCCAACGAGCCGCTGCCAGCCGGGCTGTAGAGCGCGAGCAACGCAGACGGTCGTTGCCGACTTCCAGCCTTCCCTTGACTCGCGTCCTTCCGTCACCGCACACTGGTACGCCAAACCGGAGGCGCCGTGCGCACGCTCAACGAGGACTATCCGCTGTTTCCCGTTCCGCCGATCAGTTCGGTACAGGACCTGCTATGCCGGTCGGCCCGTACCTTCGGCGACAAGCTGGCACTCGAGGACCTCGCGCCCACACCGATGCCGCGGCTGTCATACCGGGGGCTTTTCGAGGCGGTGGTGCGCTTCGGGCGGGGGCTCGGGAAGCTGCACCTCGAGCCCGGTGACCACGTGGCGGTGATCGGCGAGAACCGGGTGCAGTGGATGGTCGCGTACCTCGCCTGTCACGCTTTCGGTCTGGTCGCGGTGCCAATCGACAAGAGCCTGCAGGACAACGAGATCATCACTGTGCTCCACGCCTCGGAGAGCAAGGCGGTGGTGTTCTCCGAGCGCTTCCGCGACACCATCCTGACGCTCGCGCCCTCGGTCAAGACGCTCAAGGTGTTCGTGGACATGGACCTCGAGAAGGCCGACGGGCGCATCCACTCGATGGGCGAGCTGCTCGCGGCTGAGCCCGTGCCGGGGCTCGACGAGGCGCTCCCCGCGGTCGACCCCGAGGCTCTCGCCGTCATCGTCTTCACCTCGGGGGCGATGGGCCGCGCCAAAGGAGTCATGCTCTCGCAGCGCAACCTGGCCGCCAACCTCACCGGCATGCTGGCGATGATCGAGCTCTTTTCCTCTGACCGCTTCCTCTCGGTGCTGCCGATCCACCATACCTACGAGTGCACCTGCGGGCAGCTTTGTCCCTTGCTCGCTGGCTGCTCGGTGCACTACGCGCGCTCGCTGAAGACCGTGCTCGAGGACCTGCAGCGCGTCAAGGCCACGATCCTGCTCGGGGTGCCGCTGCTGTACGAGAAGATGTACCGGCGGATCTCAGCCGGGATGGCCGAAAAGAAGCTCGTCTCGGTGCTGCTGCCGGCGCTGCGTGCAGCCGCGGCGGCTGGCGAGGCGGTGGGGGCGCAGGGGGTGCGGCGCAAGCTCTTCCGCCAGGTGCACGAGCGTTTCGGCGGTGCGGTGCGGATCTTCATCGTCGGCGGTGCGGCGCCGGACCCGGTGGTGGCGCGCGGGCTGCGCTCGCTCGGCTTCACCTTCATCCAGGGGTACGGGCTCACCGAGACCTCGCCGATTTTGGCGCTCAACCGGCTGCGCAAGTTCCGCGACGACGCGGCCGGCATCCCGCTGTGCAACGTCGAGGTGCGAATCGCCGAGCCGGGCGAGCACGGGGTGGGCGAGATCCAGGCCAAGGGGCCGAGCGTGATGATGGGCTACTACCGCAACGAGGAGGCGACGGGTGCGGTCCTCCAGGATGGGTGGTTCGCGACCGGCGATCTCGGGTACTTCGACGCCGACGGCTTCCTCCACGTGTGCGGGCGGAAGAAGAACGTCATCGTAGCCGCCAACGGCAAGAACGTCTTTCCCGAGGAGCTCGAGGATCTCGTCAACCGCATCCCGTACGTGCTCGAGTCGGTGGTGCACGGCGTCCGCCAGCCGGACGGCGACGAGGTCATCGGCGTCATCGTCGTGCCCAACGCCGAGGAGCTCCTGAAGCTCTCGCACAAGCTCGGAGTCGAGGTCACCCGCGAGTGGGTCAAGGAGGTCCTCGAGCGGGAGGTCCGCGCCCTCAACCGCCACCTCGCCTCGTACAAGCAGATCCGCCAGGTACGCGTGCAGGAGTCCGAGTTCGCCAAGACCACCACCCAAAAGATCAAGCGCCACCTCATCCACCAGCAGGACACGACGCACTGACCCTCCACCCGTCCGCTGCTCGGAGGGCAGTGGTCGGTGCTCACAGCAGCGGCTGTGCTGGGCTTTGTTTGGCGCCGAACACCGAGCACCGATCGGGTCTGTCTCAGCTGCCGGTGAGGCGGCGGCGGGGGAGGCGCGGCGCGGTGTCGGAGACGTCGAGGGTGCCGGCGCGGTGGCAGGTGAAGGCACCGGCCTGCACCGCCAGCGTCCACGTGTAGGTGCCAGGCGTTGCGAAAGCGTGTGAGGCCGCCTCACCGGTCCCCGAGCCGCCGTCGCCGAACGTCCAGGAGACCGTGGGCGTCTGGCAGCCGGAGGTCGCGACGGTGGCCGCGAACGAGGCGGACGAGTCGGTCTGTACCCAGCTCGGGACCGACGCGGAGCAGGTGAGGGCGCAGCCACCCGACCCGAGCGCCAGCACCTGGGCGCGCTGACCCGGCAGGTTGTGGTGGTGGAGCAGGAGCAGCCCCTGCGAGGCGTTGGCTTCGTACGCCGCGGCATCGAAGGTGGCGGTGATGGTGCGCCCAGGCAAGTCCTCGTACATCGGCAAGGTCGGGGCGGTGCCGAACAACCCGATGCCGCCGAAGGCAAGCCCCGGCTTGGCGACCTCGAAGGTCAGGACCGGCGTCTCGTCGACGATCTCGCCGCTGCCGGCGAGGTAGGTGCGCACCCGGTAGTTGAAGCGGGTCGAGAGCACCGACAGCCCGTCGAGGTTGGCCGGCACCGGGATGATCATGACGTTGCTGCCGAACAGCGCGGTGTCGCGGACGTCGGGCGCCACGCCGTTGAGGTGGAACAGCGTGCATGAGGGCTGGCTCGAGGTACGGCAGACGCTGGCGGCGAACACATCGTTGCTGTCGGGCAGCAACGTGGTGGTGGCGAGGTACTCGTTCTTGCCGTCGCGGTTGGTGTCGATCTCGACATCGAAGCGCACCTCGGCTGGTGTCGCCCACTCCTGCTGCGAGACGACGGCGAAGTAGATCCGGCTGTCGGCGAGGCCCTTGCCGGCCGCCACTTGGGCTGGGTAGTCGGTGGCCACACCGACGTAGCGAAGGTCCGCCATGTCACTGCGGCCGGTGGTGGTTTCCTCGTCGGGGCTCGTGTACGCGAGCTCGAACGCCGATACCAGCGGCACCACGCCCTCCGGATAGGCGGCGTCGGTCGCCGTCCCGATGCCGAGCAAGCCGACCTGCACAAGGCCGTTGCCAGCCGGGTACATGTGCGCGCCCGTCATCGCCGAGACCGGTCGCGGTGCAGCGTGGTACGGCAGCACGATGGGGCTTCCTCCGGCCGGGGTGACGGTCACCAGCCCCGCCTCCTCGGCGAGCCACTGCCGCGGGTCGGTGCCGCTGGTGCGCGAGGCACCCGGATCGAGGGTACGCTGCATCTTCGAGGCATCGGCGACCAGGCGCAGTACCACCGTGACCTCGCTCCCGCCGGGGACGGCGAGCTCGGTGCCGGCGGGCAAGGTGAGCTCGACACCCGGCATGTCGACGGTGGGTTGGACCGCGAGTGTGACCTGGACCGCGTCGGCACCGGTGTTGACGAGCCGGATGCGCCGCTCGGCCACGGTGTGCCCGAGCACGTCGAGGCGGCCGAACGAGACGCTCACGCGGGTCGGGTGCTCGTCGTCGAACGCCAGGAGGGTGGTGGCGGCGGCGCGGCCGAGGTCGATCCGCCCGGCGCCTACCCGTCCCGGTCCCACCGTTGGCGGGCCGAGGTTGGGCTTGGTGTAGACAGCCGGCACGGACGTGTTCATGAGCGCCGCCTTGAGCCAGTGGACCGGCCAGGTCGGGTGGAGCTGACGCAGCAGCGCGAGTGCCCCAGCGACGTGCGGCGTCGCCATCGAGGTGCCGCTCGCGGTGTACAGATCGTCGCCGCTGCCAGCGTACACCGAGGTGATGGCGTCGCCGGGCGCCGCCAGGTCGGGCTTGAGCGCACAATCGCCCAGGCGCGGCCCGCGTGAGGAGAAGTCGGAGACAACGTCGGCCCACGCGTACTTGGTGAGCGTGACGTTGACCCCCGGTAGCGGCAGCTTGGCGCGGATGGTGCTGCCGTCCTCGCCGCTGATCGACACCGCGGGGATGTCGATCGTCGGGTCGTCACCGGCCATCAAGATGACGCCGCGCTCGTTGTTCGCGATCACCGCGGCGATGGCGCCGGCGAGCTGGGCGTTTCGAACCTTGACGGTGAACAGGCAGTCACCACGGTCGATGAAGGCGATCTTGCCAGCTACCGACGAAGCGTTGGCGAACGCCGTGCAGCCGCGAGCCGGGTTGGCGCGCACGAGGTCCGAGGTGAGCGACGTCGCAGAAAGCGGCGGCCCGAAACGCGCCGCGTAGGCCCGCGTGGTGCCGAGGCCGGCCGGCTGGTTGACGGTCAGCGTGTAGTCGATGACGCCGGCGTCACTCACCGAGGCTACGGACACGGCGCCGTCGGCCGCCGCTGGGCTCGAGCCGATGAAGTAGCCATCACCGGCGTTACCGGCTGCCGCCGCGACGGCGATACCGGCGGCGACTGCTTGGTCGACGGCCTGGACGTCGGGGTCGGAGGGATCCCCGAAGTCCGTGCCGAGCGAGAGGTTGAGCACGTCGAGGTGGTCGGCGAGGTCGTCGTCGCCGTTGGGGTCCAGCGCCCACTCGATCGCTGGGATCACCATTTCGGTCCCGCCTTCGCAGCCGAACACTCTGAGGGCATAGAGCTTCGCACCGGGGGCGACACCGGGGCCGAGGCGGAAGGTCCCGAGCCCCATCGAGGGTGAGTAGGCGCCGCGGTACGTGTTGCCGTCTCCGTCCAGCCCCAGCCCGGCGGCCGAGCCGGCGACATGGCTACCGTGGCCGTGACAGTCCATCGGGTCGGGGTCGGGCTTGGGCGTGTTGCTGCCGGTATAGTCGTCACCGACGAAGTCATACCCACCGACCACCGAGCTCGTCCACGGCACCTGGGCGTCGTCGAAGCGCTGTCCCGAGTACGAGCCGGTGCCACCGAAGCTCTTGTGGATGTAGTCGATACCGGTATCGATGATGGCGATCGAAACGCCTGTGCCGGTGACGTTTGGCCCCTGCGGGTTCCACACCGTGGGCGCGCCGACGAACGGCACCGAAGATGAGTTGGACATGTACTTGGGGCGCAGGCGGTGCACCGACTTCACGCCCGGCAGCGCCGAGAGCGTGGCCAGGTCGCTCTCTTCGACGCTCACCGCAACGCCGTTGAGCACCCGGTGAGCACGGAACAGCTCGTCCCCGACCAGGCCGGCCGTACGCAGCGTGGCCATGAGCTCGTCCTGCTCGGCCCGCAGTCGCGAGGCGAGCGGTCGGGTGATCTCGGCAGCGGCCAGGCGGTCACCCTCCGTTGATGTCGCGCTGAGCGCGGCTGCGACGGTGCCGGGTGAGGTGAGCTCGATGAAGACCCGCACGGGGGCGGCGACGACCGCCGAACCCGCGAGGAAGATCGGTGCGAGGGCGAGCGGTACCAGACGGTTGGTCACAGGACGCTCCTATCTACCGGGCTGCGGCTCGCTCGAAAAGCCGCGTCGCGGCCACGCGAGAAAGCCGCCGCGCAAGACCGAAGCTTTCTCGAAGCCCGGGCGTCGCAGCATGGAGGTCACAGCGCCCGAGCGGTTCTGAGTGCGGCAGTATACGAGGTAGGTCGAGGTGCGTTCGAGCTGTGTCAACGTGGCCTCGATCACGGGGTTTCGAGGTCGGGGGTGACGGCTCCAACCTGGTGGCCGGCTCCGAGCTGTGGCGGGCATCCCCGGGTCGAGGATCACCGAGTCGGATTTGCCCACGTGCGCCTCGAGCACGGCGCGTGTCCCGTCGACGTCCCCCGTGGACGACACGGTTGGCCGTGGAGTCGGTGGCAGTGCCGCCACACACCGGGAGCCGAGAAGCACGGCAACCATCAGCACGATGAACGGGCGAGACGCCATGGCATTCCTCCGACCTGACAGGAGCTCGTCGGGTACCCGCACAGGGTGCACAAACCTCGTGCCTTGCACCACCAATCCGGCTCGCAGGTCGATACATTTCCGCGCTTGCTCCCTCGCCCCCGCGCGAGCGGGGGAGAGGGCAGGGTGAGGGGGTGCCTTCCCCCCTCTCCCCGCTGGGCGGGGCGCAAGGTCGGGGCCAGTACGTTTGGCCCCTCACCCGGCTCGCAGGTCGATACATTTCCGCGCTTGCTCCCTCGCCCCCGCGGCAGCGGGGGAGAGGCGGGTCTCATCCCTCGCCCCCGCGTGAGTGGGGGAGAGGGCAGGGTGAGGGGGTGCCTTCCCCCCTCTCCCCGCTGCGCGGGGCGCAAGGTCGAGGCCAGTACTTTTGGCCCCTCACCCGGCTCGCAGGTCGATACATTTCCGCGCTTGCTCCCTCGCCCCCGCGGTAGCGGGGGAGAGGCAGGCCCCATCCCTCGCCCCCGCGAGAGCGGGGGAGAGGCGGGTCTCATCCCTCGCCCCCGCGGTAGCGGGGGAGAGGGCAGGGTGAGGGGGTGCCTTCCCCCCTCTCCCCGCTGCGCGGGGCGCAAGGTCGAGGCCAATACCTTTGGCCCCTCACCCGGCTCGCAGGTCGATACATTTCCGCGCTTGCTCCCTCGCCCCCGCGCCAGCGGGGGAGAGGGCAGGGTGAGGGGGTGCCTTCCCCCCTCTCCCCGCTGCGCGGGGCGAGGGAAGAGAGGGCCGTTGCCGGTGGGGGTGTGGTCGGTGAGCCGGTCACCGAGAACCGACCACCGGGTGGATGGAGGCGCCGGGATTGACCGGACTGCCCCGCCGGCCTAGCGTATGTGAGGGGGTGAGGGTGAAGAGCACGCGTTGGCCTCAGCCGGGACACCTGTTGCTGCTGCTGCCGCTGATCGCGGTGGTCGTGTGGGTGGGGTGGCGGGCCGGCCGGCTGCGCGACGACCCGGGCCACGTGCTGGCGGTGCTGCGTGCAGCCGCCGGCCCTGTGCTGCCGGGAGAGCAGGCCGTCGGCGCCGCTGCCCGCACGGCGCCCGAGAGCTACGATCGGCAGACGCTGTACGAGTTCATCGACGGAGCTGCCGAGTCGTACCTGAGCAACGGTTTCGAGCGGTGCGTGGCCACGGTGTATACGTTCCGTGATGCCGTGGGCGAACACGAGGTCGCGGCTGAGGTCTACCGCTTCACGGCAGAGTCCGGCGCCAGGGCGCAGCTCGCCGCGGAGCGGCCGGGCAGCGCGACGACGGTGGCGGATCTCACCGGCGCTGTGGCCGACGCGTCGACGTTGCTGGCGGTGCGTGGCCGCGACTACCTCAAGCTGACCGCCATGGCCACGGGGCCGGCGGTCGATGTCGCGATGCGGGGTGTGGCTGCGGCTTGGCTGGCGGAGGGACCATGAGTCGAGACTCGAAGCTGTCGCGGCGCGAGCTGGTGCTGCGCCTGTCGTCCACGGCGTTGGCAGGCGCCGCGGTGGGAGGCGGCGCCTGCTTCTTCTACGACCGGCGTGCCCGCGCGGCCACGGTACGGCCGGTTCCGGACTGGCGGGTGCACGGTCTGTCCGGCTTGCCGCCAGCGGTCGCGGCGAGGGGTGCGGATCCAGCGGCCAACGTGCGGCGCGCCGTCGACGCGCTCGGCGGGATGGGGCTTTTCGTGAAGGCCGGCGAGGTGGTGGTGATCAAGCCCAACGTCGGCTGGGACCGACTCCCGGAACAGGCCGCCAACACCGACCCGCAGGTGGTGGCCGAGCTCGTCCGTCTGTGCCGCAAGGTCGGTGCGCGGAGGGTTATCGTCACCGACAACTCGTGCAACGACCCCAGGCGGTGCTTCGCCCGCTCGGGGATCGCCGCCGCAGCGCAGGGTGCCGGTGCCGAGGTGATCGACGCCTCCTCGGCGGTCTGGGTTCCAGCGGCGCTCGCCGGCGACGCGACCGGCCTCGAGGTCATGGAGCACGTGCTGGCTGCCGACCGCGTCATCAACGTGCCGGTCGTCAAGCACCACTCGCTGTCGCGGGTGACGATCGGCCTGAAGAACTGGATGGGGGTGCTCGGCCAGGGGCGTAACCGGTTGCACCAGTCGATCCACCGGGCGGTGGCGGAGCTGGGCGCGATGTTCCGCCCGACTCTCACGGTGGTCGACGCGACTCGGGTGCTGATGGCCAACGGCCCCACCGGCGGCTCGCTCGGCGATGTCAGGTCCATCGGCGCCGTCGCGGTGGGAACCAACCCGGTGGCCTGTGACGCCTGGGGCGCTGCACAGATGGGTCTCGACCCGGCCGCCCTGCCGTTCGTCGCTGAAGCGGAGCAGCGCGGCCTCGGCCGCAGCGACGTCGCGGCGGTGAAGGAGCTCGGATGAGGGAGGCAGCCGGGGGTGGAGCATGACCTGGTTCCAGCGCGTGCGGGTTGTCTACCAGGGGTTTTTCTTGCTGCTCTTCCTGTGGCTGTTGGCACGGCTCGCGGCGGGCGACCTGCGCGACCTGCCGTTCGCTGTTTTCCACCACGCCGATCCGCTCTCGGCGGTCGGGCTGATCCTGGCGGCGGGCACAATTCCTGGGGCGCTGGTGTGGGCGACGGTGCTGATCGGCGTCACGCTGGTTTTCGGGCGGGTGTTTTGTGGGTGGATCTGCCCGCTCGGGACGCTGCAGCACCTGGCGAGCTGGCTCTTGGCCGGGCGCTCGTGGCGGGAGAGCCTGCAGGTCAACCGCTACCGCCGCTGGTACGCGCTCAAGTCGTACATTCTCGTGGCCCTGCTGGTCGGGGCACTCGTCGGCACCTTGCAGAGCGGGTGGCTCGACCCGCTGTCGCTGGCGGTGCGGGGGCTTGCCGCGGGGCTGTGGCCCGCGCTGCCCTCTGGCAAGCCGGTACCGGGGGGATGGCTGGCGGCCGGGCTGCTGCTGGCGATCCTCATCGCCTCCCGCCACATCCCGCGCCTGTTCTGCCGCGCCCTTTGCCCGCTCGGGGCGTTGCTCGGGGGGTTCGCCCGCTTCGCCGTGTTCCGCATTCACCGCCGGGCGGAGGGATGCAACGACTGCACCGCGTGCCGCTTCGCCTGCCAAGGCGCGGATGAGCCGCTGGGCGCACACCGCGTCCACGAGTGCCACGTGTGCCTCAATTGCCTGCCGGCCTGCCCCTCCCAAGCGCTGCGCTACGCGCCGGTGCCGCCGTTGCCTTCCCCCCCTGCACGGCCCGATCTTTCGCGGCGGGCAGCGATCGGCACGGCGGTGACGACGCTCGCCGTGGCGCCGCTGCTGCGTGCGGCCGGCGGCGGACGTAATGTGGCGCGGCCCGAACTCATCCGGCCACCGGGTGCACTGCCCGAAAACGAGTTCCTCAAGCAGTGCGTGAAGTGCTCGCTCTGCCAGCAGGCGTGCCCGACCGGGGCGCTGCAGCCGGCGATCGGCCAGGCCGGCGTCGAGGGCTTCTGGTCGCCGGTGCTGGTGCCAAGGCGAGGCTGGTGCGAGTACGCCTGCACGCGCTGTGGCGAGGTGTGTCCCACCGGTGCCATCGAGCGGCTGACGGCAGCGCGCAAGACCGGGTATGACGGCGGCGAGCCGGTGCGCATCGGTACCGCCTTCGTCGACCGCGGACGCTGCCTGCCGTGGGCGATGGGCACGCCCTGCATCGTGTGCGAGGAGATGTGCCCCACCGATCCCAAGGCGATCTGGTTCGAGGAGGTGGAGCAGACCGGACGCGACGGCCGGATCGTGCGGCTGCAGCGACCGGTGGTGGACCCTCAGCGCTGCGTCGGCTGCGGGATCTGCGAGAACCGATGCCCGGTCGGCGAGCGCGCAGCGATCTACGTCACCTCCGTCGGCGAATCCCGCGATCCCCTCAACCGGATGGTCCTCGCCCCGCCCACTCGGTGATCGGTGCTCAGAGAACGGTGGTCGGAGACACCGCTCTCACGGCAGGTAGCCTCTCCTTCGGCCACTGATCACCGTCCAGCGATCGCGTTCTCTCGAGGCGTTGCCTTTTCCCGGCTGAGGCGCTAAGAGTGGTACATGCGCAGGCGGTGGGTGGCAATGGGGGTGCTCATGATGGGTTGGAACCTGCACGGCGAGGTGCGACCACCGGCAGTGGCCGGTTCCTTCTACCCGGCCGACGCTGCTGAGCTGCGTGCCGAGGTGCGGCGCTTCCTGGCGGCGGGGCCGACCTCGGCCCAGGCGCCGGTGGCGGTGATCGCGCCCCACGCCGGGTACGTCTTCTCGGGGGCGACCGCCGGAAAGGCGTTCGCTGCGCTACGGGGGACGAAGGCGAGTCGGGTGATCTTGATGGGGCCGTCGCACCGTGTGGGCTTCGGCGGCGGTGCCCTACCGGCCTCGGGGATCAAGGCGTTTGCAACCCCCCTCGGCGAGCTACCGATCGACGCCCAGGCGGTCGAGAAGCTGCGTGGGAAGGCAGGCTTCGCCGGGCCAGCCCGGGCCCACGACGGCGAGCATTGCCTGGAGGTCGAGCTGCCGTTCGTGCAGGAGACGCTCGGAACCGTACCGATCGTGCCGATCCTCGTCGGCGCGCAGACCGACCGCCAGCTCGCCGGGGCGATGGCTCGCGACCTCGCGGAGCTCGTCGGGCCTGGGACCGTGATCGTGGTCTCGTCGGACTTCACGCACCATGGCCCTTCGTACGGCTACTCGCCGTTCGGGCGCGACAGCACGCTTCCGGGGCGGCTCGAGGAGCTCGGCCGTCGCACCGCCGAGCGCGCGGCAGCGATCGACCCGCGGGGGTTCGCGGCCCAGGTCGAGGTGAGCGAGGACACGGTGTGCGGGGTGCGGCCGATCGGGGTCCTGCTCGAGCTGCTCGCGCACGCTTTTTCGGGCACCGGGACGGTGGTGGATGTCACTACCTCGGCCAAGGTGAGCCGCTCTACGGACATGGTCGTGACCTATGCCAGCATCCAGTTCGTGGGCCAGTGGGGCGCCTGGCGGCCGGAGCCGCCCCAGCCCGAGCTCGGCACGCTCACTCCCGAGGAGCGGCGAGCGACCGTCGCGCTGGCCCGTGCCACCCTGCAGACCTACCTCGGCCACGGACCCGAGCTCGCCCGCTGGTTCGGCGAGCATCGAGCCGTCGGCAACCTTGCCGCCCGTTCCGGCGTGTTCGTGACCATCAACAACACCGGCGAGCGGGCCGTACGCGAGGGCCGCCTGCGCGGCTGCATCGGCGTCATCGAGGCGCGCGAGCCGCTCGTTGACGCGGTCATGCACGCGGCGGTCTCGGCTGCCCACGACCCCCGGTTCCCAGCGCTGCAACCCCGTGAGCTGGCCGGCGTCGAGGTGGAGGTCTCGGTGCTCTCGCCGATGAAGCACGTCCCGGGGCCCGACGCCATCGTGCTCGGGACGCACGGCGTGTTGCTCGGAAAAGGTGGACGCTCGGCCGTCTTTCTCCCGCAGGTCGCGACCGAGACGGGATGGGACAGGGACACGTTCCTGTCGCACCTGGCAGAGAAGGCCGGGCTCCCGGCCGACGCCTGGAGGCGAGGCGCGACGTTCCAGGTGTTCACCGCCCAGGTGATCGAGGAGAAGGAGTGACCGGCCCGCGGGGCCGAAGGAGGCAGCCATGCCGATGTTCGTCCTCATGACCCGGTTGAACCCCGAGTCGGTGCACGACGCCAAGGGCCGCAAGGCGATGGGCAAGGAGTGGCTCAAGCGCGTCAAGAAGCTCTGCCCGGAGGTGAAGTTCGTGGCCCATTACGCGATCCTCGGGCCGTACGACTTCATGGACATCTACGAGGCTCCTGACGTCGAGACCGCGCACCGCCTCTCGCTCATCTCGCGCGCCGAGGGTGCGACAAGCGCCGAGAGCTGGCAGGCGCTGCCCTACGACCGCTTCCTCGAGCTCCTCACGGAACTCCAGCCGTAGGCACTGCTTCCCATCGTTCCGTCGGTGCCTCGCCCGTCCGGGGCCGTGCCGAGCCGGCCGCGCGAGCAGCCTGAAAGCTCTCTCACCCGGCTCAGGGGATCGCGCGTTCAGCCCAACGTGGACGCAGTCGTGGGTTGGTTTTCCTGGTCTTCTGGCGTACCATCCGGCGCGTGAGGGGAGGTCACGATGAAAGGACAAGTCATCAAGGACGGGGTCACCTGGGTGGGCGCCATCGATTGGGAGCGCCGCCTGTTCGATGAGCTGATACCGCTACCCGACGGCACTACCTACAACGCCTACCTGGTGCGCGGCAGCGACAAGACCGTGCTCATCGACACGGTGGATCCGCTGTTTACCGAGGCTTTGACGAGCCATCTCGAGGCCAACGGTGTCACACGGGTCGACTACATCGTCTCCAACCACGCCGAGCAGGACCACTCGGGGTCTTTGCCCATGCTACTGGCGCGGTTCCCTGAGGCGAAGATCCTGACCACCCCCAAGGGCAAAGGGATGCTCCAGGACCTACTGGAGATCGCCGACGAGCGGTTCCAGCCGGTCGCGGACGGCGCCAGGGTCGAGCTCGGTGGTCGCACCCTGCGGTTCATTCACTTCCCGTTCGTGCACTGGCCGGAGACCATGGTGACGTACCTCGAGGAGGACCGCATCTTGTTCTCCTGCGACCTCTTCGGCTCGCACTACGCGGTCGGCAACCTGATGGGCACCAGCTTCCAAGCTTTCGAGCCCGAGACGAAGCGGTACTACGCCGAGATCATGATGCCTTTCCGGACGCTGATTGCGAAGAGCATGCCCAAGGTCGCCGCGCTGCCGCTCGAGCTCATTGCCCCGAGCCATGGCCCATTGATCACCGACCCCGCGGCAGTACTCCGGGTCCACGCCGACTGGCTCTCCGATCTACCCCACAACAAGGCGGTGCTCGCTTTCGTGTCGATGCACGACTCGACGCGGCACATGGCCCGTTACCTCGCCGAAGCGCTGGTGGATCGCGGTGTCGACGTCGAGGTGTTCGGCCTGGCCTCGGCGGACCTCGGCAAGCTGGCGATGGCGATGGTCGATGCTGCGACGATCGTGCTCGGTACCCCGGTGGTCGCCGCTGGCGCCCACCCGCTGGTCGCCTACGCGGCTTCGATCGCCAATATGCTCAAGCCCAAGGCCAGATTTGCCGCGATCATCGGCTCCCAGGGCTGGGGCGGCAAGCCGGTTGAGCAGCTGCTCGGGTTGATACCCAACCTCAAGGTGGAGGCGTTGCCACCGGTGCTCGCCCGTGGTCTGCCCAGGGCCGGAGATTTCGCGGCGTTGGATCAGCTCGCCGACACCATCGCGGCGAAGCACGCTACCCTGAACTGAACCTCGGCTCGGGTCACACCGTCGCAGAACAGCGGTTGAAGCGCGGGCTGGCGGTCGGTGACCTGGGCCGAACGCCCAAGTCCTGCCACTGCTCGGCCTCGTTCGGTCCACGGTCGCTGCGGTTCACCTGGGAGGGCGATGTGCCTGCCGTTGGAGCGGTTCCCTGAACTGAGGGGCGCGGCCTCGGTCTCGTCCGGGCAGGGAGGGCGAGATCGCTCTTGCGCATCCGGCAACTGCAAGGCGTGCAGTCGCTCGGCTCGCCTGGCATGAGGGCGGAGCGTTCGAAGCGAGCCCGGAGCAGCTCGGTCTCGTGCTCGACTCGGATGGCCCCCTGCTGGTTCTCGGCGGTGCCGAAACGGGCAAGGACCGGGCGGTCGTGTGGCCCGTCGCGAGCCGGCTGGGAGACGGTTGCGAGCTCTCGCTCCGCGACTTGGGGGCTGCCCGGTCTACTGAGGTCCGGCAATCGCACTCGCTTGTCCGGTGCGGCCCTCGAGGCGTAGGAGCGCCGAGTACTCGGCCCTGACCCGCTTCAGTACCTCGGGGAGGTGCTCACGCCCACCGATACGAGGCGGCATGCCCCTTCCAGGTGGCGGGTTGAGAGCCAACGCGTCGAGGTAGAGCTGCTCCGCGCGGGCAAGCATGCCGCGCGATGCCGCAGCACTCGCCTGGGAGCGCAAGGCGTCCATGCGCTCGGCCACCGTGTAGCCGGTTGGGTCTTGGCTGATTGCCAGCGCGGTCGCAACGGCTGCAGCCGTCGGCACGACCAACGCGCGCCACCTTCGCAGCGTACCGAGCTCCAGGCCAGCAACGACGCCGCGGGCAGCCAGGATGCAGACGGCCGGATAGAGTGGAAGCCGGAACCGCTCGGTGACGAAGAACGCGACGATCGACGCCGCGTAGACGGCGCTCCAGGTCAGCAGCAGGAGACGTCCGCGTCGGTCGCCGGGCAGCAGGAGGCCGGCAACCGCCAGCGGAAACAGCCACCTCCACCTCGGGAGAAACTCGAACGGGCCCCAGCTTCCGAAGCACTCGACGAGGTTGCGCTGGTCACCGATTTCGAAGGCGCCCAGGCAGTAGAAGACCTTGTCTGCGGTCAGGCGCAACCACTCGCGCGGATGGCAGCGAATCCACGCCAGAGCCTGCTGGAACCAGTACGCCGAGATCTCCGAGGGCTTGAGAACGGCGCCGGCGGCGGCCACCCTGGCTGCGTAACGGCTGGCAGAAAGCACATTGTCGGTGTAGGTGCCATCCGCGGCATAGGTCTGCGCATCTGTCGGCGCCGGCATGAATGCCTCGTCCCCCGAGGCTTGTGCGCTGTTGCCGATGAAGAAGTTGACTCCGCCCTGCCAGGAGATCGGGACGAAGTCGTCGCTGACCACCCAGTTGTGGAGAGTCACGGGGGCGACCGGGATCCCGAAAGCGAGGAGCATCAGACAAAAAGCCCCGGCACGACGGCTCGTACTCCACCCCGCACGGCGCGCAGCCACAAGCACGAGCAGCGCGGCGAGCGGAACGACGAGCACGATGTTCGGCCGGGTGATGGAAGCAAAGCCGAAAGCCAGTCCGACCAGAGCGACGCGGCCTGTACTCGGGGAGCGGCTTGCCGCCTCGAGGGCCAGCATCGAGAGGACGATGAGCGGGACAAAGAGGCTCTCGAGAAGAAGCTCCGAGTCGAAGAGTACGGGCGACGCGGCACAGCCGAAGAGAATCCCGGCCAGAAAGCCTGCTCGCCGACCGCACAGTCGCGCCCCGAGCAACCCGGTCAGGGCTGCCGTCCCGGAACCGAGCAGGAGCTGCACCAGCCGGGCGACCAGCAGATCGGGGCCGACCAGCGCGAACAAAGCCCCGAGGAAGTATGGATAGAGGGGCGCACGGAAGAATGCCTCGCTTCCCAGCAGCCGCCCGCTTGCCACCTCGGTGGCCCATTGGACATGCCAGCGAGCGTCGAGGTATGGCGACCAGAAGTCCGGCGCCATCGAAGCAATTCCGAGGTAGGACAGTCGACAGGCGAGAGCAGCACCGAAGATGATGAACCCCCGGAGCCAACCGAGCTGCTGTGCGCTACCGACCGAACCTCGCGTTGGCGAATGTGCCTGCTCGTGTGGCTGTCGGTCGGCGGGCTCCGGCAGCGCTGCGGGGACCGTCGGGAGTCGCGTCGGATGGCGGGTGCTGTGCATCGGGTTGGGGGAATGAGGAGTACGCAACTATCGCCTCGCTCGACTCCGGAAATGATAGCCCGTGTTGCAGAAGGCGGGGCGGCGGCTATCTCCCACCCCTCGGACGCCTGTTCCCTGTCCCCCACGGTCAGCGGACGGTGGTAGAGTGGCCAACTTGAGGTGAGTATGGCCGGGGTTGCAGACAAGATCATCGAGTTCTTCATGGGATCCAAGCACGAGCGGGAGGTCAAGCGGCTGCTCCCGCGGGTGCAGAGGATCAACGCCTTGGAGCCCGAGCTGGCGGGGTGCTCGGACGATGAGCTGCGGGCACGGCTGGGGCGGATCCGGGACGAGGTCCGGGCCGCTCTGGCGGAGCTGCCCGAGGAGTACCGCGAGCGCCGCGAGCTCGTCCAGGGCGTGCTCGGCGAGCACCTGGAGGAGGTCTTCGCGCTGGTGCGGGAGGCCTCCAAGCGGACGCTCGGGATGCGCCACTTCGACGTCCAGCTCATCGGCGGGATGGTCCTGCACGAGGGGATGATCTCCGAGATGCGGACGGGCGAGGGCAAGACGCTCGTCGCCACGCTACCGGTGGTGCTCAACGCGATCACCGGGCGTGGGGTGCACGTGGTCACCGTCAACGACTACCTGGCCAAGCGCGACGCCGAGTGGATGGGGCGGATCTACCAGTTCCTGGGCCTCTCCGTCGGCTGCATCCAGAACCAGATGGTCGACACCGAGCGGTTCGCCGCCTACCGCGCCGACATCACCTACGGCACCAACAACGAGTTCGGCTTCGACTACCTGCGCGACAACATGAAGTTCGACGTCGCATCGATGGTGCAGCGTGGCCACATCTACGCCATCGTCGACGAGGTCGACTCGATCCTGGTCGACGAGGCGCGGACGCCGCTCATCATCTCGGGGCCGTCGGAGTTGTCGATCGGGCTCTACTACCAAGTCGACCGCATCATCCCCAAGCTCATCAAGGGCGAGGAGATCCGCGACAAGTACGGGAACAAATCGACGACCGGCGACTACATCGTCGACGAGAAGTCGCGGACCTCGGCGCTGACCGAGGAGGGCGTGGCCAAGGCCGAGCGGCTGCTCTCCGTCTCCAACCTCTACGACCCGACGCAAATCGAGGTGCTGCACGCGGTCGAGCAGGCGTTGCGCGCCCATGCGCTGTACCAGCGGGACCGCGAGTACATCGTCAAGGATGGCCAGGTCATCATCGTCGACGAGTTCACCGGCCGCCTGATGCCGGGCCGCCGCTGGTCGGACGGGCTGCACCAGGCGGTGGAGGCCAAGGAAGGGGTCAAGATCGAGGCCGAGAACCAGACTCTGGCCACGATCACGCTGCAGAACTACTTCCGCATGTACGAGAAGCTGGCGGGCATGACGGGCACGGCCGAGACCGAGGCGGACGAGTTCGCGCAGATCTACGGCCTCGACGTGATCGTCATCCCGACCAACAAGCCGATGGTCCGCGCCGACAACCCGGACCTCATCTACCGGACCGAGAAGGAGAAGTGGAAGGCGGTGGTCGAGGAGATCCTGGAGCTGCACGAGAAGGGGCAGCCGATCCTCGTCGGTACGGTCTCGATCGAGAAGTCGGAGAAGCTGTCCGAGCTGCTCAAGCGGCGTGGCATCCAGCACGTCGTGCTCAACGCCAAGTTCCACGAACGCGAGGCGGCGATCGTTGCCCAGGCCGGGCGGTTCGGTGCCGTGACCATCGCCACCAACATGGCCGGCCGCGGTACCGACATCATTCTCGGTGGCAACCCCGAGGGGCTCGCCAAGGCCGAGGTCGATCCGCTCAAGGACCCGGAGGCGTACCAGGCAGCGCTCGCCAGGTACACCGCCCAGTGCGGCGAGGGGCGCGACAAGGTCCTGGCCGCTGGTGGGCTGCACATCCTGGGCACGGAGCGGCACGAGGCCCGCCGCATCGACAACCAGCTCCGCGGCCGCTCGGGCCGGCAGGGTGACTCCGGCTCCTCGCGCTTCATCCTCTCACTCGAGGACGACCTGATGCGCATCTTCGCCTCGGACCGCTTGCGCGAGTGGATGAAGCACCTGGGGATGGAGGAGGATGTCCCGATCGAGTCGAAGATGGTCACGCGCTCGATCGAGCGCGCCCAAAAGCAGGTGGAAGGCCGCAACTTCGAGATCCGCAAGCACCTGCTGCAGTACGACGACGTCATGAACAAGCAGCGCGAGTCCGTGTACCGGCTGCGGCGCGACGTGCTCTCCGGCAAGGAAGGGCGCGAGTGGGTGCTCAACGCATCGCGGCAGATCATCGGCTCGCTCATCGACACCCACTGCCCGGACGACAAGCACTTCGATGACTGGGATCAGGCAACGCTCGACCGCGAGCTCGAGGACAACTTCGGCCTCGGGCTGCAGGACGCGGGCGTGGCGTGGGACAAGACCACCCGGGTGGCGCTCGAGGACCAGCTCGTGGCCGCGGTCGAGGCCCGCTACGCGGCGCGCGAGCAAGAGCTCGGCGAGGAGGACTTCCGGCAGCTCGAGCGGTACGTCATCCTTTCGGTGCTCGACGCGCAATGGAAGGACCACCTGCTGGCGCTCGACCACCTCAAGGAAGGCATTGGCATGCGCGCCTACGGCCAGCGTGACCCGCTGGTGGAGTACAAGCGCGAGTCGTTCGGGCTGTTCCAGTCGATGATGGACCGCATCGAGGACCAGGCGGTGCAGTACATGTTCAAGCTGGAGCTCTCCCGCGTCGTGCCCGACCGCCGGCGCGCCGCGCCCGTGCGCGAGTCCAAGGCCGAGGCCTCGGCTCTGCAGGGTGAGCGGCAGGAAGCCAAGCACTCGCCCGGCTCCGGCTCTCCGACCACGGTGCGTCGGCAGGAGCCCAAGGTCGGTCGCAACGACCCGTGCCCGTGTGGCTCCGGCAAAAAGTACAAAAAGTGCCACGGAGCCAGTGAAGGCGCCGCCGCGTCGTAGCCCTCGCCGGCCCGGCATCCTCCCACCCACCCGGTCCTGGTCGACTTTCACGCCCACGTCCAGGCTCCGCCCTCCCACCCGGCGTCTCGTCCCGACGCCTCGGTCTTCCCGTGCCGAACCAACCGGCGGCCACCTTCGTACACGGACCGAGTGTCACGGGCCCCGCCTACTTCGGGGCGCCGTTCAGCACGACACCGACTGGCCGCGGGCAAGAGCACCGGCACGAGGAGGCAGGGCATGCAGGACGTGGATCGACGGGAGCTTCTCAAACGTGCTGGCGGGGGGCTTGGGGTGATGATGGCGTCGAGCTTTTTTGCCGACCGGCTCCTGGCCGCCACGGTTCCGGCGGGCGCCGGCGGGCTGCTGCAGGGCCGCTTCGGGGTGGGGCTCGAGGACACGAAAAAGGTGTTGGCAACCGCGCTCTCCAAGGGCGGAGATTTCGCCGACCTCTTTTTCGAGTACCGCCTCTCCACCTCGGTGACGATGGAGGACGAGATCGTCCGGCAGTCCTCCGAGGATGTCACGCTCGGCGTCGGTATTCGGGTGCTCAAGGGCAAGCAGACGGGGTTCGCCTACACCTCGGACTTGACGCCCGAGCGGATGAAGAAAGCGGCGCTCACTGCGGCGGCGATCGCGTCCACTGCCGGGACCGTCAGGCTTCCCGAGATCCGCGAGGTGCGCTCCAAGCGGAAGCTGTACGTCACGGACCGGCCGTGCGCCGAGGCGCCGTTGCCCGACAAGATCGTGCTGGTGCGCGAAGCGTACCAGGCGGCCAAGGGGCATGACCCGCGCATCGGCAAGGTGCAGGTGACGCTTCTCGACGAGCTGCAGTACGTCGTGATCGCCAACAGCGAGGGGTTGCTGGTGGCCGACACCCGGCCGCAGGTCCGCTTCATGGTCCAGGCGACCGCGGAGGCCAACGGCAAGCGCGGTACCGGGCGCGACAACGCCGGCGGCCGCATCGGCATGGCGTTTTTCGCGCAACCTGGCCGGACCCCCAGGGAGATCGGCGTGCGGGCGAGCCAGGAGGCGCTGCTGTTGCTCGAGGCCGTCGACCCTGCACCGGGCGAGCAGCCCGTGGTCTTGGGGGCGAAGAACTCCGGCGTCATGGTCCACGAGGCGGTGGGGCATCCGCTCGAGGGCGACTCCAATTGGCGCCAGACGTCGATCATGTGGGACAAGGTGGGGACGATGGTGGCGAGCCCGCTGGTCACCATCTACGATGACGCCACGATCCCGTATCTGCGTGGCACCCTCGACGTGGACGACGAGGGCACCCCGACCCGCAACGCCGTACTGATCGAGAAGGGCAAGCTCGTGGGGTTCCTTCACGACCGGCTCTCGGCCCGTATCCTGGGGGCGCAGCCCAACGGCCACGGAAGGCGCCAGAGCTACCAAAACGTGCCGATCCCGCGCATGGGCAACACCATGCTCGGGCCCGGGCAGGCGACTCCCGAAGACGTCGTCAAGTCGGTCAAGAAAGGGTTTTATGCTCATAGCTTCCAGGGCGGTCAGGTGGAGGACACCGGCAAGTTCACCTTCTCCGTCAACCTGGGCTACGTGATCGAGGACGGCAAGCTCGGGTGCCCGGTGAAGAACGCGACGCTCGTCGGCACCAACCTGCAGATCCTGCAGGAGGTCGAGATGATCGCCAACGACGCTGGGCTGTTCCTGGGCAACTGCGGCAAGGAGGGGCAGTGGGCCGCGGTGACCGCCGGGACGCCGACGTTCAAGATCCGCCAGATGATCGTGGGAGGTCGCGCATGACCACGCAGAACCTGCAGACGCTCGCCGAGCGGCTGGTGGCGTACGGAAAAAAGCACGGCGCCTCGCAGATCGAGGTGGCGATCGACGACGAGCGGGAGCGCAACGTCTTCGTGTTCGAGAGCGAGGTCCAAAACCTCACCGAGTCGGGCGCACGCGGCGTGACGATCCGGGTGTTCGTGGACGGCAAGGCCGCCAGCGCCTCGTCCTCGGACCTCAAAGAGGCGACGCTCACCAAGCTCGTGGACGGTGCCATCGCCCGCGCCAGGCTCGGCTCGGCCGACCGGTTCGCTGGCCTGCCGGAGCGCGAGCCGCTGACCGTCGAGCCCGCGGAGCTGGGGCTGTTCGACCCGGCGATCTCGGAGCTCGCGACCGAAAAGCTGATCGGCCGTGCCCGCGAGCTCGAGGCGGTCGGCCGCGGCGACAGGCGCATCAACAAGTCGCTCGGCGCCACCGTGGCGACGCGCGAGGGCTCGCGCATCCTCGTCAACTCGCAGGGGTTCGCCGGCTCGTTCCGGCGGGGCGGGATCTTCTGCAACGTCGGATTCCAGGCTGGCGAAGGGCAGAACCTCTTCCAGGAGTACTGGAACGACGCGTCGCGCCGACTCGCCGATCTCGAGCCCGTGGAGAAGGTTGCCAAGACCGCCGTGGAGCGCACCGTGCGGCTGATCGGCGCTCGGCCGGTGGCGACGCAGAAGGTGCCGATGGTGCTGGAACCGTCGATGACGGCGTGGATGCTCGGCTTTTTGGCCCAGTGCGTGTCCGGGGCGGCCATCGCGCGCCGCCAGTCGCTGTTCGTGGACAAGCTCGGCCAGCCGGTGGGCAACGAGCTCGTGAGCATCGTCGACGACGGTCTGCTCAAGGGCGGGCTGGGGACCCAGCCGTTCGACAGCGAGGGCGTGCCCTGCCGGCTCGTACCGGTGATCGAAAAGGGTGTCCTTCGCAGCTACCTCCTCGACACCTACTGGGGCCGCAAGCTCGAGCTGCGTTCCACCGGCAACGCCGGAGGCCCCAACAACCTGCACTGGAAGGCGGGAACCAGCACGCCAGCCGAGATCCTCAAGTCGGTGGACAAGGGGTTGCTGCTCACCGGCACGATCGGCTTCGGCCTCATGCCGACCACGGGCGACATCTCGGTGGGCGCGTTCGGGCTGTGGATCGAGAACGGCGAGATCGTGCACCCGGTGGCCGAGGTGACGATCTCGGGCAACCTCGGCGAGCTGCTCAAGGGCGTGCAGATGGTCGGCAACGACCTTGCGCTGCGCAGCTCGATCGACGGCCCGACGATCAAGGTCGCCGAGATCACCGTCGGCGGCAAGAGCGCGTAGCACGCCCGGTCGAGAATCGGGAGCCTTCCCCGGCTTCCCCACGCAGCGGGGCCGCCGCCCGCCCCCCCGGGAGAACGTGGCCCCGGCCGTGGACGTGGCCGAGGGGCAAACGTGGAAGTGTATCGGCCCGCGGGCCTGGGTTCGGCTCAGTGACGGGTGAGCGCGGCGACGTGAGCTTCGCGGAGCAGGTCGCGGACGATCTCGAAGCTCGTGCCCCCGGTCCCGGTGGTGACGCGGGAGAGCACGGATCGCCAACGCCTGTCGTCGCGTGCGAGGTCGAGGAACTCGTGCCCCTCCCAGGTGAGCCGCTCGACGACGACGTACACGGGCACCGGCGAGCGCTCCATGTACGAGATCTGGGCCTTGAGCAAGCCGGCCTCGACGAGCAGCTCGACGTGATGGGAGAGCGCCGCGAAGTCGGTCTCCTCGAGGCCGAGCTCGAGCAGGTTGGTGCCGGGCGAGACCGCCTCGGTGCGGAGCATGATGGTACGCAGCAGCTCGAGGTCTCGTCGCATCGTGCGGTGGCGCAGACGGCCGTGGCGAGCTACCTGCTCGCGGCCTCGACGGCCTTGATCACCTCATCCAGCTTCTGCGACAGGACGTGCTCAGGTGCCAGCTGGCTCTTCTTCCTCGCTGACCGCAAGCCGTCGTACTCGGGCGTGACCTCGACGGGCGTGTCCTTGAAGGACTTGGCCTTCACGTGGAGGCTGCCCAGGAACGGCTCGATCAACGCGAGATACTCGTGCGCCGGCGTGTCGAGCTCGGGGCTCGCGAAGGCCAGTTTGAGGTTCCGGAGGGCCTGGATGAGCTGTGCCGCCCCCTCGGAGCTTTTGATGTACATCGGGACCGAGGACGCCGCCATCGCCGCCGAGGCCAGCCCCAGCACCAGCGTAACGAGCACGATCTTTCGCATGTTTCCTCCCATCGCCAGCGACCAATCCTACATCACGTTCCTGGATGGAGGTTCATCCAGCCTGTAGATGTCGCTCGACCGCGCCCAGCCGCGGGCGCCGGACGAGTCCTGAATGCGCAAGAACTCACCGGCGGAATCGAACACCGAGACCACCTCGCCCTCCCGCAGCGTCGCCACCGTCCGGGCGTTGGCCACAGCGGCATCGAGCAAACAGACGTTGCGGGCGGTCACGACCGCAGTGGGGCGGGCCGACGACCCGGCGAACGTCGCTGCTGCCAGAGCGAGCCCGACGAGCAAGGCGATCAGGGAAGCCACCGTGGGCCAACGGAGCGCGGCCCGCCGCCAGTAGAAGATCCGCAGGTGGAGCGCGAAAGCGAACAGAACCCAGGCTACGAGTTGGAAGTGCCATGACCGGGCGACCCGGGAGAGGGCCACGGTGGGAACGGGGTTGAGCTCGGCGCGGTCGAGCTGGAGTGCCAGACGCAGCCGTTCGATCTCCCGCTCGGCAGCGGCATCGCGTGGGCCGACCTCGCGAGCCCGTAATAGCGCCCACAACGCTTCGCCAGCCCTGCCTCGGACCGCCGCGCCTTGCGCCCAGTTCCAGTAGAGGTTGACGCTCTCGTGGCCGGAGGATGCGAGCTCGCGGAAGACGGCGAGGCCGCCCGGAATGTCTCCCGAGCGCAGCAAGGCCGTCCCCTCCCTGAACCGCTCCTCCGGCCCCGGCGCCGCCGCCGGGAGCGGCCCCGCGCCGGCGATGAGCAGCACCGCAACCGCGCCGGCGGACCAGACCCGAGCGCGAAGGCGGTGTCGTCGTCTGGGTGCGGGCTCGGGCGAAAAGCCCCGGAACTCGCGCCACGATCGGGGAGGGGGCGCTGTCCCCTGCATGGGTGGGTGGGTGCTCATGCCCACCTCTTGACCGCGGCAGTGGCGCGCTCCGCCACCTCGTGGAGCTTGTCGGAGTAGTCCCCGAGTTGGGGTGCGTAGCGCACGAAGCGGGCGTCGCGCAGGATTTCCTTGAGCTCGCGGTCGCGCTCGGAATCGCTCTCCTCCGGTCGCTCCTCGAGCTCGCCGAAGAGATCGGCGACCACCTGCTCGACGAGCACCGCGGCGGCCTCCTTCGAGAGCTCGCCCCGGCCGATCCGCCGCAGCTCGGAGAGTGCCTTGCGGGCCGTGCGGGTGCGAACGATGCCGGGGCGGGCATCGCGGATCGAGATGCCGCCCGGCGGCCAGCCGCGGAGGAGCGCGTGGGCGAGCACCGACAGGATCAACAGCACGGCCAACCAAGCTCCGGCCTTGCGGTCGAGGAGCGGGCGATGCGGCTCGAGCGCGTCACGCAAACGGAGGTCGGCCGGAGCCGATGCCGTGCCCAGCGCTGGCTGCGCCGCCGGTGCACCCGTCGTGGGCGCGGCGGAGGCGGCCCCCGCGGCCAGCACCAGCGGCGCCGTCGCTGTGGAGACGAGCTGGCGTGACGTGGTGTCGAGATACGCGAACGGGATCGCCGGGATCCGGTGCGTGCCGGCGGTCTCCGGGATCAGGACATACTCCCAGGTACGGCTTCCCGTAAGCCCGGAGGGACTCGCCTTGACGTCGGTCTTGACCTGCGGGGGGTAGACGCGGACGCCGGGGATGGCGAAATCCGGGGCCCTGTCGATCCAGCGCAGGTTTCCGGTGCCCGCGATCGCGAAACGCAGCGTCGCTGCCTCGCCCACCTCGACGACCGCGCGGTCGAGGCTCGTCGAGGCACGCAAGGTGCCGACCGCGCCACCGAACGACGGGCCCGAGGGCAGCGGGTCGACGGTGACCTTGACCGGGTCGGTGCGGCGGGAGATCACGGCGGTGCGGCCGAACCCCGGGTCGAAGAAGCCGCCGCGCTGGGGGATCCCGAGCCGGAAGCCAGCGGACGGGATCTCGAGCACGCCGGCTTTGGTCGGGTAAAGCAGCCGCTGCAGCACGGTAAAGCGCTGGAACGGCTCGCCGTCCCGCTCCACCCGCTGGCCGCGCGGCGGCTCGTTCTCGCGCCGTGGAAGCTCCTCGGACCAGAAGCCGGGAAACTTGGGCGCGTCCTCCGGCTCGAGGCCGGCGACGGCCGCCTGGGTGTAGAGGTAGTAGGTCAGCAGCACCGGCTCGCCGACGAAGACGCGGGTGCGGCTGGCCTCCGCGACCATCAGCACCTTGGCCTGGATCGGCTCGGGGCGTGGGCGGCCGAACATGGCGTCGAACGGGTCCTCCTGGCGGAAGGCGTCGAAGGGGTCGGCGGGGCGCGGGCGAGCTTGGGCTTTGGTGCCGGCGACCACGTCGATGGCGATCGGTGCCGTCGTGCGGTCCACACCTCCGAGATTGGCCTGCACCGGGCCGATCCTGGCCGGGCCGACGGCCGTCGCCCGCAGGAACAGCGTGTACTGCCGCGACTGCGAGATGGCGCCGTTGATGAACGACATGCGGGTCGACACCGAGGGTCCTCCGACGATCTCGAGGTTCGACAGCTCGGGCGTGGAGATCTCGCCCTTGAGGTCGATCGAGCGCCCCTCGATCGTGATGACGAGGGCGAAGGTGTCCTCGATCCCTACCGTCGTCGTGTCCACCTCGGACCGGAACGCCACCTCCTGCGCACCTGCGAGGCTCACCACGAGCAGGAACGCCAGCGTGAACGCGATCGCGAAACGACCCTGGGCGGGTGGAGGAGCAGGTCTCACCAGTCTTTGCCCTTCTTGCGTTGGCTGCGCAACGCCTGGAGCTGCTTGCGCTGCTGCTCCTTTTCCGTCTGCTCGAGAGCGGAAAGAAGCTGCATGGCCTGCTCCTTGGGCATCCCTGCCTCACGCTGATAGCGTTCGTGCTCCTGCTGTTCTTTGCTCTCGTGTTGATCCTGCTGGCTCTGCTGTTGGCGCTCGCTGGGTTGCTGTCGCTCGTCCTGCTGCTGCTCGTGCTGCTGCTGCGGGTTCTGCTGTTGCTGCTGGATGGCCCGCAGTGCGAGCTCGAGGTTGCGCCGGGTGTCGGGGTCGTCGTGCCGGAGCTTGAGCGCCTTCCGATACGCGCCCACCGCGGCCGGGAACTGCTGCTTGGAGAGCTCGACGTTGCCGAGGTTGTAGCGGGACTCGAACGCCAGCGGGGCGTCGTCACGCTCGCCGAGGGCACGGAAGATCGCCGCGGCCTCGTCGAGCTTGCCGGCCTTGAACAGCGCGTCGGCCAGGTTGAAGCGCGCCCGCGCGTCCTCGGGTCGGAACGAGGCAGCCTCGGTGAAGCGTTCGAGTGCTTTTGGATAGTTTCCCTCATCGTACAGCGTGCGCCCAGCCGAGGTCGCGCGCGTCGGCCGCAGCAAAGCCTCGTCGACCACGCCCCCGCCGCGACCTGCCTCTTGGGCGGCCGTCACCCCAGCAGCGAGCAACATCAACACAGTTGCCCCCAGCTTCGTGGGCGTTCCGGCTGCGCCCCGAACCCCGGGTCGCCGACCCCGATTCTCTCCGGCATCGATGGCGGCAGCTGCCCGAGCGCGTCGCCGCCGCGGCGGCGGCAGCAGCAGGCCGAGCGTGAGGGTGACCACGGCGAACCCGAGGGGCCACTGGAACCGTTCCTTCTTGCGGTACGCGTACTCTTTCGCGAGCGTTTGGTGCTCCATACCCTCGATCGCTGAGACGACCTCCCAGGCGAGCGGCTGGCTCGGCAACAGCCGTACGCTCTTGCCGCCAGTGGCCCGCGCCATCGCCTCGAGGTTGGCGGCGTTGAGGCGCGAGACCACGGTCGAGCCAGCCTCGTCCTTTTTGAACCCAACCTGACGACCATCGCGGTCGAGGTCCGGCACCGGACCGCCAGCGTCGGTCCCGACCGCCAGGGTGTGCACGACCACGCCCATCTGCTTCGCCTTGGCGACCATCACCTCGACCCCACCCTCGAGGTCCTCGCCGTCGGAAGCGAGAACGATCACCTTGTTGGCGCGGTTGGTGTCCACGAACAGGTCGAGCGCCCGCGCCAAGCCGGCGCCGAGCGACGTACCCGGCGTCGGCACGATCCCCGGCTCCATGGTGTCGAGGAACAAACCGACGGCATCGGCGTCGAGAGTGAGCGGTACGAGCGGGTACGCCTCGCCTTCCAACGCCACGAGCGCAAAGCGATCCCCGGCCAGGTGATCGAGCAGCGCCGCCAGCGCGGCTCGGGCGACGATAAACCGGCTCGGCTGGGTATCGGTGCACAGCATCGATGCCGAGGTGTCGGCGACGAGCACGACGTCGACTCCCTGGCGTTCGAGCTTCTCGCGCACCATCCCCCAGCGCGGTCGGGCGAGAGCGAGCACGAGCCCGGCCACGGCAACCAGCACGAGCCCGAGGCGTACCCAGCGCCAGGCCTCTGCCGGGCGCTCGACAACCCGCGGCCACAGCGCCCGGGCAACCAGGTGTGCGGTCCGCTCGCGGTCGCGGTGCACCAGCCACCACTCGCCGAGTGCGACCAGTGGTAGCACCAGCAGACCCCACAGCCACTGCGGGTACGCGAGCTCCATCACCGTCCCCTTTCAGGTGTCGCCCAGAGCTGAGGCACGAGGCTGGAAGCAGCGGAGCTGCACGCGGACCCCTGACGGCGGGCCGCGGGCCACGGGGTGGGTGGATGCTGGTTCATACCGGCCTCACCCTCAGGCCGCAGGCCCAGGCCAGTGCGGCGCCGCCGAGCAGCGCCACCGAGGCCACGAGCCAGGGGTAGAACAGCTCGTGGTAGCGCTGGTAGGTGGCGAGCTTGATCTCGGACTTCTCGAGGGCGTCGATGCGGGTGAAGATCGTCTGCAGCGACGCCGAGTCGGTGGCACGGAAAAACTCCCCGCCGGTGGCCGAGGCGATGGTACGGAGCAGCGCCTCGTCGATCTCCACCTCGGTGACCATCCGCCGGCTCGCCACCGTACCCGTGTTCGGGTCGCGCACCTTGACGGTGATGGGCACGCGGCCGCCGCGCCCGACGCCGATGGTGTAGACCCGTACCTGCATCGCCTTGGCGAGGTCGGTGGCGGTCGAGGGGTCGATCTCGCCGGTGTTGTTGGCGCCATCGGTGACCAGCACGATGACCTTGCTCTTGGCCTGGGAACGGCGCAGCCGCGCGAGCGCGGTGGCCAAACCGGAGCCGATCGCGGTGCCGTCGGGGAGCATGTCGAGCTTGACGTCGTCGAGCTGCCGCTGCAGCAGGCCGGTGTCGGTCGTGGGCGGCGCCTTGGTCAACGCCTTGGCGGCGAAGACGACCAGGCCGACGCGGTCCTGGGTGCGGCGCTGGAAGAAGTCTCTGACGACGTTTTTGGCCACCTCGAGTCGGTTGCGCGGCTGAAAGTCCTCGGCTGCCATCGAGCCGGAGACGTCGAGCGCGACGACGATGTCGACGCCTTCGGTCGTGACGTTCTGACGCAGCGACCCGTGCTGCGGGCGGGCGAGGGCGACGGCGCCGAGCACCAGCCCTGCCCCGGCCAGCAGGACCGGTACGAACCGCATACGCACCCGCCAGGTCACCGGGACCCGGCGATGTGCCGACAGCCCCGGCAGAATCACGGCCCGCCCGCGGCGCTCGCGCAATACGGCGGCAAGCACGACCAGCACGCCACCGATTGCCGCCAGCAGCCACAGCGGCTCCTCGAAGCGGAAGCCGTGGAGCGAGGTCACGCCGCCTCCTGGGCCACGCGTGCCTGGGCGTGGAGGGTCTCCTCCACCGCGGTGACGATGTCCCGCAGCGAGGCCAGGTGGCGCTGGGCGGCCTCCACCTGTGCCGAGCCGCGAGCGAACTTCACCCAGTCGGCCGCGCTCATGAGCTCGCGCATGACCGGCAGGTGCGGGCCGGCCAGTGGGTGGTCGCGCAGCAACGCCACCACTTCGGTCGACGTCATCTCGAGCACCGGCTGCTCGAGGCGGCGCCCGAGGTAGCGCTTGCCGATCGTGGCCAGCTCGATGTAGTACGGGCGATACTCGCCCCGTTCGACGAGCCCGGACGCGGCGAGGCGCTCGAGCGCCAGCCGCGCTTCCTCTTCCGGGGGCACCTCGGGAGCGGGTGGCTGTGCGAGCTCGGTCGGTCGGCGTCGGCGTCGAACCAACCAGACCGTGGCGGCGGCGACGAGCCCGAGCGCCAGGCCCAACGCGACCCAGAACGCGGTGCCGACGGGTAACGTGACGGGCGGGCGCAGGTCGGCCGGCTCCGGGTTCTCCTCACCCCTGGGGAGCGCTGAGCTGATCTTGAGCGTGATCGGTGCCGAAGACGCCGAGCCCTCTTCGCCGCCCGGCAGGCGGTACTGCACGGTGATCGCGGGTATCTCGGTCTCCCCGAGGGCGAACGCCGCGCCCCGGTAGGTTGCCGTTCCAGGCAAAGGAGAAGCCTTCTCGGGTGGGGGCTGGAGCTCGAGATCGATATGCGCGCTCCCGGCCTGGGCCGGGAACGTCCACTCGCTCCCGGCAGGACCCGTGGCCGTGACCTCGACGAAAAACGACTGCCCGGGCGTCACCTCAGCGTTCGAGAGCTTGGCCGTGACGCTCACGGCCGGTGGGGAGGCCGCCGCGGCTGCCGCGGCCAGAAGCGGTGCCAAGCACGCGGTACGCCTCATCGCCGGCGCTCCCGAGACTTGAAAAATGCCCGCAGCGGCTGCTCGTAGGAGGCGCCGGTGGACAGCGACAGGACATCGACACCGGTGCGGCGAAACACCTCTCGTGCCGTCTCGAGGCTCGCCGAGCGCAGGTGGGAACGCACCAGCGGGTGGCCGGTGTCGACGACCCGCACCGTGCCGGTCTCGGGATCCGAGAGGGCGACGAGGCCGACGTTCGGGATCTCCTGCTCGCGCGGGTCGGAGAGGTGGAGGGCGATGACGTCGTGGCGGCGGCGCAGCACCCCGAGCGCTCGCTCGTAGCCTTCGGCCTGGAAGTCGGAGATCACCGCGACGATGCTCCGGCGCTTGAGCACCCGGCGGGAGAAGCGCAGCGCCAGATCGAGGTCGGTGCCGAGCCCAGCCGGCCGGGTGGTCAGCAGGTCGCGGACGATACGCAGGGCATGGTCGGTACCGCGCCCCGGGGCAACGAACGACTCGATGCGGTCAGTGAACAGCACCGCGCCCACCCGGTCGTGGTTGGCTACGGCTGAGAACGCGAGCACCGCGGCGAGCTCCGCCGCCAGATCGCGTTTGAGCAGGTATTGCGATCCGAACTGCTGTGAGCCCGAGAGATCGACGACCAGCAGCAGCGTCAGGTCGCGCTCCTCCACGAACTTCTTGACGTACGGGTGGCCCATGCGGGCGGTGACGTTCCAGTCGATGGTGCGCACGTCGTCACCGGGCGTGTACTCGCGCACCTCTGCGAACTCCATCCCGCGGCCTTTGAAGACGGCGTGGTACGAACCGCTGATCCCGGTGTCGAGGATCGTCCGCGTGCGAATGCGGATGCGCCGGATCTTCTCGATCGTTTCGCGATCCAGCATCTATTCGGTCCTTCCGACACCGCCCGACGGGGGATCGGGGTCCGGGATGCGGGATCCGGGGCTCGCAGTCCCTGCCGAGGCGCTCCCGGGCCTCGGACCTCGGACTCCGCTACCTGACCGTTCGCTGCGGTCGTCGACCCCGGCGGCCTCTCTCGGCCCCCGCACTCGCCGTCGTGTCATGGCACTTCCACCCGCTCGAGCAGGCGCTCGATGAGCTGCTCGGAAGCCACGTTCTCGGCCTCGGCCTCGTAGGTGAGCAGCACGCGGTGGCGCAGTACATCGGGCGCGATGGCCTTGATATCTTCGGGGATGACGAAGCCGCGTCCCTGGAGGAACGCCATGGCGCGGGCGGCGTGCGAGAACGCCAGGGTGGCGCGGGGGGAGGCCCCGAAAGCGATCAGGTGCGCGATCTCGCCCAGGCCGACCTCGCGCGGCGCACGAGTCGCCCGTACGAGCGCGACGATATAGTCCTTGATCCGGTCGTCGAGATAGATCTCGAGCACGCGCTGGGCGAGCCGTTGCACGGCGTCGTGACTGAGAGCTCGAGCCGGAACCGGTGGCCCGGCACCGATCATGCGGTCGAGGATCTGTCGCTCCTCATCACGCCCGGGGTAGTCGATTCGGGCTTTGAGCAGGAAGCGGTCGACCTGCGCCTCGGGAAGCGGGTAGGTACCCTCCTGCTCGATCGGGTTCTGGGTGGCGAAGACCATGAACGGCTCGGGCAGGGGATAGGTGGTGTCGCCGATGGTGACCTGTCGCTCCTGCATCGCCTCGAGCAACGCCGACTGCACCTTGGCCGGAGCACGGTTGATCTCGTCGGCGAGCAACAGGTGGGTGAAGACCGGGCCCTTACGGGGCACGAACTCGCCGGTCTTCTGGTTGTAGACCATGGTGCCGGTGAGGTCGGCCGGCAGCAGGTCGGGCGTGAACTGGATTCGTGCGCAGCCGAGGTCCAGGACCTGGCCGAGCGTCTTGACGGCGAGCGTCTTGGCGAGGCCGGGCACACCCTCGACGAGCAGGTGCCCGCGGCACAGAAGGGTGATCATCATGCGGTCGAGCACCGACGCCTGCCCGACGATCACCTTGCGCACCTCGCGCAGGGCGGTTTGGACCTCCAGGGCTTCTTCTCGGACGCGCTCGTTGAGCGCTTTCAGGTCGGCCTCGCTGGTCGGCATGGTGGCTCTCTCCTCGCGCCGCCCAGCTTGGCGGGCGGCATTTCGGGTGTCTCCAAGCAAGAAGAATGCCCGGACGAGTGCGGACCTCCAGCCGCTCGTCGCGGCGTTGCACCGTCGCTCCCGTGCCTTTCTGGCGCGCTCGGTGGGTTGGAAGTTGGTTTGACTTTTGCATGGGCTGCTCATACCGTACGCACGCTGTTCGCGTCGCGGCAGGAAGGGGTTGGCGCATGCGATTGAGCGCTCTTGTGGGAATGGGTTTGGTGGTCTCGGGATTGGCCGCGGCGGCCGTTCCCGTGATGGTGGTCAACGGGAGTCAGGTCAGCGAGGTCGAGGTCAACGCTGCGAAGCAGGCGATCGCTGCCCAACTCCGAGGGCAAACCGCGGACGAGACCATGATCACGCGGCGGGCCGTGGATCAGGTCGTTGCCCGTATCCTCCTCGGGGCGGCGGCGCGCGCCGCCGGGGTCGAGGCCGACGAGGCGAAAGTCGAGGCCGCCATCGAGCAGCAGCGCGCGATGGCCGGTGGGCCCGACAAGCTGGCCGAGTCCCTCGAGCAGGCCGGCTTGACCGAGCCCGAGCTGCGGCGGATCACGGCCGAGACGATCATGGTGCGTCAGTACATCGAGACGGTGCTGCTCGCCGGCCTCACGATCACCGACGAGGACCTCGCGACCTACTACCAGGCGCACCCCAAAGAGTTCGAGCACGGCGAGCAGGTACGGCTGCGGATGATCCTCATCGAGGCCAAGCCGAGCGCCGACGAGACGACGCGCGCCGCAGCCAGGACCAAGGTGGAGTCGATCCGTGCACGCCTCCTCGCTGGGGAGGACTTCGCGACGCTGGCCCGCCAGTTCTCCGACGACGCGACGAAGGCGAACGGCGGTGAGATTGGTTGGGTGAGCAAGGGTCGTCTGATGCCCGAGCTCGAGCCGGCGGTGTTCGCTCTCGAGCCCGGCAAGGTCAGCGACGTGCTGGGGAGCTCGTACGGCTTCCATCTCTTCCGAGCCGAGGAGCGCAAGCCTGCCGGTTCCTCGACGCTGGCCGAGGTCAAGGACAACTTGCGAAGCTTCCTGCGCGGGCGCAAAGCCGAGTCGATCGTGCGTGAGAAGGTCGACTCGCTGCGCGCCGGCGCCAAGATCGTCTATCTGGATCCGGCGCTGGAGGCCGTCGTCCTGGGGCGCTCCGCCACCGCTGCGCCGCCCGCTGCCCCTCCGAAGTGACGTCGCTGCGGCTGGTCGTGGCGGCTGTCATGGTCCGCGAGGACGGCCGGTTGCTACTGGCGCGCCGCCCTTCGGGGAGCCACCTCGCCGGGTTCTGGGAGTTCCCGGGCGGGCAGGTCGAGGTCGGCGAGAGTGCAGAGGAGGCGCTGGCGCGCGAGCTCCGTGAGGAGCTCGGGGTGGAGGTGGAGGTTGGCGAGCCGTTGACCTTCGCCTGGCACCGCGACAGTGAGCGAGAGATCTTGCTGCTTTTCTACCGGGCCGCGCTGGGAAGCGGCGCGCCTCACGGGCGTGAGGGCCAGGACCTGGGCTGGTTCCTCCCCTCGGAGCTCACCGCGCTGCAGACGCCCCCAGCCGATGCCGCGCTCGTGCGCGCCCTTGCCGCCGCCGCGCCGTCACCTGGTTGGGGGCCGAGAGCTTCTCCCTTTCTTCCCACCTGAGGCTGCCACCACCGGTCCTCTCCCGTTCCTCTGCCGGCGACGCTGCGAGCCCGAGCGTTGACCCCTCGCGCGCCGGCGGCTGAAGGCCAGACCCTGCGCTCAGAACCTCGGGACGCCACGGTCGATGACGACCTGGCCGTCGAGCGTCAAAGTGGGGTACAAAACGATGCCGTCGACGTGGAATGGCACATCGACGGAGCCCCCCAGCGAGGTGTTGTTGCCGAAGGCGATGTGTACCGTGCCGAGGATCTTCTCGTCCTCCAGGATGTTGCCGGTGAGGACGGCGCGGTCGTTGGTACCCACGCCGAGCTCGGCGACGCTGCGCGCGAGGGGCCCGACGTGCTCGAGCTGGGCCGAGAAGCGCTCCGCCTCCTCGCCGCCGTCGACGCCCACGGCCACGCCTTCGCGGACGGTGATGCGCACGGGCTGAGTGAGCTTGCCGAGACCGGCGAGGGATCCGTCCACCACCAGAACGCCCTCGGATCGTCCCTCGAGCGGACGGAGGTAGGCTTCACCCGACGGCAGGTTACCCCACTGCCCACGGTGCAGGATCAGCCCGGTCGAAGCGATGGCGACGATGCCGTCGATCGGCAGCGTGAGGTCGGTGCCGTGGTCGCTGCTCAGGTGGGCGACGCGGGCTCGGGTCAGCATCTCGGCCACCCGGTGGCTGCGCTCGGCGATTGCCCGGTAGTCCGCGTTCATGGTGCGAATCAGGCAATCCTGAGTGAGGCCCGGCATCGTCGCCACGCGCCCCCCGCTCGCGGTGGCGGCGCGGCGAGCCGCGGTGTGCGTGATGGAGCGCGAGGTCACGGCAAGCACCACGTCCACGGCGGCCATCAGCGCCGGCACCGGTGGCGGGGGTTCCTGGCCGTTGAGCTCCCGCTCCGAGTACTCGGTGACGAGGACCTCACGAGCCAGAGCCCGGGCAACCCGCGCGAACACCCGTGCGAGCTCGGCCATGGGAGGGTCGGTGAGGATCAGCAAGGTCTCCGACGGCCGCAAGCCCAGGCAGTCCCTCAAAGCGGTGAGGGCGGCGGACCCGAGCTCGGTCATGGCGGCTTTCTCCCCGGGTGTATTGTACGGTCAGTCACAGGGCGCTGGGGGTCCGACGCCGGCAAGGAGTTCTCCGAGCCCGTTGTCCAGCCACTCCACCTGGAGCGCCGGCGGGTCGTTGCCGATGTAGTACGAGCACGCCTCGACGGCGACGACCTGGCCGGGCTGGAAGCCCATCGCCTTCTCCTCCACGACGACCTCATGACCTCGGTAGCCGGCCGTCAGGATCAGGTTGCCGTCGAGCCACAGCCAGCCATATCCGCTGCGCAGCCGCAACCGCACCCCGCGGCAGCCGGGTGGAGGTGTGGCCGTACCGGTCCAAGTGACCCAGTAGACGGTGTCGGGCGATCCGCGGAGCGATACGGCATGCTGCAAGGCTGAGCGCCGCTGGCCGAGCGAGCTGAAGAACGGCTCGCCATGCATCTCGAGCAGCCGGCTGCCGGCTGGCGGTCGGCCCGGACCGGCCGGTTCTCCCGCGGGGCCCTCGAAGCTTCCTACCGTGAACCCTCCGGTTCCGGGCCCCCACTGCCGGCAACGCCCTGGCAGCCGGGCCGGTCGCAGCCGGATGGCGACGAGATCCAGGTTCCCGAGAGGTCCGCGGTCCGGCGGCAACAGCGAGCTTTCGGGCAGGCTTTGCACGAGCAGGGGGCCGAGCCCCGGCTGGGCGATGGTGGTCGCAGCGACCACATTCACCGCTCCCGAGCCCGGCTGCTGCGGCTGCAGGGCATCGGCCAGGGACTCGGCGACGACCACCTCCTGCCCGGCCAGGAGCCAACGCAGGTCCTGGTGTTCGGCGACGTTGCCGCAGACGTCGGAGACCAAGACGGTGCGAGAACCGGGTGGAAAGGCCCCAACGATCCGGGCGGTGGTTATACACGGGTGTGCGAAGGCGCGCCTGACAGCGCCATCCGGTATCAGCTTGCGGTGCAGGAAGACGGTGTCCGACACGGCCACGGCGCCGGCGGTAACGGCGGCGGCAAGCGCGAGCACCCGTGCGGCCGGCCGCCGCGTATCGCGGGGCCAGACCCCCTCGAGCCCGCTCGCGGCCAGCAACCAAGCCACCGGGAAGATGGCGAAGTAGCGCCAGGTGTTCTCGTTGAGCGGAACGGCGAGCACCGTCCCGGCGGAAACGGCGATCCACACCGCGAGCAGTGGATGGAGGCGGCGCCGCAGGTTGAGCACCGCCAGCAGGCACCCCGCGCCGAGCACCGTCCCGGCGATCGGTCCCAGGTTCGGCCGGTAGGGCTCGCAGTTCATCCACGGAATCGGCTCGCCCTGCTCAGGCACGGCGAGGAAGCGGACGAGGCGCACCGACCGCGTGAAGATCAGGTCGATGAGCTCGCCCGGCGCCTTGCGGACCGTTGCATCGGGGACGCCGGTGTGGCGGGTGAACGCCTCCAGAAGCGACGCGTCGTGGCGGTGCAAAAAGCCGATAGCGGCAGGAAGGATCGAAACCGCCGAGCCGATCGTGAACGTCAGGGCGAGGACGAGGACCGGCCGGAAGCGGATGACGAGCCCTCGCCAGATCGGGTCTCCAGGCGCACGTAGCGCGCGCCACCCGCGCCCGGCCAGCTTGAGAAGCAGGTAGCCCGTGACCAACAGCGGGACCAGGCGGTAGCCGGTGTACTCGAACACGAATGCGCCCGAAAGCAGGCCCAGACCCAGCGCAGCGAGCGACGACCTCTCGTCGAGTACCACCAACAGCAACCAGACGACAGCCGCGGTCAGCGGGGCAACGAAGTAGATCTCGTCGGCGAAACGTCCGGCAGCGGTGGCCCACCACGAGAAGCCGTAGAGGGCGGTGCACAACAACGCCACCGGAGGTCGTGCGAGGCGGCGGCAGGCGCCCAACAGCAGCAGCGGTGCGAGCGCGCTGGCGGCGACGAACACCACCCGCAGCGAGGTGATGCTTGGGCCGAAGAGAACCAACCCCAGCGCCGCCGCGTAGGTGGGTAGGCGGTGCTCGGCGGGGTGGGCCGACCGTTCGAGCAGGGCGGTTGCCGCGCCGCCGAGCTCCTCCTCCTCGAACCCCACGCCGCTGGCTGGCGGCCAGTTGGGAAAGCCCCACACGCGGGCGATGCCTGCCACCGCGACCAGCACCAGCGCCAGGCGCCGGGCGCGAGGGGTCCAGCTCGCCGCGAAAGGGGACCCGCTCCGACGCTCTCGCTTCCGATCGGCGATCAGACACCCGACGGTGGCCACCAGCAGGGACGGGATGTAGGCGGCGAGCAGCACCGTGTTGTAGGTGTGGTGGTCCGATATGAGACAGACAGAGCCGGCGATGACGCCGACGGCTGCCAGACCCCAGGCGACCGGCGCGAGTCTGGGGATGGTCCACGAGGGCACGGTCGGATTATAGAGGCCCGGAGGCGAAGCCTGATTCGGCGCGGCTACTTCGTGGGGCGTCGCCTCCCGCCCGGCCACGGTGCGGCGCGCGGACTCCGTCCCCGGGTCGATCTCGAGCGCGGCGCGGTAGGACGCGAGCGCGCCCGCCCGGTCGCCGGCGGCACGCAGCCTGTGGACCGGTGGCCTCACCTGCGGCACCGGCGGGACGAACGCGCCGCGGCGGCGCACGGGTGACGGGCCGGCCGCCCCGGGAGGAGCGAACCACGTGCCTCGCCTGGCGTAAGCTAGGCGACGCGCCTGGAGGTCGAGATGACGAACGCCACCCGCTCGAGAGCGATCACGATAGCCGCAGCGACCGCGGTGCTGTGCCTGGCCGCCGTCGTGCTGGCACAGCCGGCGCCGGCCGGCGACTACCTGGGGCAGAAGCCGCCCGGCCGCACGCCCGAGCTGTTCGGAACAGGGGTCGTCTCCACCGGTCTGTCCGAGCGCGACCTCGCGATCTCGCCCGACGGCAACGAGATCTACTACACGGTCGTGGGTCCCGCGCACGCGTACTCGACGATCATGGTGGTGAGGAGGGAGGGCGGGCGTTGGCTCGGGCCCGAGACGGCCTCGTTCTCGGGCGGTCCCACCCACATGGACATCGAGCCGGCGCTCGCGCCCGACGGCAAGCAGCTCTTCTTCCTCTCGAACCGCCCGGCGGTGGCAGGGGCGGCGCCGAACGAGGACATCTGGGTGGTCGACCGGACTGCTGGCGGCTGGAGCGAGCCGCGCAACCTCGGCGCCCCGGTCAACTCCCCCGACTCGGAGTTCTTCCCCTCCGTCTCGCGCGACGGCACGCTCTACTTCACGCGCGGGAAAAAGGGCGGAGAGGTGGAGCACATCTATCGCTCGCGGCTGGTCGACGGCGTCTACCAGGCGCCGGAGCAGTTGCCGGCGCAGGTCAACTGCGGGGCCACCCGGTTCAACGCTTTCGTGGCCCCGGACGAGAGCTACGTCATCCTGGTGGTCGTGGGCCGCGACGACGCCATCTCTCCCGCCGACTACCACGTCGTCTTCCGCAAGCCCGACGGGGGCTGGCACGAGCCGGCGAACCTCGGCAAGCCGGTCAACCTGCCTGGCGTGCTGGGCTACTCGCCGTACGTCTCCCCCGACGGCAAGTACTTCTTCTTCATGAGCCAGCGCGCGACGACCGAACCGGGGGTGGAACGCCTCTCCTACGCCGACTACCGCCGGATCGGCAGCGGCCCGGGCAACGGCCAGGGCGACATCTGGTGGGTCGACGCCGCGATCATCGCCGACCTCAGGCCGCGCTGACCCGATCCCGTCAGCGCATGAGCGCGCGCACGGTGGGGTAGTCGCCCTCGCGCAGCGAGCCGGCGCGGACGCAACGCACCTCGAGCCCGGGCGCGGCGATGAGGTGCACCGGGATCGATCCCGAGGGCTCCGGCTGGTAGCGCCCAAGCCACGACTCGAGCCCCTTGGGCTGCAGCAGGCGCAGCGACGGCTCGGGCGCGACGTCCGGGTGGCTGCCGAGGAAGTCCGCCAGCACTCCCCCGGTGTCGTCCACCGAGACGAACACCAGATCGAACGGCACCCCGTCCCTGCGGAGCTGGTCGCGCCACGTGACGAGCAGCGGTATCTCCCGCTTGCACGGCACGCACCAGGTGGCCCACAGGTTGACCCACACCCAGCGGTCGGCCGGCAGCGCCGCGGGGGCCGCACCCGGCCGGGCGGCGGCCACCGCCGGCAGCTCCAGCCGCGGGGCGTCGGAACCGGGGGTGAACACGTCGCACCAGCGGTCGAGCGCCGGCGGCGGCGAGGACGCCTTCACCGCCTCGAACCGCGAGACAGTGGGAGCCGGCGGCTTCTCCCCGCCACATCCGATCAGTGCCAGCGCGACACCCAGGAGCGCCACCGATCCCCGGCGCAAGACGGACGACCAGGTCCACGTCCAGGTCCAGGTTCCCCGGGGGTCGCGGAGGGGGAGGGTGGGTGGCGGCAGTGCTGTGTGGGGGGTGCGGGGGAGGACTCTTGACCCTCGACTCTCGACCGGGCGGGCGGGGAGGCCACGAACCAACAACTGCCAACCGGGGGAAGGGTGGGGGAAAACCGTCGTCATAGGCGGCAATCGATCCAGGCGATGAACGCCGAGCGGTTGAGCTGGCTCGGTGTGCACGCGGTGGCGCGCGAGCGCTGCCAGTGGCAGAACTCCCGGTCGAGCTGGGCGAACTCCTCGCCGAGCCAGAGCAGACCCACCTCCTGCTCGAGGTCGGGGTCCTTGAACCTCTCGCGGATGTGCCCGAGCACCGCCTCGGCGCGGCGGCGCGAGAGCTCGCGGTTGTACGACGTGGCACCCTCGGGGGAGGCGCGGGAGACGACCAGGAAGTACGAGGCGCCGCGCTGGTCGGCGAAGGTCTTGTCGATCAATGCGATGGCGCCGGCGTCGAGGTTGGCGCCGTCCTGGTCGAACTGGACGATCGCCGCGCGGTCCGCCAGCGGCAGGAACAGCGCGTTGAAGTCGGCGCCTGACATCGCGGCGACCGAGCGGGCCTCGAGGGGCTGGCAGCCGCGGGAAGACCCGCCCCTCACCAGTCCGCAGGAGGTCAGGACGCGGCGCAGGATTCTCTTGAGGGTGCCCGTGCAGTACCCCTCGTCGGCCGCCGACGCGGTGGCGACGCCGCTCTCGGCGCCGGCCGCGAGCTGCCGGGCACGTGCGGCGGCGGCTCCGACCCACCATCCGGTGAGCGCGACGACGACGAGGAGGGACACGAGCGCGAGCGCGACGTGGGTACCCTTTCCGGTCATGGCTCACCTTCCTCCGGCCTGGGCGACGGTGGTCCGGTCGGCCAGCTTCCGCGACAGCACGTAGTCGAGCCCGAGATCGGAGTCCTCGGGGCAGATCTTCTCGCCGCCGACGAATAGTTGTGGCGTCAGGACCGGTAGCGAGTTGGCGACAGTCCAGCGCAGCGAGCGGTTGAGCCTGGAGCGCACTTCGGGCTTGCCGAGGCAGTTGGCCACGAACGGCAGCTCCTTGCGGATGCGGGCGGCAAGCTGGCCGGGGTCGCGAGCGCCCAGCTCGCGCAGCTCGGTGTGGTGCGCGAACACCCACGCGAGCACCTGCGGCGCCTGGTCCCCCCCGCACAGGACCGCCTCCGAGACGGTGCAGGCACCGGGGTGCACGGACTCGCCGATCATCCAGTTGCACTCCCGGTCGAGCGGGAACAGCACCGCCTCGAGGCTGAGGCGGTCCGCGAATCCGCTGGCATCGAGGCGCTGGTCGAGGCTCTTGCAGGCCAGGCAGAGGGGGTCCAGCACCTCGATGGCAGGGATGCCGCCGGGCACCGAGGAGAGCTTCAGCCGCACGCCGTACCTGTCCTCGGGGTGAGGGAGATCCCCGCAGGTCGAGGTCGAAGGTGGGGCGGGCTTCAGCACCAGGTAGAGGACCGTCGGGAGGGTCACGAACGCCACTCCCTCGCCGAGTAGCAGCGCATACCGTCCCCACGGCAGGGGACCGGCACCGCTGGCCCGGCGGTGGGCCAGCAGGGCGCAGACGCCGAACCCGACCGACGCGACGTACGTGCCGATGCAGAGCTTGCAGCCGCTGCCGACGAGGAAGGCGGCAATGATGAAGTAGACCACCGAGGCCACAACCGGCAGGACCGCCGCGGCGAGCAGGAAGCGCGTCTCGTGGGCGTCCTGCTCGGCCCGACGCAGCCAGAGGTCGGCGACCCGGAAGAGGAGGAAGAGGAACACCGCGAGCCCCGGTAGCGCGATCGGTATCCCACCCCACGTCCGCGTGCGCAGCACCGCCGAGTACGGGCTCATCATCACGGCGTGGCAGCCGGAGGCGCCGGAGGCGTCGGGTGCGCCCACGCCGGGCACCCACGAGCACGTGATGGCGTGGACCTGGCGGTCGAGGTGGGCGATGAAGTCGTAGGCCGACACGCCGAGGAAGACCGCGCCCAGCAGGGCGAAGACCCCCATGGCGAGCCACAGGCCGAGTCCGGAACGTTTCATGGGCGATCCCTTCTCGCCCTGCCGGGTGGGCGGGGACGCCTGACGGGGAGGACCGTCGGGCGCCGTGGCAGGGCCGGGCTCATCGCCAGGATGGTACACCCTCCCGACCACCCGGCGGTCGGTGTTCGGTGACCAGAGGGCCGCAGTCTGGGCCCTCCGGCCACCGTTCACCGATCAGCGTCTCACTTCGCGTCGATCTCGAGCGTGGCAGTGCCCTCGTTGAGCGCCACGTCGTCGCGCACCGTCACCGCCACCTTGTGCGGGCCCTTGCGCATGAGGATGTCGAAGGTGTACCTGGTGGAGCCTTGCAGGAACGCGGGGAGGGCCGCCGTCGGCACCTTGATGGGGAACGTCTCCTGGTGGGCGTCGGCGGTCCGTCCTTCGCGGTCGGTGGCGGTGATGACGATCGTGACGCGGCCCTCCTCGCCGAGGTTGTCGGCGCTCGGGACCAACGTCAGCTCGCCGGCCGGCACCGTGACCGTCAGCGTGCTGACGAGCTTGTTCCCATCCTTGCGGACGGGCTCGGCGGCGGCCCGGAGCGAGAGCGTGTTGCTGCGCGGGGCCTGGAGCAAGGCCCCAGCGGTCCGGTCAGCCAGCCGCTGGGCGTCGGTCTTGTCGAAGTATCCCTCTCGGTGGCGGACCTTCGCCCCAGCAACCAGCACCCGGACCTTGAGGTTGTGGTAGCTCCCGTCCCCGAAGTGCGACGGCGAGAAGCCCAGTGAGTAGAACGCCCCGAAGTCCTCGACGAGCTGGCCGAGGGTGTTGCCGAGGCCCGGCGAGGCGACGAGGGTGCGCCCACCGGTGCCCACGGCGAAGTCGATGAGCGTTTTCTGGCGTTGCGAGTAGTCGGCCTGGTCGGCCTGAATCAGCGCCTGCTGATAGGTGTGCTCGGCGAGGAAGCGGGAGAGCTCGTTGCCGGAGTCCAGGCCGGCCAGCTCCTGGTCACCGCGGGGTTGACGGTGTAAAACGTGACACGGGCCGGCGTTGGCGTGCACCGTGACGTCACCCAGATCGTTCGAGAGGTTGGCGAAGCGCATCGGTCGCAGCCAGCCGATCAGGAACAGGTCCTCGGCCGGGAACGGTGGGATGCCGGCCGAGACGAAGACCAGTGCCTTGCGGCCGGGAACGCCCGCGAGAGCGTCCAGGCTGCGTTTGAGCGCCTCGACGAGGCGGAGGTTGAGCCGGTACAAACGCTCGGCGAACGCTTGGACCGCTTGGCAGGCCTCGGGCTCGTATGCATCGTTGGTACCGCACTGGGGCGAGACCAGGCTGAGCTTCCGTTCGTTGGGGTTGATGGGGTTCATCATGCGGCCGAGGATGTCTTGGCGGTCGCGGTGCAGGCTATCCGCGGTCGTGACCTCGTTGCCGACCGCTTGCAGTCCGGCGAGCAGCCCAGCACGGTCGGTGGACAGCGGCGAACGGACCTTGAGCGAGCCGTCGTAGCTCACCACCATCGTCCGGTCGGTGGGCCGCAGCCGCTCGGCCACGAAGCGCTCGAGCTGCTCGAGCACCGGCCGTCGCTGGCGAACGGTGGTGTTGAGAGAGTCGACGAAGATCACCACGGTGAGCCCCTGCTCCTCGGGGATGAGGGCGGCGTGGGGCGCGGTCAGCTCCCGCGCCTCCTTGTCGGTCCCGGCAGTCGGGGTGGCCATCGCGAGCACCGCCTCGGAGGCGTAGAAGTTGGTAATCACCACCTCCTCGCCGTCCTCCTCGAGCACGAAGTCGTCCCGTTTCAGCCCCCGCAGCGGCGTGCCGTCGCGTCCCGTGACGTACACCTCGACGTTGACGACGCTGACCTGCACGGTCTCGACCAGCGGCTTGTCGGTGGCGACCTGGGCCGAAAGGACGGTGGCGACCGCAAGCCAGAGCAGGACGGACATCACGGAGACGAGGCGCTGTGCTGGCATCATGACCCTCCCGCGATGACCTGAGCGCCGCCCGGCGCCTGCCGCTTTCGGCCCGCGGCGGACGGTCTCGGTCACGTGTACTGTACCCATTGCGGGGCACCCCGCGCCATCGCCGCGTTCCGCACCCTGGCCGTGCGGGCCGCGACCGGTGGCCAAAGCGGTTTGCCCCACGTTCGCGGCCCCCGCGCCGGGAGCGGTCGGCACGCCGCAGCCTGGGGAGAGGAATCGAGCTCTCGATGCGGGCGTTTGGGGCTCGCTGTGTGGCGGGAGGGTGTTTCTTGGGGAATAGGCTCGCCGCCGCGCCGCTTGCCTCTCGTGCATGCGGAGCGCCCGCCCTTTCGCCGCCGTTCTCGTTCTCGCCGCCCTGGTCCTCGCCGGGTGCGGGAAGATCGATCGCGAGCCCCCGGTGTCGACCGCGCCGGTTGCCGCCGCACCCGAGCTGACGCCGGTGGCTGCGGAGCAGCTTCGGGACGTTCTCGCTGCCCGGCGCGGCAAGGTGGTGCTGGTCAACGTCTGGGCGACCTGGTGCCCGCCGTGCAGGGAGGAGTTCCCCGACCTTTTGCGGGCGTACCACGAGCTGCAGCCGCGGGGGCTCGATCTGGTCCTGATCTCGGCCGACTTCGAGGCGCAGCGAGAGAAAGCGAGAGCGTTTTTGACGGGGCTGGGAGTCGGGTTTCCGACCTTTCTCAAGACCGGTCCGGACGGGATGTTCATCGAGGCCCTCGACCCCGGGTGGTCGGGCTCGATCCCGGCCACGTTGGTGCTCGGTCGTGACGGAACCAAGCGGGCGTTCTGGGACGGAGCGGCCTCGTACGAGGAGTTCCGGAACGCGGTCGAACCGTGGCTGTAGACAGGTGGGAGCACAGTTTCGTGACGGCCTCGCTGCAGAGGCTCAGAGAGGAGACCGACATGAAGACCGTGGTGACTGCATTGGTGGTCGTGCTGCTGGCTGCGTCAGCGATGGCGCTTGGCCTCGGCGACGGCATCCCGATGGGCGACGTGAAGATGAAGAACGTGGACGGCAACGAGGTGTCGATTGCCGCGGTCAAGGGCGCCAAGGGCACGCTCGTGGTGTTCACCTGCAACCACTGCCCGTACGCGAGGGCGTGGGAGGGGCGGCTCGCCGAGCTGGGTAACACCTTCCAGACCCGGGGTATCGGCGTGATCCTCATCAACTCGAACGACGCCGCGGAGTACGAAGAGGACAGCTTCGAGAACATGCAGGTGCGGGCTGCCAAGCTCGGACTGAAGGTGCCGTACGTGGTCGACGCCACCTCCGACGTGGCGCGGGCGTTCGGGGCCGGCAAGACCCCGGAGATCTACCTCTTCGATGCGGCCGGCAAGCTCGTCTACCAGGGCACGGTGGACGACAACGCCGAGAAACCCGAGGCGGTGACCAAGACCTACCTCAGGGACGCTCTCACCGCGGTTGTGGCCGGCCAGGTGCCGGAAGTCCAGCAGACCAAGGCGCTGGGCTGCTCGATCAAGTTCCGCAGCAAGGCGTAGCTCCCCTTTGTTCTGCCGCGCTCGCCCGCGCCCGGCGAGCCGGGTGTCGGGTGCCGGGGAGCGTGCTCGAGCGTGGTGAAGACCTGTCGGGTAGGGTTGCCAGCCACAGCTTTACCTATGTTCTGGTGTCCTCAGCGACGCTGTCGCCGTCGTCCTGCTTACGGAGGGGTCCTGAGATGGTCGGTTTGCCCGTGATTCGCGTTGACTCTATCGAACGGTGGGTCTACCTTCGATTCTCGTGAGAGTGAATTCCTGCGCCATCACATTCCCGGAGACGTTCCATGACCCATCCCATCCTGTTGGTAGTCGTCTTTTCCGCATTCGTTCTGATTCTGACAGCAGTGACCGGCGGCGAATCGCTCGCAGCCCAGGAACTTATCACCCCCGACCTGCACGGCCCCGACACCCCGGCCAATACCATCTTCCGGCTGGAAAACGGAGCCATGGAACGATGGTGTCAGGGTGATCCGCTGCGCCGAGTCGAGATCAGCACCGATGATGTCATTTATATCGATCCGGGTCTGGCCGCGCCGCTGGTTGGTACCAAGGCCTACCGGGAATACCTGATCCCGCTGCAGGGAAAGATCCGTCACGACGCCTTCGAGTTCGTGGAGCCGCGGGTGGCTCTGGCGGGCGACCTGGCCGTCCTCACCTACAACTATCACTCGCTGAACCGCGGCGCCGACGGCAAACCGCAGCGCACCTCCTTCTGGAACACCACCCAGGTCTATGTGCGCCGCGCCGGCACCTGGAAGATCCTGCACTCGCACTGGTCCTATATCGGGCACCGCCAGCCTGCCAGGATCATGATGCCGCTGCCGATCACGACCAAGCCGGCCCAGCCTGCTCAGGCCGCGGCAGAGATCATGGCTCTGGAGCTGGCCGCTCTGAAACGCTGGCGTCAGGGCGATCCCGACGGTTTTCTGACCCTCTCGGTCCCCCAGGTCACTTATTTCGATCCCATCCTCCCCGGGCGGCTCACCGGGATCGCAAGGCTCACCGAGTTCTACAACGGTATGCGCGGCAAGGGCGGCGGTGCGGCGGCGATCGACATCATCGAGCCGCGCGTCGATATCGTAGGTGATGCGGCCCTGCTCACCTACCGCTTTCTCTGGGCCGGGCTCGACGCCGACGGCACGGTCACTGCTCGCTCCCCCTGGAATTGCACCGAGGTCTATCACCGTCAGAACGGGCAGTGGCGCATCATCCACACCCACTGGTCACTGGTCGGCGGCGAACGCGCCGACGGGGGCGTCTAGCAGCCATGACCGTCGTCGTGCTCACCGAGCGGTCGAGCCATGGTCGGTCTGGGAATGCTTGGTGTTGACTCGACCGCTCGGTGGGTCTACTTTCGATGCCCGTGAGCAGGGAGTTCCTATCGATGATCGCCTCGCGCCACCAGTTGTGCGGATTCGGCATCGAGGGGAAGGCCGTGCAGGCCGTCGGCGAGCCCGCTGTCCGTGACAGCAGTGGACCGGGTGGGGTGCCGCGCCAAGGTGGGACGCGAGGACCGGCCGAGTTGGGAGAAGATGGCCATGACGCCGCACCGACGAGGGGCGCGAAGGCGCCCGGGAAGCGGCAGCGGATGAGCCTGCGGTGTCGGGATCGGGAGCGAACGCGATGCAGGCGGTGACCTTCGAAGGGGTGGGTGCGGTCGCCTACCGCACGGTGGCCGATCCGGTGCTCACCGGGGCGGACGAGGCGCTGGTGCGGATGGAGGCCGCCGGTCTGTGCGGCTCGGACCTCCACGTCTACCGGGGGCGCGAGCCGGGTCCCGACCCCGGCACGCCGCTCGGCCACGAGCTGGCCGGCACGGTGGTCGAGGTCGGCGCCGCGGTCCAGCGCTTCCGCCCGGGCGAGCGCGTGGTCGCGCCCTTCTCGACCGCCTGCGGCGACTGTTTCTACTGCCGCCACGAGCTGCCGGCGCGCTGCGAGCGCGGCGCGCTTTTCGGCTTCGTCAGCGACGGGGCCGGGCTCGCCGGCTGCCAAGCGGAGCTGGTGCGGGTGCCGCTCGCCGACGCGTCGCTGGTCGCGGTGCCGTCCACGGTGCCCTCCGAGCTCGCGGTCCTCGCCGGCGACGTGCTCGCGACCGGCTGGTTCGGCGCCGCGAGCGCGGGCGCCGCCGCGGGGAGCACGGTTGCGGTGATCGGCTGCGGCGCGGTCGGCATCTCGGCGCTGGCGGCCTCGCGCGAGCTCGGCGCGGCGACCGTGTTTGCGATCGATCCGGTGGCCGGCCGGCGGGCGCTCGCCGAGCGCTTCGGTGCCCGCGGCGTGACGCCGGAGGCGGCGCCGGCGGCGGTGCGCGCCGCGACCGACGGCCGCGGCGCCGACGCGATCGTCGAGGCGGTCGGCTCGCCCGCCGCCACCGTGCTCGGCTACGACCTCGCCCGGTTCGGGGCGACGCTGGCGGCGATCGGGGTGCATCACGAGCCGGCGCTCGCCGTCACTCCCGGGGCGCTCTACGACAAGAACCTCACCTACCGCGCCGGACGTTGTCCGGCCCGGGCCTACCTCGAACGGGCTCTCGCGCTGCTGGCGAGCGAGCGCTACCCGTTTGCCGAGCTGGTCTCGCACCAGCTGCCGCTCGCCGAGGCGCCGCGCGCCTACGCGGCGTTCGATCGCCGGGAGCCCGGCTGGTCGAAGGTCGTCTTCCACCCCTGAGTCGCTGACGGCTGCGAGGCCGGAGCCACGAAGGCGAGCCGGGGCACCCTCCGGCGTGCTCGAGTGTATTGATGGAGCCCGTGGCCGGCTCCGTTGCGCGGCGCTTCAACCTCCGGTTGGGGTTGCCGGTTGTTGACATCGGTCGAGACGCTATTCATAATCCAGAAATGAGTGTCTCAGCAACATCAACCCTACGTGAGAAGAATCACGCTGGCCAGCCCGGCGAGGCGCGCTGCTGGACCGGCTGGCTCCTGCCAAAGAGCGTGGTCGACATGAGGAGGGGTATCTGACATGGAACGCCAGAGATTTGTCTGCCTGTTGACGTTTCTGACCCTGTTGAGCGTGCTCGTGTTCGGCAGCGCCCTGGCCGCGGACGGTCAGCCGGCGGCTCGGGGTAGCGTGAACACCCCGGCGGTCGACCTGCGCGCGATCATGGGCGGCGAGCTGCCGCCGCTCGTCGTGCGCGCGCTAGTGGCAGGCTGCGGCCCCTCGGATCCGGACGTGGTGATACACGACGACGGTGTCGCGGAAAACGGCTACGGCTGGAACCCGGTCGCCAACGTCGGCCGGCTCGCCGACAAGTTCGAGCCGGCCACCTATCCGGCCACGATCTCCTCCGTCTGCTTCGCTTTCATCACGAATGCGGGCGTGACCGAGTTCAACTTCGAGATCGCGGTCTATGCCGCTGACGGCGCCGGCGGCGCGCCGGGCACCGAGCTCGGCCGCCTGAGCGCCGTCGGCCACCCGATGAGCATCAGCGGCCCCCTGCCGGCCACCCCGACCTTCGAACAGTTCGACGTCTCGGCGATGGGGATCAACATCACCGCGGGCAGCGTCTACATCTCCGCCGAGTGGAATGCGGCGGTCGAGCCGGGCGGCGTCTACCTCGCGGCCGACGAGAGCCCCACGACGCCCCTCAACGGCGGTCACCTCCGCGCCAATGACGACCCGTGGACGCCGATCGACGACAGCCACGGGAACTACCGGGCCATGTTCATCCGTGCGGTGATGCCGTCTGCCGGCCCGGGTGCGCCGAGCGTGCAGAAGAGCTTCGCGCCGGGCCAGATCCTGGCCGGCGACACCAGCACGCTGACGATCACCCTGCGCAACAACAGCCAGCCGAGCGCGGCGGTGCTGGATGCCGACTTCGTCGACACGCTGCCGGCCAACGTCGTGGTCGCGACGCCGGCGAACGCGGCGACCACCTGCACCGGCACGCTGGTCGCCACCGCGGGCAGCGGCACGATCACGCTCCAGTCGGGCGCCTCGATCCCCGCGAGCGGCAGCTGCACGATCACGGTGGACGTGACGAGCGATACGGACGGCACCTACGTGAACACGATTCCGGCCGGGGCGCTCTCCACCCAGCATGGCAGCAACGCCGGGGCGGCGACGGCCACCCTCAGGGTCGGCTTCGTCTTCCCCGAGCCGTACCCGCCGGTGACCTTCCCGCAAGGCGTCGAGCCGATCACCAACGTGACGTTCGCGGGCATCGACAACACCACGCCGGCGACGAGCTCCATCCCGCTCGAGGACTTCACCCACATCATCGGCAACGTCGGCCCGGGCCACACCTACCACATCTCCGTGGAAGGGAACACGATGGGGACGTACACCAGTTACGTGAACGTCTTCATCGACTGGAACCGGAACGGCGCCTTCGAGGCGGGCGAAGAGGTCCAGATCGGGACGATCTACGACTCCACCGGCACCGACGGCGTGAAGGCCGAGGCGGACATCACGGTGCCGGGCACCGCGCCCGCCGGCAGCACCCGGATGCGCGTGATCAAGAGGTTTGGTCAGTACGCTCCGCCCAACAACAGCGCCGGCTACGGCCAGGCCGAGGATTACACCCTCGTCGTCAGCGATGCCTCGGGCGGCCCCTGGACGGTGACGCCGAGCGTGGGCGCGGGGACGGGAACGATCTCGCCGGACACGCCGCAGACGATCGACGACGGCGACACCGCCACCTTCACGCTGACGCCGGGCAGCGGCTACGAGATCCGGGACGTGACCGGCACCTGCGGCGGCACGCTGACCGGCAACAGCTTCGAGACCGCTCCGGTCACGGGTGACTGCACCGTCATCGCCAACTTCCAGATCGCCACCGGCGACCCCGACATCGTCTGCTTCGCGCCGAACCACACGGTCCAGGCGAGCACCACCGGCACCTACATCCGCTGGGAGGACAACACCTTCAGCGACGGTAGTGCGATCACACCCTGGAACTTCAACCCGTGGGGCTCGACCAACCTCTACTTCTACTTCAACAGCGCGGCCAACGGCGGCGTCGCCTCCAGCGCTTCGGGCGGCACCTGGCTGGTGCTCGGCCCGGGCGACGTGATCGACGGCAGCCTGACCTACAACTCCAGCATGGCGCAGCCGACCGCCTGGAACGTCGGCGTCGACGGCTACCTCGGCTTCCGGTTCACGTGCTCGACGGCCAGCACCTGCTACGGCTGGGCACACATCACGACGACCGGGCCGGCCGGCCATCCGGCGACGGTGCGCGAGTACTGCTTCAACAGCGCCGGTGACCCGATCACCATCGGTGGGGGCGCGGACGAGCCGAACATCGATGTCTCGCCGCTCAACCTCTCCAGCACGCAGGCGCCGGATGTGACGACGAACCAGACGCTCACGATCGCCAACACCGGTGACGCGGATCTCGTCTGGAGCATCGACACGGAGCCGACGCTGCGGCCCGAGGCGGTGCCCGCGGGGGGCAGCGTCGCCAAGCTGGGTCCGCCGACTCCGGTCCAGCGCACTGCCGAGGAGCTGCGTGACCTGCAGAGCGCGATCAACGCCGAGGAGGTGCACGACGGCGGCTTCGAGGCAGGCACGCCAAACCCGTTCTGGACCGAGTACTCGCTCACCTTCGGCACGGTGCTGTGCACCGAGGACGATTGCGGCAATGGCGGCGGCACCTCCTTCCCCCGCAGCGGCGAGTGGTGGGCGTGGTTCGGCGGCATCTCCGGTACCTACGAAGAGGGCCGCGTCTCGCAGAGCGTGACGATCCCCTCCGGCGGGCCGGCGACCCTGACCTTCCACGTCATGAACGGCGCCTGCTCGGGCGAGGCCGATGACTACCTCGAAGTCACGATGGACGGCACGCAGCTCTGGCAGACCACGGGGGCTGCGCCGGAGTGCGGCACGACGAGCTACCGCCAGATCACGGTGGACGTGAGCGCCTATGCGGATGGTGCCGCGCACACGCTCGAGTTCCACTCCGAGATCTTCGGCCCCGTCGGCAACAACTTCGCGCTCGACGACGTCTCTCTGAACTCGGCGGATGGCCCGGTCGTCTGCACGAACCTGGCGAACGTGGCGTGGCTGTCGGTGAGCCCGACCAGTGGCACGACCGCAGCGGGCACGAGCACGCCGGTGACGGTGACGTTCGACTCGACCGGCCTCGCGGCGGCCACCTACACCGCCAACCTCTGCATCGAAAGCGACGACCCCGATGCAGGTCCGGGCAACGGGACGGACCTCGTGGTGGTGCCGGTCAGCCTCACCGTCACCGCTCCGGCGACGCACACGGTGACGTCGAGCGTGGGGACGCCGTCGGGCACGATCGCGCCGCCGTCGCAGACGGTGGCCCACGGGGCGACCGCGACCTTCACGCTGACGCCGGCTGCTGGCTACGAGATCGCAAGCGTGGGCGGCACCTGCCCGTACGGTTCACTGCTGGGCACCACGTACACAACGGGGCCGATCACGGCCGACTGCGAGGTGGTCGCGAACTTCCGGCTGATTCCCCCGAACATCGACGTCAGCCCGCTCGCGATGAGCAGCACGCAGGCGCCGGATGTGACGACGAACCAGACGCTCACGATCGCCAACGCCGGCGAGGCGGATCTGGAGTGGGAGATCGCCGAGGAGCCGGTACTCCGGCCGTTGCGCCGTTCCGTGGCTGAACGCAGCGGCGGGGTGTCCGGTCACGGCGAGTGGCTCTATCGCGCCGAGACGGGGACGCCGGCGCCGTCCAACCGGGGCGGCACGAAACTGGCCCGGCCGGCCGCCTATCGGTGGCACGGGGCCAGGCTGGCTCCGATGAACATCTTGATCTATGCCGACGACGACCACCACACGGCGCCCGACACCTTCCTCGACCAGGCGCTGCAGGCGTTGGGGCTGAGCTACACCGCCCACTACGACGACGACTTCGCCGGTTTCGAGGCGGACCTGGCCCTGGGCGGCTGGGACCTGGTGCTCTTCGGCAACGACAACTACTGGCCGGAAAGCTCGACGCTCGACGCGTTGAACGCCTACGCCGCCGGCGGCGGGCGGGTGATCGTGACCAGTTGGGTGATGTCGGACGACCCCGGCCATGCCCTGTGGACGACGCTGGGCGCCACCTGGGTCGCAGACGACGACGATCCCCCCGCGCCGGTTTACTGGTGGCAGCCGGGGCATCGCTTCTTCAACCTGCCCAACGGCGTGCCCGAGTTCACGTCGCTGGCCCATGTGGGATACGGAACCTATGGCCAGTACGTGGAGCCGCTGGCCGGCTTCCAGGCGCTGGCTGGCTACACCACCCCGGGCCCCGACCCGAACCAGGCGGCGCTGATCCTGGGCAACGGCGGCCGGACCATCTTCAAGGGGTTCCTGGATGGGCAGAACGACGCCGACCTGGACGACGACGGCGTGCTAGACGGCGTCGAGCTCTGGATCAACATGATCTCCTCCCTCTCTCTGTCGCTCTGCACCAACCTGGCGGACGTGCCGTGGCTGTCGGTGAGCCCGGCGAGCGGGACGACGGCGCCGGCGGCCTCGACGCCGGTGGCGGTGACGTTCGACTCGACTGGCCTCGCGGCGGCCACCTACACCGCCAACCTCTGCATCACGAGCAACGACCCCGATGCGGGTCCGGGCAACGGGACGGACCTCGTGGTGGTGCCGGTCCAGCTGGTGGTCGAGGACACCGGCCCGACGACGCACACGGTGACGTCGAGCGTGGGCGCGCCTGGGGGCACGATCGAGCCGCCGTCGCAGGCGGTGGTTCACGGGGCGAGTGCGACCTTCACGCTGACGCCGGATGCCGGCTTCGAGATCGACGACGTGGGCGGCACCTGCCCGATGGGCTCGTTCTCTGGTAACCAGTACACGACGGGGGCGATCACGGAGGACTGCGAGGTGGTCGCGAGCTTCCGGCAGCTCACGCACACGGTGACGTCGAGGGCGGGGACGCCTGGGGGCACGATCGCGCCGCCGTCGCAGGCGGTGGTTCACGGGGCGACTGCGACCTTCACGCTGACGCCGGCTGTGGGCTACGAGATCGCCAGCGTGGGCGGCACCTGCCCGTACGGTTCACTGGTGGGCACCACGTACACGACGGGGCCGATCACGGCCGACTGCGAGGTGGTCGCGAACTTCCGTGCCGACCCATCGGTGCTCGCGGTCCCGACGCTCGGACCGGCGGGCGGGGCGCTGCTCGGCCTGTTGCTCGCCGGCCTCGGTCTGAGCGTGCTTCGCCGACGGCGGGCATGAACCGCTGACGGCTGCATAGCCGGAGTCTCACCGACGGGCCGGGGGGCGACCTCCGGCCCGTTGGCTTTTTGGGGTGCTCTTCCGAGGCGAAACGCCCGATCTCGGGATAGACGCGCGCGGGAATTTTTTTCCAAACGGCGACGTCTATCCGCACAGCTTCACGCCGCCGGTTGGGGGGACCAAAGCTTTTTCGATGAAGGCGTCGAGCGTCGTACCGTTGCCCATATCACCGCGCCGGATCACCGCCCGCGCGTGGACCCCCATTCCGCCTTGCCGGCAGCACGTTCTTCTCGGAGGAGGAAGACAGCCATGATGAGAGGTAGAACCGCTACGCTGCTTACGGCCATCGCGATGTTCGTCGTGATCGTGTCACCTGCCCTGGCGTTGGAGCCGAGCGCAACCCTCGAGGCGCCCGCGCGATCACCAGCAGCCGCGGCACAGCCCCAGGCAGCTCCCCTTGTACAGCCGGCCAACGCCGCTGGTTCCGCTCGCTACATCGTGATCCTTTCCGATCCTGCCGTGCCCAGCTACACCGGCGGCATTGCAGGCTACCCAGCCACCAACCCGGCCACCCGCGGCCAGACCCGCCTCGATGCCGAGAGTGTGCCCAGCCGGGCTTTTGCCGCCTACCTGAAGGCCGAGCAGGACACGTTCGTCGCGAGCCTGCGCAAGACGCTGGGCCGCTCACCGCAAGTGGTGTACCAGCTCCAGTTCGCGCTCAACGCGGTGATCATGGTGCTCGACCCTGCCGAGGCCGCGCAGATCGCCAAGCTGCCCGGCGTGGCCAGCGTCGAACGCGATGAGGCTCTGCCGCTCGCCACCGACGTCGGCCCACAGTGGATCGGCGCGCCGGCGATCTGGAACGGCACCGCTACCGGCGGCCTGCCCGGCACCAAGGGCGAGGGCGTGATCATCGGCGTGCTCGACACCGGCATCAACATGGACCACCCCTCCTTCGCCGCCACCGGTGGGGACGGCTACGTCCATACCAACCCCTTCGGCGCGGGCAACTACAAGGGGTGGTGCAACCCGTCCAACCCCAACTACAACCCGGCGTACGTCTGCAACGCCAAGCTGGTCGGCGCCTGGGACTACTCCGACGCCAGTTGGGGCGAGACCGATGGCCCCGAGGACAACGATGGCCACGGCAGCCACACCTCCAGCACCGCCGCCGGCAACTACCTGGCGCCCGGCACGGTGACCCTGGGCAGCTACTCCTTCAGCCCGGCGATCTCCGGCGTCGCGCCCCACGCCAACATCATCATGTACGACGTCTGCGGCACCACCTGCTACAACACCGACGTCATCGCCGCGCTGAACCAGGCGATCCTCGACGGCGTGCACGTCATCAACGAGTCGATCGGTATCAGCGGCGACGCTTTCTCCGGCATCAAGCAGCAGGCCTACCTGTCGGTCTTCAACGCGGGCATCACCTCGGCCCGCTCGGCCGGCAACACCGGCCCCGGCGCCGGCACCGTCGGCGGCACCCCGCCGTGGGTGATCACGGTCGGCGCCAACACCCACAACCGCTCCGGCTCCAACGCGGTCACCAGCCTTTCCGGCGGCAGCACGACCCCGCCCGGCGGTGGCACGCTGATCGGCCTCGGCGTCTCCAACGCTTCGGCCGTGGGCGGTCTCGTCTATGCGGGCGACGCGCCCTACAGCGACCCGCTGTGCCAGTCTCCGGCCGCGCCCAATACCTTCACCGGCAAGATCGTGGTCTGCGACCGCGGCACCAACGCGCGCGTGGCCAAGGGCTGGAACGTCCTGCAGGGCGGCGCGATCGGCATGGTGCTGGCCAATGACGCCGCCAACGGCGCTTCGCTGAACGGCGACCTGCATCACCTGCCCGCCGTGCACATCAGCTACGCCGACGGCGTGGCGCTCAAGACCTGGCTGGCCAGCGGCACCGGCCACCAGGGCCGCATTGCCGGCACCACCTTCAGCTACGCGCCAAGCAACGGCGACATCATGGCCGGCTTCAGCTCGCGCGGGCCGCACCCCATCGCCAACCTGCTGACCCCCGACGTGAGCAACCCCGGCGTCGACATCCTGGCCGCCTATCGGTCGGGCAGCATCGACCCCGAGACCACCTCCGTGGAGTATGCCTTCACGAGCGGCACCTCCATGGCCAGCCCGCACACCGCCGGCTCGGCCGCGCTGGTCAAGGCCGTGCATCCCACCTGGAGTCCGGCCGAGATCAAGTCGGCGCTGATGGGCACCGGCAAGTACACCGGCATCCGCAAGGAAGACGGCGTCACTCCCGCCATCCCCTTCGACATGGGCGCTGGCCGTGTGGACCTCAACCACGCCGCCAACGCCAGCTTGGTGCTGAACGAGACCGGCGCCAACTTCGCGGCCGGCGCCGCCAACCCCGAAGCGCTCAACCTAGCCAGCCTGGCCGACGCCGCGTGCGCAGGCGCCTGCTCGTGGACCCGTACCGTCAAGGCGGCGCGTGCCGGCGCCTGGACCGCCACCTACGTGACGCCGGCCGGCATGACGCTGTCCGCCACCCCCAGCAGCTTCACGCTGACGGCCGGCCAGACTCAGACCCTCAACGTCCTGGCCGCCGTGGGCGGCCTGCCGCTGAACCAGTACGCCTTCGGCTACGTGGTGTTGACCCAGGGCTCCGGCGCTGCCGCGGGCGACGTGATCCACCTGACCGTGGTGGTGCGTCCCATCCAGCCGACGGCGCGCCACACGGTGACGGCGAGCGTGGGGACGCCGTCGGGTTCGATCGCGCCGCCGTCGCAGACGGTGGCCCACGGGGCGAGTGCGACCTTCACGGTGACGCCGGATGCCGGCTTTGAGATAGACAACGTGGGCGGTACCTGCCCGGCGGGCACGCTCGCGGGCAACGTCTACACGACGGGGGCGATCACGGCCGATTGCGAGGTGGTCGCGAACTTCCGGCAGACCACGCACACCGTGACGGCGAGCGTGGGGACGCCTTCGGGCACGATCACGCCGCCGTCGCAGACGGTATCCCACGGGGCGAGTGCGACCTTCACGGTGACGCCGGCTGCTGGCTACCTGATTGACAACGTGGGCGGCACCTGCCCGTACGGCTCACTGGTGGGCAGCACGTACACGACGGGGCCGATCACGGCCGACTGCGAGGTGGTCGCGAACTTCCGTGGAGACCCATCGGTGCTCGCGGTCCCGACGCTCGGACCGGCGGGCGGGGCGCTGCTCGGCCTGTTGCTCGCCGGCCTCGGTCTGAGCGTGCTTCGCCGACGGCGGGCATGAACCGCTGACGGCAGCACCGTAGCCGAGTGACGAACGGGCGGTGGGAGCTGGCTCCCGCCGCCCGTTGTCTTGTCGATGTCCGATCGGTCGGGAGTACGAGCGAGCGCACCGGCTGCCGGCGACCGCACGCTCTCCCTCCAGGCGCTGACGAGGGTCGGCACGACCTCGCGCGCTCCCGGCGGCCCGGGGTGGGCTTTTTAACCTCGAGTGGGCTCGCGACGGGGGCGGCGCAGAAGGAAGTAGGCGAGCCCGCCGACCACGTGGCCGAGAGCGATGACGACCGCCCAGAACAGGCGTTGCTGGGTGGAGGTCTCGTGCTGGATGCAGTCGACGAGCATCCAGATCCAGAACAGCGTGCCGCCGACCCCGAGCACGGTCCACAAAAGCTCCGCAAAACCCACTGTCGCAAGCACCGCAGCGCGCCTCCCGCTAGCAAGCTTACAGACCCGCGGTAGCGGAGGGCACCGCGGCCCGCGACGCTTGCACCCGCGACTCGCGATTGAGGCCATGGAGCTGAGATGGGAGCTGCAGAAAGCTATGTGTATCCGACCGGGGCTGCCGCCGGCGAAAGTCGGAAGCGGCCGGCATCACTCGGTGGCCTGTGCGCTTGCGCTCTAATCGGGCCTCGCGTATGATCGCTCCACTCGGAGGTGATATCGTGACGAGAGCCCGTGGAGTCTACCTCGTGATCGGTTTGCTGGTGGTGATGCCGGCCATCGCAGCGGCGCAGGTGTATAGGATTGATTTCGACCAGGATCCGGCGGGCAACAGCATCGCCGCGGGGACCGTGATCAATACCGTTTACGCGTCGATGGGCGTGACCTTCGAGCGGGTCAATGCATCGCCGAGCAGCACGGCGTGGAAGGTGTATGCAAACGACGATCAGCCTGCCGGTTTCGGGAGCCCACCCAACGTCGTGAGCCTGTACGGTTCGCCGAGCGCATCGGACGTCAGCGAGAAGGTGGGCTTGATCCGAGCGGTCTTCGAGACCCCTGCCAGCACGGTGTGCATCGGGTTCAGGCCGAACTCCGCGACCTACTCCGGTGTGATCCGTGCCTTCGACGCGGCCGGCGCCAAGCTCGCGGAAAAGATGTCCGGCCACGGTGTAACCGGAGACATCTGTGTGTCGGCTTTTCGCATCCATCACGTCGAGTTCTCCGGTGCCGGCGACGGTTGGGGGCGGTTTGACAACCTCCAGGTCACGCTCGGCGCTGGACCTGTGGCCGGACCGTTCTACATCGGAGCGACTGCCAACCAGCGTGGCGTGGGAACGACCGCCTGGGTTACCGACCTCGAGGTCCTCAACCGCGGCACCACCAAAGCCGACTTCACCGTTGAGCTCCTGCGCTGGAACCAGGCGAACCCGGCCCCATCCTCGAAGAGCTACTCCCTGGAGCCCGGGATGGCGATGAGGTACCCCAACGCGCTTGCCACCATTTTTTCCTACAGCGGTGGCGCCACCCTGCGGCTGACCGGGGTTGGAGGAAGCATCGTCGCCAACGCCCGAACCTACAACAACGACCCCGGGGGTACCTACGGACAGTACATTCCGGCGCTGACACTCGAGCAGGCGGTTCAGCCAGGTATGACCCGTCACCTGCTGCACCTTTCGCAGTCCGCAACCGACACCACCGGGTTTCGGACCAACCTCGGGCTCGTCAGTGCCTCGCCATTCGGTCTCATGGTGCGGGCGAGGTTCTTCAGCTCGGCGGGCAAGCTCCTGGTGATAAAGACGTACTCTCTGCGAGCGTACGAGTCGATCCAGATCCTCAAGGTTTTCCTCGACGTTGGCGCAGGCGCCGTGGCGGACGGCTACATCGAGCTCTCGTCGGAGACGGCAGGGGCGACGTTTTTCGGCTACGCATCGGTGGTCGACAACCGGACGGGTGACGGCGTGCACATCCCGGCGGTGTGACCGCCGATCAGGTCGTGTGGCTCGGGTGCGTTTCCCCTCCGGCGTGGCCGGGAGCACGCCACCATGCCTGAGCTGATGGTGCTCGACAACTCCGTCGATCGGACGTACTACCGTCCGGTCGAGCACTGGGAGCGGGTCGCCGGCCGGCGGCTCGCCTCGGTGTGGGTCGCCGGCGGCGCGGCGTTACCCGCGCCCGGCGCGCACTCGTACGTGTTGATCACCGGCTCCGAGTCGTCGATCGTCGAGCCTGCGCCGTGGGCCGAAGCCGAAATGGCGTGGCTCCGCTTGGCCGTGGGTTATGGCGCCCGCGTGCTGGGGAGCTGCTGGGGTCATCAGTTGATCGCCGCCGCGCTGGGCGGTCCGGGCTGCGTGCGGCCCAGCCCGACGCCCGAGTATGGGTGGTTCGACATCGCCGTCACCGAGCCGGATGCAATTCTGCCCGAGCGTAGCCTAGCCGCCTGCTGCCTTCACGTCGACGAGGTCGTGCCCGGCTCCCACCCGGACCTGCGGGTGCTGGCGTCGAGCCCGCGCTGTGCCGTGCACGCGTTCCGCTGGGGTGACCTTCCCGTGTGGGGCGTCCAGTCCCATCCCGAGATCGACCCGCCCACCTGTCGCCGGATGCTCTCGGAGGCGATCGACCGGTGGCCCGAGGACGCCTCGCTCTACCGCGCCGCCCTCGCTGGCGAGGTTCGCGACTCCTTTCACGCCCGCCACATCCTTGACGCGTTCTTGGCGAGCTGACCTGTCGCTCTCGGCACCAAAGCGCCCCACGACGGACGACGGGGATGAGCGTGCGGAGCGGACTGAAGTGGCACGAGTCGGCCTCGAGGGCGTGGTGGTGGGCGAGGGCGATACCTACGAGACGGCGCTCGACGACGTCCGTTCGGCGATCCGTTCCCACAGCGAGGCGTTCGGCGAGCAGGCCGTGCTCAGCAAGACACCGGTACCCGAAGCGTTCGTGGCCGAGGCGGCAGCCGCTGTCCGATGGACGAAATGAACGATGTGAGATGCCAGGTACCTGTCTACTTCGCGTATCTGGGTGTCACGACCTTGAGTCTCCGGCTTCGCTGTTTCCTTGCGTTCCGGTATGGGCGTGGCCTTCGCTCAATGGATTTGTTTCAGCAGCTTGTCGGCAAGGAAGGAGTTCGGAACGGTCAGCCCCAAACCAGGGAGGTTGCGGATGTGCTCGACGCATAGCAGCACTTGATCTGTGTGCCCCGCGCGCAAGAAGCTCTCCCCAGCCTTGAAGTACCAATCCGCGGCGACCGCCCCGCTTCGCTCCAACCCCCCTTCACCCATCGCGTACATCTCCGCCAGGTTGAACTGCGCGGCGGCGTTGCCTTGCTCCGCCGCCTTTCGAAACCAGCGGACAGCTTCCGCCGTGTCCTGGGTCACTCCCTCGCCGTTGTGGTACATCATCCCCAGCACGGTCTGCGCCTCTGCGTTGCCTTGCTCGGCCGCTATTCGAACCCAGCGGACAGTTCTGGCCGAGTCGTGGGTCACTCCCTCGCCGTATTCGTCCATTAGCCCCAGCATGGTCCGCGCATCGGGGTGGCCTTGCTCCGCCGCCATTCGAGACCAGCGGACAGCTTCCGCCGTGTCCTGGGCAACTCCCTCGCCTTTGTAGTACATCACCCCCAGGTAGTACTGCGCGCCTGGGTGGCCTTGTTCCGCCGCCATTCGAAACCAGTGAACAGCCTCGGCGTCGTCCTGGGCAACTCCCTCGCCCTTCTTGTAGATCAGCCCCAGGTTGTACTGCGCGGCGGCATCGCCTTGCTCTCCCGCCATTCGAAGCCAGCGGACAGCTTCGGCCTCGTCCTGGGCAACTCCCTCGCCTTCTGCGTACATTGCCGCCAGGTCGAACTGCGCGTAGGCGTCGCCTTGCTCGGCCGCCTTTCGATACCAGCGGACAGCTTCCGCCGTGTCCTGGGCAACTCCCTCGCCTTTGTGGTACATCCTCCCCAGGTTGTACTGCGCGTCGGCGTCGCCTTGCTCCGCCGCCTTTCGATACCACCGGGCAGCTTCCGCCGTGTCCTGGGTCACTCCCATTCCGAAGTGATACATCCTCCCCAGGTCGTACTGCGCGGCGGCGTGGCCTTGCTCCGCCGCCGTTCGATACCGGCGGACAGCTTCCGCCGAGTCGTCGGTCACTCCCTCGCCGTATTCGTCCATAAGCCCCAGCATGGTCTGCGCGTCGGGGTGGCCTTGCTCCGCCGCCATTCGTATCCAGCGGACAGCTTCCACCGTGTCCTGGGCAACTCCCTCGCCTTTTGCGTACATTATCGCCAGGTAGAACTGCGCAGTGGCGTGGCCTTGCTCCGCCGCCAATCGAAACCAGCGGACAGCTTCCGCCGTGTCCTGGGTCACTCCCTCGCTGTTGAGGTACATCGCCCCGAGGCTGAACTGCGCGTCGGCGTCGCCTTGCTCCGCCGCCAATCGAAACCAGCGGTCAGCTTCGGCGTCGTCCTGGGTCAATCCCTGGCCTTCTCTGTACAGCCCTCCCAGGATGTACTGCGCGTCGGCGTGACCTTGCTCCGCCGCCTTTCGTAACCAGCGGACAGCTTCGGCCGAGTCCTGCGTCACTCCCTCGCCGAATTCGTACTTCAGCCCCAGCATGGTCTGCGCGTTGGGGTGGCCTTGCTCGGCTGCCATTTGAAACCAGCGGACAGCTTCGGCCTTGTCCTGAGGGACCCCTTCGCCGTGCTGGAAGGCTCGACCCAGTTGGTACTGGGCCTCTGGGTCGCCGGCTGTGGCTTTCTCGCGGATCGTCGCAATGCGCTGATCGGTCTCAGACTTCGCCCCCGACGCGATGAGGACAGCCAACAGTGACAGAACGACCGAGAGCAGCACAGCGCCGCGGGTATGCGTGAGCCAGTTGATGGCTCTCACCATCTGGCTGTCCTTCACAGAGCGGCCGTGGCGGACAGCTTCGGCCGTGTGCTGAGGGCCCCCTTCGCCTTGGTCGAAGGCTCGACCCAGTTGGTACTGAGCCTGCGGGTCGCCGGCCACAGCTTGCTCGCGGATCGTCGCAATGGCCTGATCGGTCTGAGACTCCGCCCCCGGCGCGACGAGGACAGCCAACAGTGACAGAACGACCGCGAGCAGCACGGCGCCACGGGTATGCGTGAAGCAGTGGGAGGCTCGTACCATCTGGCGCTCCTTCACAGAACGACTATAGAAGAACTGCCTTGGTTCCGCACCGCGAGCCGACACTCCCGAGGCGAAGCTCGAGTCGGGTCTCGGTAGTTTGAGGGCGCTCACCGCGCTGCCGCTGCGGCTCGTCATGTGCTTCGGGTTCGGGCAGTGGCCGAGGCTGCTGGTCTGGACCCCCCGTTCTTTGACGCTCTCGTCGGCCAGAGGTCTCGCTGGCCGGCGCTACTGCCGGCGGCGCTCGGGCTGCTGACCGGGCTCAACCTCTGCCCGTCGTTCGTGACGGTGCTGATGCCCGCCGCCGGGCCCGGTGGCCTTGGGCGCAGCCTCGTGTTCTTCCGAGCGGTTTTCGCCGGTACCTCGCTGTTTCTGGTCCCGCTACCGCTGTTCGGGTAGCAACGCCGCCCGGAGGCGGTGCGGCTCACGCCGTGCCTGGCGGCCTCCGTGGTCGGCCTCTACTTCGCGTATCTGGGTGTCACGACCCTGAGCCGGTGGCTTCGCTGTTTCCTTGCGTTCGGGTACGGGCGTGGCCTTCGCTCAATAGATTTGTTTCAACAGCTCGTCGGCGAGGAAGGAGTTGGGAATGGGCCCCAAATTGCGGATGTGCTCGACACATAGCAGCGCTCGATCCCTGTCCCCCGCGCGCAAGAAGCTCTCCCCAGCCTTGAAGTACCAATCCGCGGCGTCGGCCCCGCTTCTCAGCAACCCCCCTTCGCCCATCTCGTACATCCCCCCCAGGTTGAACTGCGCGGTGGCGTGGCCTTGCTCCGCCGCCTTTCGATACCAGCGGACAGCTTCCGCCGCGTCCTGGGTCACTCCCTCGCCGAAGTAGTACATCAGCCCCAGGTTGACCTGCGCGGCGGTGTCGCCTTGCTCCGCCGCCTTTCGATACCAGCGGACAGCTTCCGGTGTGTCCTGGGCCACTCCCTCGCCGAAGTGGTACATCAGCCCCAGGTTGTTCTGCGCGCCGACGAGGCCTTGCTCGGCCGCCTTTCGATACCAGCGGACAGCTTCCGGTGTGTCCTGGGTCACTCCCTCGCCGAAGTGGTACATCAGCCCCAGGTTGTACTGCGCGGCGGCGAGGCCTTGCTCGGCCGCCTTTCGATACCAGCGGACAGCTTCCGGTGTGTCCTTGGAAACTCCTTCGCCGAAGTGGTACATCACCCCCAGGTTGTTCTGCGCGTCGGCGTGGCCTTGCTCCGCCGCCTTTCGAAACCAGCGAACAGCTTCCGCCGTGTCCTGGGTCACTCCCTCGCCGTTTCTGTACATCACCCCCAGTTTGTTCTGCGCGTCGAGGTGGCCTTGCTCGGCCGCCTTTCGATACCAGCGGACGGCTTCAGCCTTGTCCTGAGGCACCTCTTCGCCTTGGGCGAAGGCCCGACCCAGTTGGTACTGAGCCTGCGGGTCGCCGGCCTTGGCTTGTTTGCGGATCGTCGCAATGGGCTGATCGGTCTGAGACTCCGCCCCCGGCGCGATGAGGACAGCCAACAGTGACAGAACGACCGCGAGCAGCACAGCGCCGCGGGTATGCGTGGAGCAGTGGGGGGCTCGTACCATCGGGCTCTCCTCCACAGAACGATTGTAAATGAACTACCTTGGTTCCGGACCGCGAGCCGACACTCCCGAGGCGAAGGGCGTCTACGGCCTCGCGCGCGGTCGTGCCGTCCGCGTGGCGCTTTGCTGTCTCGCGTAGTCGCAACAACAGAGTCCGTAGCGCGACTCGGCTGCAGTGTAGGAAAATAACTTGGTCAGATGGCGGCCTCGCGCCTCACCCCGTCAGCAGGTCGAGCATGAGGTAGCGCGTCGCTCGTACCTGTTCGCTGTGCTACCGCCCGAGACACCCCTCACCAGCCACCATCTCTACTTCTTCGGAAGCTTGGCGAGCAGGACCTCCACGGCCTTCTCGAGCTGCTGGTCGCGGCCCGTGGCCTCGAGCGCGGGGTCGTTGTCGACCACGTAGTCTGGGTCGAGGTGCTGGTTCTCGGTGAGGCGGCCATCGGGGCCGATATAGCCGACCATCGGGATACCGAAGGTGAGGGTGCGGTCCTGGAGCCGCTCCCACCACACCGAGGTACAGGTGCCGGGGACCTGCATGCCCACGGTCTCGCCCAGGCGCAGCGACTTGTACGCGGTCGGGAAGCAGTGGGCGTCGGAGTAGTTGCCCTCGTTCATGACGACGATCGAAGGCTTGGTCCAGCGCTGGCCGGGCTCGACGCCGATCTGCCGACCGCGCGGCACGGCACGGTAGTAAACCTCGCCGGAGAGCAGCACCGTCAGCGGCTCGACGAGGTTGCCGCCACCGTTGAAGCGGGTGTCGAGGACGATCGCCTCCTTGCCCACCTCCTGGCCGAAGATCTCCTCGAAGATCTCGCGGTAGGCGCCGTCGTTCATGCCGCGGATGTGCGCGTAGCCGAGCCGCCCGCCCGACAACCGCTCGACCTCGGCGCGCCGTGAGCGTACCCAGCGCTGGTACAGCAGCCGCCCCTGCTCGCCCCACGAGATCGGCTTGACGGTCTCCTCCCAGCGTGCCTTGGTCGCCGGGTCGGAAAGCGCCAGTCTCACCGGCACCCCGGCCTTCTGGTTGAGCAGCGGGTACCAGTTGGCGCCGGCGGCGATCGGCTGGCCGTCGATCGCCTCGATGACGGTGCCGGACTTGATCTTGGTGCCCGCCTTCTGCAGCGGTGCGCCCTCCACGATCTCGAGGATGCGCACGCCGGCGCCGGTGTGGGCAGGGTCGGGGAAAAAGCCGAGCGCCGCGGTCGCGTCGCCGTCCGGGCGTTCGGGGCGGAAGCGGCCGCCGGTGTGCGAGGCGTTGAGCTCACCTTGCAGCTCGGAGATCAGCTCGGCGAAGTCTTGGTTGTTGTCGATGTGGGGCAGGAAGCGGGCGTACGCGTTCTTCATCCCGGCCCAATCGACGCCGTGCATGCTCTCGAGGTAGAACTTCTTCAGCGTTTGGCGCCAGGCGTGCTCGAACAGGTACGCCCGCTCGGCTGCAGCGTCCAGGTACATCTTGGCGGAGACCTTGACCGGTGAGGTCTTGCCGGACTCGAGGTCGACCGTCATCATCCGGCCCCCGGCGAGCACGAACGCTTTCTTGCCCTCCTTGTCGAGGCGCATGTCGGCCGGCGGCTTGGCATCGAGCTTGGCGACGAGCTTGATCTCCTTCGAGCGTGGGGAGTACTTCCAGAGGTCGTACCCCTTCTCGAAGCTCGCGAGGTAGACGAGCGTCTCGCGGTCCGGCGTGAGCTCGGCGGCGGCGAGGTCTGCCGAGTGCATCGACAGCCGCACGGTGCGGTCCTTGAGGTTGGCGAGCTCGAAGGCGACCGGCTCGGCGAGCTTGGGCGTCTTGTCTTCGGGCTTGTCGGCCTTCTCGTCCTTGGCCTTTGCCTTCTCCGCCTCCTTCTCCCGGTCCCTGAGCTGGTCGAACGCGGCTTCATCGAGCCGGAAACGGTCCCACGCCTTCTGGGTCAAAAACGCGGCGTAGACATCGCTCTCCCGCCCCCAGCCAGAGTGTGTGCGGGCACCGTGGCGGTCGGTGGCCCAGAGCAGGATCTCACCCTTGCCGAACCAGCGCGGCCGCTCGTCCTCGTAGCCGCTTCGCGAGATGTTGACGAGCGCGCCCTGCCCTGAGGCGGGGATGATCCCCACCTCGGTCGACCAGCGACCGGGGCTCAGGAACTGGACCGCAAAGCTGCGGCCGTCGGGCGACCACTCGTACCACTGGTCGCCGTCGGAATACGAGTAGTTGAGGTCACCTGGCAACACCGTACGGGTGGTGCCGGTGGCGAGGTTGATGACCTTGAGGGTGGTTCGCTCCTCGAGGTACGCGACCTCTTTGCCGTCGGGCGAGAACGCCGGCTGGAACTCTTCCGCCGGCGTGGCGACGACGACCGATTCCTTGAGCGCGGTGGCGTTGAAAAACGCCGGCTCGGCGGGGTCGGTGCGGTCGGTGCGGTAGATGTTCCAGCTCCCGTCGCGCTCGCCGGCGTACAGCAGGCTCTTGCCGTCGGGCGAGAAGCTCACCGAGCGCTCCTGCTCGGGGGTGTTGGTGATGCGGCGGGTGTCGCCGTGCTCGGTGGAGGTCACGAACACCTCGCCGCGCGCCACGAAGGCGATCTCCTTGCCGTCGGGCGAAGGCGCGAACTCGGTGATCTGGTCGGCCACGTCGAGGCGCTCGACCCCGGCGTGGCGGCGGTCGGTGGCCACGCGCACCGCCAGCTTGCGGCTCTCCGAAGCCCCGGCCGGACGCACCCAGATCTCACCGTCCCAGGTGTAGCAGAGGTCGCCGTTGCGGGAGATCGACAGGAACCGCACCGGATGCACGGTGTGAGCGGTGATCTGGACCGGGTGCGCAGGATCGGCGAGGTCGAGCCGCCAGACGTTGAAGCTCCCGCTACGCTCCGAAAGGTAGTAGAGCGAGCGCTCGTCGGGGCTCCACACCGGCTGGCGATCGTCCCACCCGAACTCGGTGAGGCGGGTGTGACGGTTGGCCTTGACGTCCCACAGCCAGACGTCGCGAGCGAACGAGGAGTTGTCGTGCTTGCGCCACTCCATCTCGTACCCTTTCTGATCGGAGTACGCGAGACGGGCGCCGGCGCGGTCGAAGGCCGCGTACATCGCCGGGGTGGTGAGCACCAGCGCCGGCATGCCGCCGGTGAGCGCGACCCGGTACAGCTCGGGCTGGGCGGCGGTGGGGAACTGTACGCTCGATGCGGCGTCGAGGCGCGCCGAGGAGAACAGCACGGCTTTGCCGTCGGGGGTGAAGCTGGTGGGAACGTCACTGGCGGCGTGGAACGTCAGGCGTGTCGCGTCGCCGCCCGCTGCGGGGATCGTGAACACGTCGAAGTCGCCGTAGCGGTCGGAGGCGAAGGCGATCGTCGTGCCGTCGGGTGACCACGCCGGCGCGAAGTCGTACGCCTCGTGTACCGTGAGCGGCGCTGCGGTGCCGCCCGCGACCGGCACTGTCCACAGGTCGCCGCGGTAGCTGAAGACCACGGTCTGGCCGTCAGGCGAGATCGCCGGGTAGCGCAGCCACAGCGCCGATTCACTGGCGGATCCGACGACGGCTGCGAGCATTGCTGCTACGAACGTCACACCACACACCATCCAGTGACTGGATTTCATCTTGATCCTCCTCCGAGGCGTTCGCGAGATGTTCCCCACCCTGTCCGTATACGCCTGAAGAATCGGTCGGGTTCTACTTTCCGGCGCCCTCACGTGCTCCCCCGCCCCCGCGCCAGCGGGGGAGAGGCGGGTCCCATCCCTCGCCCCCGCGGCAGCGGGGGAGAGGGCAGGTCTCATCCCTCGCCCCCGCGGCAGCGGGGGAGAGGCAGGTCTCATCCCTCGCCCCCGCGGCAGCGGGGGAGAGGGCAGGGTGAGGGGGCGCCTTCCCCCCTCTCCCCGCTGCGCTGGGCGCAAGGTCGAGGCCAGTACCTCTGACCCCTCACCCGGCTCGCAGGTCGATACACTTCCGCGCTTGCTCCCTCGCCCCCGCGGCAGCGGGGGAGAGGGCAGGGTGAGGGGGAGCCTTCCCGCTCTCCCCGCTGCGCTGGGCGCAAGGTCGAGGCCAGTACCTCTGACCCCTCACCCGGCTCGCTGCGCTCGCCACCCTCTCCCCGCTTTGCGGGGCGAGGGGATTTCTCCCCGCGGCTGCTCCCTCGCCCCCGCGCGAGCGCGGGAGAGGCGGGTCTCATCCCTCGCCCCCGCGCGAGCGGGGGAGAGGGCAGGGTGAGGGGGTGCCTTCCCGCTCTCCCCGCTGCGCTGGGCGCAAGGTCGAGGCCAGTACCTCTGACCCCTCACCCGGCTCGCAGGTCGATACACTTCCGCGCTTGCTCCCTCGCCCCCGCGCGAGCGCGGGAGAGGCAGGTCTCATCCCTCGCCCCCGCGGCAGCGGGGGAGAGGGCAGGGTGAGGGGGTGCCTTCCCCCCTCTCCCCGCTGGGCGCGGCACGCGAGGTTGAGGCCAGTACCTTTGGCCCCTCACCCGGCTCGCTGCGCTCGCCACCCTCTCCCCGCTGTGCGGGGCGAGGGGATTTCTCCCCGTGGTTGCTCCCTCGCCCCCGCGGCAGCGGGGGAGAGGGGCAGGGGTGAGGGGGTGTCCCGGAGGATTGGGGGGTGTCGAGCTCGGGAGGGCTACCTTCCCGGGTGCACGCGGTACTTGTGGAGTGCGGAGACGAAGCGGGCGTAGTCCTCGTCCGGGACGTGGAGCCGACGGGCCAGCGCCTTGAGGTTGTGCTGGCTCGCCGCGAAGTGCTCGGCGAGCAGGCTGCGCAGCTCGGCGCGGTTGATCTCGCGCTCGAGAAACGCGGCCCAAGCGCAGTCCCAAAACGAGATGCCGGCAGCGAGCGCCGCGTGTACCCGGGCAAGCTCCGGATTGGCAGGCGCTCCATCGCCGGGGTTGGACGGACGCCGCGGAAGCAGCTCGGCGATCTCGCGGCCGATGGTCGGGTGTGAGAGCTGGATCCCAGCCCGCTTGAGCACGTTGACGAGCTCGCGCACGTTGCCCGGCCAGTCATGTCCCTCGACGACCTCCCAAAACCCCGGTCCCAACGTCTTCCCACGCAGCAACCGCTGATGCTCGAAGATCAAGGTGCGCAGGTCCTCGCGCCGCTGGCGCAGCGGTGGGATCTCGATCGAGAGGACGTTGAGGCGGAAGAAGAGGTCCTCGCGAAAGCGCTGGCGGGCGATCTCCTCCCCGAGGTCGCGATGGGTGGCGGCGATGACGCGTACCGCGGCCGAGCGCTCGCGGGTATCGCCGACGGGGCGGAAGCGCTGGCTGTCCATGAAGCGCAGCAGCTTGGCCTGGAACGCCATCGGTACCTCGGCGATCTCGTCCAGGAACAGGGTGCCGCCGCGCGCCGCCTCGACGAGCCCCTGCTTGTCACGCACCGCTCCGGTGAACGCACCGCGGCAGTGGCCGAACAGCTCGCTTTCGATGAGGTGCTCGGGGATCGCCGGGGTGTCGACGACGATGAGCTGGCCGGCGCGGCCCGAAAAGCGGTGGATGAGCTGTGCGATGTGGCTTTTCCCGACGCCCGTCTCGCCGAGCAGCAGCACCGGGTCTTCCTCGAGCGCGTAGGTCACCACCAGCTCGCGGATGCGCCGCGCCGCCGGGCTCGTGCCCGAGATCCCGCCGGCCCCTTCCTCGACCCCGCGCAGCTCGGCGAGTAGCTCGCGCAGCTCGCAGCCGCTCTGGCGGAAAAACTCGAGGTCCTCGGGGTCGAACCGATCATTGCCGCTGTCGACGTACAAGAACAGCTCATCGCTCACCGGGTGGACGAGCAAGCTGCGCACGAATAGGAAGCGCGCCGACTGCGGGAACCCGAGCTCGCCGGCGCTGATCATGATGTCCTGGCCGGCCACGCCGGAGCGGTCGGCGAGCGCCTGCCGGAGGTGGGTACGGGAGAAGCCGGTGCCCTCCTCGACGCTACGCCCGGCGATCGGGCGGCCCGCGTGCCAGCGGATGCGTCCGCCGCGGTCGACGAGCATCGCCAGGGCGATGTCCTTGTGCTGGATCTTCTCCGCCAGCCGCTGCTTGAAGAGGTCGATCACGCGGCCTCCGCGGCCAGCCGCGCGACGTGGTGACGGAGCTCCTCGTCGCTGGGGCGCGCCGCCGGGTCTTTGCGGAGCATCGCGGTGATCAGGCTCACCAGCGGCGGCGGGGTCTCGGGGCGGACGAGCGCCGGATCGACCGGCTCGCGGGTGAGTACCTGCTTGAGCACCGCGACCGGCTCGTCGGCCACGAACGGCTTGTGCAAGGTCACCAGCTCGTAGGTGAGCACGCCGAGTGAGAACACGTCGGAGGCCGGGGTCAGCTCGCGGAGCTGCAGGCGCTCGGGCGCCATGTAGCTGATGGTGCCGAGGATCTCGCCGGCCGCGGTGAGCGTGGTCGCGGTGTCGAGCTTGGCGATCCCGAAGTCGAGCAGCTTGACGGTCGGCACAACGCCCTCGAGCACGATGACGTTGGCGGGAGTGATGTCGCGGTGGACGATTCCCTTGGAGTGGATCGTCCCCACCGCGTCGACGAGCTGGGCGAGTACCGCCGTGCACACCGGCAGCGGCACGAGCTGGCCGCGCGAGGCGTGGTCCTGCAGTATCCGGGCGAGCGAACGGCCGGCCAGGTACTCCATGGCGATGTACAACCGCTGGTTGTGCTCGCCGCGGTCGAGGACCTTGACGATGTTGGGGTGGTCGAGGGCGTCGATGATCCGTCCCTCATTGATGAAGCGCTGGCGCTGCTCCTCGTCTGCTGCCAGCTCGTCGCGGATGACCTTCAGCGCGACGGTGGTACCGGGGTGGGTGAGCGAGGTCGCGCGGTAGACGACACCCATGCCGCCGGAGGTGATCTCCTCCTCAATCCGGTAGTGGCCGATGAACGTCCGCTTCTTCCAGAACGCCAGCAGATACAGGTAGCTCCGGAACGTGACGAGGGCTGCGCCGATGACGAGCGCCGCCACGGCAGCGGCGAGCCACGCCAGAAGCCGCGTGCGCCCGAGCTTCAAGCGGTGGATCTCGGCATCCCGGCGCAGCAGCTCGTTGTCCTTGCCGAGCAAGGCGATCTCACGGGCGCGCTTGTCGGCCTCGTACTTGCCCGCCAGCTCCGCCATGATGCGGCTGCGCTGCTCGCCCAGCATCTTCTCGCGGGTCTCGCCGTACAGCACTCGGTACTCGTATGCCTTGCGGTCGTCGCCGAGGTCGTGGTGGACGTCCGAGAGGAGGCGGTAGACGCCGTCGAGGATCTCGTTGGAGCGGGTCTCGACGCCGATCGCACGCGCCATCTCCAGGTAGCGCAGCGCCTCGGCGTGCCGGCCCTGCAGCAGGTAGACCTCGGCGAGGTTGTGATAGGTGCCGGCGATGTCGGCTCGGGCACCCTGGGCGGTGCGGATCTCGGCCACCCGCAGGTACTGCTCGAGCGCCCGCTCGTACTGCTTCCGCTTCTTGAAGACGATCCCCATGTTGTTGCGAGGGTTGGTCTCGAGCTCGCGGCGGCCGAGAGCGAGCGCGATCGAGAGCGAGCGCTCGAAGTAGTCGAGTGCCGGGCCGTCCTCGTCGCGCTGCTCGAAGGTGTTGCCGATGTTGTTGAGGACCTTGGCGACGGCAGCCTTCTCGTCGAGCGCCTCGAAAAGCGGCAGCGCGCGCTGGAAGTACTCGCGCGCCTTGAGCTGCTCGTCGAGGCGGCAGTAGATGTTGCCGATGCTGTTGAGGTTGTTGGCGATGCCGATCGTCCGGCCGAGCGCCTCCTCGTGCGTGAGCGACTCGAGGTTGTAGCGCAGCGCCTCCTGGTAGTCCCCGACGTTGAAGTACGCCACCCCGAGGTTGTTGGTCGCGGCCGCGATCCCCATGGCGTCGTCGAGCTCACGGTAGATCGCGAGCGCACCCTGGATCGCCTCGATCGCCTCCCAGAGCTTGCCGAGGTGGCCGAGCATCAGGCCGGAGTACCCCAGTGTCTTGCCCTCTTCGAGGCGGTCACCGAGCGAAACGAAGAGCTCGTGGGCAGCCTGCATCTCCTGCAGACCGCCGGCGTAGTCCTCCTGGACCATGCGTGCGAGCCCGCGGTTCTTGCGCGCGGTCGCGACGCCTCGGGCGTCGCCGTGCTGCTCGGCCAGCGCCAGCGCTCGCTCGGCGTACGCCTGCCCGCGCGGGCCGTCGCGCCGCACCACCGCCCACGCCAGCTGGTTGAGGATCGCCGCCTGCTCCGCCGGCGCCGCCGCCGCGAGCTGGCGTTCGAGCTCCTGGATCGTATCGGCGGAGGGGGCCTGGCTCGGCGCGCTATGCGCTACCAGCGCCAGGAGCGCCACGGCGAGCAGCGGGCGGGGGGAGCCGATGCGTGCCATGCGAGCGAGGCCACATTTGTACCACACCCCGCCTCGATCCCGCTCGGGTGAGGGACGAAGCCAGCTATCGGTGGCTCAACACGGAGTCACCCCGTTGAAGCTATGGTTTTCAGTATCGCAACGATCGCGGCCCCAGCGCGCGATTTGGCGCCAGGCCATCGTTTGGCGAAAGCCTGTGAGAAGGCCCCACGTCGAAGCGGTGCGGAGGCCGACTGAACGCGGACACGAATTCGGAGGAACGCGGACAGGGGGCCGGAGGAACGCGGACAGTGATTCGAGGGAACGCGGACAGATGAGGGTCGTGGTCGGTGGCATGTCCGCGATCGTCGTTCGGGTGTCCACGATCGTCGGTGGCGTGTCCGCGATCATTCGGAATCTGATTCTCGCGGTGTGCGAGGCGAGCTGAGCATCAGGGTCCAGGACCGGCAATCCTGATCTCCGAGGGAGGCAGGATGCCAGGGAGAAGGATTGCGATGCGGAAGGTCAAGGAGGTGCTCCGTCTGCGGCTGACGGCGGGGCTTTCGAGCCGG
>Ga0208939_1000063_pt1 | contig 85930 bp, 77 predicted proteins | sample AD_STIC12_MetaG_FD_184437 | JGI IMG/M metagenome (GOLD analysis project Ga0208939, IMG submission 184437) | Active sludge microbial communities of municipal wastewater-treating anaerobic digesters from USA - AD_STIC12_MetaG (SPAdes) (version 2) | ecosystem: Engineered > Bioreactor > Anaerobic >...
CATACCAGACAAACACCACACCCTCGTTTGACTCGACATTACCGTAAATCGAAGCTCCCACAATAATATCATCATAATTATCACCATTAACATCGCCAGCTGAGGCGACGGAATTGCCAAAATAAGCTGTGGCCTGATTGGACTCAGCTTGCCAATCAGCGTTAGCCGGAGTGCCAGACTCGCCCAAACCAGTCGCTGAGCCATACCAGACAAACACCACACCCTCGTTTGACTCGACATTATCGTAATTAGAAGCGACAACAATAATATCATCGTAGTCATCATTATTAACATCGCCAGCCGAGGCGACGGGATTGCCAAGATAAGCTTCAGCCTGATTGGACTCAGCTTGCCAATCAGCGTTAGCCGGAGTGCCAGACTCGCCCAAACCAGTCTCCGAGCCATACCAGACAAACACCGCGCCTTCGTTTGTCTGACCTTTGTCGTAACTCGAAGCGCCAACGATAATATCATCATAATTATCACCATTAACATCACCAGCTGAGGCGACGGAATGGCCAAACTGGGCCGAGGCCTGATTGGACTCAGCTTGCCAATCAGCGTTAGTCGTGGTGCCATTGTCACCCAAACCAGTCGCTGAACCATACCAGACAAACACCGCGCCTTCGTCTGTCTGACCATTATCATATTTATAAGCGCCCACAATAATATCATCATAATTATCACCATTAACATCTCCAGCTGAGGCGACAACTCGGCCAAACTGGGCCGAAGCCTGGTTTGACTCGGCCTGCCAGCTTGAATCAAGGAGCGGGTCAATAATTATGGGATAAACAGCGTTGGTGTCGTCAAAGAAAAAATTAAGTTGGTAAGTATTGCTGTCACCTTCTTTTTCTAATTCCAGTCTAACCGGCAACTCCGTCCCTTCGTTATCAATGACTTTTAATTTTTCATAACTGAGGATTAATTTGCCATTTTGTTGGAAAGTAATTTTATTGTTATCAACCAGGGTGGCTTCTAAGTCAGTGGTTATATTGCCCTTGAGAATCACTGGCCCATCGCCGGCCGGGCGGTTCTGTAGGTTAAAACCATGTTCAAGACCGGCGGGAGTATTGAGATACCATTCCTCCACTCCTTCACCTCTGGTGGCAATGATTTTGTTATCTTCAGCCAAGAGGTTGGTGACTTGGTTTAAAGCTTGGGGCTGATTGTCATTTTCTCGTTGTAAGGTTAGGGGTGAATATTTAAAATTCCAAGGCGCTGGTTCATTCGGGGAAATAACTCTGGGCATCATTTCAAAACCAGATTCATCAAAATAGGCCCGTAAATTATTGGCCCGATTAGCAAAATGCCACTTGCCAGTGGCAAAATCATCACCTTGATAATCTTTGTCTTGCCAAGTGACTTGATATTCTCGGCCAGCCAAACTGTTTATTAAATGCTCGGTGGTTTCTTCATTTATCTCTCCAGTGCCTTGGGCTGATTGTTCCTCTGTTGGCGCGGCGGGCAAAGAGGAGAAGGTGGCGGCCCAGGCCGGCTGAAAAACAACCAGAGTCATTGATAAAATGAGCACGGAGGAGACAAGGGAGTTTGGTTTTTTTTGAGGGTATCTCATACCTAGGAATTATCTGTGATAAATTATAGCTAATTTTGATAATTAACACAACAAATAAAAAATTTAAATAGCTGTTACTTCGACCTCACTATAATACTGACGATGGCCAAAAGATTTGGCTTGACGAGTTTTCGGCTTATATTTAACGCCGGCAACCTTCCGTCCCCTGACTTGTCGTTTTACTATTCCTTCAACGGCTTTTTTAACCACCGGTGAACCAATTTCCACCTTATCGCCGTCAGCCACCAATAAAGTGTCAAAAGAAACTTTCTTCCCAGGCTCAAGAGCCAATTTCTCGACTTTGATTTTATCCTTTTCCTTAACTAAATATTGCTTGCCACCGGTTTTGATTACCGCAACTTTCATATTAGTTGAAATTTTATTATTAATAGACTTGTTTAGTTTAACTAATTAAAGACAATAAGTCAAGTGACCGTTAATTCGGATTATTTTGAACCGGCGTAATTATTCTACTCATTATTATAACTTATATTTTTTGCCTGTTTATTCTAGCCAATAATTTATTTGCCGCTTCTTTGTCAATCAAACCATTTTCTTCTAGCTCCTCGACATATTCTTCACCTAAACCGTCAAAATACTTATCGCCAAAATCTCCCAAGCCTGGCACAATATATCCCCTTTCATCCAATTTTTCATCCACAATTCCAACTATTATTTTTACTTCGGGATGCGCTTCTTTTATTTTGTTTATCCCCTCTGGTGCCGCAATTATGCCGTTGATGGTTATATTTTCTGGTTTAACGCCTCTTTCTATCATCCTGTCAATTGAATCAACTATTGTATTACCGGTGGCTAACATTGGATCAGTGATTATTAAACTGGTTTCTTCATTTAGAGAGGGGTATTTTTCGTAGTCGACCATGGTTTCTAATGTTTCCTCGTTTCTTTTGGCGCTAATGTGGGCAAAATCCGCAACCCCGTTATTTTTATAGGGCATTCCAAAAAATCAAACCCGCTCGCCAAGGCATTAATATAGTGGTTCTTTCTTTGCTATTAATTGTTTTCAGGGTTTCTTTAGCGATTAATTCCGCTATCTTATCGGCATTTTCTCGAAAATCCGCACCATGACATTGTTCTTCGTAGGGCAAATCAGGATAACCCCTTCTTAAAACTTCCATATGTTCTTGAAACTGCGGATTGTCTTCCAGTGTCTCATACTGGTTTTGTTGTTTGTTCTCTTCGGATTTGTTTTTTTTCATTTTTTTTAATTAAAATTTATTATTTTTTATTGTTTAATCTCCTAACTAAATATTTATCCTCTGAGGCCCCTCGGCTCTCCGGTTAAGCTAAGCTTTCTGCTTAGATTTTAAATAAATAAGCAAGGCTAAAACAGCCATTAAACCAGACAAAACCGCCAAGGCGATTAATTTACCAAAACTTTCAGCCAAAATAGCGGTCGCCCCGAAAGTCAGCGATAATAAATATAAAAATAACACGGCGCCTTGGCTGGAAAAACCCAAATCTACCAATCGATAATGCAAGTGCTTGCGGTCGGCATGGCTAAAGGGAGATTCACCCCGAACTAACCGTTGAATAAATACCCAACCGACATCCAGGGCCGGCAAACCGACTACTAATAAGGTGGTGGCAATTTTTGAACCGGAAATAATTGACAGCACTCCCAGCATAAAACCAATATAAATACTGCCCCCTTCGCCCAAAAATATCTTAGCCGGTTGCCAATTAAAGAATAAAAAACCGGCCAAAGCGCCGGCCAAAGCCAACGCCATAATACCGGTGCCAGACAAGGGTACATCCCAATTTAGACTTAAAATAAAAATTATCAAGGCGGCGATAATACCGATACCGGCTGCCAAGCCATCAAGTCCATCCAAAAATTTAGTGGTGTACATCATTCCCATGAGCCAAGCAAAAGAAATCAGCCAGCCAACTGTTGGTATTAAATAAATAATGCTATTACTGGGACCGCCTAAGGGATTAGTAACATAACCGATTTTAATTCCTGCCGAAAGCACAACTAAAGTCGCTAACAGCGGCCAAATAATTTGTTGCCAGGGCTTTAGATTGAATTTATCGTCCAAAATCCCACCAATCATAATTAAAATTGAACCGCCAAAAATGGCTAATAAATAACCACCGGAAATCCGAGAAAAATTTCCCCAGCTGTTCCAATAAATAAAGCCAATGATCACAAAAAAGGAAATAAATACGGCCAATCCGCCGAGTAACGGTTTGTCAGTCGAGTGAATCTTTCTCTCCTTAGTACCGGCTCTATCAATAATTCCCAACTGCCAAGCCAGTTTTTTGACTATTGGCACCAATATCAAAGCTAGAGTCAACGACCCGACAAACGCCCCACCATAGATCAAATTGAAAAAAATATTCATAATTCAATTATATCACAAAATATAAAAGCCCCTGCCGCACCTGGTTTGTGCTTTTAAACGCGCCAAACGGCAAGCTTCAGCCGAGATTTCCATAACCACACCCAGAGCGCTAATCTTCAGGCCCAAAGCTTCGTTTTGGTGAGCCAAAACAAGCGCTTGAGTCATCGGCTGCCAATAAGCATAAAAAGGCTCCCTAAAGCCAAGCACTGAAACAGAACTAACCAGCATAATAAACCCTCCTTGATTTTCCCTTAATAACTAACCAGAATAACAAATACAGTCGCTAATGTCAATCTGGCCGGTTTTGCTTATTGATGAAAAATGACTTAACCATACAGACAATCCACTTCCAGTGCAACAATAAATGGATGATAACCACCATAGTTAAAATTAAACCGCTGTAATTGTGCCACAAAATAACCGACTGCCTCAATTCAACTACCTCGTAAGCCACGCCGCGGCCGGCACCGCCATCAGGCAAAAACCACCAGCGCCAAAAGCCGGTAATTGCTACCGCCAAAAATGCGACTAAACCCAAACTGTCAACGATAAAATTTATTTTTGCTTTATTGATTTTTATTGTTTTTTTGTTTATGGTTTTTAATCTAAACTAAATTTTTTGTAAAATTTTCATAACTTTTCCTGCTCTATCGCCTGACGGATATCGGACATTAAAGTTAAATAAAAATGTAAATTATTAAGGGTAGCCAGACGCAAAGCCAGAGGCTCCTTGGTTTTAAAAAGATGGTGCAAATAGGCCCGAGAATAACTTTTTAAATTACTGTCGTTTATCGGCTTGGTGTCGTTTTTGAATTTAGCATTAGTAATATTAACCGTCTGATAAAAACCATCCTCTAAGCCTTTATTTTTTCTAATATACAACCGGCCATGCCGCGCTTCTCTGGTAGGAATAACGCAATCAAACATATCCACCCCTCGTTTAACCGCCTCAATGATGTTTTCCGGCGTACCTACGCCCATCAAGTAGCGAGGTTGATTGGCGGGCATTTCCGGCGTCAGATAATCCAATACTTGATACATTTCTTGACTGCTCTCCCCCACCGCCAAACCGCCAATCGCATAACCATCAAAACCAATCTCTATTAGTTCTGCCAAACTCTTTAAACGCAAGTCGCGATAAACACCGCCCTGAACAATACCAAACATTAATTGTCCCCTTTTTAGCTTATTCTTAGCTCGCTTGGCCTGTCTAGCCCAATTGGTAGTAATTGCCACTGCCTCCGCCACCTTTTTTTTGTTGTCCTTAGCGCTCGGGCAAATATCCAGAATCATGGCAATATCACTGCCGATTACGCTCTGAATTTCCAAAACCTTCTTAGGCGTTAAAAGATGCTTACTGCCGTCTATGTGCGACCGAAACTCCACTCCTTGAGGAACAATCTTCCGAATATTGGACAAAGAAAAAACTTGAAATCCGCCACTGTCAGTTAAAATCGGCCCCGACCAACTCATTAAACGATGCAACCCGCCGTGTTTTTTTAGAACCGTCAGCCCGGGTTGCAGATAAAGATGGTAAGTATTGGATAGGATAATGGAAGCACCCAAACTTTCCAATTCATCGGGAAATAAATTTTTAACCGCCCCCTTAGTGGCAATCGGCATAAAAAACGGCGTCTTAATCCGCCCGTGAATAGTAGTTAAAACAGCCAGGCGTGCCCGACTTTTTAAAGAATTTTTTAAAAGCTTAAACATGAGTCTATTTCTAACTACTGGTCTACTCTACAATCCCGCTAACTGAACCTAAAATCGGATCAGTAAAAGCGGTGGTAATCGCCTTGAGTCCTTTATTAATTTCAGCCCCGGTCTGTGAATCTTTAGCGGACAATGACAGATTAGAAACCAAAATCAAAACTCGACCCAAATCACTGGACTGCGGCTCGATGCTGACATTAAAAGTCGCCTCGGTATTTTGAGCCGATTTAACCAATCGAGAAATGTACCAGGTAAGCTGGCGCGCTTTACTATCATAAACCAAATCGCCGGTGTTATGGGTTTCTTTATCGGCCCACTCTACATTGGCCGGCAAAGACGCCACTAATCGAACATCTTTGACATCATTTAAATTATTAATCAACTCCAGTTTAATATTATAAGTGGAAACCTCGCCAACTTTGGGTTCAATGGGACCCAAACCCAAAGGAATATTATCCTCGCTATAATATCTTGCTCCCGCATTGACCCCTAAATCAGAACTGACCAAATTAGTAATGGTTTTAGTCCTAATAACCGCCTGACTGCCGCCAACCTGTTCGATTGCCGCCTCAGCATAACTGCTGACGCTAAATTTGGCGATATCTTGATTAACCACCGCTGCCGCATCTTTAATTTTAATCTGCCAATTTATTTGACCTTCTTCGCCCGGTCCTAATCGTAATAACAAAGGAATATTTTTGCCATCCCAAACAATTGAATTGCCCTCCACCGCTCCGCCGGCTTCATCTTGAATGCTGTTTAAATCAAGAATCTGCGAATCAAAATTGGCTTTAATTTTTATATTTTCCAAATTGCTTTCGCCAGTATTTTTATAACTTAAAGAGTAAGTCAATAAATCACCAAAAGCCACCGGCTGGTCTTGAGCTGAACCATTGATAATCAACTGCATCGTTAACTGATCCTTAACTACTTCGGTGTTTAGAACTTGCTCTGACTGCGGATAATAATCAGCATCTTTTTTGATTTGAATCCTGACCTTAAAATCCTTAGTACCAGGCTCGGTAACAGCCGAATAATTGCCTTTAATCTTTATTTCTCCGCCCTGATCCGATTCAATACTGTCAATCGACCAAGTGTTGCTGAAGCCCTCCATCGGTTCTGGTTCGGCGCTGGCATAAATAAATCCTTCCGGGTAATCGGCCACCACCTGCAAATCAGTGAATGTTTCCTGACTTAAGTTTTTATAACTAACAATATATTCCACTTCATTATTGGCCAGGGCTTTATCGGGTCCATTGATATTCAAACTAATTACCGAGGAAGAAACCTTAATATCAACAATTGCGCTCTGCTTAAACTCGGCGTTCAAATTAGCCGGCTTGAAGGCCAAATGACCCTTAAAGGTTTGGACCGAATCAACCGGCGCAATAACCTTGCCGACAATTTCAATTTTTTGCGTCTCACCTACTCGCAAAACATTAAAGGTCCAAACATTATTATCTTCGTTTTCCGCTTCCGGCATCGCTTCGAGATACTGAAAATTATCAGGATATTCCAATTTCAGCTCCAAATTGTATAAATTAACTTTTTCCTTATTGGTGATCATAACAGTATAGACTGCTTCCTGACCGGACACGATGGTAATCGGCGGATCAATTTTCAGAGAAATTCGTTCATTGGTGAAGCTATCGTCCCCCCAATTAGTAAAAAACAAGAAACCGGCCACTGCCGCTGTCAACAAAATCGCTAAAACTGCTATCAACAAATACAATGCCGTTTTCCATTTGGACCGCTGAGTTTTTTCCAATTTGGTCATATCGGGTATTTGTCCATTACCATCGACATAAACGCCGGCCAATCCCCTATCCACATCAACACTGCTCTGCTGTTTGGGCGTCGCTGAAGTCGAGGTGGGTTTGTGAGAATCAACAACCGACACTATTTGCTGTTTGTCGCTACTATCTTTATTGTCAACCATTGTTATTTAAATTTATTTATTATTGAGAAGAAGCTAAGCCAATAAAATAAAATTTATCTTGATCTAGTTGGTCATAAAAATAAATTTTATTACTTTCGGCGGGAACCGTCGGATAAACCACTTGTTTGGTGACCGTCTCTGGATAAGTTATGCTGGTGCTAAATTCCCCATCGCCACCCGGCTGTTTTTGAACTAATAAACTGTAAGAGTCATATTGCTGTTGAGGCATGAAAGCGGCAAAAAAGCGCTCCCAGCCTTTATTGGCGGTCTGTTTAGCTGTTTCGGCCGCTAAATTGAGTTTGAAGGGTAATTTATACACCAATAGCAAATCCCCGGATTGTCCCGGCGCCAAAATCTGCCAATTGCCAAAGACGGTCTTGTTGCCCTCACGATAAATTCTGGTTTGAGAATCAGGATCAATTTCAGCACTATTTTCATTAAGCAGTTCTTCATCAACCATCAAGGGATAATCAACTTCTTTAAAATCAGTTTCCTTGGGCTGGCTAAAGCCGACTGCTTTAATCAATTGACTGCCGGCTGGCACATAAAATCGCAAATAACTGCGACTGGGATAATTGGTAAAATTTTCATCAACTGGTCCCAAATGACTGCGCCGAACAATCACTGAATCAATAACTGACCCATCGGCCATAATCTGAGCCTGATGATAAATTTGCTGTTTAATAATATTATCCGTCTTACCGCCGCCAATATTAGCAGAAACTAAACTAAAGTAATCCTTGTCAGTATCTTTCATTCCTCCATGCCAATTATTACTGGCGATAAAATTCTGCAATTCATCATCAAAAGAATAAATCAAGATATCCTTGGCGGTCAAACCCTGCTCGATTGCCGCCAATAAATTCAAAAACTCATCCGGCTCAGCGTCAAAAACCTCCGCCAATAATTTAGGTGCCAGATCACCAAGGATTTTTTTGGGCTGGTGTTCGCTATCATACTCAATTTCTACTTCTTTTTGAATCTCCATTTCAAAATTTGCTGCCGTTATTTTTTTCTGATATTCAGGCAAATCAATATCGCCAATTACCGTCAACAATTGACTAAGCCAATCAGAATTGACGGCAATCACCCCATCAATGGTCGGCCCGCCGCTTTTATTATAAAACCAAGCAATTTTTTCCGCTGACCTAGGCCAATCCGGCCACCAATTGGCATCTTGAAACTCCCAACGCGGATTGATCAATTGTAGCGGTTGAGGCGACTGAACCAATTCTTTCATTCCGGCCCGGACATCATAAGTTCCGCCAGCCGGGATATCAATCTTATCAATATTACCGGATTTAAAATCAATCAAAGCAAAACTGCCCATAAAACCGCCCGTCGCCCTTAACTCGTTATCATTTTGAAAAACAAACAAATAACGCCTCAATTGGTTATCACCCAAAAAATTAACCGCAAAATCTATGGCTGAATTCAACTGCCTGAGACTGTTAATAAACAGCGGCAATTTTTCTGCCAAAACAGTAAATTGAGCCTGCTTATCCAAGGGTAAATTGCTCGTCTTAATTTTGGTTAATTTGTCTTCGGCCAACTCCAATTCTCGCAACGCTACTTGACTATATTGGCCAAATGATTTTATTTTCCCCGTTAAGCTTGAATCAGTATCGGCATTAATAGCTTCCAAGCCAACCAATAAATTTTCTCCCGCTAGTGACAAGTGGTCGCCCAAATCAAGCATATTTTTGCCACTTTTGAAAGTATTACCCAGAGGGAGCGTCTCGGCAATGACCGTTAAAAATGATTCAATATCGGTCAACTGTTCCTGGGCAGAAACAAAATTCTGGTTAGCGGCCGCTAAGTGTTCCTTGGCTGAAGAAAAATTAAAAAACTTTAACTGCTCACTGGCCAAATCCAAATTCGACAACGCCTCTTCGGCTTGACCCAAAACCGCTCCTTTAGCCAATTTAATTTCCTGCCAATAATCAAAACTCTTAATCGGCAGGGCGATTATCAGGCATAAACCGACAAAAACAGCCAGCGGTTTCCAAAATAAACCAGCCGGGCTGGAATTATTAAAATCAACCACTGGCTGGACTGGCTCGGCTTTGGCTAACGGTGTTCGTTCGATTTGACCAATTCTAAAATCAACAATCGCTTGACTGACAGCAGCCTTGGGCCGATAGTCAAAATCAATCACTTCATCATGATTGATAAAACCGATTTTACCGGCCCAGTCATAAAGTAACTCCCCGGAAAACAAAATAATCTGATAGAAAAAATTACCGACAAAAATAAGCAAATTAATCACTGATACTTCTTGCCAGCGGCTGAGTGTTTTTGAGGTTTTTTTGCCTCGAATTAGCGGTAAATTCGGGGACAGATCAACTCGGCCCCAAAATTTTCTTTTCCAATAAGTTACCTTGGCTGAAATCAGCTTCAAAAAATTAATAAATTCACTTTTTTCGAAAGCCACCAATTCAAAAATATAAAACTTAGATAAAATATCCGCGCCCGGCAACTGATCATAATAATTACCCTCTATTCCCAAGAGAGATGGCCTAACTCGCTCGATGAATTTGGCTTGGGATAAATCCAACAAATATGGCGAACGATAAGAATCGAGAGGATTTTTGGCCACAATGACGGAAACCTGCCGATTTTTACCGCCAATAGCAATTTTTTTATCATTAATTAAAAAATCCGTCTCGGCTGACGCTAAAAATCGACCAACACTCTGATTGTTTTTAGTTGGTTTGATTTTATTCGCCCTCACCGAAACGGACGTTTTTTTTCTGGTTTTTTTAACTGGACTTTTGACGTCCTTGCTTGCCTTTGCCACCGTGTTTAAAGTTATAAAACTTTTTTTATTATAACATAAAACAATAATTAAAAACAACTACCAACCAATTGGGGATAAAATAAATTTTTTAAGCTCAGGTCGCCATCAAGAAATAACTAATTTCCTTTAAAAATTTGACGATAAATATTCAAAGTATTTCTAGCTAAAACAGACCAAGAATATCTTTTTAGATTCTCCCGTCCGCGTCTAATTAGATCCTCTCTTAATAAATGATCATGTAAAACAGTTTTAATTTTTTGAGTTATTTCGTAAGGATCATTGGGATCAAAAAATAAAGCGCTCTGCCCAAGAATTTCCGGCAAACAGGTGGCATTGGAACTGACCACCGGCAAGTCATAACTTTGCGCCTCTAGCGGCGGCAAGCCAAAGCCCTCAATCAAACTGGGAAAAACATATGCTTCGGCGCCGGCATACAAGCAGGCCAAATCATTATCATCAACAAATCCGGTTAATATCACCCGACCAGTTAAGCCGCTATCGTCAATTTGCTGTTTTAATTTTTGATAAAAAAATGTTTCTTTACCGACTAAAACCAACTGTAATTGGTCGTGATCTTGAATCAAATACCTAAAGGCATGGAGCAAATTATCCAAATTTTTATGAGGGTAGGCCGAACCAACATAGAGCAGATAGTTATGGTTCAAATTGAAGCGTTCCAATACTTGCCGGCAATCACTGGAACGATCAAGCGGCGGATCATAGCCCTCATAAGTAATACTGATTTTTTCCGGTCGGATTTTAAGTGAATTAACAATGTCATCTTTGCTAAATTGGGAAACAGTAATAATGGTCGCCGCTCGTTTAGCCGCTGATTTGACAGTTAAACGATAGAAAAAAAGCTTTAATCGATAAAGAACCAATGGTAAAGTAGTGGCCCGGCTATCAGGATAATGAGAAATAATCAAATCATGAATAGTCACTACAAATGGCCGACGATAAAACCAAGGCACATTAAAATGAGGAAAATGAACCAAATCCAATTTATATTTAGCAAGAAGATAGGGCAATTGCAGTTGCTCTTTCACCGAATAAACCGGATAATCGGCTAACACCTTTTTAAAATTAGCGCCGGGTACTTCAAACACAGCAAAACCGGCTCGGTCCAAAAAAATAAAATACTCATTTTTTCCGTCAATCGCCGCCAAACCTTCAATTAATTTCTGGATATAGCGACCAATGCCGGCATGGCCGGGTCCATATAACCTGGCGTCAATACCAATTTTTAAGTGAGTTATTGACTGATCAACTTTCATAATTCTTGTTCAAAAATTTGTAAAGTCTTTCTAGCGGTTTTCTGCCAACTGAACTGTTGAGCGCGCTCCAAGCCCTGATTAATAAGCTGCGCCCGAAAACGGCTATCAGTCCGTAAACAATTAATAGCTGCCACTATTTCTCCCTGATTATAGGGGTCAACCAATAACCCCGCGCGATCAACCACCTCCAATTGAGAAGAATTATTGGCCGCGATCACCGGACAGCCGCAGGCCATCGCCTCCATAATCGGCAAACCAAACCCTTCATAATATGACGGGTAAAGAAAAATTTCCGCCAAATTATACAAAGCCGGTTTATCGGCTTCGGCCACATAGCCAATTAATTTGATTCGCTTATCTTGATTAGCTAGGGTTCTGACCAATTTCGCTTTCCAACTCAACCCGCCGGCGATTACCAGGTGGTTATCCCCCTCAATATTTTTAAAAGATTCTATAATAGTTTCAATATTTTTACGGGGCTCCAAATTGCCAAGATACAAAATAAATTTTTCCGGTAAATTATACTTCGTCCTCACCGCCGCTAGAATTGGATCAGCTTTATCCAACTGACGATAGTGTTTACTAACACCCAACTGAACCACTCTAATTTTTTCAGCGGGGATACCTAATAAATCAACCAAATCTTCCTTAGTGTTATCGGAGTCAGCAATCAAAATATCAGCTTGTTTAATAACCCCCTTCCTTAAAACTAATTTTTGCCACAGTCGCATTTTCCAGGGGAAAAAATCGGAAAATTTTAAAAAAGACAAATCATGAACAACTAACACTCGCCGACAATTTGGGGACCAGGAAGCAAAATGCAAATTGGGCAAGAAAAACAAATCCACCCCACCAATCAGTTGGTCAAATTTGGGAAAATCAAAAAAATTAACCGCCAAATTAAATAGCTTATTCGGATAATTAAAGCCGCAATTAAAGGCATTGATTTGGGAAAACTCTGGCACGGTAGTTTTTTTTCGAGAATTATAAAAAAGCAGATACTGATTTTTTTGATCGAGCGCCAATAAATTTTCCAGTAAATGATAGGTATACCAAGACACCCCCGAATACCGATTATCCATCAATGACCGGATGTCGACCCCTATTTTCATCTCCAATCTTAGTTAATAAATTAAATATTTTCTGCTTGAATGTCTCCAGACTAAATTGTTGGGCGTATTCTTTGATTTGCATCGGATTATAGCGTTGGGGCTCAAAACGAATTATCCGATCAGCCAATTCCTCCCAAATCTGTTCATCAAAAAATTCTCCGCTTAAGCCCTCCTTAACTGTTTCAGTGGCGCCACCGGCGCGATAAGCAATAACTGGCCGCCCCGAAGCCATGGCTTCAATCGCGGTAATGCCAAAATCTTCTTCTTGAGGATTCAAATAAGCGATACAATTGGCGAATAACTGTTTTTTGGTCGCATCGTCAATCTTGCCTAAAAACTGAACATTGGGTTTAGCCATTCTCTTCAAGATTTTAAGCTCCGGGCCGATGCCAAACACTTTCAGTGGAATGCCCAACCGAGAAAATGCCCGGACCGCCAAATCAACTCGCTTATATGGCACCAGCCGACCACCAGCCAAATAATATTTTTTGGGGTGGTTGGAAATAAAAAACTCCTCCACCGCCACCGGCGGATAAATCACCTCGCTGTTGCGATTATAATATTTTTTAATTCGATTTTTGACTGTCTGAGAATTGGCCACAAAATAATCCACCCGATCAGCCGCCAACCGATCCCATTGTCGCAATTTTCTTAAAGTAAGCGGCAATATCAATTTAATCACCGAATTAACCCGCAACTCTTTGATATAAGAATAAGTATCCGTCCAAAGAAATCTGGTTGGCGTATGGCAGTAACAAATATGAACACTGTCCGGCCTGGTAAGCACTCCTTTGGCAAAAGAAGAGGCGCTGGAAATAACCACATCATAATCCATCAGATTACAATTTTCCATTGCTAAGGGCATCAACGACAAATACCACTGGTATTTAGAAACTCCCAAAGGAATATTTTGTAGAAAAGAAGTTCGAACATCCTGATCGTGAAAAAAACTATTGGTTCGTCTTCGGTCAAAAATCAAAGTAAAAATTGGCGCCTGGGGAAAGAATTCTTTAAGCACCTTAACGACCTGCTCAGCTCCGCCATCTTGAGCTAAGTGATCATGAACTAAAGCAATTTTTAATCGACCACTCGGGGTGAAATTATAACTGGTCATATATGTCCAGTTTAGCCAATTTACGATTCTTTGGCAAACAAAAAACGGCTCATCGCAACATGAGCCGTTAATCAAATGGCCTTATCTGATTAGTTCCAACCAGAAAATCGGCCAACACAGGCAAACCAGCGCTAAACTGGCCAGTACTGTTCTTCTTCTGACAACGCTCGGATTCTGATGACAAGCGATTGCCAGCAAATAAACAAACAAGCTACCGCCCATAGCTAAATAAAATCCCAATAACAGCCAAATCCATAACATTTTTTGCCCTCCTTTGTTTTTGCTTATTCTGCCTGGCGTCGCCTTAAAACAGCCACTGGAGTTTTAAACAAAATCATTAAATCCAATTTGGGACTCCAATTTTCCATATACCAAGTATCCAAGCGTATCTCTTCTTCAAAATCAAGATCAGAACGGCCAGAAACCTGAGCCATGCCGGTAATGCCCGGCCGAATGGTCAGTACTTTCCGATGGTGATTCTGATATTTAGCCACCTCCTCAACTTCATGAGGCCGCGGACCAACCAAGCTCATTTTACCCGCTAAAACGTTAAACAGTTCCGGCAATTCATCAATGCTAAAACGGCGAATAAATCGTCCCACTCGAGTCACTCGGGGATCTTTTTCAAATTTCATCATCGGAGTGCCGGCTCGAAGGTTTTTCTGATGATTTAAAAAACCTTCATCAAACCGATATTTATGGGCGTCTTTAACCATTGAACGAAACTTAAAATACTTAAACGGCCGACCCAAAGCGCCAATCCGCTGATAAGAAAAAAATAACGGCCCGACAGAATCAAGCTTAATCGCCACTGCCGTTAAAATGAAAACTGGCGAGAGTAAGATGATTAATAATAGGGCAACAATAATATCAAACAATCGTTTATAAACCCGCCCCCAGCCATCCAGCCGCGTCTTCTTAACTTCAACAATCGGCAAGCCGGCAATAGTATTGATTTCAAAATTGGTAATCGGCCAATCAAAAATATCAGCAACAAATTTTAGGGTGATATGATTGATATAAGAAAAATCATTCAAGCGATTAATTTCCTTACTGGACAATTGGGCCGTAACCACTAAAATCTCATCAAACTTATCCTGTTCGACCAATTGAGTCAAACGCGCCTCTGTATTCTTTTGAAAATCAGGAAAAGTCTCCACCACCCGATAGCCGGATTTCTTATCTTGCTGAAAATTAGCCGCCGCCTCCTGAGCTAATTGACCCTGGCCAATAATGATCAACCGGTGGACCCCCCAGCCGTAATAATATAAAAAATGCTGGACAAAACGAACAATTAGCCGGCCAGCCAACACTAGAACGATACTAAACAACCAACCAGCAATAATAATAAATCGAGAATCAAATAAACTGCGGCTAAAAAAGAAACCAAACATTAATAGCATCACCGCCGTTGAACAACCCAAAATTATTTTATAGAATTCATCAATCGCCCGTCTGGTACCGCGCATTGAATATAGACCGGCAAAAGCAAAGCTAACTAGCCAAAGTAAAGCCACCATTAAAACAATCCGTAAATAACTGTCAAAACGCAAATCAAAAATCACCGGCCTAATTTCCTGCACCGGCTCCCAATAGCGAGCATAAAAAGAAATAATTCCAGCCAACACCACCATTAAATAATCAATTGGCACCAAACTGGCGGAAATGGCAATTTCTGATCTTTTCATATTATAATTTTAACCAAAAATTCTAACATAATAAAGAAGGAAAATCAAGAATAAAGCCTTCTCTTACCCGCAATCATTGACAAATATTAAAATATTTGATAAAATAATTTTGTCCAAACAAGCTGGATGACTGCTCGGTTTTAGCTTTAAACGCTTTGACCGGGAGGAAAGTCCGAACACTCTTTCCGTTTTTTTCGGAATGTCGTGGTAGTGGCTAACGGCCACCCAGGTCGTCGCAAGGCGGTCTGAGGACTAGTTCCACAGAGACAATACTATCCCGAGCAATCGGGACAAAGGTGAAAAGTGTGAAGGTGTTTTAAATTGGGCTAGAGATATCTCCTCAACTTAAAGCTACTTCACTCGGCCTCTGGCGACAGAGTGCCCGTGGTAAACTCTACCTAGTGCAACCCCAAATCTAGTCGGGGGCTCGAGCTGGCCAGTAATGACCAGCCCAGATAGATAGTCATCGCTCTGATTATTGTCAGAGTACAGAATTCGGCTTATAGGCTTGTTTGGACCAATTAAAAACCAACCCAATCATTTGGGTTGGTTTTTGCTTTAATGCTTTTTAGCAGTTATGTTCGTCAAGCGCCTCATTGACCAAACGATCTGCTTCTTTATTATCCTCGCGAAAAACATGTTTAAAATTTATTTTGTCAAAAGCCTGAGCCAAATTCCAAACCTTGACAAATAATGGCGCGATGCCGGCGTTTTTGACCTTATACTCCCGATTTAATTGTTTTACTACCAATTCCGAATCAAGATAACAATCCACCTCGCCAACCCCGGCTGCTCGGGCTTTTTCTAACCCCAAGATTAATGCCTGGTATTCCGCCTGATTGTTGGTCGCCTCGCCAATATATTGCTTATAAACCCATTTTTGCCCAGCAATTTCCAAAACCACCCCAATGCCCGCCGGTCCAGGATTGCCCCGAGCTCCCCCGTCTGTATGCAAAATCGCTTTCATAAGTTATAAAATTTTTATTTTTAATTTCAGATCCGCCCCGACGTTTTACGAATTTCCCAACTTTTTGACCTTATGGACTAACTACTCAACCTTAAATCCATCAATTTTAGTTGCAACTCCCGATTGCCATTCCATTCGTTCACCCCCAATTCAAAAACAATATCAATTTTATCGCCTACTTTCAGTTTAGCACACCAATCGCCAAACGAAAAACCAATCAATTTGTGTTTAGCCGGCGAACCATTTTGACTGACAATCACCTTCAAATGTTGGCCGTCATTTCCGACTGGATAAAGTTGTTCTATATTCAATTGCCGAATAAGAAATAATGGCGACAAATTGCCTTCGCCAAAAGGAGCGAATTTTTCCAACTCACCGACTAAATTCCAATTAACTTCTTCAAGATTAATATCTGCATCAATGTCAACAATAGATTTTAAATCTTCCTTAGTAATCGCCTGATTGGCCAATTGGGATAAACTGTCTTGAAATTTTAGAAAATTATCTTGGCCGGAAACAGAAAAACCGCAGGCCTGGCTGTGACCGCCATAACGTTCCAATAAGTGGTCATTTTTCTTTAACGCGGCGGTAATATCAAAAACCGAAATACTGCGGCCGGAGCCAACGTACTTCCCCCCCTTCTTGGTCGCCTCCTGTTGTCGGGACACTGCCAAAACCGGCCGATGATGACGATCGCACAAACGGCCAGCAACCAGTCCCAAAATACCGGTCGGCCAATCGTCACCAACCGTCCAAAGAATTTTATTTTTTTCCACTTGCTCAATTACCTGCTTATCCGCCTCCCTTAATATTTTATCGGTCAAATTCTGTCGATCTTTATTGTTCTTCTCCAAAATATCAACCAATTTGGCTGCTACTGACACTGAATCAGTGGTCAACAAATCAAAAGCAACCGAAGCGTGATTAATTCGGCCGGCGGCGTTTAATCGGGGCACAATTCGCCAACCGACATATTGACTGTCAATTTTTGCCGAACCATTAGTAGCTTCAATTAATTTTTGCAAACCCGGTCGCCGGGTTTGATTTAAAACAATTAAGCCATATTTTACCAATACCCGATTCTCTCCGATTAGCGGCATAATGTCGCCAATAGTAGCGATTGCCACTAAATCCATAAGCCATTTTTCAAATCCGGCTGGTAATTTAACCGGAAAATCAAGCTGCTCCTGACTGATAGCCAACGCCTGACAAAGTTTAAAGGCCACCCCGGCGCCGGACAAAAAAGGAAACGGATAACCCGAATTTTTGACCATTGGGTTAATAATGGCCAGCGCCTGAGGCAAGGTGGGCGGCTCTTGGTGGTGGTCAGTAACAATCACCGCCACGCCACCTTGATTTAAAATTTCAATTTCTTCTTTATTGGCGATTCCGCAATCAACCGTAATTAACAACTGAAAGCCTTGATTAATAATCCGCTTAACCACTTTTTGATTGAGACCATAACCCTCAGTATCTCTGAAGGGAATATAAATATCAACATCGGCGCCAAAAGCCTTTAAGGTGGAGAATAAAATCGCCGAAGCGCAAACCCCATCAGCATCATAATCACCGTAAATCATTATTTTTTCCTTTTGACGGATGGCCGCAAAAATTCGCCCGACTGCTTGCTCCATATCACTGAATAAAAACGGACTATGGCTATGATCGTCATAACTAGGGTTAAGAAAATCATCAATCGCGGCCTGGCTAGTCAAACCGCGATTAAACAACAGCTGAACAATAATATTATTCAGCTCTGGAAATTGATCGATTATTGAACGGTCAGCAACCGGTTTAACCAACCATCTTTTTTCCATAAGTTAATTTTGACAATTTTAAACAGTTACGTTATTATTTTAATATGAAAAAATCCAATAAAAAAAATACCCTTAAAACAGTCTGGACGATTATTGTTTTACTGATGATATTTTCAATGGTCTTTTTCTCAATTATGCCGCTATTCTACTAATGGACAAATATCTGAAAATTGTTTTAATCCCGAAACTTCGGGATTATTTTTTTAATACCGCCAAAAAAGTTTCCGCGGGAATATCCACTTTGCCCAAATTCATCATTTTCTTTTTGCCCTTTTTCTGTTTTTCCAATAATTTGGCGCGCCGACTCCAATCGCCGCCATATAATTTAGCAGTTACATCTTTACGCAAAGCGGACAATCTTTCAGCGGCGATAATCTTACCGCCAACCGCCGCCTGAATTTTGACCATAAATTGCTGACGGGGCAATTCATTTTTTAAAACATTGACAATACGCTTACCTACCTGATGAGCGCTATCCTTGTAAGTGATCAATGAAAGCGCATCTATTTTTTCCTCGGCCACCAAGATGTCCATTTTAATCACTTCCGCCGCTTGATAAACATCAAAATCATAATTCAGACTGGCATAACCAGAAGAAATCGACTTGAGCTTGTCATAAAAATCCACAATCAACTGAGTCAAGGGAATGCGGTAATGTAAAATAGCCACCTCCTGATCAAGATATTCCGTGTTGAGATATTCACCCCGTTTTTCAGTGGCCAATTGCATGATTGGGCCAATATACTGCTGGGGGGTAAAAATATCCACGCGCATTATCGGCTCTGCCACTGCCTCAATATAAGTGGCTTCGGGTAATTCCGCCGGATTATAAATCATTTTCTCCACGCCACTCTTAAATTTTACCCGAAAAGCGACACTGGGCACGGTCACCACCAAATCCAAATCAAATTCCCGCCGCAGCCGCTCCTGGATTATTTCCAAATGGAGCAACCCCAAAAACCCGCAACGAAAGCCAAAGCCCAGGGCCGGCGAATTTTCCGGCTCATAACTCAAAGCGGCGTCATTGAGCTTCAATTTTTCAATCGCTTCCCGCAGACGGCCAAAATCGCTGCCATCTTTACAGAAAAAACCGGCAAACACCATCGGTTTAACCTCTTTGTATCCGGGCAAAGGCTTGGAATCACTGTTTCTCAAAATAATCGTGTCACCGACCTTACATTGAGCCACCTCCCTCAAACCAGTGACAATATAACCGATCTCACCAGCAGTTAACTCGCCGGTTTTATAAAGCTTCGGATTAAAATACCCAACCTCCAAGGCTTCCGCGTTTGTACCATTAGAATGAAAACTTAATTTATCTCTAGTTTTGACTCGACCATCAAAAACTCTGACATAAGCGATTACTCCCTTATAATCATCATAAACCGAATCAAAAATAAGGGCCCGCAAAGAATTGGCTTGGCCCTCGCGGGGCACCGGCACCTTATTAATCACCGCCTGCAAGACTTCAGCCACTCCCTGGCCAGTTTTGGCAGACACTTTATAAATATCCGCCGGCTGGCAACCGATCAGGGAACAGATTTCCCGCTCCACTCGTTCGACCTGGGAATTGGGTAAATCAATCTTATTGATAACCGGAATAATTTCCAAATTGTGCTCCAAAGCCAGATATAAATTGCCTAAGGTCTGGGCTTGTACCCCCTGGGTGGCGTCAACCAAAAGTATTGCCCCTTCCACCGCCATCAGACTACGGGAGACTTCATAAGTAAAATCCACATGGCCAGGAGTGTCTATCAAATTAAGTTCATAATTCTGATAATTCATCCTGACCGGCTGGAGCTTGATAGTGATGCCGCGCTCCTGTTCAATGTCCATCTGATCCAGCACCTGTTGGTGCATTTTTCGTTTATCAATAGTGCTGGTAATCTCCAGCATCCGGTCGGCCAAAGTGGATTTGCCGTGGTCAATATGGGCGATAATGCAGAAATTCCTTATTTGTTGGTTATTGGTCATAAAAATAATGGATAATACTAACAAATTGTACCAATAATTAGGTATAAAATCAAGGGAATGGAAAACGAATTTAAAATTAAAAATAGAGACATTATCCGCAATGTCTCTACAATCATAAATACATTTTGAAAACCAAAATCACACTCCCTCGCCTTCTCTGGCCACATCCTCGGCAACGGCCGGACTGACTTTTTTGAGCAGCTTCTTTTTCATTGCCGAAACAAAAATTGCCATCTCTTCCATATTCAACAGCCAACCCAATAGCCAATAACCGGCCAAGCCGCCCAAACCAGCCAGCAGCCCCTGGGCAAAAATGCCCAAAAACTTTTCTGTCGGCACAATCAGATTAAGGAGCTGGAGCAGGCTATAAGTGATTAACCCGGCACCCAAAGCGGAAAATAAAATCCGCAAGGAGGAATCAATAATTTTACGGCCGTCCAGTCGGCCAATTTTAAATCGCAGCCAAATTAATAACAAAATCAAATTAACTATTGACGAGACCGAAATCGCCGCCGGCAGAGCCAAAATCCGTAAATCCGCCACTAGCCGTAAATCAGAGATTTTCAAAATAGCGGCCGTAAAAAAAGAAAAATCATTATCAAAACTAAACACCCAACAAAAAAACAGTAAGGCAATCAAATTAACCGCCAAAGAGACCAGGCCCAAATAAAACGGAGTCTTACTGTTCTGTAAGGCATAAAAAGCGCGAATCAATAAGGGCAAAACGCTTTGAGCAAATAAGCTTAGGGCAAAAATAGCCAGGCTGGCGGCAGTTAGCCGAGTATCCAGCCAACCGAACTCGCCCGCCCCCAAAATAACGCGGACAATCTGCGCCCTAAGCACATAAAACAAAACTGACACCGGCACAATTAAAAATAAAATCTGACGAAAAGTGGAAGAGAGGGCAACCACAAAATCCCCTAAGTCCTTTTTGACAGCCAAGACCGATAAAGTCGGCAAAGCGGCCACAGCAAAAGAAACACCAAAAATCCCCAAGGGAAAACTTTGCAAATTATTGGCCAAATTGAAAATCGCTAACGAACCGGCCGCCAAAGTGGAAGCCATCATAGTCACTAGCAAAATATTCAACTGATTTAATACTAATGTCATTGTCCGCGGAATAGTCATTCTGCCGACCCGCAAAACATTTTTATCGCGCCAATTTAATATCGGCCGATAGCGATAGCCTGAGGAAAAAACCGTCGGCAACTGAATCAACAAATGCAACAGGGCGCCGAACACTACGCCCCAGGCCAGGCCATAAAGCCCCCACTCATCAACCAAATAAATCGCGCCGACAATAATGCCGATATTATAAAATATCGGCGCCAAAGAATAAACGAAAAATTGCTTGAATGATTGGAGAATTGAACCCAAGACCGCTGAAATGCCCAATAACACCGGGCTTAAAAACATAATCCGTGACAAAGATACCACGAGCGCCAGTTTCTCAGCAGAAAAACCGGGCGTAATTAAAGGAATAATTTGTTCGGCAAAAACAAAAAATAAACCGCAAATCAGCAATAAGCCAATAATAATAAAGTTAAGCACGCTATTAATCAATCGCCAAGCTTCCTGTTTTTTACGATTCAATGGCGACGCTTCTGCCAACAAGCTGGTAAAAACCGGAATTAACCCAGCAGAAATCGCTCCCAAAACCACCAAATTATACACCAAATCCGGCAACCGAAAAGCAGCATAATAAATATCCAGAGTGTCGCCGGCGCCAAAATGCGAAGCTAAAATTCTATCCCGAAAAACACCCAGTAGCCGGCTAACCAAAGACAAGGCACCAATAATAATCGCTGCCGAGGTAATAGTCCGGGACTGAGAATTGATAATGTTTTTGAATTTGAACATTATTTACAGTGACAGTAAGTCTGAAAACTAGCTCAACTTAGATTGAGCAATCAAGGCTATTACTACTCCCACAAAAATAATGCCAAAAACAACATAAACCATAAAATAAAATTTTAATTTTTTAAGATAAAATTTTCAATAAATATCATTGGCTGATTATCCTGGCATCCACAATCTTGGCGCCCTGGCCTTTGGCGCCGACCATCACCGGGTTAAAATCCACCTCAGTAATCCGTGGCAATTGGCAGGCGGCCTTACCCAACCTGACCAAAATATCGGCCAAGGCCTCAATATCCAAGGGTTTCTGGCCGCGAGCGCCGGCCAAAATCTTGGCGACTTTTAATTCTTTAATCATCTCTCTGGCAACCGCCGGACCAAAGGGCGCTATTCGAAAAGAGACATCATTGAACACTTCCGCGTAAATGCCGCCAGTGCCAACCATTACTAACGGACCAAATTGCCTATCTCGCTTCATTCCAACGATAATCTCAAAGCCGGTCACCATCTCGCCAATTAAAAATCCGGAAACGGCAGGAATATTTTTCTTCATTTGTTTTACAGCTCGCTCTAATTCAATAACGGATTTAATGTTCAATTTGACCCCGCCAACATCAGATTTATGCAGCGCCTTGGGCGAAACGACTTTGACTGCTATGGGCCAACCAATATTTTGAGCCGCCGCCTCAGCTTCAGCCAAATGGCGGGCAAAAACAGCGCGATGAAAATTAAATCCCCAGGGCTTCAATAACTGTCTGACTTCTATTTCGGTCAATGTTTTTTTGTTTAATATTTTAGGCGTCTTACTGCTCGTTAGCGGCTTAATTGTTGGTTTAGTTTTCAGATTATTTTTTTTCCATTGGTTATAACGCCACATCTGGCCCAAGGTGGCAACTGCTTGATTGGGAAAAGCATAAACCGGCAGTGAATAACGGCTAAAAAGTTCATAATGGGGAGTAATGCTGGCCTCGCCCATAAAACAAGCCAAAACAGTTTTTTGACTCCGACGACTAATTTGGCCGACTGTCTTAGTAATAGCGGCAATATCGGTCATTTTCTGCGGCGTCAAGGCAATAATAATGGCATCAATCTTGTCATCCTTCAGCGCTTGCTCTAAAGCCAACTGGTAACGATCGGCCGTGGCATCGCCCAAAACATCAATTGGATTTTTAACGCTGGCCGCCTCAGGCAATCCAGCCTTAAGCTTTTTTTGGCTAGTCACCGATAAAGACGCCAAGGTTAGACCATTAGCCGGCAACAAATCAGTTAGTAGCACGCCCGGCCCGCCAGCATTGGTAATAATGGCGACGCGATTGCCCCTGGGTAACGGTTGCAAAGAAAAACCCTTGGCTAAATTGACAAAATCTTCCAGATCCTCGGCCTCGATCGCGCCGACCTGATTAAAAACCGTTCTATAGGTTTGAGCGGAACCAGCCAAGGAACCGGTGTGGGATGATACGGCCTGCTGGCCATGTTCGGTTTTACCAGCCTTTAACACCACAAGCGGTTTTTTACGGCTCAAAGCGCTGGCTATCTCCATAAATCGAGTGCCGTTTCTGACATCTTCCAAGTAAGCCATTGCCACTTTGACTTTCTTATCCGTCATTAAATATTCCAATACCTCAGACTCATCAATGTCCAACTTATTGCCTAGGCTGACAAAATAAGCCAAGCCTAATTTCTGGGCTTGAGCCAAATCCAAAACAGCCGTCCCCAGAGCGCCGGATTGAGACAAAAAAGCAATCTTGCCAACCGCTGGTGCGGTTTTGGCAAAAGAAGCGTTAATTGGCAATAAATTGGAAATATAACCCAAACAATTCGGGCCAAGAATTCTAATTTGATATTTCTGGGCAATTTTTTCAACCTGTTTCTCCAATTTCATTCCGACCGGCCCCAACTCCCGAAAACCAGCCGAAATAATCACAATATTAGCGCATTTTTTCTTACCGCACTGCTCCACGGCCTTGGGAACAAACTGAGCCGGAATAACAATAATTGCCAAATCAACAGCCCTAGGCACTTGCAAAATTGAGGGATAGGCCGGTAAGCCTTCAATATCTTTATCATCCAGATTAATCGGATAAATTTTGCCGCCAAAACTATTTTTCAAATTGACCACAATGTCATTACCCACCTTGCCCGGCTTGGCCGAGGCGCCAATTATCGCCACTGACTGGGGATTAAAAAAGGAGTCTAAACTGGTTTTATTTTTAATTGGCATAGGGCCCTGGTTTATGATTTTCCTTTTTTATTTTATCATAATTTTCCAGATAAAAAAACAGCTCAACATATTTGAATATTATTTCTTCATTAAAACAGGCGCCATTTAGGCGCCTGTTTTTGAAATAAGGTATGCTAATCAACCGATTATTACTTGGTGGTCTTCTCTTTTATGACTGCCTGCGCCGCCGCCAATCTAGCAATCGGCACTCGAAATGGGGAGCAAGAGACATAAGTGAAGCCCTCGCGGTAGCAAAATTCGACCGAAGCCGGATCGCCACCATGCTCGCCGCAAATGCCAATTTTTAAATCCGGTTTGACGCTGCGGCCCTTACGGACGGCAATTCTGATCAGTTCGCCGATTCCTCGCTGATCCAATGATTGGAACGGATCAATATCATAAATCCCCTGACTGACATATTCCTTCAAAAATTTGCCAGCATCATCACGACTAAAGCCGGCGCCCAACTGAGTCAAATCATTAGTGCCGAAAGAAAAGAAATCAGCCTGCTTAGCAATTTCATCAGCCGTGACCGCCGCTCGGGGCACCTCAATCATTGTGCCTATTTTATAATTAATTTTCGAATCCGCAGCTTGGAGTTTTTGCTCAATAATTTCAACAACCCGCTTCTTGATTATCTCCAATTCTTTAGCCGTACCAATTAAAGGAATCATAATTTCCGGCTTAACTTCGGTTTTACGACCGCATTTGGGACAATCTTGTGACACTTCAAGCGCCGCCTCAATAATTGCTGTCACCTGCATATCATAAATTTCCGGATAAGTAATTGCCAACCGGCAGCCGCGATGACCTAACATCGGATTGAACTCATGTAATTCGGCAATTTTGGCTTTTAAGGTGCCGGCATCCACTTCCATTTCTCGCGCCAAATCATAAATATCTTTTTCCTCAGTCGGCAAAAATTCATGCAGCGGCGGATCCAATAAACGAATCGTAACGCCAAAACCGTCCATAGCATGGAACAAACCAATAAAATCTTCCTTTTGATAAGGCAATAATTTAGCCAACGCTTTTTGCCGGCCTTCAATATCAACTGCCAAAATCATTTCCCGGACTGCTTTAATTCTATCACCCTCAAAAAACATATGTTCCGTCCGGCATAAGCCAATGCCTTCCGCGCCAAATTTTCTGGCCACTTGGGCATCATGAGGGGTATCGGCATTGGTCCGAACACCCAAAGTTCTAATCTCATCGGTCCAATTCATAATCGTGGCGAAATCACCGCTCATTTCCGGATCACGGGTAGTCACCTTGCCCAAATAAACCCGACCATCGCTACCATCCAGGGTGATAAAATCACCTTCTTTAACGACTACACCCTTGCTTTTAATTGTAAGTTGCTTATTTTTTTCATTAATGTCAATATCAGCACAACCGGCAACACAGCAAGTGCCCATGCCTCGGGCCACAACCGCCGCATGAGAGGTCATCCCGCCTCGGGCAGTTAAAATACCTTTGGCGCTGTGCATACCGTCAATATCTTCCGGCGAAGTTTCCAGCCGCACCAAAATCACATCCAGGCCTTGTTGGGCCTTATCATACGCTTCCTGGGCGGTAAAAACCACTTGACCGACCGCCGCGCCCGGTGAAGCCGGCAGCCCCTGGGCAATTTCTTCCGCCTGTTGCTTAGCCACCGGATCAATCTGCTTATGAAGCAATTTATCCAATTGTTCGGCTTCTATCTTTAGCAATGCTTCCTCTCTGGTTAATTTACCCTCATTAACCAACTCAACCGCGATTCTAACCGCGGCAGCGGCAGTGCGCTTGCCATTTCTGGTTTGCAAAATAAACAACCGACCATTTTGAATGGTAAATTCCATATCCTGCATATCCCGATAATGATCCTCTACTTTTTTACAAATATCGACCAGCTCCTGATAAATTACTGGATTTTGCTCTTTTAGGGCATTAACCGGCTGGGGTGTCCGAATACCAGCCACCACATCTTCGCCTTGGGCATTCATTAAGTACTCGCCATAAAATTCATTTTCACCGGTACTAGGATTACGAGTAAAGCAAACGCCAGTGCCACTCTCCTCGCCTAGATTGCCGAACACCATTGCCTGAATATTGACCGCCGTACCAATCAATCCCCTAATATTGTTAATCTCGCGATAACGAATAGCTCGATAATTATTCCAGGAATCAAACACCGCATTAATCGCCAATTTTAATTGCTCCTTGGGGTCCTGAGGAAAATCAAGGCCTTTAATTTCCAATACTTTTTCTTTATACCGCCTGATTAATTCCTTTAAATCGTCAGCGGTTAAATCAGTGTCAAACTGAACACCCTTGGTATCCTTGACGTTCTCCAGTATTTCTTCAAATTCCGCAGAATCAATGCCTAAAACAACATTACCAAACATCTGAATCAAGCGCCGATAAGAATCAAAAGCAAACCGCGGATTGCCGGTTTTTTGAGCTAAGCCCAGCGCCGACTGATCATTTAAGCCCAAATTTAGAATTGTATCCATCATACCCGGCATTGACGAAGCCGCACCCGAACGGACCGATACCAACAAAGGATCAACCGGATCGCCAAATTTCTTACCCATATTCCGCTCCAATTCCGCCAATTTCTCATCGACCTGTTCCAGCGCTTCCGACGGATAAACTTTATTATTCTGGTGATAAAGGTCGCAAACCTCGGTAGTAATAGTAAAACCGGGCGGCACATTAATTCCCAAAGCGCTCATTTCGGCCAAATTTGCGCCCTTGCCACCCAAAATCTCCTTCATTTCCTTGTTTCCTTCTTGGAAGGAATAAACATACTTTTTTTCAGACATAACGATTGTATGATTAAAATTTAGAAATTAAAAACTGGTTAATTCCTGTTGCCACTTTTTAATCTCCAACTTCAGCATTATTTAAGCAAACAAAAATGACAGGCCATCACTGGTCTATCACCTTCCAAAATTTATACGCTAGCGCGTTATTTGCCTCTTGGAAAGCAAGCCATTCTGGGCGCCGATTTGAGCGACAACGGAGGCGGAATTATTTATCCCCCAGCGCAGGGCGTCCTTAATACTTTTACCATAAATCAAAGCACTTGTAAAGGCGGAGTTAAAAGCATCGCCCACGCCAACCGTATCCACATTCTTACTGGAGCGCGCTTTCAGGAAATAATACTTCTGCCCGTCATAAGTATAAGCGCCGGCCGCGCCATCAGTAATTACTACCACCCGAGGGCCCAAACCATGAAGATATTTCAACAAACTCTTGATATTTTTCAATTTCTTGAATTCTAAAGCCTCATCGCGATTCAGAAACAAAACCTCAATCTTAGGCAAAAATTTCTTGACCCGATCAATTGACGCCAATTGCTGCGAACCCGGATTCCAAGCTATTTTTTTCTTATAGGCCGTTAAATTTTTTATTATTTTCTCCCAGCCGAGCGCCGGCAATGATGACACATAAAACCAATCTGTACTATAATTTGCCAACTTAATATCGCGAAATGACAAATCATCATTGCTGCCACGGTAAGTGAACAAAATATGCTCTTTGGCGGGATTATTAATAGTCAAAATCATGGAAAAGCCAGTTTTTTTTGTTTGATCAATTTTGATTAAGGCTGTCTCTATTGATTTATCTTTAAGGTTTTTTAAAACCGCCCGTCCGTTTTCATCATTGCCCAATCGACAAACAATCCCGACTTTTAAGCCTACCATAGTAAATGACACCGCAGTATTAGCCGCCCCGCCACCAAAATTAAAATATAAATCATCGGCCGTAATTTTGGCGCCATACTCAAAGGCCAATAATTTTTGTTTAGTCAAATTACTGGTTGTTACCAACTCGCCCTCACCGGAATAAAACATAATATCACGCGTGGCGCCGCCAATACAGATTACATCCAATTTTTTGATTTTATTTTTCCTCATTCTGAAATAAAAAATTAATTATGCTTATTTTTTTCCTGCTTCTTTGCCGCTTTCGCCCAACCATCAATCGGTAACTCAATAAAAAAGGCTGTGCCCTTACCCTCTTGAGAATCAAACCAAATCTTGCCTCCCCCTTTTTCCACTGCCAGTTTAATTAAGTATAAGCCCAGACCCGAACCTTCGGTCACTTTCTCTTTGGCGTTGTCTGCCCGAAACAGCCGGGTAAAAATTTTGTGCTGCTGGTGCTGTGGAATACCCATGCCAGTATCTCGAATTTCAATAAATAATTTAAGCCCCTTTTGGGCAATCGTCAAATACACCTTGCCCTGATCGCGATTATATTTAACGGCATTGGACAATAAATTTTGAAAAATAATCCGCAAAAATTTGGCGTCTGACTTAATCGGCTTAAGCCTAGCGTCATAATCTTTGATTAACTTAACATTTTTCAATTTAATTTTCGGCGCCAAATCGCCCAACACGTCTTCGGCCAATTCCACCACATCAACCTTTTCAATATTGATTTCAATTGTACCCAAATCCACTCGCGAGACATTCAATAAATCATTGACCAATTCAATCATCCGCTGATTACCGTCATAAATTTCTTTTAGGTATTCCTTGAGCTCCTTATTGACGCCGCCAATATCACCGTTTAGCATCATCTCCGCATACCAATTAATTGCCGATAAGGGGGTCCGAAGCTGATGGGAGGCCAAAGACACAAACTCTGTTTTGGACCGATCAATCGCTTTTTCTTGAGTAATATCTTTTTCCACGCTAATAAAATACTTTATCCGTCTGGTCGTATCTAAGACCGGCGAAATTCTTAGCAAGGCATCATACTTTTCGCCGTTTTTTCGTTTATTCTCCAATTCGGCGGCAAAGGCTATCTTCCTGACTTTGACTGTTTGCCATAAATGCTCATAAAATTTCTTATCCATTAAGCCGCCCCAGAGCTGATTACTGCCGGCTTTTTTGCCCAGCACCTCTTTAACCTTAAAACCGGTAGTTTTCTCTAAAGCCCGATTAGCATAAAGAATCATCCCCTCTTGATCGGTGACAACAATACAATCGGAAATATTTTCCAAAATCAGAGGAAAAATTTCCTGATCTATTTTTTTATTTTTTCTGTTAAACATCGACTTTTAGTCGTGATTATCCCACACCAAAGCTTGTTCCGAGTACCTCGGAACAAGTCTTTGATATGTGATTAACGAGTAACGCTAATGGTCTGTCCTTGTTCGGCATCCGGAGCAGATACCGTGACTCGACCGGTGGTGGCATCCTGATAAATTTCATAACAAGCGCCGCCAGTGGCACAAGCGTTACCGGGATCAACCGGAATAGATACCAAATAAGTGCCATTTAACGTCAAAGGCGACAAATCGATCAATCCGCTGCAGGCGGTTGTGTTAGTAGCGCAAATTTCCGTCGAAGTGGTGGTAATGTTACCGGGCAAATTGCCATTATTGTCAATAGCATACTGATAAACCGCGTTCAAAATAGTATTGACATCAATGCTCCGCTGGGCGTTCCTGGTATCAGCCAATTGCTTACCCGGATTGATGGCAATAATAACAATACCGGCCAAGATGGCAATCGCCGCCACTACCAGTAAGATTTCCAGCAATGTAAAACCTCGCTGTTTGCTCATAATTTTGATTAGTTTATTAATTTATTATTAAAATTAAATCTTATCAACGACCTTTTGGGCTAAAATTGTTAAATGCCATATTGTCATATTATTAGAGACTGCTCTTATCTCCCCCTTCCCAACTTTACATATTTTGTTGGCTTGTTCACATTATACCATATTTTTTAATTGAAATCAGCCACTGGTTGCCAGCTAACAATATTAATCTGGGACGACAATTGATCAATCAATACTTGCTGACGGCTGACAGCTGAACCGACATAGGCAGAGGCCTTAATAGTAATCTTGCCGCCGGCTAATTGCTCCACCTGATAATCGCCGGCGCCGCTATCCAAAATCAAATTATAAGAGCCGGAAAAAGCCGGATTATTTTTGATATTGACCAGGGCCTGCTCAAGACAAGCATCATTAATCGCCCGGGCTTGGGCTAATTGATAAGCCAACAAATCATTTTGGGATTGACCGGCGCTAAAGACGAGTAAAGATACGGCCACGGCCAGACCGACAACACTAATTAATAAAACACTGACCAGACTGACCATGCCGGCGGCAGAATTATTTTTTGAGATTAAGCGAACCATAAAAAGTTTTGGCATAATTTAATTCCTGACGGTTATTATCATTAAGATACTGCAAAGTAAAACTAAACCTAACCAAGCCGGCGGTCGCGGGACGAGACAAATTAACAAATGATAAGGCGCTGGCAATTACCTGATTAGAATTAAGTTCAACCGGCGAATTAGCGCCTTCGATAATTCTGATTTTACCACCACTCAAATTAAAAACAACCGGATTAACTAGCGGCTCAATACTAGTAATAGACAAACTCGGAGCGCTGACGCCGGTCGCCGGACTATTAATTGCCTGGGCATCACTAATTGCCTGCTCCAGTAGTAAAATAATTTGCCGCCCCTGCTGTTCGACTTCATTAATCGCCCGATTTTTCACCTGACTAGCCAAGATTATTGATAAAAAAATTGATACTGCCAAAAGTATTGCTCCGGCCAAGCCAATGTAAAGCAGCAATTCAATTAAAGTAAAGCCTCGTTGTTTCATAGCAAAAAAATTAACGACACTGGTTGCCGGCGCAGCGGCCCGGGCAGGACTGTGTCTCTTGCTGAGGCAGACAACCAAATAAACAAGTCCGCTCTCTGGCCAAAGTGGTTTTATTCAAACAATACCAATTACCCCAGGCGCCGCAACTATCCAAAACACACTGAGTTGTTTCCAAGCAGCCGAACAAACAAACGCGCGCCTGAGCCATATAATCGGCCCCGCAATCGCCCAAGCCGCAACCCTGGTTAACCCAGGCGTCACAACTATCATCAAGGCATTGCTGTTCAAAGTCGCAGCCAACCGGCGAACAAATTCTGGTTTGATGTATTTGCTCGGCGCTACAACTATCGCTGCCACACTGATTATTGGTCCAAGCCAAACATTCGCAAGCCGGATAAATCATCGGGCCGGCGAAAGCAGCTAGACCAAAAGTTTCCGGCAAATGACTGCGTTCATTATCCACTACTTGATCTTCCTCGGCTCGCAAACCGACCTGAGTCAGACTATTGCTACAAACCACTGCCCAGGAACCGTCATCATCAGCCATTTCTTGCTGGCTGGCTAAGACGATTGGCAAGCCAGCGTAATTATTCTGATAATCAAAGGTGAAACAACCATCATCCCGACCACGGACAGTGTTATCAGTCTGATAAGTTTCCCCCTCAATTATTCCGATGGTGCTAGTAGTATTGGCGCTTACCGCTATCCACCCAATAGTCTCCATATTATGGCTGGCATAAGCTTCCGCGCCATTTAAAGCAATTCTCATCCCTTGACTATCCGGCGGCTCAGTTTGACTATTGAGATTGCTGACATAACTACTAATCCAGCTGGCGTCATTAAAGCTCATTACCTGATGCAACACTACAATCGGATTGTCAAAACTTTGGTTAAACGACTTAGTATCAAACCGCCAATTGCCGCTCGCGCCGACCGTATCGGTATTATGTTTGCCGGCTTCTATCTTAAGACCGTCTATTTCCCAACTTCCTTGCTCCACGACCCAATAAGCCACCTCGTCAGCCGACAAATTTTTTTCCGCCGGATCCTGCAATCTTATTTCCAGGCCAGTTGGAGTAATATTCCTAATTCTAACCGAAACCGACCGATTATTATTAAGATTATATACTGTGGCCACCACTACCGGCTCAATATAAGTATTAGAAAAATCAACTTTGTACCACTGTTCATCAACGGACACCAATCCGGTCTCCATTTTTAATTCACCTTCGGACCGCCGCCAATCCCCCAAATAACTGCTTAACTCTACCTGGCCATTTTTAGTCGGGCCATAGCGCCAATCCACCCGAACGGTAACTTTTTTAAGTTCGGGATTGATTGATTGAATAGTGACTGTCCTGGTAAAATTATCCTCGCTATCGGCTTCAGCTGCTAATTCCCACTGGCCATTATTAATAATTAAACCATAATTGCCATCGGCTAATAACTCAAAATTATCATCGCGAATATTTCTAACAACCGCCAACCCTTCGGTCGCCAAATTAAGTGCCTGCCATCTAATGCCGGATAATGCCAACCCCTCTTGACCGTAAAAAATCGCGCCAATAAAAGAAGTGGCAATAACCATAAACAGCGCCACCGATAAAATCGCTTCCACTAAAGAAAATCCGCCCCTAGTAATTAAGCATTCCTTTGGCGTTGATACTGATTGTTTGACTGTTATAACCATTAGAAATAATAATCTCTCCACTTGCATTCGGCGCTGACTCGGCCTTGGCAAAAATAATCTCCGCCAAGCCGCTGTATTGGCTAAGACCGGTTAACTCAAAAATCTCATCCGCACCTGGCTCGCGGTTGGTATAGTCCTCGCCGCGAAAAACCACCGCTCGCTCCTGATTGATCGCCACTCCCCAACTGCTATCGTCAACCATGGCCACAGCCTTAATTTGAGCGCGGCGCACCGCTTGGATAATAGTGGAAACCGAAACATCCAAATCACTCCGTTGCTGCAAGGAACGATAGACCGGAAAACCAATGGCGGTCAAAATCGCCACTAAAGCGATTGACAACAACACCTCCAGTAAAGTAAAGCCCCAAAACGACTTGGCCATAAATTAATCAGAAATTATTTCAATATAAGCGCCGGTCACCCAACCGGTTTGTCCTGATTCCAGACTGATTTGATACCAGCCATTTTGCTCCGATAAATAATCAAACACCTGACCGGGAACAACTTGGCCGACCAGCTTGCCGGCGCTGGTCGGACTGCTTCTAACATTCAAATAACCGACGCCCGTATTTAAAATTTTTAATCTTTGCAAATTATCTTCGCTGGGCGTTAAGGCGACTGACGAAGTCGCCAAAGGAACGACTCCTTGACTAGTGCTAGCGACCGCGTTAGTCGTAGTGGCCAAAGCAGGGCCCATTGGCGATTTGAAAACAGTCGCCGCCGGCGTCTCACTAATTGATTGCGGCGTCGGCGCGGAAACATTATTCTGCTTATTTAAGCCCCCAATCAAACTGTAAATCGGCAAAATTACCGCCAGGGCGACCGCTACCACCCCCAACCAAATAATCACCAACAACAGTGGCTCTAAAATGACTGATAAATTCTTAGTGGTAGTTTCGGTCTTTTCCTCATAAATCTCCCCGATTTTCAACAAAATCTCCGGTAAGCGACCAGACTGTTCGCCGGAAGCGATCATTTGCTGAACCGGCAAGGGAATAATTTTATCACTATTTTTATAAAGCTCAAAAGTCCGCTGAAAAGAATTACCCTCTTCAATTTTTTCTTTGGCAAAAGCGAAAAATTTTCGATAAGCAAAAAAGGTGGTCGCTTCGTTAAGTGACACCAGGGCCTCAATAATCGGCAAGCCGGCGTCTAACAAAGTCCCCAAGATATAGCCCAGTTGAGCCACTTCAATCTGCTGAATCAATTTCTTAATCGCCGGCAGATTAAACAAAATCGCCTGGCCAATAAATTTGGTCCGCCGATAAAAAAACAACAAATACAAAATTATCCCCGCCAAACCAATTGCCACCGGCAAAACAATTTGACCGTAAGCTTTGACAAAATCGCCGACGCTAATTAGAATTCTGGTAATGACGGGCAAATCCAGGCTTAATTGACTAAACACTGAAGACAGTCGCGGCAAAATAAACCAGGCCACGCCAACGCCAATGACTGCGGTCAAACCCAGCACTAATACCGGATACATCATTGCGGAACGAATTTTTGAATTAAAACTGCGTTCCTTTTGCTGTTGCTCGACAATCACCTGCAAGTTTTCTGCCAACCGACCCGAGGCTTCGCCAATATCAATCAAAGAAATGACATGGGCGGGCATTAAGTTGGTTCCAGCTAAAGCATTTGAGATCGAGGTGCCCGAATCAATTTCGTCGCTCATTTGGTCGATTGCTGCCCGCATATAGCGCGAGCGGAGCCCCTTCTTAATAGCTGCCAACGCCAACAAAATGTCCATGCCCGCCGCCAAAAGCATCGCCAGATTTTCAATAAAGTAATCCTTTTCTTCACCGACATTCAATTTTGATAACCTCAAAAAAAAGGAAGTTTTACCTTTTTTCCTTTTTTTTCCTCCTTGAGATTTGACTGTCGGGGGAATTGACTTTGGTCGGACCATTATTTAAATTCTAAAATTAAAAATTTATATTCTGAGCGACTACCGGCTCAAAGTTTTATACTCGAAATCAAAAACGCAAAAAATAATTTAAGGCTCGTTTTATTTTTTCTTTTTAGCCCGGCTTGTTCTAAGGGACGATTGGGGTGGGACGCTTGAAACGCTAAATTCCGGCGGGGTCGCCACTCGAAACAGTTCTTCCAGGGTGGTTAAGCCGTTTTTTACCTTTTGCAAGCCATCCTCAAACAAAGAAACTGCGCCCTCTTGCCGAGCCAAATCCCAAATTTGTTTGGTGGACGGATTGGTTAAAATCAGCTCCTCCATTGCTGGTGTAATCGGCACAAACTCAAAAATCGCTACCCGACCGCTGTAGCCAGTCTTATTGCAAGCGCTACAGCCCTTACCCTGGTAAAGAGTGGTTTTGGAACCGGAAAAATAATCTTTCACTTTGGGAAATTCCTTAAATAATTCCTTGTTATTGGCGGGATAGCTATACCGGCATTTTTCACAGATTTTTCTGACCAACCGCTGCGCCACTACCAGCTCCAAGGTCGATGCCAATAAAAACGGCTCAATCTCCATATCCAACAACCGCGGAATGGCCGTCGGTGCATCATTGGCATGAAAAGTAGACAACAATAAATGACCGGTCAAAGAAGCATTGACCGCGATTTCCGCTGTTTCTTCATCGCGAATTTCCCCGACCAGAATAATATCCGGATCTTGCCGGACAATTGACCTTAAGCCCTTGGCAAAAGTCAAATTTGTCCGCTGATTAACCTGAATTTGATTCACGCCGGTGATCTTATATTCAACCGGATCTTCAATCGTGGTGATATTAACCGTCGAACGGTTGAGCGGCTTTAATAAGGCGTACAGAGTGGTGGTTTTGCCCGAACCAGTTGGACCGGTAACCAAAATCATGCCAAAGGGCTTACTGGCCGCCTCCCACAACAGCTCCTGGTCGCGACTGGATAAGCCGATATCAGTTAAAGAAAAGCCCCGGACATACTCGGATAAAATACGCATCACGATTTTTTCCCCGTCCAGAGTCGGAATAACCGAGACGCGAAAATCAGTAGCGCGGCCATCGCTGCGCCGATAGCGAATAGCGCCGTCCTGGGCGGCCAAATGTTCATCAGTCCGCAGATGGGCCTGAACTTTTATCCGGTTAGTGATATTCTCGTAATAATCTTTGTTCAACCGGCCGGCTTCCTGCAACACCCCGTCAATCCGAAAACGGATAACTAATTCTTTTTCTTGGGGTTCAAAGTGGATATCGGAAGCGCGATATAAAATGGCGTCTTCAAAAATTTCTTCCAAAATTTCCGGCGCAATTCGGCCTTGACTTTTAATAATCCGAGCAAACCTGGTATCTAAAGATTTTTGATAATGAATAAAAGCGTCATCAATATCTTCGGTCAAAGAATAAGCGATGGTGATTTTCGCTTTAGGAAAAACCGCCTGGGCCGCCGCCAAGGCCTTCTTTTTATTCAAGTCATCCGTAGTAATAGTCAGCTCATTTTTATCGGCAGCAAACAACACCAACCGATTTTTTTTGGCAATGGTTTCAGGAATTTTCAGCACCTGCTCGCGGGCCGGTCGATTAGTATTCAAATCGGCATACGGTAAACCGGCATCTTCGGCAATGGCCTGACCGAACAAATCCTTACTGATTAACTGTTCGCTGAGCAAATAATCAATCACCGTCAAATTTTTTAATTTGGAAAATTTTTCCGCCTTCTCAAAATCCTCCGGCGATACATAACTGCCATCCAAGAGAATTTTTTTCAACTTGGCTGGGTCAAGCATGGGATTGTAAATTTATGATTTATTAATGATTAACCGCTTAAAACCTTATTGACATTATCAACCACTTTGGAAATCGGCGTATCTGATTTGACAAAATAATCCTTAGCGCCCAGTTCTTTGACTCGCCGAATATCCTCTTCCTGGCTTAAGTTGCTGGAAACAATTACCGGCGTCCGGTCGCCACGGTCTTTTAATTCGGCCAAAACCGCAAAACCATCCACCCGCGGCATCATCAAATCCAGTAGTAACAAATCAAATTTTTCTTTTTTCATTATATCCAGAGCTTCCCGACCATTACTAACCGTCTTGACGGTAAAACCTTCTTTGGTAAATTTCAACTCCAAAGCCTTGGCCATTGGCCGTTCATCATCAGCCACTAAAATTTTTCTGCCCTTTAGCGCCATAAGAAAAGTTATCAACAGTTAATATTATAACATTTTTTCCTTAGTAAAACAAAATCTGGGATTGCCTTCCTTAAATTAAGCCGGCCCGTAAAATTTCCAGTTACCACCTAGTAACAACACCCCAGCGGAAAGCCGCCGCCTGACCTAATAAATTCTTTATTCCTTCTGCCACAATTCAGCCAACTGCTCCAAAGTGACAGATTGGGCCAGGGTAAACTCACCCACCCTGGTCCGCTCCAAACCTGCCAGATAAGCGCCCGAGCCAAGCGCCTTGCCAAGATCCCGCGCCAAGGATCGAATATATACTCCCTTGCCGCAAATTACCTTTATCCGTAAGTCGGGGTATTTGTATTGCAACACCTTGATATCTTTGATTTCCACTGGACGAGGCAAAAGCTCCACCTTTTGGCCGGTGCGCGCCGATTTATACGCCCGCCTTCCGCCAACTTTGACAGCGCTAAACTGGGGCGGAACCTGCTTGATGATTCCAACAAAAGAACCTAAAGCCCATTTTACTTGGTTTAAAGAAATGCTTTTTTCCGCTACTAGAAATTCCGAGATATTCTTTATCCCCTCGGCATCATCAGTGGCGCTAGTCAGGCCCAATCTAATCTTAGCTATGTATTCTTTTTCTTGTCCGACAATTTCTGATAGTCGCTTGGTCGCCTCGCGACCGACGCCGACGACTAGTACACCGCTGGCCAAGGGGTCCAGGGTGCCAGCATGACCGACTTTTTTGACACCGGTAATTTTCCGCGCTCTTGCCACAATATTAAAAGAGCTCGGCCCTTTGGGCTTGTAAATGCTAAAAATATTTTTATAGGCGATATTCATTTGCGAGTTATTATCGTCTTCTTCTTTTCTGACGGCTGGCGCGATTGCCAAAGCGGTGCGCCTCATCCCTAACCTGGAGCAAAATATTTTTACTGTTGGCAGCCAAGTCCTTGATGGACTTTTTGGTTTGCGGCGGAAACACCAGCTTATCCCCGCCGAATTTGGAAAGACCGATAATCGGGGTGGCAATATTGGATTTTCGCAAAATCTTGAAAGCATAATCCACTTGAGGCTTGCCGCCATCTATCAGAATCAGATCGGGTAATGGCCACTCCAGATGCCTAAACCGCCTCAACAATGTTTCCGCCAAGGCCGCCAAATCATCGCCGGGCAAAGCCTCTCTAATACTAAAAAGACGGTATTGGCTTTTGTCCGGCCGACCATCTCTAAATACCGACATCGCTCCGTAAGTCTCCCGCCCGGACCAATGGGAAATATCATAGCCCTCTATTCTATTGATGGCTTGGGTGGAAGTTATTTCGTCCCTGGTTATCAAAGTGACATCTTGAATATGCTTCAGGGCCGCCAGTTTGTCCGGGTTTTCTTTTTTTAGTTTATTGACCAGCCTCGTCTTCTGTCCGCCTAAAAGCAAACTGATATTTTTAATATTTTTTTGATAATCCTCACAGCTAATAGCGCCGATGCAGCTGCCCGGACATAAGCCGATTTGCTGATCAAAACAGGGCCGTCCTTGATTGGGCCGGCAAGTGCTGTAAGGAAATATCCGTCTGATCACTTTAAGCGCATTATTGATCAAGCTAGCGCTTTGATACGGGCCGAATATTCTATTTTTGTTGGCGGGAAATTTTTTCAATTCCCGCTCCCGGACTATCATCGGCCGGGGATAAGCACCGGCCGTCAGCACAATATAAACAAACGACCGATTATCTTTGTCTTTAACATTGTATTTGGGCCAATATTTTTTAATCAGTTTGGCCTCCAAAACAACCGAATCCAAAATATTTTCAGTTGGCTGATACTTAATACTCTTCGCCTGATTGACCATCTCGGCAATGCGCGGGTCAATGTCTTTCCGGAAATACTGCGCTATCCGTTTTTTCAAGCTGGTGGCTCTGCCAATATAAAGCACCTCGTTATTTTTGCCCAACCAAAAATAAACACCGGGCGCGTCTGGAAATTTTTTCGTTTTATTCAATATTTTATCTGTCATAGGATTTAAACCAATCATTCTTAGCACATTTGCCATAGACGGAGAATACCCGTCTCTATATTTTAATTTATTTGATATTAATCGGATTGTTTTTGTCTTTATCCCACATCCTTGGATTATATTTTATATAATACCTGATTTTGTCCAAAGATTCAGCATTGGTTCTTATAACATGGTCATAAAACCTGGATTGCCAAGAAAAATTTTTATGGCCGGCAAGATGAATTTTCCTAGTACAAGCTGATTTAAATGATCCAACAATATTGGATAATGAACTGGTTTTGCCTTGTTCCGTAGAGACGGGGCATGCCCCGTCTCTACCCGCATTATCAGAATTATTATTAATTTCAATTATAAAATGAATATGATTTGGCATCACAATGAATTCATCCAAAACACAATCAGAATAATGTTTTGAGAGTTCTTGCCAATATTTGTAACAAATACAACCTAATTTATTCAATCCCATTATCCCATTTTTCACCCTGCCCAAACAGCATTTTCTGTCTTTGACGCATATGGTAATAAAATACAAACCCGGACTGGAATAATCATAAACATGCCACCGCGCTGAATTGACCAAATACTTATTTTGATAATAATTATTATCAATATTTTATCTAAATTTAGACAAAATATATATTTTATGGAAAAATACCCTTGACAAAATAAATTAGACGTGATATAATTGTATGTTGGCCTGTCATAGTGATAGGCCTGAAACTGGGAGGAAAGGAATGTCCCAGTTTAAAGACTCCATTTAAGGGTGAAAAAAACTCCTGCCGGCATACGGGTCGCCGCGCTGGAGGGGAGAAAACGCTTTATTTGCCAACCGGACGCGATTGGCAAAAAAAATAAAGCGTTACGGACTCGAAGTCAGCTGGCGAGTTTGCGCAAAGTAGCCGCCACTTAAGTGCCGACGAAAGCGTAACTTCGCAAAGTAGCCGCCACTAAGTGCCGGCGAAACCCGAGAGGCATTTGAGATGCCTCTGTCCAGCTGAAACGGGACCTGACCAGTCCCTATAAACCGACTCCCTCACCCGATAACCAGCCCCTTGCCCAAGCGAGATAAGCAAGGGGTTTTTTATTTGCAAAAAAACTATAAATATTTTTTAAGGTACTGACCGGTAATGCTTTTCTCATCCCGAGCGACTTCCTCGGGCAAGCCCTTGGCTATCACTCGACCGCCGCCCGCTCCGCCATCCGGGCCCAAATCAATAAGCCAATCAGCAGATTTAATAATATGCATATTATGCTCAATTATCGCAATGCTGTTACCCCGCTCAATCAATTTATTCAATACTTCCAACAACAATTGGATATCATAATAATGCAAGCCGACTGTCGGTTCATCCAAAAGATAGAGAGTCTTTTTGCCCAGAGTATGTGTTAGTTCCCGAGCCAGCTTGATTCTTTGCGCTTCGCCGCCCGATAACGTGGTGGCGCTTTGGCCCAACTGCAAATAGCCCAAACCGACCTCCTCTAATACTTTCAATTTGTCGGTAATTTGGTATTGGCCGTCAAAATAATTAAGCGCCTCATCAATGGTCAATTCCAGCACTTCGGCAATATTTTTATTTTTGTACTTGACCTGCAAAGTTTCTCGATTGAAGCGCCGGCCGTGGCACACTTCGCATTCCACATAAACCGGCGGCAAAAAATGCATCTCAATTAGATTAAAGCCAGCGCCGGCGCAGGCCTCGCACCGCCCGCCGGCGCGATTGAAAGAAAAACGCGATAACGTGTAAGCCCGCTCCCGCGATTGGGGCAACTGGGCGAAAAACTCGCGAATCGGCATAAAGATGCCGGTATAAGTGGCGGGGTTGGAACGCGGGCTGCGGCCAATCGGCGACTGATCCACTACTACCGCCCGATTAATATACTCACTACCGACAATCTTGCTGACATTTTCCAGCTCCTGTCGATGGCCGCTCTTGATTTTGACCAAATTGCGATAAAGAACATCATACAATAAAGTTGATTTGCCACTGCCGGACACGCCGGTGACGCAAACCAATTTCCGAAGCGGAATCTCCACCTGAATATTTTTCAAATTATTAGCTCTGGCGCCGATAATCTTAATCATTTCGCTATCCTTCATTCGTCGGTGGGGAAAATTGATTTCCTTTTTGCCCCGCAAATAATCCAGTGTCAATGAATCTGCCGGGCTGTTTTTACTAAGCAATTTGTTGACTTCCCCTTGCGCCACCACTTCCCCACCCTGCCGACCGGCCAACGGTCCCAAGTCCACCAAATAATCTGACTCCCTGATCACTCGCTCATCATGCTCGACAATAATCACGCTGTTATTTTGATCCCGAAGCGATTTTAAGGTGTCAATCAATTTTTCGTTATCCCGCTCGTGGAGACCGATAGTCGGCTCATCAAGAATATAAAGCGTATGCGACAGATGCGAGCCGATTTGCGAGGACAGCCTGATGCGCTGGGCCTCGCCGCCCGATAATGTCTCGGCTTCGCGGTCCAGCGACAAATAATTCAAGCCGACCTGAAGCAGGAAAAACAGCCGATCGCTCACTTCTTGGATGATATCGCCGGCGATTTCCTGATTGCGCTTGCTGATTTTTTTACGGTAATCTTCAAAAAAATCATACAATTTGTCTATCGCTAAGGCGCTGATTTGGGCGATATTTTTATCCAGTATCTTGATCGCCAATGTTTCCGGCCGCAACCGCTGGCCGGCGCAGGCCAAACATGGTTTAGTCACTCGCTCATACCGATTGGCCACCTCCCCCACCTCCCCGTCTTTAACGGCTATTTTCTTTTTTTCCCAGGATTCCAATCGGCCCAAGCCAGAACATTGAGGACAAGCGCCATGCGGACTGTTAAACGAAAACAACCGCGGTTCAACTTCGGGAAAAGCAAAATTATCATAAGGGCAAGTCCAATTGGCCGACAATAACATTTCTTGCTGGTCCTGACCGTCGCCAAGCACTACCACCACCAAGCCATTACTGTGTTGCAAGGACGCTTCAATTGCCTCCGCCAGCCGGCTCAGATCATCCGGCATCACCTTATCGATCACAATGTCAATATTATGCTTTTTATACCGAGCCAGCTTAATCTGTTCGTGCAGGGAATGGACTTCGCCGTCTATTCTGGCCTCGCCATAACCCAAGGCCAAATAATCATACAACAACTGATAATATTCACCCTTGCGGTCAATAACTACCGGGGCCAAAATAGTCGCGGCTCTAATCGCCAACTCTTTCATCTTATCGTTGACAATATCCACCATCTCATCCAAGGCAAGCTTCTTAATTTTGCGGCCGCATTGAGGACAAAACACCTCCCCCACTCGGGCATACAGCACTCGCAGATAATCGTATATCTCGGTCAAAGTGCCGACTGTCGAACGCGGATTGTGCGACAGGGCTTTCTGGTCAATAGCAATGGACGGCGCCAAACCGACAATTTCATCCACGTCCGCCGGCTTCATTTGACCCAAAAATTGCCGGGCATACGGCGACAAGGACTCAATATAACGCCTTTGGCCCTCGGCAAAAATAGTATCAAAAGCCAAAGAAGACTTACCGCTGCCGGACAAACCAGTAAACACCACCAGTTTGTTGTGTGGTATTTCCAGATTGACATTTTTTAAATTATGGACCCGTGCTCCGCGAATAATTATTTTATCTGGCATAAAGTTTTTGTTTTTAAAAATATTTTAACTGACTAATTATTGTCTATTGCTGTTTTTAAGTCTTGTTCTTGAGCGACTAAATCCGATCAGACCAACGCCAGTTTGACAAACACACTCTTTCCCTGCTAATCTTAGTTAGTTGTTTTATTGTTTCCCCCCAACAAAAGGAAGGTAACATCAATGGAAACCGGTGAACAGCTGTTATTGCCTTTGGTTGAGACGACCGTAATCGCCGAGAACCCCAATCAACTGACATTGTTCTTTGAGACCCCCTGCCAGTGTCGGCCGGGCCAAGCCTGTTCCACTGGTCATACTTATCAAGAGTGCGACCAGGACTGCGGCCTGGGAGCATAAGACGCCTCTTGATCGGCGACGGCCTAACAGCTGTCGCTTTTTTTATTTGGAATTTTTTGGAGACCGAAAAGTCGCTTTGGTTTTTTCGCCTGGCTCTTTTTCAATGTCCAAAAAATCTTCAATGTCTTTTTTAATTGTCTGCGGCGTAATGCCGTGTTTTTTATTGTATTCCCTCTGCCGTATCCGCCGCCGCTCCACTTCTTTGAGCGCCCGCTTCATTGAGCCGGTGATATTATCAGCGTACAAAATCACCTGACCGGTCACATTCCTGGCCGCCCGACCCATGGTCTGCATCAGAGATGTCTCACTGCGCAAAAATCCTTCCCGGTCCGCGTCCAATATAACCACCAAAGTCACCTCCGGCAAATCCAGACCCTCCCTAAGCAAATTAACGCCGATTAAAATATCAAACCGACCCTTCCTAAAATTCATCAATATCTCGGTACGCTGAATAGTTTTAATATCGCTGTGAATGTAATCGACTTTGAAGCCTTTTTTGCGCAAATAGCTGTCCAGATCCTCGGCCATTTTTTTGGTCAAAGTATTGACAATCGCCCTTTCCTTTTTTTCCGCTATTACTGTTAATTCCTTGATTAAATCATCAATTTGGCTGTAATTATTTTTTTGGTCAAACACCGGCCGGACTGTTACCGGCGGATCAATCAACCCGGTCGGCCGAATCACCTGCTCAACAACTTGCCGAGACATTGCCATTTCCCATTTGCCCGGCGTCGCAGTGGTAAAAATCACCTGGCCGATTCGATCCTGAAACTCCTGAAAATTAAGGGGTCGATTGTCAATAGCCGAGGGCAGACGCCAACCATATTGGACCAAAATTTTCTTGCGCGCCTGATCGCCCTCATACATCCCCCGAATTTGGGGCACGGCAACATGCGACTCGTCAATAATAGTCAAAAAATCCGACCGGCCGGCCTGGTCTTTCGGAAAATAAGCCAATAAACTGTCTGGCGCCTCACCTGGCAATTTGCCTACCAAGTGGCGAGAATAATTTTCAATGCCATGGCAATAACCCAAGGACAACAACATCTCAATATCATATCTAGTCCGTCGTTCCAGCCGTTCCGCCTCCAAATAAAATCCCTTGGACTGAAAATATTTCAGCCGATCCTTCAGTTCCGTCTTAATGCTTTTGACTGCTTCCTTGATTTCCGGCATCGAAGAAACAAAATGTTTGGGAGGAAAAATAATTATTTCTGTCAATGACTCTTTTATTTTTCTGGTCAACTGATCAACTATGGCCAAACCGGAAACTTGCTGCTCCGACAGCTCTAGCCGATAAATGATATTTTCCGCCGCCGGCATAATTTCAAACACATCGCCCCGGACCCGAAATGATCCCCGCTTCAACTCGCCCGGCGTCCGTTCAAACTGAATTCTGACCAATTGCTTGATTAAATCTTGCCGGACAATCGTCTGACCGATTTTCAGATGCAACCGGGCAGCGGTATAGCTGGCCGGCAAGCCCAAATTGTAAATACAGGACACCGAAGCGACAATAATCACATCGCGACGACTAGCCAAAGCGCTAGTCGCCTGATGTCGCAACCGATCAATTTCATCATTGATCATTGCTTCTTTTTCTATATAGGTGTCAGTGGAGGGCAGATAGGCTTCCGGTTGATAATAATCATAATAAGACACGAAATAGTTAACGCTATTTTGGGGGAAAAAATTCTTGTATTCACGATACAGCTGAGCAGCCAAAGCCTTGTTGGGCGCCACGACCAAAACCGGCCGATTAATCTTTTCGATAATATTGGCCATCGTAAAAGTCTTGCCCGAACCAGTCACACCGACTAATGTCTGGTACTGGTCGCCCCGACTCAAACCGGCAGATAATTTGGCAATTGCCTGCGGCTGATCGCCGGCCGGAGCAAATTTTGATTGTAAGTGGAATAATTTAGACATGGCAAAATTGCTATATTGTTATATTGTTTTTATGTATATACATATCTATATACATAATAAAATATAAATTGCAAATCACGGCTGCCTGCCAATAAACAGGGATGATGAATAAATCTTCAAAAGTTTAGCAACCAATTTTAAATTATAAGTTTCAAATTTCAATTTAATTTTAAATAATAAAATATCAAATAATCGACATCCATCTTCGGTAAAAAAATGAAATTTTAGATTAAATTTTAAAACTTGAAATTTGAAATTTTGGATTTAATATTTTAAACAAAATACCCAAATTCACCCCCGATCCATCCACTCTGGGGGGTTGAAAAAATTATTAGTTGGGTGGACGATACTGGACTTGAACCAGTGACCTCACGGATGTGAACCGTGCGCTCTAACCAGCTGAGCTAATCGTCCCTACACCGACGATGAACATACCAGTGAACATACCAAAAAAATAAAGCTCCTGTGGACTCGAGGGGAGTCGAACCCCTGGCCTCGGCAATGCGAATGCCGCGCTCTAGCCAACTGAGCTACGAGCCCTAACGATTGTCGCCGCTGCCGCCCAGTTTACCCCTTTCTTGGCGAGAAGTCAACTTAGCCAGATTATACTGCGCCACTTGTTCCAATTCCAAACCCAACTCCGCCGCTAGCCGCGCTACATACCACAATACATCACCCAATTCTTTCATTAATTCTTGTTTTTTCTCCGCCGACAATTGACCATTATCATCCCGGAGCACTTTTTTAATTTTTTCCGCCACCTCGCCGGCTTCGCCCACTAAGCCCAAGGTGGGATAAACAAAATTATTGCCCAAATTGGGATAAACCGCAGTTTGAGCCGCCGCTTGCTGATAGGAATTAAAATTCAACATTAATTTAATAATAATTTATAAAATAATTGAGGCGATTAACAAATAAACAAACACACTGGCAACGTCTTGGACGATAGTGGCGATTGGACCGCTGGCATTGGCTGGATCATATTTCAACCGACTGAAAATATAAGGAATCAATAAACCGGCAAAAATCGACGAGCTAATGGTGACAAAAATCGCCAACGCCAAAACCGTGCTTAAAACCATCTCGCGATAAACAAAAAAACTGCCAGCCCAAATCAATCCGGCGCTCGTCACCGCAATTAATAACAATACTGCCAATTGCTTGACGAAATAAGACCGCCAATCAATTTTACGATTCCAAGCAAAATCTCGAATAACAAACGCCTGCATTTGCGTAACAGTGGCGCCGCTCATATACACCACCACTGGAATAAACGAAGCCAAAAGAATATGTCTTTCCAAAACGAATTCAAACTTATCCACTACAAACGAAGCGAAGAGTCCGCCCAGCAGGCCAATCACCAGCCAGGGCAACCGATTTTTCAAAGCGCTGCCAATTGAGCCCTTAAAAGCAATGTCCAGATTGGCCGCCTGCCGATTAATGCCGGCCAATTTCAGCATATCAACGCTGACTTCGCGGTAGAGAATCCGCAAAATATCGTCATTCAAAACCGCCCCCAAAAAATAACCGTTCTTATCGACGACCGGCACCGCTTTGAGATTTCTTTTTAAAGCGATTAATGCCGCCTCTTCCTGACTGTCGTCCGGCTGCAAGCTGAAAATATTCTTAATCATCACCCGGGCGACAAGCGTTCCTTTTTGGCGGCGAAAAATCTCTTTAATGGAAATGACTCCCACCAACATTTTTTCCTGATTAACCACATAGACATAATTAATTGAATCGAAAAACCGCGTTTTTTTAAGCAAAATTTTTTCGATTTCGCCAATCGTGGCGCGAGCCGACACGACTGGCACTCTACTGGTCATAATTTGAACGACCGGCTGAGGGGGGTGGGTGGTTATTCTTATTCTAGCCATATAATTTATTATATCATAAAAAAAATATCGCTGTTGAAAGCGATATGATTTTCTTGACAACTAAAAATTATTGGCACGCCAACCACAAGCCCCGCTGAGCCGTTTTTGCCCGTTCCTGAGCTTGGGAAAAATCATTATTGTGACTGTCATTACCCGGATAATCGACAAATCGAGCAAAGCCCTCCTCAATCAACATCAGGTTGACCAGCTGATCACCAACATAAACATAACGCAATAATCGACCGTAATCATCCTTTAGGGTTTCGTCTTTTTCCAGTCTCACTGTCTTGCCTTCGACCAACTCCTGATTGCGGTTTGTTGCCTCTTGGGCAAAACATTCTTTAGCCTGGCTGGAATAATAATTCATTTCCGACGCGTCAATGCCAATATAGCGAACGATTTCGCCGGTAGCCAGCTCAATTGTGTCGCCATCAATCACCCGAGCGACTGCGATGCTTCGCTCCTGATCCTGAGACCAGGGAATAAGCGGGATTTTAGCCGCCAAAATCGCCCAATTGTCCGGCCGCAAATTTATCAGCCAGGCGGCAAAAATCAAAAATAGCGCTAGGAAAAAAAGAAACCACAATTTATTTTTACTAAACATAACTTTTGTTTGCTTTAATTATAGCAAAAAAAGCATAATCAAGCGATAAGCTTTTAAAATTTTATTTATCTTAATCGATTAAATTAATATTTTGCAAATTTATCAGCTAAATGAGGGTACTTTCTTTTTAGTTTCTTCCATTCGGCACGCGGCAGGTCTGTTAACCATATTTTACCTTGGATTTCAAATTCTGGTGGGAAAACTAGTCCATCGGCTGATTTGAGGCGTTGAAGCCAAAGATACCCCCCAATAGTTGTAGGGAATATTACCCCCTCGGCTGATTTAAGGTGTTGAAGCCAAAGATCCCCCCAAACGATTGTGGGGAGGGTTACACGGTTGGCTGATTCAAGGCGCTCAAGTTCAAGGCTCCCGCCAACAGTTGTAGGGAATATTACCCCATCGGCTGATTTAAGGCCATTAAGATAAAGGCTCCCAATAACTGTTGTAGGGAAGATTACCCCATCGACTGATTCACGCCCATAAAAATTAAGATTCCCATAATGATAAACAATGTTGCCAGACAGGGCCTCGTGATTGGTTAAACTGATTTGTGATTCCTGACAGTCAAGAACTAGGGCTAGATCTTTTCTAATATTTCGGCCAGCTTGTAATTTATTAATTCTTAGGTCTTTGTTCATGCCGAAATACCTGATAGGGCTTTCGATTTCATAAAGGAAAACGAGCTCGCTTTTGTTTAACGTCTAGCCTTGCCTGGTTTTGTTTTCTATTTCCGTAAGCTTCTTCATGTCTTGAGATTTGCCTTCGTATTGCTCACCATTGCCAAATTCAGCCAGTTCGGCACTTGCCACTTCGCTCATATAGGGATCAAGATTCTGTTTATGGGCAATGCCTCTCATTTCAGCAATTTGATCGCCTTTGGCATGAATGGCGATTCGGGGGAAAGTCGGATTGCCTTTCTCATCATTGGAATAATAGATATAGAGATCGCCGGTTTTTAAATATTCGTTGGCTGCTCCTTTGCCGGCAATGCACAGGCCGGTACCCTTGCCTTTGAGGGTTTTAACCACTTCGCTTGTATTCGATCCTTGTTTATATTTTACCCACTTACCTTCGGTAACAGGCAAAAGCTCTTGGGGAATCGGATTGAATGATTCCATGGCCCAGGCATAGAGCTTGGCAAAACTTTCCTGTTCCAGATATGTTTTAAATCTTTCTCTTTCCTTTTCGGAAATATCATAGCCGAATTTATGGCCTTGCCCTTTATGTTTTTCGACCAGGGCATCAGTTACGTAGCGCAAAGCTTCCGGATGGAGATCGGGAAATTTTTTAAGGGAATTTTTTGTTCGGCGGGGAAATTTGCCGAAAGTTTTTTCTTCGATTGTTTCTGCTGTCAATTCTGTAGCTTCTTTTTTTTCTCCACGAGCCTCTTTTGCCCAATTCTGGGGCTTTTCATACTCCTGGAGATTAACTATGCTGCGAAAAATCCAGTATTTAAGATAGTCGGGAATGTCGCCTGAAAGCTCGTCATCCAGAAAGTAGTCAACCCATTCTTCAAGCGAGCCTCTTTGGTCTTCGATCAGTGTCTCAGCGTGATTTCTTTTGTATTTTTCTTTTTCCTCTTCATCCATATCTTCCCAATCAGCAGACAGCCCATGCTCGTAAAGCTCGCGATAGAAAGAACCCATGCCGCCTTTTTCGTCTTTTTCTCGCCAGTAGTTGTCGGGAATACTTTCATATTTGGTAATGAATTTATCCATAATAATGGATTTGAATCTCTCGATGGCGCGCTCCCTTGATCTGTCATCCTTGATTTCGGCAAGTAGATTTTTATGCTCTGTGAACCTATCTAGGTAATTTTGAATCAGGGACGCAAAATCACCGGATACTTTTTTGCCGGTCCTTCTTTCGGTTCTTTTTTTGGCGCTCATCACTTCCTCGGCCTTGCCCAGGCCGGGGAATTTATTGAGGAATTCCGGATTTTTAAAGCTCTCTGGCATATTATTTAAAGCTTAATTATATGCCTTCATTTTAGCCCAAAAAGAGGGATTTTACAATTTCTGCGAGGTCGAACCGCCGTATCCTCGGCGGCTGGCGGCGGATTATTTTTATTATTTATGGAAGAGTGATAGGATTTAAGAATCCTAACTCTCATTAAATAATTTAAATAGACACCTTTTGGGTGCCTATTTAAATTATCAAACTGCGGGACTAGGATTTCCGCCTCGTCTTTTTGCCAAAAAGCAAAAAGACTTGTTGTACTGGGCAGCGCCGGATGCTACGCCAGCTCGCATCCGGCGACATTCGGCTTCTCTTTTCGTCTTCCGCCGAAAAGCTTGCCTCACTTCTGCCCGTTCGAATCCTAACTCTCATTAAATAATTTAAATAGACACCTTTTGGGTGCCTATTTAAATTATCAAACTGCGGGACTAGGATTCGAACCTAGGCTACCTGGGCCAGAACCAGGCGTCCTACCACTAGACTATCCCGCATTATCCAATAAAGCCCGTTAAATTTAACATAAAAACATCAAAAAATCAAGCTAAAACATACTGGCCACTTCCTGGGCCGCGTCTTTAGGTTTATTAAGATTGACCAAATTGCTCTCCGGTTGCGTTCCGGTTGACGGACCAATCTCAATCTGACCCGCATTATTAACTATTGACCCCGATTCAATAATTACCGGCGCCTGATTAGCCGTCTCAACCGGATTAAGATCATCTTTGACTACGCCACAAACAATCACTTCCGCCTTGATTACCTCGGAAATCACCTTTTCTACCACGCGCCGATTTTTCATCTCTTCCAATCGATCTTTATAAAAAACGCTCTGAACTCCAATTTCCAACATATTATCCCGACACTTTAACGGCTGACTGATTTTGAGTAGAGCCGACAAAGTATAGTTCTCCTCCAACAGCTTATCGGCAATTTCCGGCCAACAATGTTTTACCTTCTTGAAGCTGATCGCCGAATGAGGTTTGAGTTTATCTTCATCGGAGATGAAATTGACTTCCACCTCCGGCTGACATTTCTTTTCTTTTTTCAGCTCCGTATTGGCCAAGGGTAGGTCTTTTTTGTCTTTACGCGGACTAAGATAAGAAATTTTCTCTTTAATTTTTTCTTTTACTGACTGATCGCCACCACCACTGCCACCACCACCCTCATCGTTATCTGATTGTTGAACTGTTTCCTGACAAAGCTGAACAATCGCCAATTCCAGGGGAAATTGAGGAATAAAAGATGTTTTAATCTCCTGTTTTTTGAGATTAAATAAATCAATCATTGCCATTAAAACAGTATCATCAAAGCGCTGGGATAATTTTTGCGCTTCCCGAGCGGTTGTTTCGTCAAGCTCAAGACCAAAATCTCCCAAAGCCCCACTGACTCTTATTAACATCACTTTACGCAAAAACTCCAAGAGATTGTCAACAAAAACGAACAAATCCATACCGTTATTGGCTAGATTATTGATCAATTCAATTCCGGCGGTAGCATTCTTATCCAACAAAAAATTGAGCAGTTTAATAATTGAATCAAAATCAGAACGAGGCAAAACGATTTCCGCCTCAGCAATGCCGATATCATCACCTAAAATCAAAATTTTTCCGAGCAGGCTTTCAGCGTCCCGAACACAGCCCTCGGAGTGAATGACAATATTGGTCAACACCTCTTCAGCCACGCGCTTGCCTTCTTGGGCCACTATTTGTCTGAGTTTTTTCTTTAATTCCTCCGCTGTCACCTTATGAAAATCAAAGCGCTGACAACGAGAAATAATCGTCTGAGGAATTTTATGAATTTCGGTGGTGCACAAAATGAAAACCACGTGGGCCGGCGGCTCTTCCAAGGTTTTGAGCAAGGCATTGAAAGCGGAAATGGACAACATATGAACCTCATCAATGATAAACACCTTATACTTGCTTTGATTGGGTGTAAACCGGGAATTTTCAATGATATTTTCCCGAACATTGTCCACGCCAGTGTGCGAAGCCGCGTCAATCTCAATAATATCAATGGCACTGCCGGCGATAATCGCCCGGCAGGAGGAACATTGATTGCAGGGCTCGCTCTGATCAGCCGGCCGACTTTCACAATTAATCGCTTTGGCCAGTAGTCGAGCCAACGTGGTCTTACCCAAGCCGCGCGGACCGCAAAAAAGATAAGCCTGACCGATCTCCGACCGTTCAATCTCATGTTGCAAAGTAACTTTGATATGGTTTTGACCGATGACTTCAGCAAAAGTCTGCGGCCGATATTTGCGATATAATACTGACATATTGGCAAAGAAGATGGGCCGACCTGACAATTGTCAGGGCGGCCTTTAATTTTACTTATAACGGCGACTTTTTTTAATTGGTCGGCTATGACGACGCCAAACCGATTCCCGAGTGCCTAAATTAGTTCCGGCCAAAAAAAGCCAGTAACCAGTCAGAGAGCCGGCTGTCTGACCTGCCACTAAGGGGCTTTTTCTCCTTTCCACCAAATGCCTCCCGGGCTCAATCAGTTGAGAAGACCAGTCATTTGAGGTGTCTATCAATTCCAGAGCTGACCAAATTCTGACAACCATCATCCTGACTCCTTTCTCTGTTTTAATGATAATCGATTATCAAAAAAAAATCAAAAGGCGGCCAAACTATCATAGTTTAGCCGCCAATTACCAATAGCGACCAAGCGGCGATTTCTTGGTTCTCCCCTGACCTAGCCATTCCTACCTCCTACCGTTCTCTGAATGCTCCTCCCAAGTTACCACGCTTGTTCCGTAATCTCGACCGTCAATTGTCGTCTTGAGCCACTTTGCCCCAAAACCATTAATGGGGTTGTTGATTTCCTGCACCGAATACCAGCCTGGGTTGATGATTAGGAATTCCCATGGTTGGGAGCCCAATCGAACAACGGGCATCGGCCTAATAATCTTCTTATTTATCATCGTTAACTCCTTAGCCACTAACCGCTATTGGCTGCCAACTGGATGAAAAAAGAGGCGTTTGCCTCTTTGTTTGTTAATTGTTCAAAGTACTCTTTTGGGCTTGGCTGCTAATTGCCCTAATTTGGCCTGATCGATTATTTCCTGGACCACCAATTGACGATCACGGCCATATTTTAACCGTGATAAACCACGTAAAAGGCTCACATTATCGATGTTTTTATCGTCCGACAAGAGCCGACTGGCCATATTGAAAGCCTCGGAAGCGGTGTTATCTATCAACAGTCTAACATAAGCGTTAAATTTTTCAATATTCATCAAATCGTATTCGCTGACCCGCGGTCCCAGCTGTTTGGCCACCACCTCGGCATCGTCAACACCAATTCTAAAACTAATTAAGGTGCCGACATTGCCAAAGACCGCATCCTTGACCCGACTGTCACCATTGACTACCAATTGGGCGATATATTGATGCGCCATAATCAAATTTAATTTGTATTTGCGAGCTTCAGCCAAGATAACCGAAATACTATCAGTAATAAAATTTTGAAACTCATCAATATACAGATAAAAACTTTTCCGCTTGGCTTCCGGTAAGTCAGCGCGGGACAAGGCGGCCATCTGTAGTTTGGACACTGCAATCAATCCCAACAGATTACTGTTGGTTTCGCCGATTTTGCCCTTTGATAAATTCATTAGTAAAATTTTGCCCTGATCCATTACTTGACGAAAATTAATGCCGGACTGACGTTGGCCAATGATGTTTCTCATCATTTCATTTTCCACGAACCGACCGGTCTTGGAAATCACATAAGACAACATATCGGCGGCGGTCGAACCTTTTTGCGAGGCGGTGTATTCCCGCTCCCAAAAATCTTTGACTAGAATATCCTTGACATGCGCCAATTTCTGCTGCCGATAACCCTCATCAGTAAAAATCCGCCCCAATTCCACCAAAGTACCGGGGTTATCCTGATCAGCCATTAGCGCCAATAAGGCATTTCTCATATAATGCTCAAACATCGGGCCGGCCATAGCCGGGTCAGGCAATAATTTGTAAAAAATATTTATCATTTCCTGGGTGGCAAAATCCATTTCTTGAGTGGTCTTGGCTTCCAGCATATTCAGACCGATCGGCCGCTCAACATCGGACGGATCAAAAATAATCACGTCTTCAAATCGCTCTTTGGGAATGTAGGGTAAAATATCTTCAATCAATGAGCCGTGCGGATCGACAATGCAGACGCCCTTACCTTGCTTAATATCTTGAATTGCCAAATTAGCCATCAGATAAGATTTACCGGAGCCGGTCATACCAATAATATACATATGACGCTCACGGTCACGATCTTTGATTCTGATTAACTGCTTATTGCCACGATAAAAACTATCCCCCAAAATCAGACCCTCCTGAGGTATTTCCTGAGGCGGGGCCAAGCGCCGCGCCTGCAACCAACGCAAATGAGGGATATCTGTATTAAGTAAGGGCAAATGCCAAAGGGAAGCCATTTCTTCAGTATTTAAAACCAAGACCGATTTCTCATCAAAATTGCGGTAAATAAAATCATTAATAAATTTCGGCCCCGAGCCTTTGATGACTGCCTTAAAGCCATTGGCATATTCATAATTGGAGTATTGAGAAAAAGAATTGGCAATCTGGCGCAAAATATTTTTGGCCTGATTTTCATCGGCCGCAAAAGACACCAGCCGAATATTGACATCCAGACCGGCCTTGGACGCTTTTTCTTCGACTGAACGCATCATCTGCTCTTCCATTGGCGACAGCCGATACTGAGGCAGGCCGGCCTTATCAGCCGCCTGATCCTTATTGGCATAAAACCAATCCGCCGGCTTGCCAATCACCCCCAAGAGACCGCCCGAACCGTTACTGGCGGCGTTTAAAGCCTGCTTTAAATTTTTACCTTGCTGCATCTCTGAAGCCACCTTGACTCCCCGCTTGCGCCAAGTCCCTTTAGCCGAGCGCATTACCAATTGAATGGCGGCCATCTGGCCATTGGACAATTTGGACAGCGTGCTGAGCAGTGAATTCAAAGGATCAGCATCAATATTTTTGTAAGTCAGAATGGGAAACATTTTATCCTTAATCAGCTTCAAATAGCCAACTGCCACAAACCCTTGGGGCTGAAAAATATTATAATCATCCACCTCATCAATTTGACAATAAGGATAATGGGACAAAAACTGCTGTTTAATATAATCGGTCAGATACTGAGGAACGGCAATATAAAAAGTAATCAAACCATCCGTACCAAACACAATTTCAAACGACCAATGGTCGTGCCGACCAAACAACCACGGCCGCCAGCCGCGATCGGCCCGCAAGCCGCCCAAACTGGAATAAAAATTATCAATCCCGGCCAAAATCTCTTTGGGCTCCTTGGCTTTGTCTTCTTGGTCCAAAGAGCGTTGGGGAATAGCCAACCGAAACACTTTTTTATGATAAGCCGGCGGAATTATCTGATAACGAGCAAATAATAATTTTAAAACCCACAAAACCAACAAGACAAAAAATAAAACCAACAACAAAACAACCACCAGCCCCAGCCAGGGATACAGTTGAACAACCAAAGAACCAACTTCCGGCGACACTTGATAATTCAGGCCATAATCCATAAATTAAATCAGTCTATTTTTATCCATTTGGGAAACAATTTTATCGGCTTTAATTTTCGCTGCCTGCTCCAAAAAAAATTTATTCACGCCTGGAATTGCTTTTAACCAATCCTTGATTAAACTAAGAATTTTTTTGATCTTTATTTTCGGTCGACTCACCAAAACAGCGATTTTTCGCGCCGTCACTTCGCCCTTAAGTTTAAAGGCGCGCTGGTCGGCTGGCGGCAAACTTAAATAAATATCCGCTAAATCTTCCTCCAAGATTGTTTCAATTCGCCGATAATGATCATCGGCAGCCGAAAGAACCGAACCAGTATCACTGGCGACCACGACTGGTTGGCAATAATCAACGGCCGAGCGTTCACTAGGGTTGACGGACAATTCTCTTGTTTCTTTAGGTGAAGTCTCCCCTGATTGTTCAATTTTGAAATCAGGAGAAAATTCCGGCGTTATTTTCTGATTGAGACCAAGGTTGGGCATAAAAAAAATTATTTAATTACATTATACCACAAATCAATCATTCTGTGCTATAATATAATTAATTATTCATAATGCCGCGCCAAGTAAAATCCCCACCGCTAATCGGCTCCAAAACTCATGACCAAAAATATTACCACCTTTAAGTCCGGCCCGGGCGGGCTGACCTGGATCAACATCATCAATGCCAGAAAAAAAGAAATCGACTACCTGCAAAGGAAATACAAATTCCATGAGCTAGATTTGAAAGATTCTTTTGCCAGCCACTACGCCCAACGACCCAAGTTTTTTCAACGCCACAATTATTGTTTTTTAATTCTGCAATTTCCTTTCTATAATCCCAAAAATCGAATAATTGAGGCGACAGAAATAGATTTCTTTATCAGTCGGGACCAGATTATTACCATTCACAACAACAATCTGCCGCCCCTGGTCGAGCTTTATAATCTATGTAGTAGCGATAAATTTTATCGCGACCAATATTTGTCCGATAATAATGCCGTCTTCCTCTATGAAATCTTAATTCGACTTCAAGAATATTGCTATCCCCTGCTCGACCACATCAGTATTGATATAAAAAACATCGAGCAAAATATTTTCTCCGGCCGGGAAAGGCGGATGGTGGGGGAAATTATGCTGGTCAAAAGAAACATCCTTAACACCCGGCGGATTATGGAAGCGCACAAAAATGTCATCCAAAAAATCATCCAGGAAAAAACTAGCTATCTGCCGATAGAAAAAATAAAAATCTTCTATAATGACCTAGTCGAACACACCAAAAACATTTGGGATATCCTACAAAGCCAGAAGGAATTAATCGAAACCTTAGAAAACACCAATTCAACCTTAGTCTCCTTCAAGCTAAACGACATTATGCGCACCTTGACCGTCTTCTCGGTAATTGTCTTCCCCCTGACTCTGTTCGCCGCCGTTTTTGGCATGAATACCCTAAACAGTATGCCTTTTATCGACCATCCCTACGGCTTCTGGTTTATTATCGGTATTATGCTCGCCGCCACTTTGGCCATGTTTATGTTTTTCAAAAAGAAAAAATGGTTGTAAATAATCATTTTTCGAACAATTAAAAAACGGCTGATTTTCCCTTAAGAAAAATCAGCCGTGAAACGATTTAAAGCGGGGTCGCGCTCGAACGCCGCCGGCGCCATTTCAGTACCAAATACCAGGGCGGCGGCGGCGCGGTAATTGTCGCCTCTAATTGATGGCACAATGCCTCAGACTCACCAATTTCATCTTCAATTTCCCGCATCTCTGTTTGGAGACGCTCAATTTCGCGCCGCCGAGTTAACAGCTCAACGGCTTTTTTTAACCGTTCAGCCAAATAAACTCTCGACTGGCCGACACCCTCGATTAATTCCTGAACATACTCGTCCGATCCGGTATTAACCAGTTGATTAGCTAAGCGCTCAAATAAGTCATAATGGACATACTCATAGCCGGCGTTAATCCGTTCCCACTTGATGCGCAAAAATTCGGCCAGTATCCGACCAAGAAAATCGGCCGGCAAAAACTTAAAAAGCTTGGGCGTAATTTGAAAATCAGCGACCGACCAGACAAAGAACGGCTGGTCGCCAAACTGGCACAAATAATAAATTATCTCCGAGTCTTCCAATTTGATAATCTGCGTGAACGTCCGCCTTAATTGTCGGCGCTGAATCTTTTCCAGCCAAAAACAAAAGCCGGAAAAAGCGATAAACACCGCCAACACGGCTATGACGCCGATAAACGGCAGCATTCCGCCAAGGGTCGGTTCGCGACCGGTGGTTTGGGAAAAGGCTAAATAATGATAGAACAGCCAACAAACACCCACTAGCAATGAAGTGGCTGCTCCGCCGACAAAACCGTTTGTCAAGGAACTGAGTTGTTTCAGGGACATAGTTTTTCTCCTTGCTAGTTATCCCTATCCTTCCCGCAACCACTAATACTACCAAAAATAATAAAAAAAGTCAATCGTCCCACATAGACTTCAACTACCGGCCCCGCTTAAGTAAACTTTGTCCCAACCGGCTCAACTGATACGATTTAATATTTGTTCAATTGCCGCCAAGGTTTCCACCTGCACTAATTCCGAACGCAATTTTTTGGCTTCGGACCAGCCGGCCACATACCACAAGAGATGCTTTCTTAATTCAACCAAGCCGTGGCTATTTTTGGTGGCCAAGGCCAGCTTGGCATGTCGCAAAATAACTTTTTTAATCTCAATTGGCCCAACTGTTTTATATTGATCGGTTTTCAAATAATCCTTTATCTGCTTAAACAACCAGGGCTGACCATAAAGCCCCCGCGCCAAGCCCAGGCCATCAACACCGGTCTTATCAAGCATCTCCTTGGCCGCTTCTGGCGAAGCAATCCCGCCATTAGCCAAAACAATGCCGCCAAATTCTCGTTTGGCTCTTTTTATCATATCCCGATCAACTGGTCCGGAAAAAGGATTTTTAAAATAACGACCATGAACCATCAGGGCGGCAATGGGTAAATCTTTGATGTTGGAAATAAAATCAACCGCAGTCACATCATCAATGCCGGCGCGAATTTTGACTGACACCGGCAAAGAAGTGCCCGATAAAACAGCTTCAATTATTTGACGGCAACGATTCAAGTCGCGCATCAAGGTAACGCCGCCGCCATGAGCTACCACTTTTTTGGCCGGACAGCCGAAATTGATATCAATGCCGTCAAAGCCGGCGGCTTGGCAGACGGAAGCCGCTTTGATAAAGGTTTCCGGGCGTTTGCCAAATAGCTGGACGACTATCGGCTTTTCTTTTTTTGATAATTTCAACAATTCCATGGTCTTCTTGGAACCATAATATAAACCGTCGGCCGAGACCATTTCCGTATAAACCACGTCAGCGCCATAATGCTTGCATATCTGGCGGAAAGCAGAATCAGTAACGCCCGCCATCGGGGCGAGCGCCAGAATCGGCTTGTTTTTATTTAATTTTTGCCAAAAATTCATAAAAAAATATTCAAAATTTAATTATAAATGCTTCTTGTTTTTTTAGCAACCAATTACACATGTTTTAGGCACACACATTTGGCGGGTTAATTAATTAGTAACATTTCATTTGGAGTCCGCCCTTCCAGGGCACAGTGCTCGAGATTATTGTAAGTAATATTCCATTGTTTGACAGCTCGCTTTAATCCTAATACAGTTTTAAATTTACGTCTATCATAGAACATCTCTTGATCAGTTCGATGACTTCTTTCCACCTTGCCGTTCTGGACGGGCTTGCCGGGATCAATTAGATAATGGATGATGTTATGCTTTTGGCAAAATAAGTCTAATTCATGGAGTTTGGGATTTATGGGATCGCTTGATTTTTTGTAGCCGGTGTATCGATTAGTAAAACAACTGCCGTTATCCGTCTTAATTGCTCTAATTCTAAATGGAGCAATTTCCAAGACCCTACTGACGAATTTAAGTGTTTCGCTATTGCCGTCACAATCAAATATTTCTAAATATCTCCACCTGCTGGCACAGTCTATGGCCGTATACTGATAATACCTCTTTTGGCCAATTAAACTAGGCACATATTTAATATCCATCTCCACTAAGTCGCCTTTAGCCAAAGGGACTTTTACGTATTTGTATTTTAACTTCCTGACTCTGTATTTTCGATTAAGCCCCTCGCTTTTAATCACTTTGCCAATTAATCTGTCGCTTACCTTGATATGCTCTTTCTTTAATTTGTAGTTTAATTTCTTGGCGCATAGCCTTGTTTCTTTTCTAAGATCGATTATCTTTTCTTTAATCCTAATGGGTGTTTCATTGGGTTGGGTTTTAGGTCTGGTTGACTTTGGTATCAAGCCGTCCTCGCCTTCTTTTTTGTAGTTGGCCAGCCATCTTTCAAGAGTTCTTTTTCCTGACGGAAACACTTTGGCGGCATCAACTAATCTAATATCCTCTCTGACAATGGGTAAAACCCATCTCAGCCTCTCTTCCAGGGCATTGTTTGGTAGTTTGGTGCTCATATGCACCAATGTTGTCATATTTGGCATATTTTCTCAAAACCGCCATATGTGTGTGCACATTACCATTAACTATTGACAAAAAATCTTAAATATGATATAAAGATACAGTAGCCACATACCTGCGTAATTACCCATTAGTACAAGAAAAGGAGGATTTGACATGGCTAAGACAGAAGCGCAGAAGGAACGGGAGGAGAAGAGGAAGTACGACGCCGGGTATGAGTCCGCAGTCAAGGACGGTGGCAACATGGGCATCTTCGCCTCGATCATGGCCCCCATGTCTGACAGCTGGTGGAAGGGTCGTCGCGATGCGGAGCACGACATAATGAAAGGAAAGGCTGAACGCGGCGAGAAGTAACCGGCAACACAATTCGCGGCTTGGATCGATTTCCAAGCCGCTTTTTTAATTTATAATATTAATTAATTATTAAATTGAACACCAAAAAAATCTACTTCCTCCTAATCTTATAACCCTCCTTTGTGTCTTCTATTTCAAAACCTTTTTTTAATATTTCATCTCTCAATTTATCAGATTTGGCCCAATTTTTCTCCGCCCTAGCCGCCAGCCTGGCGCGAGCCAACTTTTCTACCGCTAATGGAATCTTAATTGGCTTCAGTTTGGCCAAATCCAAGCCAAACACTTTATCAAAATCCAAAATAGTTGCCTTTTTTTCGCTGTCTGATAGATCCGATCTGAACACTTCCCAGCTGATAGCCAATGCCTGAGGCAAATTGAAATCATCTTCCAGCGCGGCTATAAACCTATTCTTGAAATCAACATTAACATCTCCTTTGGCCGCGCTGAAATTCAATACCTCATTTCTTATATTGTTTAAAGCGGTCTGCGCTCCGGCCAGGGCCTCCCAAGTAAAATTCTGCCTGCTGCGGTAATGAGCCTGCATAAAGAAATAGCGCAACGCCAAGGGCTCAAATCCTTTTTTCTTTATTTCTTCCAGGCTGTAGGCCGTGCCCTCAGACTTGCTCATTTTGGCGCCGTCAACCGTCAAATGCTCATTATGCAACCAATAATTTACAAACTTTTTTCCGGTAGCGGCCTCGCTTTGGGCGATTTCATTGGTATGATGCACCGGAATGTGCTCTACTCCGCCCATATGGATATCCATCGTATCTCCCAGATATTTTCGGCTCATAGCCGAGCATTCCAAATGCCAGCCGGGAAATCCCTGTTTTGTCGGCTGATTGATATTTTTGAATTTGACCGGCCAAGTCTGCAAAGCATTCTTATGGGCGCCCGCTTTGAAAAACCAGACAGCAAAATCAGCCGGATGCTTTTTGTCTTTATCAGCCACATCTCCCTTTCCGGCCTCGGAAATATTTTTAGACAGGTCTTGTCCGGACAGCTGAGTGTAATTTTCAAATTTTGACACGTCAAAATAAATCGCCAAATCAGTGGCATAAGCATAACCCTTATCCACCAACAACTGGACTATTTTGGCCATCTCTTTGATATGCTTGGTAGCCAACGGTTTTTTCCATGGAGCCAGGCAATTCAAATCATCAACATCAGATTCAAAAGCCCTAATATATTTTTCAGCAATCTGCTTAGGATCTGATTTTTCCCGCTTGGCAGCCTGAGCCATCTTATCCTCACCTTCGTCTTGATCGCTGGTCAAATGACCAACATCCGTATAATTTCTGACCAGCCGAACTTTATATCCCAGATATTCTAAAGACCTTACTATCAAATCAGCCAGGACCATCGCCCGCAAATTGCCAATATGTTGCGTCCAATAAACCGTCGGACCGCATTGATAAAAAGAGACCACCCTCGGCTTGAGCGATTTGAATTCTTGTTTTGTTTTGGTAAGAGTGTTATTTATTTTCAACATAAATTATAATAATTATTATCTTAATTCTACGATTATTACCTAATTTTGGCAAGAAACAGGCGGACAAAATAAATTGTCCGCCTAAACTACCGACTTGATTACAACCACAGCAAGGTATTCCGCTCCGGCTTCATTTCCGCCAACGCGGTCGCAAACTTCCGCGACAGCTTCTGGTGACGCTCCAAATTATCCTCCAAAAATCTAACCAGCCGGGCCTGAATTGCCTGCCGAAACTCGGCGGCAGTTTGGCCGTTAAGCTGAATCTCCCAGACACAAACCGACGCCGCGCTCAAGGGCCGCGCGCCACAATTGACCGCCTGCAACAAAAAAATTTTTTCCGCCGGCTTGATCACGCCAGCCCAAATACAGCCAAAATCCGGCAACTCCATCGTGGCAACTGTCCTAAGCAGGTCCCGATCAACCGACTCGGCCAGCGGCTGAACGCTACCTTTGTCCCAATCAATTTTGTTCCCTTGCTCATCAAACAATTCAATCTTCATTAAATCGCCCTCCTTATCAAGTTTGGATCGAAAGAACAAAAAAACCAGACTGCCGTAGTGGAAGTCTGATTAGTGATTACCGCTTGATCTTTAACCGCTAAGCACAAATAAAACTTCCACCCCGAAATCCGAGTAGCAATAGTCCCAACAACAAGCCTAAATTTTGAGTGAAAGTATTCATATTGTCAGTATAAATTATTTTTCTTTGGCCGTCAATTAAAAAACCGCCGCGAGAATCTTTCCTCACGGCGGCAATGGTTCTAAAACTGACGAACGCCTTTGCTTGGCGTCAGTTTGTGGCGGGATTTATTTCCTCGCCGAGGCTTATTTCTAAGAAGGGGTTTTCCGGGGCTAACACCCAGACTCAATTTTTGAAAAATTCTATAAACAATCCCCTTTTTCTTCATTTTTTTCTCCCTTTGATGATTTTTCTTACCCCTATCTATAATTATAGCATATTTTCAACTTTTTGTCAAAATATCGAAAAAACAAACCAACTCTATTTAACTCCACGGCTTATCCTGACGAACCAGCAAGTCCTTGGCTTTAAGCGGTTCAGCCATAATTTCCTTGACGATTTTCTCCATTCGCATCCCCTGCGAACCTTTGACTAAAATAAAATCGCCGGTCTCAATCCTGTCCTGAATGAAACAGCCGGCCGTCTCAGCATCGGAAAAATTAAAAATGTCTTCCGACCTTAAGCCGAGCTCTTTCGCCTTCTCGCCAATAAGTCTAGCCCGTTCGCCCACTGTAATCAAGCTGTCTATTTTATTTGCCGCCGCCAGCGCGCCGATATTTTGGTGCGCTTCTACTGTATATTCGCCCAACTCCAACATATCGCCCAAAACAGCAATTTTTTTACCCAAAACATTAAGTTGGCCCAGTACGGACAGAGCGGCCGCCATTGACTCGGGCCCGGCATTATAGCTATCGTCAATAATAAAAGTATTTTTAATACCAGCCAATAAACGCATCCTTCCTTTGGGCGCCTCAAACAGTCGTAAAGCCTCGGATATTTCCACCAAATTCATGCCGTTGATTACGCCGACGGCAGCGGCAGCTAAAGCGGCATAAACTAAATGCTCGCCCAAAATATTAGGCAATAACACCGGCACAGTACTGCCCTGATAAGACAACTTAAAACTTAAACCCGCTACCCGTTCACCACTATCCTTGGAAATAATAATTTCCGACGCCCTAACTTGAGCCTGCTGGCTGGTGATACCATATTTGATCACCCGGCCCTTGACTACCTGCTCCATGTCGCAAACATAATGATTGTCGCAGTTTAAAACCGCCCAGCCATTTTTGCCCAAATGAGAGACCATGACTGATTTTTCCTTGGCAATCCGCTCTAAGGTTTTGAAAAATTCCAAGTGAACCGGGCTAATATTAGTCACTACGCCGATTTGGCAGGGCGCTAAATCGGTCAGATATTTCATATCCCCCACTCGATCGACTGCCATTTCCAAAACTAAAATCTTGGGATAGTTTTTGTCCCGCCAAGCCAGCAAAACCAAGCCCCTCATAAAAACTCCGAGCCAGCCCCAGACGGATCGACCGCCCGAACCAGCGCCGATAGTAGTCAGGGGCAAGCCGATTTCATTGTTGTAATTTTTAATATTTTGGCGAACATTAAACTTCAAAGCCAAGACCTTAAAAATAGCCTGCTTGGTGGAAGTTTTGCCAACACTACCGGTAATCCCGATGATTTGGGGCTGGTACTTTTTGATAATCGCCCGAGCTAATACGGCCAAAGCTTTCTGGACTAATTTTTTTAAAAAATTCTTCATCTTTTTTGACTTTCGATTTTAAACTGTCGACCTGATGCCTTATTTATTGTCATAAGGCACATTATAATACTGCAAAATAAATTTGGCAATCTCTCCAAAGACTGGCGCGGCAGTCAAGGTGGCTTCCTTGCCCCAACCCGGTTGATTGATTACCACAATCATCGCAAAACGAGGGTTGTTAAACGGCGCAAAACCGACAAAAGAAGTGTTGACCTCCTCAGAATAGCCGCGACCGTTTGCTTTGGACACTTGGGCAGTCCCAGTCTTGCCGGCCACCCGATAACCAGCCACCTTGGCCGGTTGACCGTGGCCATTTTCCACGACACTGACCATCATCGCGCCTAAAACAGCCGCCGTTTTAGAAGAAATCACCTGCCGAATCTCTTCGGGCTGAATAATTTGCATCTCGCCCTGATTATTGGCGATTTTTTCGACCAGATACGGCTTCATTAATTTGCCCCCATTGGCAATGGCCGCTACCGCTTTGACTACCTGTAACGGGGTGACAGTAATGCCCTGACCGAAAGAAGCCGTCGCCGGATAGATTTCGCCGCGACGATCCAAATTGGAAATATCACCGGCCGCTTCCGTGTCCAAAGTAATGCCGGTCAGCCGACCAAAATCAAAATCTTCCACGTATTTTTTAAACACTTTGGGAGTGGTTTTGCGCATAGCAAAAATCATTCCGGTGTTAATTGATTTTTCCAAGGCCTGAGTCATCGTCTGGCTGCCGTAAATCTTATCGTCATAATTTTTAATGATGTCACTGCCGATTTTAACACTGCCCGTATCCTCAAAAACCGTACTCGGAGTAACGCTGTTGCTGTCCAGGGCCGCCGCCAAAGTAATCACTTTAAAAATCGAACCGGGCTCATAGGCGCTAAAAATCGCCGGATTGTTATACACCTTAATGTCGCTGACCTGATTATATTCGGCTGGATTAAAATCCGGCGCGCCGCACATCGCCAAGACCGCTCCGGTCTTGGGTTCCAAAACTATTACTGCGCCACTCTGAGCCTTGAAATAATCAACTGCCTGATGAATCGCTTGGCAGACTTTGTACTGAATCGCCCGATCAATGGTCAAAATCAGATCCGAACCGTCAACTTTTTCCCGCAAAGAATGACTGCCAATGGTGATAATATTGCCCCAAGCATCTCGTTCGGAAAAAATTTCGCCAAACTGCCCGGTTAAAATTTCATCAAAATAACCCTCCAAACCATAACTGCCTTGCCGCGTATCACCCTGAAATCCCCAAAAACCAAAAATATGTCCGCCCATACCCTGTTCCGAATAAAACCGCCAAACCTCCTGCTGAAATTGCAAACCCTTAATCCCCCACGATTCGATTATCTCTTTGGTTTCCTCATTGATCCGATGACGCAACGGTTCATAGGGGTCGTCAACTTTGGAAAAAATATTTTTCAGCCTATCAATCTCCAGGGTTTTTTGCGCTTCTCGCCAATCTGCCAATCGTTTGTCTTTGATTTCCTCGGCCAAAACCGGGTCAAGCGTCGGCGCCAAATCGGCAAACAACTCGCTTTTAACCTGCTCCATATTGATATCCTCGGGCAAGCCAAATAACTCAAACAACTTATTAGCCGTGGCTTCCGGATCAATAATCTCCTTGGGAACGGCATAAAGCATATATAAATCCTGATTGGCGACCAGAGGAAACAAAACTTCCTGACCGTTAACATTTTCCGCCACATAGATCGAACCGCGCTCCGGTACAAACCGCCGATGGAGCTCATGTTGGTCCACGGCGGCAGCGGCATAAAAATCACCCATCAATATCTGCACCTTGAATAAACGCAACACCAATAAAACCGCAATAAATATAAAAAAAATGGATAGAAATTTAATTCTACCCTGCCCAGCAATTTTTTCGCGGCTGCGTGTATGGGAAAATGACTTACGCCAAACCATAAGAAAAAAAATTACCTCAAAGCGACCGCCGAACCAACAGCATAAACCGTATCCACTTCAGCAGTAACGACCAAATCCAGACCTTTGACCTGTTCAACCATATTAGCCATTGACTTGGCTTCAATATATTTTAAATTTAATTTTTTATTCTCTTCGGTCAATTCGCTGATCCGCTGATTCAATTCCTTTATTTTATAACCCTTGGTGGCGGAGATATTAGTCTGAACCAAGTACCAAAAACCAACTGCCAACGTAATTGCCACTAAAGTGATCGACGCCAACCGCCAATTAAATAAAGTCAGAAAAAACCCGCTTATTCTCTTTCTCCGATTCAATTCCGGAAAGTGATGGTTGCGTTTTTCTTGTGTCCAATTTTTACACATATTAATCTGCTTTATCTAATTAATTATTTTTTCCGCCACCCGCAATTTGGCGCTGCGACTGCGCGGATTATTTTTGATTTCACTGGCCGTAGCCGAAACCGGCTTCTTGGTAATAATTTTAATCACCGGCCGCGCCAGTTTTTCCATTTTCCGAAAAAAATGCTTCACAATCCTGTCTTCGCCGGAATGAAAGGCTATAACCGCCAAGCGGCCACCCGGCTTTAAGGCGTCAATCGCCTCAGGCAGCGCTTGCTCTAGATTGGCAAACTCATCATTAACCGCTATGCGCAAGGCCTGGAAAACTTTAGTGGCCGGATTCTTGAATGATCGCCCCTTAAAGTAACGAGCATAGACTTTCGCTACTGTTTCCGCCAACACTGGCGCTGTTTTAATCGGATGTCCACTCTGACGCAAATTAATTATTTCTCGAGCAATTGGCCGGGCTAATCGCTCCTCGCCGTACTGAAAAAAAATATTGTTCAATTGCTCTTCGCCACAATCAGCCAAAAGTTGAGCCGCGGTTGGCCGATTAGAAACAGGATTAAACCGCAAATCCAAATCGCCCCCCTGAAAACTAAACCCCCGATTACCGGCGCCGAGCTGGTCCGACGACAAGCCCAAATCCAGCAAAATACCGTCAACCTTATCAATCCCCGCTTCAGCCAATATTTTTTTTAAATTTTTATAATTATCATTAACCAGAATCAAATTATCGCCAACGCTATTTTGAACTACAGTCGGGTCCCAATCAATACCGACCACTCGACCAGTAGGCTTAACCCGCTCTAAAATCGCCAAACTATGCCCACCACCGCCAAAAGTGCCGTCCACAAACACTTGATTGGGCTGGGGATTTAACAGAGATAACACCTCTCTCAATAATACCGGCTGATGAATAGTAGTCATAAAACTGCTTGAAAAACCAAGCGACGACTAAGCGTCCTTAGACCCCCAAACCGCTGAGGGTTTCCGCTATCTCATTAGAATTCTTCTCGGTTTCGGCGTTATATTTCGCCCAACTGGCAGCATCCCAAATTTCCAAACGATTATATAAACCGGTGATAGTAATGTTTTTTTTCAAGCCGGCAAAATTTCTAAGGTATTCCGGCACGATAATCCGACCCTGTTTATCAATTTCCACATCCATAGCGCCACCCAATAAATTACGGTTAAAAGCGCGATTATTGGTTTTGCTAAAATCCAAAGCGGAAACTTTTTCAGCCAATTTTTCAAATTCCTTTTTAGGATATAAGAACAAACAGTTATCCAACCCTTTAGTCACAACGGCTTTTTTGAGTTCGCCCCGAAACTTAGCTGGAATGGCCAACCGTCCCTTGGCATCAAGATTGTGTGAATATTGACCGACAAACATTGATTTGTTGTTAATCCTGGCCCGGCAGGGCGATTTATCCGCCCCGCCGGCTTTATTTTGAGGCCTATTAATGACCAGCAAAGAGAGAAACAGGCCGACAAGCATGGCAAAGATTTGACAAGATATTCTGATTTATATCCTTTTCATCCACTTTAAGAACAGTTTATCCCCACTTTTCCCCACTTTTCACCTTATATGTTTAATTATACTCCACTTAAATCCAAGCGTCAACACTGGATAACTTTTTATTAACAACAAAAAAAGACCAATTAAGGCCATTTTCAAGCAACCCCGAATTAATAATGGGGATAAAAATTTTAGCCGATATTCGGCTCCCGACCATAAGCCGGAAGAAGAGGAATAAATTTTTTTCTTCGCTTCAGACGGCTGATTGTTTTATTCACCAATTCTGCATCATAATTAAATTCTGTTGCTGTCAAGCCCACAATGGGCAGTTTTCGAGCGTAAGCCAGAGCATTGGCAACGGCAATGCCAATCCGCAAATTAGTAAAACCGCCCGGACCAATAACCGCGGCCAAGCCGCGTAACTGGCCTAGTTTAACTCCGTTTTGGCGCAAAAAAACATCCAATTCTCGCAACAACTGATCAGTCGCCCGATTGTCAATGGTGATTTGTTTAATTTTAAAATTATCCCCACTCCGCGCGAGGATTATTTTAAGACGATTATCACCCGAACTATCAATAATTAATACCATTAAAATCTGGTTTGATGAGTTAAATAGTCAAGAATAATCAAATTTTTTCCCTCCAATAAATCATACAAAAACCGATCAGTAACATCGCGGCGATACTGAAAATCTTTAGCAGTCAATACTGAATACCTGATTTCTTGCCCCAATTCCCGTTCAAAAATCTTAATCAATTTTAGCAACCGATTGCGTTTAACCCGACCGACAATCAACAAATCCGCCGGTGCGTCAGTCCGACCGACAAAAACCCCTGACAACAGAAAAAAACTGATACTGCCCAGGGCTTCGACTTTTTTGATCAGTGATTGTTCCAAAATCAATTGGGCCTTAATCAGCAATGCCCGCAATTCTTCGACGAAAACAAAATTATTGTTCAGTTTGTAATACTTTTTGTTGTCCTTGAGCTTCTTTTCCACTTCCTTTTCCAAATCCTTTTTAGTATGGGAGGTAATAATACCAATAGTCTCCAGGTTTTCCAATTCCCGCCGGACTGAATTAAGGTGGGCGCCCAAGCGTCGCGACAATTCCCGAACAAAAAAATAATCATCCGGGTTATTTAAAAACAACCTCAATAACAATACTCTGGTTTTGGATCCAAAAAGACGCTCTAACATCTGATTTGACTATTTACTGGTTACTAATAAATATTGTATAATATTAGGAGCAAACTGTAAACCATCCCCAACTATAATTAATCGGCCATGGAAGAACTGATTATAAAAATAAGCCAATTAACCATTGAAAACAACCAAGCCGTGGCTGGGGATGTTTTTATTGCCGAAACAAAAAAAGAGTTGCGAACCAAATTGGGCACTGTTTTTGGTCTAATTGAAATTTTTAACCTGCCACCGGAATTTTGTGACAAATTTTTTGAAATTATAAACAATTTACAAACTGAATACTATCTCCCGCCATTTGACAGCGAACTTGGCCCGGAAAAAAGATTTGAAGAATGCCTCCAACGAGCCAACCGCCGGATTAGCAAAATTATCCAAGAAACCAGCTGGGATATTAAACTGGAAAACATTAATGCCCTCGTCGGATTAATGGTTAAAAATAAGATTCATTTAAGCCAAATCGGCCAGCTTAACGCTTTTTTATTTCACCGTAAAAAAAGATATGAAAATTTGATTATTGACATTTTTGGCCAAGCCAGCGACAAGAAAGGCAAAATCAACCCTGACAAGATGTTTTCCAACATTATCAGCGGCGTGATCAGCCAAAAGGACGACCTGTTTTTTTCCAATGATGCCGTTTTTGAATATTTGTCCCAAAACCAACTAATGGAACTAATCAACGAAAATATTTCGCCCATCCCCGCCCAGCAAATCAAAAAAATCTTGGAACAACAAGGGGGTAATGACAATTTTTATTCAATTATCTTCCAAACCGACAAACAAGCCGAACCAATGGTGGCCATGGCGCCTCCTGTTTCAGCGCCGAACAAGGTGGCCTCAGCGACCAACCGATCCGGCGACGGTTCAATTAAAAAACTACTCGACACTCAAGCGTCCACCGAACAGTACCTAATGCCGTCAACTATACCCAACTGGAAAAAGATTATAATTATGTCGCACCGAATAATCAGCAAAGCCGTCACTTATTTGGTCAGTAATTTATTTCGACTGCTAAGCGCCGGCCTAAAAATCAGCTGGCGCCGATTAAAGGGATTTAACCGGAAAAACCGATCCGCCAACAACCAAAACAATAATCACCACCAGTTAACGGCGGCCGATCGCCAAGATAACACCGTTTATACTCCGGGCGCCAAATCGAGTCAAAAAATCAGTAATTTTATCAATCGTCAAATCGCCAAATTCATCCGCCTGAAAAAATTCCAACAACTACTGCTGATTATTGCCTTTATTTTAATTTTCTTTTTTAGCCAAAGCATTGTCTGGCAAGGCCAGTTGGCTGGTTCTTCCGCTGGTATTAATATTGACGATTTAGTCAAACAAATCGAGGAGCAAATCAATAGCGCCGAAGCCTTGAATATTTTTAACGATGAATCGGGCGCTAAAGACAAGCTTCGCCGGGCAGAAGAATTGCTGGCTCAAATTCCGGAAAAAAAGAAATATGAACAGACTCGCCTCGACTTGAACCAAAAAATAGACGACTTGAACCAAAAACTTGATCGCCTGATTTACCTTAATGACCCTAAAGTGGTGGCTAATCTCAATGACAAAAATCCCACTGCCGCCGCTGTCGGACTGGCTAAAACCGGCCGCTTACTATTTACCTTTGACAACAATAATCATCAGCTTTACCGAGTCGATCTGGAGCAACAACAATTGGCCGAATTTAATTTTGATCTGGGAACAATACAAAAAATCAAACCCTTGACCGACCAGGAAATAATTCTCTTAAATGACCAGGGTGACTTCTATCGTTATAACGCCAACGACGCCACTGCTCCGGTTAATGTTTTGAGTTTGGCGGGATTAAAAGATTTTGATATTTATGGCGGAAAAATTTACACTCTGAAAGACAACCGCCTTTTAAAGCATTTGCCAGTTGACAGCAAATTTAATTCCGGCAGTAATTGGCTCAAGGCGGGCGCCAGCACCGACCAAGCACAAATAATCGCTATTGACGGGGGAATTTTCACCTTTAATAGTGATGGCAGTGTTAATTATTTTGAGAATGGTCAATCAGCCAACAGCTTTACTCCCCCGATCAAAGGCCAATTTTCTCCGGACCAGGCTTATACTAAAGCCGATTCCAATTATCTGTATCTGCTTGACAAAAACAATAACAAGCTAGTGGTTTTGACCAAGCAAGGCGAGTTGAAGATTCAGTATACTTCCAAACAATTCTCCAATACTCAAGCGATGGCCATTGATGAGCCGGCTAAAAAAATTTACTTGCTCAGCAACAATAAAATCTACGAGATAATGATGGATTTTTAAATACGGAAAATTAAAACACCCCCGGATATTCGGGGGTGTTTTAATTACTGAGCAATGCTTTACTTTAAGGTAACAGTGGCGCCGGTTTCTGTCAATTTTTTCTTAATCTGTTCCGCTTCTTCTTTTTTGACAGATTCCCGCACTATCTTGGGAGCGCCGTCCACCAAATCCTTGGCTTCCTTCAAGCCCAATTCAGTCACTTCTCTGACCGCTTTAATAACCGCAATTTTATTGGCGCCAACGGCCGTCAACTCGATATCAAAACTGTCTTTTTCTTCAACCGCTTCCGCCGCGACCGGAGCAGCAGCAACAGCCGCGACCGGAGCAGCAGCAGAAACGCCAAATTTCTCTTCCAACACTTTGACCAGTTCCGCCAAATCAATGACGCTCAACTGCTCGACTTGTTCCACCAAAGCTTTGAACTTCTCCGGAACCACTACTTCTTTTTTTTCTTCAGACATAATATTATAAATTATTTATTATTTAAATTACTGTTTTTTATCCTTCAGGGCGTTTAAGGCATAAACCAGTCCCCTAATATTACCTTGCAGCACATTGACCAAGCCGGACATTGGCGCGGCAAGACTGCCAACCAGTTTAGCCAATAATTCTTCCTTGGAAGGCAAAACCGATAGTGCTTTGACCTTGGCCTCATCAATCAGGCCGTTCTCCAAAATACCTCCCAAAATCTTCATATTATCGTGACTCTTGGCAAACTCACTGACCAATTTGGCCGGGGCCACCTCATCTTCATAACCAAAAACCGTGGCTATCTCACCCTCAAATTGCCGGCTGTCATCTTGGACTAATCCTTTTTCTGTTAATGTTTTTTTTAGTAGGGTTTTTTTAGTTACCAAATATTCAGCACCCGCTTCTTTGCACTTTTGGCGCAATTGATCTATCTCTTTGACCGGAATGCCGGAAAAATTGACAAACACCGAGGCTTTGCTTTTTTCAAGGCCTTGGCCGAATTTATCCAGCATATTTTTTTTCTGCTGTTTTGTTTTCGCCATATTTTTATAAATAAATTAATAAAAAAATCCGCGTTGCCGCAGACAATAATCGCTTAATTTAAGCTTTTTTCCTCGGCAGGTCTTATTGACGACGCCTGCTGTCTGCGGAATTTAATTTAGGTTGATGCGTTTATTATAGCAGACTGCGAAAAAATGTCAAATCTTAACCATAAAAAAGGCGGCGGCAGGAATAATTTTCCCGCTGCCGCAGTGAAATGAATTAAATACTACTGGCCGAGGCCGTGCCCAAGCCAATAGTCTCGATGTTGAGGGAATACATTACGACTTGCCCGCCCAGGAGCAATTCGTAATTACCGCCGACCAAAGCGACCTCCTCGCCGTTAAGCGTCAGGTCGATTTCAGCGGTATTACCGCTCAAAATTCGGCTCTTTTTGGTGACTGAGTCATACACCTGGAAGACCGGATAGGTCAGATAAGCATCCACTACCTCCAGGCTAAAATTAGCCCGAGAGGCAAAACTGCTATCGAGGCAATCCGTGCCAGTTAAAGACAATACTTCTGAGAAGCTATTGACCGGCAAGCCGCTGGCCAAGGCCTCAATTTCAAGGGCGAAGTTGGCCGGACTGTCGGTCGGCCACATCAGGGCCAAGCCAACACCGACCACGCTTTCATTGGCGCCGAGGCCGATGACGAATTGTGATTCGTCTGCCCCATTGGCATTGAAGCGACCCTCCAACAGGCCACTGCCATCGGTGTACTCAAAAGCAAACAGGGGTTTGCTATTGACATACAGCTTAGCAGTATCAGAGGTCACACTGCCGCCGGCATTGGAAACGACGCAATAATAGCCGCCCTCATATACTTCGTCGGCGACGAAAGAAAATTGAGCGGCTGTCGCCTCGTTAACCACAGCGCCGTCCTTGTACCACTGGTACTTCAAGTTGACGCCGGTGGCCACGACCGAAAAGGTCGCGGTCTGGCCGGGGCCAACGATTTGGTCGACCGGCTGAGAGGTAATTACCGGCGCATCCGGGGTGGCCGCGGTAAATACCGCGGCTATAGACTTATCAGCGTCCATCACCACCGTTGCCGAATTGGCCGAACCGGACAAATCGCCGGTCCAGTGATCAAACTGCCAGCCAAGGTCGGGAACCGCTGTCACTGACACGGCCGTGCCTTCGATATAGTCGGCTTGGTCGGGACTTTTGGTCACCGATCCATTGCCGCCAGTGCTGGCTGACAGCGTATACCGCGGCAATTCCACAAAAATTGCCTGGATGGCCTTGTTGCCATTCATAATAATCGTAGTCTGACTGCTGTTTGGGTCGGCAACATCGCCGACATCAGCACCAGCCCAATGGTCAAAGCGCCAGCCAAGGTCGGGAACCGCTGTCAAGGAAACCATTGTTCCCGACTCCCAGACTGTAGTCGAATTAAGAATCGCCGCCTTGACAGTCCCCCCCTCAGTGTTACTGGCAATCGCCGTCGCCGACACGACAAACATACAGACAACAACCGCCACCAACATAGTCTTCTTCATCGCTCTCTCCTTTTGGACACAAGTCCATTTTTTTGCAGAATCAAGGCTTTAATGTTGATCCTGCCCAACGCGCAGGACCACCATGGCCCCGCATTTATAAAGGTCAATAAACCGCCTAAAATACGGTTTAACCGTCCAACTTAGCATGGAATTAAAATTTTGTCAAGAACAAAAAACCCGGCTTAAGCCGGGCCAATAATAACCAAATAAGTTATTAATTTCTCTAATTTTCAAAAAAAATAATCGCTTGATAGCGAAAAAACTCCATTTCCTCATCCTGGCACTGACGATAATCAAGGCCGGCTTTTTGACACAGGGCGGCTAAAAAATCATCTTTTTTTGGTAATTCTGCCCAAACCTGGGGTAAAAAGGTGGCGCTATTGATTCCGTGCCTAATGACTATACCATCACCCGCCTTGATATCGGCTAACGATATTTTTTCCAGCGGAGTCAAAATAGAAACCTCAATTTTTAAATCATCAAGCTCAAACTCTTCCACCGGCGTAAAGCGCGGGTCACGCGCTGCCGCTAGAGTATTGTCTCGAATCGCCAAAAGTAAAGCCTCTACCGGCTCGAGCAAACCGATGCAACCGCGCAACTCACCCTGCCGGCGTAGAGTAACAAAACAGCCGCGTTTCTCCCACAACTTCTGATTGACTGTCTGCGGCTCAAATTTCTCGCCACGACGCAATTGATGCTCCAATGCTGTCCGGGCGATTTTTAGCAAAAATTCCTGTTCGCCTTTGGTATAATAATTTTGCTCCATAGGATTTAATCCAAATAGCGACTGATGTTTTCCAGGTGTTCCTGATAAGTCCTGGCAAAATAAGTCTGGCCATCGCTATTTAAGAAATAATAATAATCATTAGCTTGAGGATAAACCACCGCTTTAATCGCCGCCAGTCCGGGACTGGCAATCGGTCCGGGAGGCAAGCCGCGGTATTTATAGGTGTTGTAAGGTGAATCAATTTCCAAATCAGCCAGAGTCGGCCGTAAATCTTTTTTACCGGTAATGTAATTAATGGTGGCGTCCGATTGCAACCCAATGCCGGCTTCCAGTCTCTTCAAAAATACATCCGCTACCATTGGCATATCGTCAATCGGCGATTCTTTTTGGACAATTGAAGCTAAATTGACTATTTCAAAAACCGTTTTACCCTGCCGGTCAATCTCCGCCAATAAATCATCGCCTAAACGCTGATCAAAATTAGCCAACATTTTGGCAATAATTTGGTCAACGCTGGCATCGGCAAATACGCGATAAGTGTCGGGGAACAAAAAACCCTCTACTTTGTCGGTTTCTACGTCAGCCAAAAAATCATAATCAGCCTGCCAACGCTCAAGCGCAATCGCCGCCAAAAATTCCTCCTTAGTTGCTAAGCCGCGACTGGCCAAATATTCGCCAATCTGATCGCTCCGCCAACCCTCAAGAATAGTGATTTTTATTTCACTATCAACCGTGCTGCCGCTGGTTAGCGTTCTAACCAGCTGACGCGATGTCATCTTCTTATTAAGCTGGTGTTCGCCGGCGATAAAGGCGTCCTCTCGATCGATTAACCAGACATAAGTTTCAAAAATTAATTGATTCTCAACTAGGCCGGCTGCTTTTAGATTATTTGATATTTGATTGAATCCTTGACCCGGCTCAATGACAAAATAAACCAGTTTATCCTCAGTGGAGATTGGCGTCAAAATCGAATAAGCAAAAAATAATACCAAAACAATGAGCGTCAACAAAATCAATAAAAGTAATAACTTAATTTTTTTCATATTTTATCTGCTTAAAGCATAGCAAATTAATTGAATAAAAACAAACCGTCAATAATCACCGGCGAATTTTATTATTAATCTTTATTTGTGGTATAATTTAAGCATAAAATTCATCAGTATTATGCTTCAAGGGCTTAAAAAAATCCTGCTGATTATTACTGTTTTTTTAATTATCGTCAAGACCACTATCGGCGTGGCGATTTTTTTGTATCCCCCTTTACCGGAAGATGATAATCTATCCATTAGTCCCAAACGACTGATTGAACTGACCAATGATTATCGGCAACGGTCGGGCCTGAATGAACTAAAACCCAACGCTCGCTTAACTCAAGCGGCTTATAACAAAGCCAGCGATCTGCTGACTGGCCAATATTTCGATCACACTTCGCCGGATGGTCGAAAATTCTCCCAGTGGATCAAAGATGTTGATTACCAATATTTTTATGTTGGTGAAAATCTGGCCATCGATTTTGTCGGAGAAGACGAGCTGTTTCAAGCTTGGCTGAACAGCCCCCAACACCGAGAAAACATCATTAAACCCCAATATCAAGAAATTGGCATCGCCGCCTTGCGCGGCAAATACAAAAACCACCCGACGATTGTGGTGGTTCAACTTTTTGGCACCCGAGTATTGGGCGAGCAAGAACAAGCGACTCTAGACTACGAGCCATTAAACGATTTGGCCAATAATTATTTCTACCATCAGAGCTGGTGGCAAAAATTCCTCTCACTAGACAAGCTTGATCGAATCAATAACCAACTCGGTTATGCTCTGGTAATCAGCCTGGGCATTTATCTGGCTCTGTACCGGCCTCAGAAAAACATCAACCAAATCAATATCAAGCATCCGATAATCAATCGATACCAGGCAAAAATATTCAGGGAATGATGAGAAATATACTTTAAAAAATATTTAATCGCCAAGTAACCGAAGGTGGCGGCGGACAAGCCGCCAACCAACAATATCGCCACATTAATATCATTCCAATTGTCCACATCCAATAAAGTCTTTAAGCCGGCGCCCAAAACAACCGGAATAGACATCAAAAAAGAAAACCGCGTCGCCGCTTCTCTTTTCAATTTTCGGCTGAGTCCTGCTATAATGGTAATACCGGAACGGGAAGTACCGGGAATAAAGGCTAACACCTGGGCCAAGCCGATAATCAACGAATCTTTGGCAGTCATGGTTTGCAAATCCTTGGTCTTGGTGGCGTATTTTTCCAAAAGCCAAAACAATAAAGCCACAACGATTAGCATCGCCGCCACCAAGTAGCCGGAACGAAAATAATCAATAATCAGTCCCTCAAAAAAATAACCAAAAATTACCGCTGGGATAATACCAATAATAACTAACCAAGCTAAGCGTTGATTGAAATTATTGCTCGGATTCCAATTGGTCAAGCTGGATAAAAAACCGCGAATTATTTTTTCAATATCCCTGAAGAAAAAGGCCACCAAAGCGACAAAAGTGCCCAAATGCAGGGCAACATCAAACAATAAATCATCAGAAAAATTTAATTTAAAAATATCATGAAAAATTACCAGATGGCCGGAGCTGGATACGGGAATAAATTCGGTTAGACCCTGAATCAGACCGGCTATCACCGCTAATAAATATTCCATAATTTAGAACTTATGTATCAATTAATTTTAATTCCTATTATTGTCGGCGCGCTCACCCAAGCCATTAAACTCATTATTGATGGTATACCAAATAATTTCACTTGGCAACATCTGATTAGCGACTACGGCGGTATGCCCTCGGCCCACACCGCCTTTGTCGCCTCTTTGGCCACGGTGGTCGGCTTAACCGAAGGGCTTAATTCAGCGGTCTTTGCGGTCGCGCTGGTGCTACTAGCCATTGTTATCCGCGACGCCGTCGGTTTTCGACGGGAAATCGGCCATAATGCCGTTTTTACCAATGTTGTCGCCCGAGTGGTCTTTAAAAACCTGCCGCCAATGACCAAACAAAAAATAGAATTCCTTAATGAAGAAATGGGGCACTCGGTAGTGGAGGTGGCCGCCGGACTGATTATCGGCGGGGCACTATCGGTAGTGCTTTACTTTTTGTTTTTGTTGATTTAACAATATAATTATCTAACATATTGTTCGTATAATATACAGCTTTAGTAATATTATAGGATAAACAATGCGTATAAAAACCAGTTAGCTGAAATAAATAAATTCTTTTCCGCTATCGCAGAAAAATAATTCGGGCAAATTTTATTAATTAATAGCGAACATATATGGAACAAAAACCTCAAAAAAAACTAAGCAAAAACCTTACTATCATGATCATCTTGATAATCATGGCTATATTGGGTTGGGTAGGACTTACAAAAACAGGATTTATGCCAAATTATTTTGGTTTTGATTTGTTACGTCCCAATAATTTAAAGACAACAAATATTGATGCTCCAGTATCTTTTAAAATTGAAACCATGCAATCTAATTTAGATCATAAAGTATCTGTCGATGATTTGACTACTGTAAAAAATCTTTTTATTAAAAATAATATTGATATAAATAATTTTCAAATTACATATTTTGCTGTTGAAAAACCCATTACCAATAATCCTGATGCACGTTATTATACTGTGAAAGCAAATCGCATTTATAATAAGCTACCTATTTTTTTAGGTGGAGACGCAATATACCATTTCAATAAAGATGGGATAAAAGTATTTCAAACGGGAAATACTTTTAATATTGACGTAAATATTTCGCAAACCCCAGAAATTTCTAAGGAAGATGCGGCTACCATATTGCTAAAAAAATACCCAGATGAATTTGCCAAAGATAATTTGTTGGCCGAACTCGGAATTACTAACAAAAAAGTTGGAATGGGTTATGATGACCCGGATTTTGTTCTTTCGTGGAAAATAACAGTTGGAAATTTCGAATTTTCTTACGCTGTTGTCAATGCCATTAATGGAGAAATTATTTACTTTGACGATGGAATGCGATATTAAAAGGATTTAATAAAATTTGCCCGAAGAATAACTCGCTAATCGCTCGCGAATTTATTTACATCAGCTAACACGGCATAGGCGGTTACGCAAAATAAAAATATAGAATAATTTTTTAATTTTATTTTAGACCTTTTGAAATTTATTTAAAAAAGCCGCCAAAGCATACACCTTGGCGGAAACAGTTAATCTGTTAGTTTTTTGCTACTTTCTATAAAAAATGGTCAAAAACGTAGCGTAGAACCCGCCTCCGAGAGACGATTGGACTACGCGAGTAATATTCTTTCCGTCAGCAAGGAAGTTATTCACCTCTACTTCTATCTGCTCGCTGTTATTTGGACCGAAGAAAAAAATCTTACATTTTTCCATCACATAACCCTCCTTTAGGTATGATTAGTAATATTTAACGCCAAATTCAGAGCTTAAAATAATATAATAAAAAAGCCCATTTGTCAAACCAACGACTAAAAAATTTCAATGAGACTTTTTTTAATGAAAAATATATTGTTGAACAAAACTCAAATCGGGCTCGGCTCTTTCATTATAGCAGACAGTGGATAATTTTTTGTCCACTGTTTGCTATAATAAAACTAATTAAATAATAAACATAAAAACTATGTTTAGAGAACAAAGCCCATCTCCAGAAGAAATGGGAATGAAAAATGAAGATTCCGGTGAAAATCCCGATGACGTTAAACTGAAAAACTATTGGAACCAATATTCAACAGAAGAATTAAAAGAGTCTCTTGAACCGGATCCTATGGGTGATATGCAAGGCATGACGCCAGACCAAGGTGAGTTTGGCGATGATTTTAATCCGAGCAAACACAATAAAGAAATAGTAAAAGAAATCTTAAAAGAAAGAGGCGAAAAGGTTGATTAGTATATCTAAACAATTAAAGATTATCCTCAAATTTTGTAATTTCATCTGTCAAAAAAATAAGAAGCAAAGCTTCTTATTTTTTTATGATTATCCTTATTTATTTTTGGCAATCCTCGCAAAAATGGGTGCCGCGGCCACCTATTTTTATTTTTTTGATTATTCCTCGACAATTCTTGCGGCGGCACTTCTTGCCCGCTCGGCCGTACACCTTCAAATACGGGACAAACCCGCCCGGCGTCCCGTCACTATCCAGATAATCACTAAATGATGTCCCCTTCTTGCTGATGGACAAGCGAAGGATTTTTTTGATATTTTGCTCAAGTGATTTAGTTTCCGTCGGAGTGATTTGTCCAGCCAGCCGGGTCGGTAAGATACCGGCGGCAAAACATGATTCATCAGCGTAAATGTTGCCGATGCCGGCAATTAGCGTCTGATCCATTAAAATTTGCTTAATCGGCCGACGTGGATAACGGCGAAAAAGTTCGGTTAATTTTGAAGCGGTAAATCCTTTTTCCAACGGTTCCAAGCCATGTAGGGTTAAAATTTTTTTCGCTTCTTTAGCGGAGAGCAATTTTATCCAGCCGAATTTGCGTAAATCATTAAAAAATAAAACCGACCCATCGAAAAAATCCAACCGGAGACGAGTAAATTTATTGGGCAGATTGTCAGCGCCACCGGGCTGGGGGTGGCCGCCAATAATGTCTTTTTTGCTTCGCTGCTGCGCCGGCCTAAATATCAACTGCCCGGTCATTTTTAAATGAATCAACAAAAAATCACCGCCAGCCAATTCAAAATAAAGGATTTTCGCCCGCCGGCCAATGTTGATTATTTTTTGATTTTTTATTTTCCGACAAAAAATCCGGGCCGAGAGAGGTCTGATTGTCCCGACCCAAAAAATCCGGGCTGATTTTATTTTTCGACCCGACAAGCTGGCTGCCAACTGCCGGCGCAAAGTTTCCACCTCGGGAAGTTCGGGCATATTTTATTTTTTCAAAAACTCCTCCACCATTTCAATGTCCTTCAGATCTTTCTCTCTTTTGCTTAATTTTTTCCATTCAAGAACTCTTTCCAATTTTACGAATGGTAATTCGTCAATAATATCCGCTTCTACGATTAATGCCTTTATGTTCCACTCACCCGGTTTCCATTCTTTATATAGTTCAATGTTATCACGCCAAAGGTACTGACTGCCGCTGGCCGCTATTCTTGTTTCCCAACCCTTTTCTTTGTATTCATTCCATAAATCATCTGTCGCTATAATATCAATGTCTTGACAATTTCTTAATCTTCTCACCGCCAATGGCGCGCTGCCAAACAAAACATACTCGCCAGGCGGCAATTTCAATTCTCTAACTTTTTTAAATAAATTATTATTCTTATTTCCCATAGCACTTTTTCGGCTTATTGTCATTTCCGCAGTAACTCTTTGATTCCAATGTTATTCAAAAATGGTTCTAAATCTGGATAACAATTGAGTTCGCTTGCGACAACCCATTTTATCTCTGAGTGATCTTCCTGATTCACTTTAATATTTTGAATATCAAGTTCTACCAGAAATGGTATCACTGTCCATTTGCCTTCATCATCAGTAAAATCGAACGAATCGGATTTTTTGATAATTCTTGCCGTTGCACCCAACTCCTCTTTAATCTCTCTTATAATTATTTCTTCGGGAGATTCAGGAGTATCTATAAATCCTGAGATAAATTCCCACTGGTTAGGGGCAAATTTCTTAGTTATCGCACGCTTAGCAATTAAGTATTTATCCTTGTTTCTTATAACCGCTGTTGTAATAACGTAAGTTTCCATATTCCTACTTTCCATGGCACTTCTTAAACTTTTTACCACTGCCGCAGGGGCAAAGATCATTACGACCGACTTTTTGGCCATGATAATGAGAATTATCTTTGATGATTTTATCTTCTCTCCTCTCTCTTAATCCCTCGTCAGCTTCCAGCGGCGATTTTAAAGCTGATTCCTTGCTGGGCGCGGAAAACTGTAAATTATTTTTTGGAGTCGCGGCCGGCGCCAACGCTGTCGGACTAACAAACCCGATTTTATAAATACTATAAACCACCTGCCGATCAATTTCCGCCAACATTTCCTTGAACATTTTAATCGCTTCCCGCTTATACTCAACCAAGGGGTCCCGTTGGCCATAACCGCGCAAACCGATACCGGCACGCAAATATTGCATCGCCTCCAAATGCTCCACCCAAATAGTATCAATCACTCTTAGGAGCATCATTTTTTCCACTTGCCGCATTGGCTCGATATCGTCGCCACCCAGGCTGTTTATTTTCTCCGCCAATTGATTGTAGGTCAAGACCGCCCGCCTTTTTAAATACCCTTTGATTTTGGCGCGGGCCATATTATCTTCTTGATTGTCTCCGGCCGCGACTTCCATTTGTTCCAACTTAATCCGGGCTTCCACTGGCAACGGAAAAATCGTGCCGACCGCTTCATAAATCTCCTCCAAATTCCAATTTTGCTCTTCCGGGTCTTGGGTATGAAAATCAACAACATTGTTTATCTCGCGATTAATGGCGTCAGCGACTGTCTCTTTAATATTTTTATTCGCCAAAATTTCCCGGCGTCTGCGATAAATCGTTTCCCGTTGCTTGTTCATTACATCATCATATTCCACCAAATGCTTCCGAATATCGAAATTATTGCCCTCGACCTTCTTTTGGGCCTGTTCAATCGACTTGGAAATCATCCCATTTTCAATGGGCATATCATCGGGCACGCCCAAAGTTTCCATTAATTTTTTCATTCGGTCCGAACCAAAAATCCGCATTAAATCATCATCCAGGGAAATGAAAAATTGCGACACACCCGGGTCGCCTTGTCGCCCGGACCGACCCCGCAATTGATTGTCTATTCGACGGGATTCATGACGCTCAGTGCCTAAAACACATAAACCGCCGGCCGCCACCACTTTGGCATATTCAGACTGATCAAAGGGATAGCCGCCTAAAATAATATCCACGCCGCGGCCGGCCATATTGGTGGCCACAGTCACGGCCCCGACTTTGCCAGCTTGAGCAATAATATGAGCTTCCTTGTCATGATGTTTAGCATTCAAAATCTGACAATCAATCCCTTCTTGAGTCAATAACTCGGCCAATAACTCATTTTTTTCAATCGAAATAGTACCCACCAACACCGGCTGGCCCGCCTGATGACGTCTTTTGATTTCTTTAATCAGCGCCTGATATTTGCCGCTTTCATTCTTATAAATGCGATCATTCAAATCCTGCCTAATCACCGCCTTATTGGTTGGCACAACTATTACCTCTAGTTTATAAATCTTGGACAGTTCTTCGGCTTCTGTGGCGACGGTACCGGTCATGCCGGCTAATTTCGTGTAAAGCCGGAAATAATTTTGAAAAGAAATAGTCGCCAAAGTCCGGCTTTCACGCTGAACTTTCACCCCCTCTTTGGCTTCAATCGCCTGATGCAGACCTTCACTGTAACGACGACCAAACATCATCCGACCGGTAAATTCGTCAATAATAATTATCTCCTGATCTTTAACAACATAATCACGATCCCGCTTAAATAAAGTCAGCGCCTTGAGCGCCTGCTCAATATGGTGAACATCGCCAATACCGCGATCAGTATAGATATTGCCAACTCCGAGCGTTTTTTCCACCTTGCCAATACCGGCCTCAGTCAAAGTAGCGGCGCGCATTTTTTCATCGATATTGTAGTCCTCACCTTCTCGCAATTTAGTGACGATTTTAGCGAATTGATAATATTTGTCCGTTGATTCGACATCGGGCGCCGAAATAATCAACGGCGTTCGAGCCTCATCGATTAAAATAGAATCAACCTCGTCAACAATGGCAAAATAAAGCTCCCGCTGGACCATCTCCGCCGCCGTTTGAACCATATTATCACGCAAATAATCAAACCCGAATTCATTATTGGTGCCATACAAAACATCACATTGATAAGCTTCCCGTCGGCTGCAGGGCTCCAAATATTGGACATCCAACTGTTGATCGCCGTTAGCCGCCAATTTAGCGCCATTAAAACGATAAGAAATATTTTGCTGCTGGATACAACCGACGGTCAAACCCAAAAAATCAAAAATTTGCCCCATCCAATCCGCGTGAATCCGCGCCAAATAATCATTGACCGTTACCAAATGGGCGCCCCGGCCAGAAAGCGCATTAAGATATAACGGACCGGTAGCCGCCAGGGTTTTGCCTTCACCGGTTTTCATTTCCGCCACTTGACCCCGATGCAAAACAATCCCCCCAATCAATTGGACATCAAAATGACGCTGACCAATTACTCGCTTAGCCGCTTCTCGAACGGTAGCGAAAGCTTCCGGCAAAATATCATCCAAACTTTCACCGCCGGCAATCCTCTGTTTTAATTTTATTGTCTGAGACTTTAACTCGTCATCGGACATTTTTTCCCAAGCCGGCTCCAGCAAATTTATTTTAGCCACCACCGACTCCAATTCGGCAATCGCTTTTTTATTGGGATCGCCAAATATTTTGGTAATAATAGACATGTAATTAATCTTTTATTTTCTTCGTTATTCTAACAAAAAAAAACCATTTTGACAATGAAAACAAAAAACCGGCGCACCTAGCGAGATGCACCGGACTGACTTACCGGGGCAAATGATAATAGCCGTTAGTCCTGCCTAAAAATTTATGAGCAACCAAAAAATCCAACCGATTTTGCACTGATTCACGACTATTGCTTTCGCCTAAAATTCGCGCCACCTCATCCAGACTGAAGATTAAAAGATTATTGCTGAAAATCCGGAAAATCGAGTTATACCTCCTCCGACCAAGAATCGCCACCGTCGACTCCGCCATTATGACCACCTCCTTTCAATTGATCAATTAATCGCGTGTTTCCTTGTATCTTTTTAACTCCAGTTTGAGTTTTTCGCGAACAATATTCATAGATTTACCAATATCATCGGTCTCCGCCTCAGCCCGCAACAGTCTGCCCGGCACTTCCAAATTGGCCTTAGCCAAATAAATATCTCCTTTCTGATGATGGCGGGTGCTAATTCCGACTTCAATATCTGCTTTTATAATACAATCGCAATATTTTGTCAAACTGCCAATTTTTTCATTGATAATTTGGTGGGCCTCGGGAGCCAACCTGGCTTTCTGAGCCTTGATGTTGATCTGCATAAATTAAGGTTTATTAATTAAGGCTAAAATTAAAAACCAACATATTCTATCTCCTCCCTTAGCTGCAGATTGAACCGACTTCTGACTTTCTGTTTAATAATACTGATCAATATAATCACATCTTCAGCAGTTGCTCCGCCAACATTGTTTATAATACCGGCATGAAGGGCGGATACTGCCGCCCCGCCGATTTTTCTCCCTCTTAGGTCGCACTGGTCAATCAGCCAAGCTGAAGGGATTGTTTGGGCGGCAATAAATTCTTTGGGACAAGCCGGAAAATTTTCAGCAAATTGCTGGGCTTCCAATTGGCTCAAATTGACATTTTTAAAAACGCTACCAACGCAATGGCCGACACCAAATTTTTTCTTACGCTCCTTTAGGATATCACTTATTTTTTTCCGAATCAATTCCTTGTCTTTGGGTTGCAATTTCAAACTAGCTGCTAAAATCAGGCCTTGGTTTTTTTCTCTAAAAATACTCTGCCGATAGCCGAACTGGCAATCTTTGTTCTTGATCGTCTTGATTCTGCCTTGTCGCAAAATTTGCACCGACTCAACCAACTGCGACATATCGCCACCATAGGCGCCGGCATTATTACAAATCGCGCCCCCGACCGTACCGGGAATGCCGGCTGCCCATTCCAAGCCGGACAAGCCCGAGGACAACGCTTGCCCCACCGCCTTGCTTAGGAGTAAGCCGGCGCCAACTTCCAGACACTGGTCTGGGTGGACTTTCAACCGATTAAATAACGGCTTAAGGACTAAACCGTCAAAGCCCCGATCACTGACTAAAATATTGCTGCCGCCGCCAATAATAAAATATGGCCGGTCTTTATCTTCTGCCAACTTAACTACTGATTTTAATGTTGACAAGTCGGCAATGTGGCAAAAATATTTAGCCGGACCACCGATCCGCCAACTAGTATAAGGCGCCAATATTGCCTGTTGCTTTAGATTATTTCCCAGTAACTGTTTTAATTTTTTTTCAAAATCCATAAACGTCGCTAAATTAATTAGCAACTACGTTTAATTACTGTCTTAACAAGTTTATTTTTTGCCGATTTTATCTACCAGATTAACCTTGGGTCGGCGACTAGCCCCATAACCCTTGTTCTTGTCAATCAATTCTTTCTGTTTGGCGAGTCCGGTGCCAATCATTTTACTTTCCCGATGCTGATCGCGCCGGCTGGTGACACCGTATTTTTCCTCCAATTCTTCCTCCCAGTCAAGCCGCTGATCCAGTTCCTGGTCCGGTTCATCAGCCGATTGCACAGGCTTATCGTCAGCAAATTGTGTCATAAACTAAACTTAATTATTTATTAATTAAATTTTTGGCTAAGCGATAGATATCGCCCGCCCCCATTACCAATATTATATCAAACTTCTCCGCTTGTTGCCGAATTGTTTTTTCCGTCTGGATCAAGTCGCCGCCGTATTGACACTGGCCACCCAATTGATTGGCAGCCACCGCCAATTTTTTAGAATTAATATCAAAATCCTGGGGTCTTTCCCGACCGGCAACATAAAAAATATCCACTACCACCGATGGCGCGGCTCCAGCTAAGGCTTGGGCGAAATCCTTAAACAGGGCCTTGGTTCGACTGAATTGATGGGGCTGGAATACCACCAATAGGCGTTGCTGGGGATAAAATTCTTTGGCCGCGGCAATTGTTTTTTCCAAAGCATCGGGCGTGTGGGCGTAATCAACAATAACTTCAGCATTAGCCAATCGGCCCAAAAATTCAAACCGCCGCCAAGCGCCCTTAAACTGCTCTAATGTTTTTTTGATTACGCTAAAATCCACTCCCCTCAAGTAAGCAACGGTAATTGCCGCCAAAGCATTATAAATATTATATTTGGCCGGCACTATTAATGATATTTCCCCCAATAATTGATTGCCCTGATAGACGG